>Ga0207691_10007138_pt1 | contig 10784 bp, 8 predicted proteins | sample KBSM13metaG_FD_184327 | JGI IMG/M metagenome (GOLD analysis project Ga0207691, IMG submission 184327) | Miscanthus rhizosphere microbial communities from Kellogg Biological Station, Michigan, USA - KBS M1-3 metaG (SPAdes) (version 2) | ecosystem: Host-associated > Plants > Roots > Rhizosphere >... | reverse complement strand
CCGGCACGATCAAGTGGCAGCGGCCGCTGGGCGTCGATCAGATGGCCGCGGCCGCCGGTGCCACCGACACCGGGGTGCCGCGCGGCGGGCAGCGCATGGGCATGATCGTGACGTCGACGGGCCTGCTGTTCGCGACGGCCAAGGACGGCAACGTCCGCGCCTACGACGCCGAGACTGGCGACGTGCTGTGGACCGCCGCGCTGCCGCGCGGCTCGGAAGGCATCCCGGCGATGTACTCGATCGACGGCCGCCAGTACCTCGTCGTCTGCGCGACGACCGGCCTGACCTGGGGCAAGGCCTCGCGCGAAGGCGGACCGTGGACGCAGGCCGACGGCGAGCCGAACGGCCCGAGCGCGTATGTCGTGTTCGCGCTGCCCGATCGTCCGTCGCCCGCGTCGGCGGCCCCGCAGCCCTGAAGGATCAGTCGATGCGCACGCGCTCCATCACCCGTCGCACCTTCACCCGTTCCCTCGCGCTCGGCGCGGCCGCCGCGGCGCTGCCCGCCGGCGCGCTGCTGGCCGTCGCCGGCAAGCGCCTGAAGGTCGGCCACACCGGCATCACGTGGGGGTTCAAGCCGACCGACGCCGAGCAGGCGATCGCCGACGTCGGCAGCCTCGGCTTCGCCGGCTACGAATCGTTCGGCAACGTGCTCGAGTTCTGGGACAAGCAGGGCGGCCTGAAGCGGCTGCTCGACGCCGCGCAGGTGCCGCTGCGGTCGGCCTACTGCCCGGTGAACCTCACCGATCCGGCCAAGCGGGCCGACGAGATCGCCAAGCTGGTGCGCTGGGGCAGGTTGATCCAGGCCGCCGGCGGCTCCGTCGCGGTCCTCGGGCCGAACAACGTCGAGCGTCCGAGCTACGTCTTCGCCGAGCACAAGGCCCACATCGTCGAGGCGCTGAACGACATGGGCAAGGCGCTGGCCGACATCGGCGTCATCGGCGCGCTGCACCAGCACACCGGCACCTGCGTCGAGACCCGCGACGAGACCTACGCGGTGATGGAGGCGGTCGACACGCGGCACGTCAAGTTCGGGCCCGACGTCGGCCAGTTGCAGAAAGGCGGCGCCGATCCGCTCAAGGTGGTGAAGGATTTCCTGCCGGCGGTGCGCCACGTGCACATGAAGGATTTCGATGGCGGGCCGGATTACCTGGGGTACTGTCCCCTCGGCAAGGGGAAGGTGGACGTCGCCGGGATCGCATCGCTGCTCGAGTCGTCGGGCAACGACCTGATGATCATGTGCGAGCTCGATCCGTCGCCCAACCAGCCGCTGGCGCCACTCGAGGCGGCGCGGATCAACAAGGCCGCCATGGCGGCCCTGGGCTACTCGTTCCGGACCTAGGGTCGAACGCGGCGCTCGCGGAGGCATCCTGAAACTCAACGGCAAAGTGGCGCTCGTCACCGGCGCGGGCCGCGGCATCGGCCGGGGCATCGCCGAAGTGTTCGCCGAGGAAGGCGCCGACGTCGCCATCAACGATCTCGACGGCGCAGCTGCGGCGGCGGTCGCCGCGCTCGTGCAGGCCAAGGGCCGTCGCGCCATCGCGGTGACCGGCGACGTCGGCCGGCGCGATCAGATGGAGCAGGCCATCGGCGCCGCGTGGGACGCACTCGGACCGATCGACATCCTCGTCAACAACGCCGGCATCGAAACGATCGTCCCGTTCCTCGACCTGACCGACGATCAGTGGACGCGGCTCGTCGACACCAACCTGCGCGGCGCCTGGCTGTGCTCGCAGATCGTCTGCCGCCGCGTCGTCGAGGCGAAGCGCGCCGCCAGCATCGTCAACATCGGCTCCATTCAGGCGGCCAAGGTCCTGCCCGGCCGCACGCACTACGCGCCGACCAAGCTCGGGATGGAAGCGCTGACGCGCAACATGTCGGCCGAGATGACGCCGCAGGGCATCCGCGTGAACTGCATCCACCCCGGCCTGATCGAAACCGACATGACGTCGTGGGTGCTGAACGACAAGGACATCCTGCCGATCGTGCTGGCGCAGATCTCGATGGGCCGTCCCGGGCAGCCGCGCGAGATCGGCAGCGTCGCGGCGTTCTTCGCCTCCGACGAAGCGCGCTACGTGACGGGGCAGTCCCTGTTCGTCGACGGCGGCTGGGAAGGCAAGTAGGGAAGGGCAGCGAGAGGCATCATGCGAGCCGACTGGACTCCCGAGGCGGAAGCCCGTGTCCGCGACACGTATCCGCGGATGGTCGACTGCCCGCCGCCGGCGGTGCACGCCACGGTCGAGATTCTCGGTCGCACCTGCACGGCGACCGACCTGACCAACGACATCAGCACCGGCAACCCGACCTTCAAGGGACACCAGCGCACCGTCATGTGGCAGCACCTGAGCCACGACGACGTGCAGAAGTTCGGCCTGACGAAGCCGCCGTATTCCTACGAGGTGGTCGCGTTCACGCTGTGCGGCCACACCTCGACGCACTGCGATTCGATCAGCCACATCGTGCCCGAGCACGGCGCACGGCCGATCGACAAGACGCCGCTGGCCTGGCACATGGCGCCGGGCGTGTGGCTCGATTTCGCGCACAAGGAGCCGAACGGCTACATCGGCAAGGCGGAGATCGAGGCGCAGCTCGCCGATCAGCGGCTGACGCTCAAGCCCGGCTCGGTGTTCCTGTACCACACCGGCTGGTACCGCAAGTTCGAGACGGCGCCGTTCGAGTACATCCGGGACTATCCAGGGCTCGACGGCGAGGCCGCGCACTGGCTCGCCGACCAGGGCGTCATCTGCGTCGGCGCCGACGCGCCGAGCGTCGACTCGTTCAACGAAGTCGCGGTGCGGATGATCCAGCCGGTCCACATGATGTGCCGCGAGCGCGGCGTGCTGAACATCGAGAGCCTCCGCAACATCGACCTGATCCCGAAGCGCGCCTTCACGTTCGTCGGCCTGCCGCTCAAAATCAGGAACGGCTGCGGCTCGCCAATCCGCGCCGTCGCGCTCACCGAGGATTGAGACCTTGGCTCTGCCCAGCTCGATGCGTGCGCTGGTCCTGCGGGCGCCGCGCCGGTTCGCCGTCGAGGACGTGCCGGTCCCGTCGGCCCTCGATCCCGACGACGTCCTGTGCGAGGTGCACACGACGTTCATCTGCGGCACCGACCCGCACATCATCAACGGCGACTATCCGGGCTTCTGGCCGCCGTCGTTCCCGTTCATCCCGGGCCACGAGTGGTCGGCGACGGTCGTGGACGTCGGGGCGCGCGCCAAGAGCCTCGGCTGGAAGGCCGGCGATCGCGTCTGCGCCATCTCGCACTGCGGCTGCGGCGTCTGCCGCAACTGCCTGCGCGGCCGCTACAACCTGTGCCTGAACTACGGGCGGCCCGAGGCCGGCCACCGGCAGTACGGCCACATCACGCCGGGCGCCTACGCGGAGTACGTGAAGGCGTCGGTCAAGAGCCTGGTGCGGGTGCCGGACGGCTTCGATCTCGAGCTGGCGGCGTGCGTCGATCCGCTGAGCATCGCGCTCTATACCGTCAAGCGGAGCCGCCTGCAGCCGGGCGACGACCTGCTGGTGATGGGCACCGGCCCGCAGGGCCTGATGGCGATCCTGGTCGGCAAGGCGCTGGGCGCCGGCCGCATCCTGGCGGTTGGATCGGGGGCGCGGCTCGCGCTGGCCGCGAAGCTGGGCGCGCTGCCGATCGACTACCGGCAGGGGCACGTCGTCGAGCGCATCCGCGAGATGACCGATGGGCTCGGCGTGCCGGCGGTCCTCGAATGCGCCGGCACCGCGCAGTCGATCCGCGACTGCTGTCTTGCTGCCGCCAGGGGCGGCGTCGTCTCGGTGATCGGGATTCCGCAGGACGAGCCGCAGCTGCCGATGAGGCGCATCGTCCTCGACGAGATCGAGATCGTCGGCGATCGCGCCAACCCCAACACGGCCGAAGCGGCGCTGGCGCTGCTCGTCAACGGCCGCGTCGATCTCGGCCCGCTGCTCACGCACCGGTTCCCGCTCGCGGACTTCGCCATCGCGCTCGACACCTTCGAGTCGCGCAAGGACGGCGCGGTGAAGGTGGCGATCAAGCCGGCGCTGTAGCGATTCGCGACATGCGGCGCGGGACGCCGTCTCGGTCACAATGGTGGGAGCACATGCGGATCTTCCACTGCGACCACTGCGACCATCTCGTCTTCTTCGAAAATCACAGCTGCGTGAGCTGCGGGCGGCAGCTCGCCTTCCTGCCCGACATCGTCGAGATCGGCTCGCTCGATCCTGGCGCCGAAGGCACGTGGGTGTCGCCGCTGGCCGGCGCGTCGCCGACCGGCTACCGCCTGTGCGACAACTACACGGCGCAGAACGTCTGCAACTGGGCGATCCCGGCCGACGATCCGCATACGCTGTGCACATCCTGCCGGCTGACGCGTGTCATCCCCGATCTGTCGATTGCCGGCAACGCCGAGAACTGGTACAAGCTCGAGGTCGCCAAGCGGCGCCTCGTCTACAACCTGCTGCACCTGCGGCTGCCGGTCGTCAACAAGACCGACGATCCCGACGGCGGGCTGGCCTTCGAGTTCATGGCCGATCCGGCCAACGGCGACGCACCGGTGCTCACCGGCCACGCCAGCGGCCTCATCACGATCAACATCGCCGAAGCCGATGATGCGGAGCGCGAGCGGCGCCGGAAGGCGATGCACGAGCCGTATCGCACGCTGGTCGGCCACGTGCGGCACGAGGTGGGCCACTACTACTGGGAGCGGCTGATCGCCGGCTCCCGCCTGCTCTTCCCGTTCCGCCATCTGTTCGGCGACGAGCGCGCCGACTACGGCGCGGCGCTGCAGGCGCACTACCAGAACGGCCCGCCCGGCGACTGGCAATCGCGGTTCGTCACCTCCTACGCGACCGCGCATCCGTGGGAGGACTGGGCCGAGACGTGGGCGCACTACCTGCACATGACCGATACGCTGGAGACGGCGGCGGCGTGCGGCGTCTCGATCAAGCCGAGGCGCCGCGACGAGCCGGCGCTCGCGCGCGTGCCGGCGGCGGCGGGTTCACCGGATGCGGCCTTCGATCGGCTGATGGCCAGCTGGTTCCCGTTGACCTACGTGCTGAACAACCTCAATCGCGGTCTCGGGGTTCCGGATGCCTACCCGTTCGTGCTCTCACAGCCGGCGATCGAGAAGCTCCGCTTCGTGCACGACGTCATCGCCGCCAGCGCACCGGCCCGGCCGGCCGTGACGCCAGGCGGTTCCGCCGCCAGCCCCGATCCCGCGATGCGCTCCGCTTCGGCCTGAGCACCGCTATGATCGGCCGGTGATCGACTGGCTGCTCATCGTCCTCCCCGGCGTGATCTGGGGCGCCTCGTTCCTCTTCATCGCCGAAGGCCTGACCGCGGTCCCGCCGGACGGCGTGACGTTCATCCGCATCGCGATCGGGTTCCTGACGCTCAGCCTGGTGCCCGGCGCGCGCAAGCCGATCGTGCGCAGCGACTGGACCCGCGTCGCCGCGTTGGGATTGCTGTGGTTCGCCTTCCCGATGAGCATGTTCCCCCATGCGGAGCAATGGATCTCGTCGGCGCTCACCGGCATGCTGAACGGCACCGTGCCGCTGTTCGCGACCGCGGTCGCGGCGGTGCTGCACCGGCGCTGGCCGCCGTCGATGGTGGCGGCCGGCATCGCGGCCGGGCTGTTCGGCGGCGTGCTGATGGCATGGCCGGGTCTCGATGCCGGTGGCAGCAGCGCCCTGGGCATCGCGCTGGTCGTGGTCGCCTGCGTCTCGTACGGTTTCGCGGTCAACCTCGCCCGGCCGCTCCAGCAGCGCAACGGTGCGCTGCCGGTGGTCTGGCGGGCCCTGCTCGTGGCGCTGATCCTGACGGCGCCTCTCGGCCTGCCGCGGGCGCTGCACGGCCACTGGACGCCGCGCTCGGTGCTGTCCCTCCTCGCGCTCGGTGCGCTCGGCACCTGCGCCGCCAACGTGATGACGACCATCGCGGCCGGGCGCCTTGGCGCCACCACGGCCTCGGTGTCGGCTTACTTCATCCCGGTCGTGGCGCTGCTCCTCGGCGTGCTCGTCCGCAACGAGCACGTCGCGATGCTGTCGCTGATCGGCGGCGCGATCAGCCTGCTCGCGGCGTGGGTCGTGCGCTGGGCGTCGATGCGGGCGGCCGCGGCCACACCCGCAGCGGTGGCCACCACGACGCCGGCGCCGGCGAAGTAGGATCGGCCATGCCCGTGCCCGGACCCGTCAGCCAGGAGACCGCCGCACGCCTGGCGGCCGAGTGGATTGCCGCCTGGAACGCGCACGATCTCGATCGCATCCTGTCCCACTACGCCGAGGACTTCGAGATGCGCTCGCCCCTGATCGTCGAACGCGGCATCGATGCGGGCGGCGTGCTGCGTGGCAAGCCGGCGGTGCGCGCCTACTGGCAGGCGGCGCTGACCACCGCGGTGCCGCCGGTCCGCTTCGAGCTGCAGGGCGTCTACGCCGGCGTCGGCACGGTCGCCATCCACTATCTGAGCGTCGGCCGCCGGATGGTGATCGAGCTGCTGGAGTTGGACGCCGAGGGCCGGATCGCGCGCGGCCACGGCATCTACGCGCTCGATCCGCCCGCCTGAGGTGCCGTGCGCCTGGATCCGCTGCCGATCGACGCGCACGTCGACGCCGTCGTCGACGCGGTGCGGCGTCATCGCGCGGCAGTGGTCGTCGCGCCGCCCGGCGCCGGCAAGACCACGCGGCTCCCGCCGGCGCTCGCGGCCGACGGACCCGTGCTGGTGCTGCAGCCGCGCCGGGTCGCGGCGCGCGCCATCGCGCGGCGTATCGCCGACGAACGCGGCTGGACGCTCGGCCAGGAGGTCGGCTGGCACGTGCGCTTCGAGCGGCGCTTCACGCCGTCGACGCGCGTGCTGCTCGCGACCGAAGGCATCCTCACCGCGCGCCTGATCGACGATCCGCTGATCTCCGGCGTCCGCACGATCGTGCTCGACGAGTTCCACGAGCGATCGATTCACGCCGACCTCGGGCTCGCGCTGGCCCGCCAGGCGTGGACGGCGCGCGACGATCTCCGCGTCGTCGTGATGTCGGCGACGCTCGCGGCCGGGCCGGTGTCGCGTTTCCTGGACGATTGCCCGGTCGTGGACGTGCCCGGGCGCCCGCATCCGATCGAGATCGGCTACGCGCCGGGTGAGTCGATCGCCGCAGGTGTCCGCGCCATCTGGCCGGCGTCGCGCGGCAGCATCCTGTGTTTCCTGCCTGGTGCGCCCGAGATCCGGCGCGCGCACGACGAGGTCGCCCGGGCCGTGCCGGAGGCGGACGTCGTCGGTCTCCACGGCGGCCTGTCGCCCGACGAGCAGGATCGCGCGATCGCCGCGCCCGCGGCCGGCCGCCGGCGCGTGATCCTCGCCACCAACATCGCCGAGACGTCGCTCACCGTGCCCGGCGTCGATGCCGTCGTGGACACCGGGCTGCACAAGGTGGCCCGCTACGATGCGACCCGGGCGCTCGACACGCTGGACACGGAGCGCGTGTCGCAGGCCGGCGCAGATCAGCGCGCCGGGCGCGCCGCGCGGCTCGGGCCCGGACGCGTCCGCCGCCTGTGGGATGCACGCGATCGGCTGCGCCCGCATGCCGAGCCCGACATCGCGCGCGTCGATCTGGCCGGGCCGCTGCTCGATCTCGCGGCGTGGGGTGCGGATCCGGCGACGTTTGGCTGGTTCGAGGCGCCGCCGGCCGATGCGATCGGGGCGGCCCGGGCGCTGTTGTCGCGGCTCGGGGCGCTCGACGGCGCCGGCCTCACCGCGCTCGGCCGTCGCATGCAGGCGCTGCCGCTACCGCCGCGGCTCGCCCGGATCCTCATCGAGGCGGGCGGCGCCCGCGACGCGGCGCGCGCCTGCGCGATCCTGTCCGAGCGCCACCTCGCGCCGGCTCGCCGGGAGGCGACCACCTGCGACCTGCTGGGCTCGCTGGACGCGTGGGCGTCGCTGCCGCCGCATGTCCACCAGGTCGCGCGGCAGATCGAGGACCTGGCCGCGGGGCTCTCCTCCGCGACCCCGCGCAGCACGTTTGGGGAAGCGGATCTGCGCCGGGCGCTGTTCGTCGGCTACGCCGATCGCCTGGCCCGGCGGCGCGAGCCGCAGGGCATGACGCTGGTCCTCGCGACCGGGACCGGCGCGGTGCTCGGCCGCGAGAGCGGCGTCCGCGACGGCGAGTTCCTGGTCGCGCTGGACGTGCAGGCGCCGACCCGGGCCCCGGGCCGGGCGCAGGATCCGAACGCCCTGGTGCGCGTCGCCAGCCGCGTCGAGCCGGAGTGGATCGTGCCGACGGAGGTCGTCGTCGAGCACGCGCTGGACCCGAAGACCGGCCGCGTCCGCGCCTGGCGCCGGGAACGCGTCGATCGGCTCGTCGTCGCGGAGCACGCGCAGGCACCCGAGCCGGCTGCCGCGGCCGAGACGCTGGCGGTGTCCTGGCTGGCGCGGGAACCCGACGACGCCAACGCCGCCTGGCTGCGCCGCGTCCGCTTCGCCGGCCTGACGCTCGATCTGCCGGATCTGGTGCGCGGTGCGGCACAGGACGCGACGTCGCTCGACGCGATCGATCTCGCCGCGCACGCGCCCTACGCGCTGACCCGCGACCTCGATCGCCTGGCTCCCACGCACCTGGACCTGCCGAGCGGGCGGCGGACCGCGCTGGTCTACGAGGCCGACGGCACCGTCTCGGCGTCGGCCAGGCTGCAGGAGCTGTTCGGGCTGGCCGAGACGCCGCGGGTCGGCGCCGCCGGCACGCCGGTGGTCCTGTCGCTGCTGGCGCCGAACGGCCGGCCCGTGCAGACCACCCGCGACCTGCGCAGCTTCTGGGATCGCACCTATCCGGACGTCCGGCGCGAGCTGCGCGGCCGGTATCCGCGGCATCCGTGGCCCGAAGATCCATGGACGGCGACGCCGACGGCGCGGGCCAGGCCCCGACCGCGGCGTTGAGCGCGGGGCCGTGCGGAGCGCACGAATCGCCGTGCAGGACACCAGAGCTTTGCAAACGCCGGCCCGTCCAATAGACTGAGTGTTCGCCCCGCTCGCCTGGGGCGTCCGAGAGCGGCCGTACCGCGGCCCGGACCTTGTGCAATGCCAGCCTGCGAACCGCGTCAGGACCGGAAGGTAGCAGCGCTAAGCAGTGTCTGCCATGTGCCGCAGGTCATCCGGGTCGCGGTAGGGCCGCTCTCGCCCCGTTCCCGACTGACTGACCCGAGCTGACGTGTCGTACCAGGTTCTCGCGCGCAAGTGGCGGCCGCAGCGCTTCGACGAGGTGGTCGGCCAGAAGGGCGTCACCCAGACCCTTCGCAACGCCATTGCGACCGGCCGCATCGCGCACGCCTACGTGTTCGCCGGGGCCCGCGGCGTCGGCAAGACCACCACCGCCCGCATCCTGGCCCGCGCCCTCAACTGCGAGAAGGGCCCGACCCCCGATCCGTGCGGCGTCTGCGAGCCGTGCGTCGAAATCAGCGAGGGCCGCGACCTCGACGTGCTCGAAATCGACGCCGCGACGCACACCGGCGTCGACAACGTCCGCGAGGTGATCATCGACGGGCTGCAGGTGCGGCCGGCGCGCGATCGCTACAAGATCTTCATCATCGACGAGGTCCACCAGCTGTCGACGTCGTCGTTCAACGCCCTCCTCAAGTCGATGGAGGAGCCGCCGCCGCACGTCGTCTTCATGATGGCGACGACCGAGCTGCACAAGATCCCGGAGACGATCCTGTCGCGGGCGCAGGTGTTCGAGCTGCGCACGATCGGGACGCGGGCGATCGTCGATCAGCTGCGCCGCATCGCCGACACCGAGAAGGTGAACATCACCGACGAGGCGATCGGGCTCGTCGCCCGGGCCGCCGAAGGCAGCATGCGCGACGCCCAGAGCGCCCTCGATCAGGTGATGGCGTTCGGCGGCGCCGCGATCGACGCGACCACGGTGTCCGAGGTGCTCGGCCTGGTCGAGCGCGACGTGCTGCTCGACGTGCTCGACGTGGTCGCCGACGAGGACGCCGCGCGCGTGTTCGACGTCGCCGGCCGCCTGGTCGAATCGGGCCACGACCTGCGCCACGTCTGCCGCGAGCTGGCGCGGCTCGTCCGGGACCTGATGGTGCTGCAGATCGATCCGGCGCGGACCGAGGATCCCGAGTTCGCGATCGAGGGCGACGGCGAGCGGCTGCGGGTCGTCGCGTCGCGCTTCTCGCGCGAGGATCTGCTGCGCGCGTTCGAGCTGGTCGCCAAGCTCGAACAGGACGTCAAGGTGGCCGCGCAGCCGCGCTTCCACCTCGAGATGGCGCTGCTGCGGTGGGTGCACCTGCGCAAGCTGGTGCCGCTCACCTCGCTGCTCGACGGCCTGCCCGGAGGTGGACTGCCGGGCGGATTGCCGGCGCCCGCCTTGGCGCCGAGATCCGCGGCGCCGCCGACGGCAGCGGCCCGTCCGCCAGCGCGTCCGGCCACGGTGCCGCCGCGCACGTCGTTCACACCGTCGTCCCGGCCGGGCGCGCCGAGCGCCGGTGCGTCCGCGGCGCCGCCACCGGCGGCTGCCGGAGCCGAGGCGCCAGCGTCGCGCAACCTGCTCGTCGACGACGTGTCGGAGCCGGCGCTGGCCCGGTTCCGCGAGGCGTTCCTCGCCGAGATCAAGCGATCGCGCGGCCAGGCCGACTGGGGCATGGTGTTCATGCCGGCCCGGCGGGTCGAAGTCGCGGTCGGGGAGGCCGTGGGGGTGCTCCTTTTCCGGCGTCAGTTTGAACAGATCGACGACGTTGATGAAGCGGATCTTGAGGTCGGGGAAGTTTTCCCGAAGCAGCACGACGGCGGCGAGGGCCTCCT
>Ga0207691_10007134_pt1 | contig 10788 bp, 7 predicted proteins | sample KBSM13metaG_FD_184327 | JGI IMG/M metagenome (GOLD analysis project Ga0207691, IMG submission 184327) | Miscanthus rhizosphere microbial communities from Kellogg Biological Station, Michigan, USA - KBS M1-3 metaG (SPAdes) (version 2) | ecosystem: Host-associated > Plants > Roots > Rhizosphere >... | reverse complement strand
TGGAAGGAGTACCGGTTCAGATCGGCGAACAAGTTCCCCGGGATGACCCTGCCAGGGGCGCTTCACGAATCGGCTGTTGGGCGGATCATCCAGGACCAGGTGAGCGCGTTCTTTCCGGGCGCGCCGGTGATGGTCACGCCGATGCTCGATGCCATCAAGGCGCTCCACGTCGATCCCAAGCTCTACCGCCTGGCTGACGATCGGCGACTCGGTGTTTACCGCGACACCATGGGTGGCATGCTCGGCACCATGGAGCTCAAGCCCAACGAAGCGCCTAACGACAAGCCGGGGTTCGAGGGATCCGCCAAGATCCAGAGCTCGGACGACTTCTTCAAGGAGCTGCGGTCGAACCGTGCGCAGCGGTTCGATGAAGAAGATTTCCTCGCTCAGCGATTGGTCGACCTCCTGATCAACGACTCCGATCGCACGCCCGACAATTCCAACTTCGCCCGATTCGGTGACTCGACCGAGTATCGCTGGCGTGCGATTCCGCTCGATCGCGACTGGGCGTTCATGGATGCGCGCGGCTGGCTCAACCGATTCATCGTCCGGTCGATCTATCCGAAGACGGTCGAGTTCAGTCCGACGTACGACCTGAAAGGCCTGACGTACAGCACGCACTACCACGATCGGCGGCTGCTCCAGCGTCTCACGCGCGACGACTTCGCTGCCGTCGCACGCCGAGTGCAGGCGGCAATAACCGACGACGTCATCGAGCAGGCGATCGCGCAGCTGCCGGCGGAGTGGCGTGAGCAGACCAGCGCTTCGACGCGGCTGCGGTCGGTGCTCCGAAGCCGCCGGGATTCGCTTCCGGCCGTCGCGGCCGTGTTCTACCGGCAGCTCGCGGCCCAGGTCGACGTCTATGCCAGCGACGACGACGACCGTGCGGAGGTCGTTAGGCATCCGAACGGGAGCGTCACGGTGACAATTGCCGGTGACGACGACGCCACCGCGACCGCGAGCTCTCCCGAAGCGTCGGAGCATACGGACGGCACGGTAGAAGCGCCGCGGCCGTTTTACGAGCGCACGTTCATCCCCGCCGAGACGAAGGAGATCAGACTCTACATGCTGGGCGGATCCGATCATGCGACGGTTCGAGGCGCGGACTCGGACGAGATCCTCGTCCGGGTGATCGGCGGATACGACGACGATGTCCTCGCCGACTCGGCCGGCGGCGGTGCGACGTATGTCTACGATTCGGACGGCGAGAACGAGGTCGTCGAAGCGAGCGGCACGGACGTGAGCACGCGACCGTGGAAGGAGCCGGTGCCGTCGCACGGCATGAGAATGTGGAGCTCGTGGAGCCCGGACTGGGGCGGCGACGGCGGATGGGGCCCCGCCTTCGGGCAGAAGGAAGGCGCGGGCATCATCGTCGGAGTGACTCGCACGGCGCGCTCGTACGGGTTCCGGCGGCTGCCGCACCTGTGGCAGGTCAAAGGCACGGCATCGTTAGGCACGTTCAACGGGCGCGTCTCGCTCCAGGGCGATGCGGACTACCGGCTGGAGAACTCGCCGGTGGCCTTCGCGGTATCCGCTCGCGCGTCACAGCTGGAGCCGTTCCGGTTCTATGGGTACGGCAATACGACGCCGGCGACCGATCGCGACGAGACGCTCGTCAATCAGACCATACTGTCGTTCGAGCCCGCGGTGGTGCTCGACCTCGGGTGGCGGGACCGGGAGACGACCAAACAGGAGGCCTTCCGCGAGGATACGAAGCCCGTCATGCGCCCGCTCGCGGGCCGGGTGCAGGCCGGGCCGGTCGTTTCGTGGATCGACCCGGAACCGGTTGCCAACTCTCCACTGGCGACGTTGGAGGAGCGACCCGGAGCGAGTGCGTTCGGGCATGTCGGCGTTCGCGCAAGTCTCGACCTCGATCGCACGGATGCTGACGCCGTGCCCATGCGAGGCTGGCGGCTCCACGCCGATGTCGGCGGGTATCCGGCGCTGTGGGGCCTGTCAGAATCGTTCACGACGACCCGCGCCGAAGGCAGCGTGTACGTTCCGCTGGTTCCGGACCGCGTACACCTCGCCGTTCGCGGCGGAGCGAGCATGGCGTCGGGGCTTTTCCCAGCTCAGTACGCCGCAATGATCGGCGGGTTCAACACGCTGCGCGGGTACAGGTGGGAGCGGTTCAGCGGCGACGCGGCGGCGGATGGCTCGACGGAGCTCAGGGTGCCGGTGGGGACCGTCAACCTGTTCCTCAGATGGAACGCGGGTATCTTCGGCTTCGCCGATGTAGGCCGGGTCTGGTCTTCCGGCGAAAGCGACGGCGGCTGGCACAAGGGTTTCGGTGGTGGTGTGTGGATCGAGGCGTTAGGCCGTGCCATCAGCTTCGCCTACGGCAAGGGAGAGGATCGCCGGCTCTACGTGAAGACCCGGCTGTTCTAGATCAACGGGGTCAGAGTCGTTTGAATTCGGGAGCTCAGACTGTGCGGTAGTTCGCGAAATTCAAACGACTCTGACCCCGTTGATCCGCTTGCAACCTGAACGAAACGAGAAACTCGAGTGACGAGGCGGGCTTCTTCTGTCCATCCGCGCGCGCGTCGCGTCGGCCGATTCGTCATGGGGCTGGTCGCCCTCGGTGCAGTTGCCGGGTGCCGAACCACACATGTCGCGACACCGAACCCCACAGGGGTCGTCGAGACCATCTTCCTCATCGGGGACGCCGGAGAGCCCGATCCGAGGTTGCCGGCAACCGTGCTCGACTCGCTCGCGGTACAGGCGGCCGGCGCCGGGTCGCGCGGGACGATTCTGTTCCTCGGCGACAACATCTACCCGTCCGGCACGGCTGACTCCTCGTCCGTGAACTACGCTGACGTACTCCGTCGCCTGGACGCGCAGATCCGGACCGTGCCCGGTGGCGGCACGGGAATCTTCCTGCCCGGGAATCACGATTGGTCCGACGGCGGGCAGGGCGGCTTCTTCGGTGCGGCGACCGCCGCCGACGGCCTGTTCATCATCAGGCGTCAGGCCAGGCTGATTCCTCGGCGACCGAAAAACGCCGGCGCGACGGTCATGATGTTGCCGACGGGTGGTTGTCCCGGGCCCGTCGTGGTGGACCGTGAGCGCGTCCGCCTCATTCTCCTCGACTCGCAGTGGTGGCTGCACAACTACATCGTGCGCGACTCGCTCTCGGATGACCGCGAGAATGGCTGTTCGACCCACACGATGGGGGAGATCACGCAGGCCGTTCGCGACTCGCTGAAGACGACCCGCCCCGGGCAATCGGTGATCGTGGCGTCGCATCATCCATTGCTGACCGGCGGCCCGCACGGCGGCTATTGCGGTGCGTTCGCGCTGTTCCGCCGGTGGGCGAACACGAGCCAGGACCTATTCGGCAAGTCGTACACGCGCATGCGGGACTCGCTGAACAGCGCTCTCGCGACGCGGCCTCCGCTCATCTACGCCGCCGGTCATGATCACAGCCTGCAGGTCATGCAAGGGCGGACATCGAGCTACGCGCTCGTGAGCGGAGCCGGATCGATCGGTAAAGGCGAATGCGCGGCCCGGCTGCGTCAGAGCCTGTACGTTGGCCAGGCGACGAGCGGCTTCATGCGCCTCGACTTCGTTCCCGGCGACAGCGTGCTCCTGCGCGTCTACCGCTACGACAATCACGTCGAGGGCGAAGTGTATTCCCGCTGGCTGCACGACCGGAAATAGCCGATGCGAACCATGTCTCGAATACGCCTGCGCCTCGGTCGCTGGCTCGTGATCGCCGCACTGGCGTCGCTGTCGTTGCTCACGGCGCCGACGCTCGGCGCTCAGTCGAGGACGGAGCTCACCCGCACACTCGCGGCCATCGCGAGCACCCCGTTAGGCGCGCTCACGCCCACCGGCCCGGTGATGGCGACGAGCCGTGATGACACGCTGCTGCTCGGATTCCGAATGCAATACGGGTCGCGCGGGCTATCCGAAGGCCGTAGCCTGAGGTCGTACGGGCTCACCACCAACCTGCAGATTCAGGGCGGCGCGCTGTTCTCCGGTACGTTGGGATATCAGCAAGGCAGCGATGATATCTGCGCCGAGACAGGGTGCGACGACCATCGCCTGATGGCCGAGGTTCGGTACAGCAATAACCTCATCACGACTCGTCCGTTCCTGCGAGTTCCCTTCTTCACGGAAAACGACGCCACCGGAACCGCGGCACTCCAGTTTGGTGTCGGGTGGGCGGAGAAGGGCTTCAACGAGAGGCAGCACTGGACGGCGGACATCACGGTTCCCCTGTCGCTCGCCGTTGGGCAGCGCGTGCGCGTGGTGCCATTTCTCACGCCGTCGTTCGCGTTTGCGTGGGGGACGACCGATCGGCAGTGGAGTCGCGGCCAGCGATTTCTGGTCGGCGGCGGCATCACGACGCAGGAGGTCGGGAAATGGATGGGCCTAACGGGGCTCGACCTGTCCCTCGCGTTTCAGCGGGCGTTCAGCCCGCACGGGACGACGCTCGGTGCTACCATATCGTGGATGCACGTGCCGATACGGTGACGCTCGACCGCTAGATGCGAACGTCCTGTTCGCCCTCCAGATGGGCGAACGGCTCCATGTGCACCAGCACGTACTGCACGGCGGGCACCGCTGCGCGAATCGCGCTCTTCACTCGCCCGCTGAGTATGTGAGCCTCGTCGAGCGGGAGCTTGGCGTCGGCCTGGACGTGAATCGTCACGCGATACGCCATCCCGGTCCTGCGGACCGCGAGCTTTTCGGTGGCACGAACGCCCTCCACGCTTTCGGCTGCCCGCCGGATCGGATCGACGATTTCCGGCCCGGGCATCCGATCCATGAGGTCCTGGAGCGTTGGACGCAGCATGTTGACGCCGTTGAAGAAGATGACGCCCGACGCAGCGAGTGCTGCCCAGTCGTCGGCCGACTCCCAACCCGGGCCGCCCCAGAGTGCGATCGAGATGCCGACGAACGCCGCCGCCGACGTGACGGCGTCGCTCAGGTGGTGCCAGGCGTCCGCCCGCACGGCTGTGCTGCCAATGTCGATGCCGACGGCGCGCACACGACGCGCGAGAAGCCACTTCGTCGCCATCACCGCCACGATCACGACGAGCGTCCACGGCGCGGGCGTACGGTGTGGCGTTCGGATCTCCGAGATCGCCTCGATCGCGATCCCGACCGCCGCCGCGAGCAGCATCATCGACACGACCGCCGCCGCGAGTGGCTCGGCCTTCCCGTAGCCGAACGGATACGCGTCATCGGGATCGCGTGAGGCGAGGCGAAGGCCGCCCCACACGATCGTCGACGCGAAGATGTCAGCGGTGGACTCGACCGCGTCGGCGACGAGCGCATATGCGTTTCCCACGATCCCGGCAACGAGCTTCACGATCGCCAGCAGCGTGTTGACGAGAATCCCGAGCTGGGCCGACCGGATTCCGCGTTCGCCTGGTTGGGCCACGAATCGTGCTATCGATGGTTGACTGCTTCCGCGCCTAACGAGTCACTCAGCGCTCCCGCTTCGCCCCGCCGTCGACCGCCGGCGGCGTGGGAACGATCGCGCGGTCCGGAGTGCGGCGCGCGAGCAGTGACGGCGGCGGCCTATGAGGCTCGTGTCCCTTCGTGGCGTACGGGACGTCCTTCGGCGCCCCGCCCGATGGCCAGTCCGTTTCCTTGCCCGGAGAATCGGGACGCGGGTGCGAGTTGACGAAGGCCGCGACGTCGAACGCCTCCTGCGGCGTGAGCGACCCCGGCTTCGATTGCGGCATGTTGTGCCAGATGAAGCTCGCCGCGCGTTCCTCGCGAGCCATCGACGCGCCGATGGAGAACGACCGGGGTCCCCAGAGTGCGGGGAACGCGGCGTTGCCCTGGCCGTCCGCCTGGTGACAGGTGACACACTCCCGTTTGAAGACGGCCTCACCACGCGCGAGATCGCCGACGAGCGTGTCCTCCATGCTGACCAAGCCGCTGGCCCCGGCGAGGTTCCTGCCCACCGGCACGTCGTGCGAGATGAACGCGAGGTAGGCGAGGATGTCGTTCATCTGACGACTCTCGGGCGGGAGCACGTTTCCGGCGAGCGATCGCGTGAAGCAGTAGTTCACCCGATCGGCGAGGCCGACCACCGCGCCCGAGCGAGTCATGTACTTCGGATACCGCGCGTGCGCGCCGGTGAGCGGCGCAGCGCTCACCTTGGTGCCGTCGTTCTGATGACAGCTCGTGCAGCGAAGATTCGACGTCGCGTACGCGGGAAGGCTTTCCGGCGTGAAGCGGAGAAGGTAGAGGCCTCGGCGAATTGCGGCGCCGAGCGAGTCGTTCGGGATGTCGGCTTCGGTGGGTGGCCGCCAGGTGGCCGCGACGAACGTCACTCCCTTCGCGGCGGTGTCGCGAGCAGTCGCCCCCGGCGCCGTCTTGTTGGTGCTCTGGCAGGCGACCGCCAGCGCCACCGTCAACCACGGCCATGTTCGCCGGAGCACCGTGCCCCGCGGGGCGTCAGTCATCAGAAAATGATTCCACATATCTACACGATCCAATATGCGAACAACTCGGCGTCACCGCATGGTTGCCGCCAGGCATAGATGCCGGATCTGACAGGGCCGCAAACGCCAACAACTGCGAACGCTGAGCACGCGGGCGGCCTGAGCGCCGTCAGCGTATTCAGCGTTCGTGGTTGAACGCCCCGGTGGCGACGCGGTGGTCAGGCAGTGTCGCCGCAGCGCGAGGTGCTGTCGTCGTGGCCGTAATTGATTCGCCTAATCTCACCCGCGCGTCCACCGCGACGACTCGATCCTCGAACGCCAGCAACGGGTTGAGGTCCAGCTCCTCGATGTCCGGAAAATCGACGGCAAGCTGCGAGACGCGTCGGAGCACGTCCACGAGGGCGCCGCGATCGGCGCCGGCTCGGCCGCGCATCCCGGCGAGGATGGGCGTGCCGCGAATGCCGTCCAGCATGTCCTGGGCATCGAGCGCGCTGATCGGCGCTACGCGGAACACCACATCGCGCAGCGCCTCGACGTAGATCCCGCCAAGCCCGAACATGACGAGCGGCCCAAAGAGGCGATCATGGCTCACGCCGACGATCGTCTCGAGGCCGCCGCGCACCATCGGCTGCACGAGCACGCCCTCGAGACGCGCGTTAGGCGCCCGACCACCGACCTCGCGCATCATGCCGTCGTACGCCGCACGCGCCGCGTCCTCGTCCTCGATGCCGAGCGTCACGCCGCCCACGTCACTCTTATGGTCGATGTCGGGCGAGACGACTTTCATCACGACAGGGAAGCCGAGCTCCGACCCGACGCTGGCCGATTCCGCGGCCGAGCGGGCGATCCGGGCGGGAGCCGTTGGTATGCCGTACGACGCGAACAGCTCGAGGGCCTCGGACTGCTCGAGATGCGCGCGACCGGCGGCACGCGCCCGTGCGATCACCTGAGCCGCTCGGTCGTGGTCGACGGGCAATGGCGTGATCGGCGCGGCCGGCCTGCCTAACCATTCCTGATACCTGCATAACGCGGCGAGCGCTCGCGCCGCCGACTCCGGAAACACGAACGCCGGAATGCCCACCGAATGCAGCTCGGCTCGACCCTCCGACAGGCCCGCGCGCCCCATGAGCACCGCCACCACGGCTTTCCCTGGACGGTGCTCCACCGCGCTCACGATCGCTTCGGCCACCGCGGCCTGGCTCACGCCGAACGGGGGCACGAACACGGCGACGAGGCAATCGATTCCCGCGTCGGACAACAAGATCTCGAGTGCCTGCCGATAGCTCGCGGGCCGTGCCGACGCGATCATGTCCACCGGGTTGCGAATGGACGCTTCCTCGGGGAAGAGGGGCTTCATCGCGGCGACGGTCTCCGGTTGCAGCTCCACGACCGCGAGGCCGTTCGCTTCGAGCGCGTCCGCGGCCAGAATACCGGGACCACCCGCGTTCGTGAGCACCGCGGTCCGGCGCGAGCGAGGCCGCGTCGTCGCGCCGAACGCCATCGCCATATCGAACAGCTCCTCCACCGAGGCCGCGCGAAGCACGCCGGCCTGCGCAAGCAGCGCGTCCACCGCGGCGTTGCTCGCCGCCAGCGCGCCGGTGTGTGACGATGCGGCGCGCGCGCCACTCGCGGAACGTCCCGCCTTGAGCGCGATGATGGGCTTTCGTTTCGAAATGCGCGACGCCGTCTCGAGAAATCGGCGCGGATTGCCGAAGTTCTCGACGTACATGAGGATCGTCGAGACCGCGGGATCATCCTCCCACTGGAGCAACAGGTCGTTGCTGCTGACGTCTGCCTTGTTGCCGACGGAGACGAACTGCGCGAGGCCGATCTGATATTCGCGCGCGTAGTCGAGAATGTTCACGCCCATGGCACCGGACTGCGACATGAGCGCGGCCGGGCCGAACGGTGGCATCACCGGCCCGAACGTCGCGTTGAGCGAGAATGCTGGATCGGCGTTGATGACGCCGAGGCAGTTGGGACCGACCATGCGCATGCCGCGGGAGCGAACGAGGTCGGCGAGCGCACGCTCGCGCTCGGCGCCACCCTCGCCCATCTCGCGAAACCCGGCGGTGATCACGACGAGGCCTCGCACGCCGGCGTCCGCGCACTCCTCGGCGATGCCTAACACGAGGTGCTTCGGCACGACGATGACCGCTAGATCGACGGGGTCCGGCACGGAGGCGATGTCGGGATAGGCCCGAACCGAGCAGACGGCCTTGGCCGACGGGTTCACCGGATAGACAGACCCCGTGAAGCCGTGCTGAATGAGATTCGCCGTGATCTGATGGCCGATGTGCGTCGGCGAGCGGGACGCGCCGATGACGGCGACGGTGCGCGGCTTGAGAATCGGGTCGAGAGCGGCTGGCATTTCCGGCAAATCTCACGCGGACCAGCCGGCCACGCCAATGTGCCCCTAGGAGTCATTGCGCGCCTCAGGCCGAGCAACGACGTTGCGAAGGAGCCTGGTGACGTGAGGCGTGACTCGTGACGAGCCCGATAATCTTCCATTGCGACCCTGAGACGGTCGAGCTTCGTCAGACCGTGCGGTTGCACGATCTCGACGGATGCCTGACGATCGCCAGGCGGGCCGATGGGAAAAGGCCGCGGTTCGTGTGGCGCGGTCCGGCGACGGACCCGGTGTTCGCGCTCGAGAATACTCGGGAGTCGGTGATCGAGCACATCGACGTCGTCTGCGAGACGCCGTGCACGGCCGTGTTTCTCATCCGGCGCACGAAGAGTGGCAAAGGCGTCATTCCGAGCACGCTGCACCAGTTCCGCGACGTGCGGATCTTCGGGAACGGTCGCGCGCGTCGCGGCTACGACTACAGTAGCGCGATCGACGAGAACAACGAGCACGGGCGCTGGGATTCGTGCTCGGTGTATGGCTGTACCGACGCGGCCTGGGCTTTCTCCGGCCAGCAGTCCAAGGAGCACGTGCTCACGCAATGCCGCGCCGAATCGGTCCACGCGGCGGTGGCCGCGGGCTCGTCGTTCACCTGGATCAGTGGCACCGCCGCGGTGTGTCAGATCGGTGTCGTGCTCTCCAGCGTCGGTGATCCGGTGGTCATCGAGGGCGTGGGCTTCGAGGCCTGTCGCCGCTTGCTCGTGACCAGCGGACCGACGACCGCATCGCAGCCGGTGACGCTCATCGGCGTACGCTACGAGGCCGATCAGCTACATGAGGATGGCGACTGCATTCTCCTCCGGCACGCCGGTCCGCTGACCGTAACCGGCTGCCGGTTCGGTGGCGGGAAGCAGCGGATTCCGCGCGTCGCGTTGTTAGGCGCCGGCCCGCAGGTGGCGATGATCTCGGGCAACACGTTCGGCGCGTTCGGCGCGCATCGGGTGTGCCCGGTCCGTGCGCAGAACCACACGAATGCCAACGTGACGTGGGGGAACAACGCCTATCAGCGCGATGCGCACGATCCTCAGAACGTCGAGAGTCGGCTCACGTGGGCGGACAAGTCTTACACGTGATCGCATGACGGGTCCCGTATGACAGAATTGCCACAGCAAGTTCGGATGTACCAGGCAATGATCTGTGCTATGACAATCCTGTCATACAGGATGAGCCAAACTCCTCGATCATCTTCCTGTTGAACGCAGGAAATGTCGTCAGGTTTGCGGCTCGTGACCAGCCCCTCGTCCGTCACCACTTTGCGGTCCACCCAATCGGCGCCGGCGTTGCGCAGGTCGGTGTGCAGCGACGGCCATGACGTCACCGTGCGTCCGCGAACGACGTCGGCTTCAACGAGCATCCACGGCCCGTGACAGATCGCCGCGACGGGTTTCCCTGCCTGAAAGAATGATTTCACGAACCGCACGGCACGCTCGTCCTGCCGCAGTTTGTCAGGGTTGATCACACCACCGGGTAACAGCAGCGCGTCGAAGTCGTCCGCACGTGCGCTCTCGAGTGGGACATCAACGCGGAGCTCGCCGCCCCAATGGTCGTGCTGCCATGCCTTGATGGTGTCGGGTTTTGGCGAGACGACCGAGGTGCGCGCGCCCGCCGCATCCAGTGCCTTCCGTGGTTCGACCAACTCGACCTCTTCAACGCCGTCGGTCGCCAGAATGGCGACACGCTTCCCGTTGAGCTTCTCTCCTGCCATATGCTGCTCCTCAAACAACCGGTTGATACCAAGTGGATCACGAGACGCCGTGAAACAGGTGTGCGGGTGGTCGCAAACACCGAGCCGTCAGCCGGGAATTGTTCGAAGTACAACCCGGCGGCCTATCGGAAATCCAGACGAGCTCGTACTCCTCGCCCGCCCATACCGCCGCCACGCCGCGCTCGCGCACCGAACGGAAGTTGTAGCGGTCGGGCGTCGCGGTCATGGAGCACGGCCGAGCAGCCCTGGTTGCTGATGTACGCGCCGAG
>Ga0207691_10007133_pt1 | contig 10789 bp, 8 predicted proteins | sample KBSM13metaG_FD_184327 | JGI IMG/M metagenome (GOLD analysis project Ga0207691, IMG submission 184327) | Miscanthus rhizosphere microbial communities from Kellogg Biological Station, Michigan, USA - KBS M1-3 metaG (SPAdes) (version 2) | ecosystem: Host-associated > Plants > Roots > Rhizosphere >... | reverse complement strand
GGATGGAGATGATCGCGAATCCGGAATTCGCTTTTTTCCTGAAAGGTTTTGAAGACATCCTTGTTGTAAAGAATGCCGATCATCTTGTCCAACTCGCCTTCGTAAACCGGAATGCGCGAAAAACCGCTCTCGACAAAACTCTTTGCCACTTCGGCAAAGGAAGCGTGAACGTCCAATGCGTGAATCTCCGTACGCGGGATCATGACCGCTTTCGCCGGAGTGTCGGTGAACTCGAACACGCTATGGATCAACTGCTCTTCGGTCTCGTTGAAAATACCCTTGGCAGCGCCTTCGCGGATCAACGATTTCACCTCATCGACGGAAATAAAGCTGGCTGTTTCATTTTCGCCGCCACCGAATAGTCTGAGCACGAGATTGCTCGATGCGGTCAAAGCCTTTACGAAAAGAGCGCTAATCCTGGCGAGAAAATCGATCGGGCGCGCGACAAAGCAAGCGATCTGCTCCGAATATCTGAGCGCAAGGGACTTGGGCACCAACTCACCAAGAACGAGCGACAGATACGAGATCGGCAAGACCACGATGAGAAGCGCAATGGCTTCGGCCCATCGCGCCGCGAAAGAAAACGGCAACGCGGCAATCTGTGGTTTGAGATATCCGCTCGCCGCCGCGCCGCCGATGGCCGAAGCGAAGGTGCTGATCACCGTGACGCCGATTTGCACGGTGGCTAAGAAGCGATCGGGATCTTCCTTGAGACGCGCCACGACGGCGGCCGATCGAACGCCGCGCTCGAGCAAAGCATCGATGCGGCTTTTACGCATGGCGATCATGGCGATTTCTGATGCCGCGAAAAATCCATTGGCGAGGATCAGGAAAAAAATCACAATCGGTTCGAGCCAAATGTAGTCTGTGGTCATGTCACTGTCTCCTGGTCTTTGCCGCTGGCAAAATCGGCAAAAGCGCTGGCACTGTCGGCGGATTTAGCAATGGAATTGGCGATGGAACGCCATGATTGCGAGGCAGGGTTCGGCGATCGGTTTGGTGGGGATTCTAGCGCCATGCCGGCAAAAGGCAAGGGGAGCGTTTACCGTTCAGATCCTTTCGCGTAGGATACTCTCGGCATGGCGGAGAAGCAGAGCGAAACGACCTCCATCCAGGGGACCGTCGGTCGCATCACTTATCAACACCCGGAAACGCACTACACGGTGGCGCGCCTAGACGAGGAAGCCGGCGGCGCTATCACCATTGTCGGGACGGTTTTTCCCGTTTCCGAAGGCGAAGAGATTAGGGTGACGGGCGCATGGAGGCGCCATCCTCGCTATGGCCTGCAGTTTCAGGTCGATCACTGGATTAAGATCGATCCGGCGACGCGCGAAGGAATCGAGAAATATCTCGGCTCGGGGTTGATCAAAGGCATAGGCCCGACATACGCGAAACGGCTCGTCGCCGCGTTTGGACTAGAGACGCTCCAGGTTTTGTCAGAGCAGCCGCTGCGCGTGATGGATGTCGGCGGCATCGGCGAAGTGCGCGCGCGCCGGATCATTCAGGCGTGGCAACAACAGCGCGGTATGCAGGATGTCATGGTTTTTCTTCAAGGTCATGGCGTGGGGGCTTCGCTGGCGCTCCGAATCTATCGCGTTTTTGGCGCGGAGACCATGACCCAAGTTCGTGAGAACCCCTACGCATTGGCGCAGCAGGTGCACGGCATCGGATTCCTGTTGGCTGACCGTTTGGCCAATCAGATCGGCATCCGAGGTGACTTTCCCCTGCGGGTACAAGCTGGAGTTTTGCATGTGCTGCGCGAGATGGCGGAGCGCGGCCATTGCTTCGCTGCGCTTACAGCGCTCAAGCAAAGTGTCGCGGCTCTCTTGAATGTGGACGAGGATCCGGTGGAAGCCGCGATCGGTAAGCTCGCAGTCAAAGGTAATCTCGTGCTGCACGAGACCGAAAACGCGGATACCCAGGTGTATTTGGAGGAGCTTTACCAAGCGGAGCGCCGGATTGTTCGTGCCATGCAAGATCTTTTATCGACACCCTCCACTTTGGAGGGCACGCCGCTGCTCGCCCAGCGCGAATCGTCGAACGGCCTCCCGCGCGGAAAGGTGGATCTGGTCAGTCCCGAGTTGTTTGCGCCATCGGCGGTCACTCTCGATGAAGAGCAGATGCGCGCCGCCGAGCAGGCGCTCAAAGAAAAGGTTCTGGTGATCACCGGCGGCCCGGGCACGGGGAAGACGACCCTTCTGACCGCGCTCCTGGCCGTCTTGAACCGGGCCAAGCTGCGCTTCGCATTGGCGGCTCCCACCGGCCGAGCCGCCAAACGGATTTGCGAAAGCACCGGAGAAGAGGCACTGACCATTCATCGGTTACTCGAGTACAACCCGCGCGACGGCGGTTTTCAGCGCAATGAAGAAAATCCACTGGAAGCCGATTTCATCATCGTCGACGAAACCTCGATGGTCGATTTGCCGTTGATGGATCACTTGCTGCGCGCTATCGATCCGCGCAGCCACCTGATCCTTCTCGGCGATGTTGATCAGCTGCCGTCCGTTGGACCGGGCAGCGTGCTGCGCGATTTTATCGATTCCGGCGTCGTTCCCAAATTTGTCTTGCGGCGAATCTTTCGCCAGGACCGCGAAAGCTTGATCGTCGCGAACGCGCATCGGATCCTGCAAGGCAAGTCACTCTGGTTAGGTGAAAGCGGCGACAACCGCGACTTTGCATTCCTCGCGCATGAATCTGAGGATGAAATTCTTACCACGTTGAAAACGCTGGTAGGTGAGGAGATTCCGTTATCGCTCCAGCTGAATCCAAACGAGGTGGTTCAGTCCATTCAGGTGCTGACGCCGATGCATCGCGGCCTGCTCGGGACGGTCAATCTGAACAAGGAGCTGCAGGCGCTGCTGAATCGTAACGGTGCCGCTTTGGAGCGCGCTGGAGCGCGATTACGCGCCGGCGATAAGGTGATGCAGTTGCGGAACAATTACGAAAAGGGCGTCTTCAATGGCGATCTTGGAAAAATTGCCAGCATCGATCCGGAGGATGGTAGTGCGAAAATTGATTTTATCGATCGCATTGTCGAATACGATTCCGACGAGCTCGATGAAATCACTCTAGCCTATGCGACCTCAGTGCATAAAAGCCAAGGCAGCGAGTATCCCGCGGTGGTGATCCCGCTGCACACCTCGCATTATGTGATGCTGCACCGGAGCATCCTGTATACCGCGGTGACGCGCGGCAAAAAACTGGTCGTGATCGTCGGCAGCCGCAAGGCTTTGGCGATGGCGATCCGCAATGTTCGTGTGGAGAGGCGTAATACTGGCTTAACCGAAAAGCTCCGAACGCTGGTTCGCCGTCCGGCGGAAGTTATCTAGCGGGAACAACACATCCTGAGTTGTCCGTGGAGCGCGACCGGATTAGTGAAACAATCGACCAAGTCTCGGGTCGGTATGCTCGATGTTGAGTTTCTTGAGGCAAGCCCAGAGCGTCGCTTGATTGCTGTTGATGACCGGTTTGCCCAAATCCGTTTCCAAGTCCGAAATGGCTTCGATCATCCGTGTATTCGTGCAGCTCAGAAAATAACCGTCGGCCTCCGAGCGGCTATTTTCTTTGACGACAGCTTTCCACTCTCGGGGCGTCACCGCCGCATAGGCATGCGTTTCAAGACCGAGCCCCACCTCATGCAGCACCTGGTAACCAATTTCACTCAGATAGTTCACTTCGAGCTGATTGGTGGATTGAACATAGGGGCTTACGAGCACGAGCTTCTTGATTCCCGATTGATCGAAAGCCTGCGTGATCGCCTGCGCTGTGGTGATGGTCGGACAGCCGCTTGCTTGTTCGATGATTTCGATCAGCGCCTTTTCATGGGCTCGGCCGCTCTCCATCGAGTTGGCCGTGCAGTGAAACACGATCACTCCGGGTTTCACGTCCGAAATCGCCTGCGCCGCTTCGGTTAGCGGCCGTTTGAGCTCGCTCAGCGGTTTGCGAAATTTGCCGGTCATGCGTAACCGGGTGACATGCACGCCGACACCGGCGGGCGCGTAGGTGTTAAACTGCGGCTCGGTCAGGCGATTGCTCGATGGGATGATCAAGCCGATGCGCGGGTCAGAATTCATTTGTGTCCAAAGCGTTCGAACAGTTCAAATCGTGTCAATCGTTCGCGTTGCTCGCTCCGTTCAACCACTCTGCTTTGCTCAAACCTTTTGAACGGGCGTGAACCATAGCTTACAGTCCCGGCGCTCCGAGGCTATAAAAGCGGCGCGCATTGCCGTGCAGAAACGCCGCTTTGTCGGCGGCGGTGATTTCGTCATTCTCGAGAAATTCATTGATCTCATGCTTGCAAAATTCGTTATTAACCTCGTGTGGATAGTCGCTCGAATAAACCCAGGGCTTGTTGCCGACCCGTTTTATCGCGTGAGCGACATCGGGCTCTTCGCCTTCGCAGCCGACGAAAATTCGGCCGGCATCAATGTGCCGCGCGATGTATTCGCTCACTTTCTCTTTGGGTCGAAGCTCTAAAAAGCGCTGACGCGGATCATGCTGAATATGAGTTTCCCAGGAGCGGTCGAAGCGCTCCAAACACACGAGAAGCCAAGCAACGCCGCCTTCCATAAAGCCGAATTTCACGTTCGGGTATTTGTCGAAAACGCCGTTGAAGACAATCCCGCCAAAGGAGATCATCTGGCCGAAAGGATGACCTAACGAGTGGACGGGTGCATACGGGCTTACGTCATCCAGTCCCAAATTTTCATGAGCCCCGCCGTGAATCCCGATGGCACAGCCAAGCCGGTTCGCTTCCTCGTAAATCGGCCAGTAACGCTGATCGCCCAGATTAGCCTGGATACCGGTGGAGGGTAGCATCGCGCCGCACATGCCCAGTTCGTTGACGATCCTGCGCAACTCCTCGACAGCGGCCGAGGGTTCCTGGAGTGGAATCAAACCCATCGCCTTGAAGCGCGGATTTTTTTTCATGTAGGTATTGTGAATCCAATCGTTGTAGGCGCGTGCGACATCGATCGCCCAGTCGCGGCTAACAATTTTTCCGAACGCCAAACCCAGTGTGGTGTAAAGTACTGTGGTTTCGATGCCCACGTCCTCCAAGAAATTAACCCAACCATCGGGGCCTACCTTGTTGAATGCGCCTGGCTGAAAATCGTGCAGATTGGCGGAGTGCAGGTGGTCGAGGGGCGGAAATGGATTGAAGAAGCTGTGGGTCTCATATTTATCGCGATAGGCTTGCGGCATGTAATTGATGATCGCCTGGCAATCTTCGATCACGTGACCGTCGCCATCTATGATTGTGTGGCCGTTGAACGCCATGGGGATACCCTCCTCAGATTAGGTCATCAAGCATGACCATTTTTGTCAAGTCCGAACATTTCCTGGTTTGACCAACAGGCGTGAATTAGAAATTAAGTGCCCGCTCCACCGAACCATTTCACATAGAGTTGATCGTAGGCACCGTTTTCTTTCAGCTTCAGCAGAGCTTCGTTGATGCGCTTTCGTAGTGGGCTATTGGAGGGAAACACAATGCCGTAGTTTTCCTTGCGAAACATTGCGCCTACGGTTTGTGCATTACCTTTGCCTTCATGGGCGGTGTAATAGAGAAGAATGGGCGTGTCATAGACGACGGCATCGATTTGGTGCTTTTCGAGTGCCTGGTACGCTTCTTCAATTTTCGCGAATTCGATCGGCTCGAGGTTGCGCTGGCGCAGATATTCCGCGGAAGTACTGCCGTGAATGCTGCCCACGCGTTTCCCCGGCAAATCCTCGGGACCGTTAATATCACCGCGCAATTGCTGCACGGTCAATGACGAAGTGACGGCCGCCGTAAAGTAGGCGATGAAAACCACGCTCATAAACATCCAGACCACCGCGATGATACGCGCGATCGCCGCGCGCGGCATCTGATCCGCCTGGGTGGCGAGGGTGGAAGCGGCCCACCAGCAAGCCTCGAAAATTCCGGGAAAATAGGATCGATGGGTCAACATGCCAGTGGGATTGCGCCGCTCGAACCACCAAACCAGGTGGGCCATCAAGAAAAGAATCAACGCGACGGCTAGCACATAGAGCAGCACTGTCGTCGAGAACAGGCTTCCGACGATCGCTTCGACGAAAGCAGTGCGGCTTCCTTGTACTGGCGTAAGGATCTGCAATCCGGAATCGAACATCGGCTGGGAAAAATCGAAATCGATTTCCCGGTCCGCCGTAATCGAGATCGCGGCGATACCAACGGAGGCATCGTTCGATTTTACCGCGTCCAACAACTCTTTCACCGTCGGTTTGACCACGAATTCCGACTGAATATTTAGTTGCCTGGCGATTTGCTGCCAGAGCTCGATGCTGAAACCCGTGAGTTGTCCCTGCTGCTCATAAACAAACGGTCGGACCAAACGCGTGGCGACCCGCAGTTTGCTCGGCTGGGATTGGCCGAACGTGTACGGAGCGAAACATAGGATGAAGAGAACGACGGCGAATCGGCGCATTTTGCTACGGAGCTGTAAATTACTGGACGGTGGCCGTCACGGTGAGGTTAGTTTCGTCGGTGCTCGAGCGGCTTGAGTAGCCGAGAATTTGCCGAGTGACCTCGTGTAGCTTACTCGTGGACCCACCGACCGCGATTGCTTCGCCATTAGGCACGATCAAGTCCGTCGACGCTTCGGTAAAATCGATGCCGCCCGGTCGATCGATGGAAAAATAGCTGATGCGTGGCGTCAGGCGCAGTCTGATTTGACCATCGCTAAGGATTGCAGCGCCGACGCGGAGCGATGTTCCGACGTCGTTAAACACAACGCGCCGCTCGATGTAGCCGAGGCCGAGTGCGTAATTGTAGTAGTAAGCCGCCTCGCTTTGCGGCACCCGGGTTGCGACGGTAAGGATCGATTCGCTCCCATCCAACACGAGAGTAGAAATTCCGTTGGAACGTTCTACCGTCGTCCGGCGATCATCCGCGGCGATTCTGCCGGACGGGCGGACCGTCCCTCTGCGGACGACGATGCTGCCGCTGCCTTGGACGCCGGCGTGGTCGCTGCTGCCCGTTTGGTGGGTTTCGAGAACCACCTTGATATTGCGGCGAGTCTGCGTTCCCGCGATTTCGCTGCCGCCTAACTGCCAAACCAAGCTCGATACGACCAGCGTAAGTACAACTCTGGGATGCTTATGAATCGCCACCGTCATGGTCGGCTTGCGGGCAGCAATGAAAAATCGACAACCTTTTGCAGATCGAAGTCCGCTGGGATCGGCCGTTCCTGACGCAGGATATCGAGATAGCCGCGCGCGACTTTGGGATTGAGCTTTCCGTCTTTGTTGAGAAGTCGAATCAAAGTGGCGTAGGTATTTTCCGCTTCCTGTTGATTCACTTTGAATTTGTCGATGATCATCTTCACGCTTTCGGCGCGGTTGGCGCGCAACCAGGCGAGGGACTCCATCACGGCGGCGACCGTACGCCGCACCGACTCGCGATTGGTCTTGATCTCGTTCTGTGAAGTGACCAAGCCGACATAAGGAATGTCCGCGAGATCGCCGAGCTGCATGAATTTCTTATAGCCGAGGGAGACCGCTTTATCGTCGAACGGCGGCGTCAATACGGTTGCGACCACGCGGTTCGCCGTCAGGGCACGAAAGCTGTCTGCAGTGCCACCGGTGTTGATGATGTGCACTTCTTTGTCATTGAGCTCGGATTTCTTCAAAAACGCCTGAAAAAAATAGTAGGGAGATGTGCGAATCCCGGAGAGCGCGACCGTCTTGCCGATCAGATCTTGCGGCTTATTGATGTCCTTGTTCGTGACCAATACCCAAGGAGAGCTGTCGCAAAAGCTAATCACGATGACCAATGGCAGTCCGGCCACGGCCGCAGAAATCCCGGTGGATACGGAAGTGAAGTAATTGATGTTCCCGGCGACCACCGCTTGGGGCTGAATCGTCGTCCCCATCTGGATGTATTCCGACTCGATGCCGTATTTTTTGTAAATGCCTTTTTCCTGCGCGACATAGAACGGCATGTAAGAAAACGCCAGGGACGGAAAGCCAATTCTAATTTTGTACGTGCTTTCCGCTGCGAGAGCAAATTTAGTCGAGAGAATAGCCAGCGTACACAAAGAGGCGAAAAATAGAACGCGTAGCTTCATCACGAGATCCTCAAGCAACGGCGGATTTCGCTGGCTTCTCATTCCATAGACGGCAGGCGTGCCTCAGAGCGGTGGGCTTGGGCAGGTTCTTGAGCCGAAAAAAATCGACGGCGTTTTTGCCGAGCAGTTTTTCTTTCTGCGCAAATGTTAACTCCTTGCCGTCGACGATGTCTTTGACCGAGTAAGGGAAGTGACAGTCCCAATGGCAGTAGTCCGACGCGTACATAACCGTGTTCTCGCCGTTGGCGGCAAAAACACGGTCCAGACCGCTTTCTTCCGATTCGCACGTCAAGGTCAGTTGCTCGCCGCGAATGATATCACTCGGACGCCTTCTAAGATCGGGCATCTGCGGCGCGAGTTTTTCGATATGCTCGTCGAAGCGCTCGGCCCAGAAGGGCAGCCAGCCTGCGCCGCCTTCCATAAAGCCGACGCGGAGTTTCGGGTAGCGGTCGAAGACACCCTCGCCGATCATGTGCATCATGGCGATCATCAGCTCGAACGGAAATGCGGTCATGTGCACATAAGCATATTTGCGCAGGCGCTCGCTGCCGGCGCCCATGACGCCGGAAACACCGGGTACGCCATCATGGCCGGTTTGCGGGTGCACGCTGAGCGGCATCCCGATCTCCTGGGCGCATTCGTAAATGGGATCGAACATCCGGTCGCCCATATTGTTCAAGCCATAGACGTTGGTCGGAAGCATCGCCGTCACCGCGCCGGCTTTTTTTAGGTACTCGAGCTCTTTTATGGCGGCCGGCGGATCCTGGCAGGGAATCAAACCGACCGCGAGCAAACGCTGCGGGTTCGTCGAACAATATTCGATCAGCCAATCGTTCACCGCGCGACAGAGCACCGCCGCGAGTTCCTTATTCATCAAACCATTGACGGTAAGCGCGATTTGAGTGCCGAAGAGAATGGCAACGTCGATGCCTTCCTCGTCCATATCCTTGAGCCGGGCTTGCGGATCCACCATGCCGGCGCGATAACCGCGCGCCTTTTCGGTCATCGGACCCGATACACCCGGGCCGAGGCCTTGGGATGCCGACCAGAGTCGCCCTTCCAACAGAATGCGGGAATTGCCTTCGTTATCTTTCAACCGAACGGGCGCCTGCGAACGCCATTTTTCGGGCATGCGCGAGGCCAAGTCGACATTACCTTCGTACACATGACCATCAGCGTCGACGACCAGCAGATCGTCAAAATTTTCCATCGTTTTCCTCCGAATAGAATGCTGCAGCGCAGCCCCATCGAGCCACTCGGGATAAGACGTACCATAGCAAAAGTATTTCGAGCAACCGCAATTGAAGTGACGAGATCTTACCCGGTTTGAAAGCCGGGGCACGATTCGATATGCAAGCATTAGTGATGCAGCAGATTTTGCAAGACAGTTTGCGCGGCAAAAAATTGGCGCGCGATGAAGTGATGGCGCTTAGCGCGGCAGCAGATGATGACGTTCAGGCTCTGCTCGAGACCGCAGCGGCCATACGCAATCAACACAAAGGGCGGACGGTCACTTTTTCACCGAAAGTTTTTGTGCCGCTGACCAATCTGTGCCGCGACTTTTGCGGCTACTGCACGTTTCGAAAAGCCCCGGATGAACCCGGCGCAAAGACCATGACGCTGGACGAGGTTTTGCGCATCGTCAATCACGGCAAGCGCCTCGGTTGCACGGAAGTGCTCTTCAGCCTCGGCGATAAGCCGGAAGCGATATATCCCGAGATGAAGAAGTTTCTCTCGCAACGCGGCCATCAAAGGACGTTGGATTATTTGCACGAATCTTGCCGCAGCGTCTTGGAGGAAACGGGTTTGTTGCCGCATTCGAACCCCGGCGTGATGGGCAGGGGGGATCTCGGGCGCTTGAAGCAGGTCAATGCCAGCATGGGGTTGATGGTTGAAAGCGTAAGCGAGCGGCTGCTCATGCCGGGCGCCGCCCATGACAATGCACCGGATAAAAAACCGGCAGTTCGCCTAAAGACGCTTGAAGAAGCTGGAAAGCTCCGCATCCCCTTCACGACGGGAATCCTGATCGGCATCGGCGAAAACTGGGCAGAACGGATCGATGCCTTGCTCGCGATTCGCGATCTCCACGCGCGCTACGGCCACATTCAGGAAGTGATCGTGCAAAATTTTCGCGCCAAGCCGACCATTCCCATGCAAGCTCATCCAGACGCAAGCCGCGACGATATGCTTAAAACGATCGCGTTGGCGCGGTTGATTTTTGGCGGTGAGATGAATCTCCAGGCGCCGCCCAATTTAACACCCGATGGCTATGAGCTCTATTTAGAGGCCGGCATCAACGATTGGGGTGGCGTTTCGCCGCTGACGCCCGATTTTATCAATCCGGAAGCGCCCTGGCCGGCGTTAAAGACTTTAAGTCAGAAAAGCACCGCGGCTGGTTTTCACTTACGGGCGCGATTACCCATTTATCCTGAGTACATTCGGGAGGAATTACTCGCCCCATCGGTCCTTCGTTGCATCGAGCGACTTGCCGGCGCTGACGGTTTGGTGCGCGAGAACGGCCCGCTGACGAACGGATCACTCGATGCCTTCAATATGTCATCGAGCCCAGGACTCTGTGGATGATTCTGGCTCTTACCGGCGGTACCGGGGGTGCAAAGCTAATCGAAGGGCTCGCCGCTGAATTGGACGCTGACGAGCTCACGATCGTTTGTAACACCGCCGATGATACACTGGTTCACGGGCTT
>Ga0207691_10007129_pt1 | contig 10790 bp, 8 predicted proteins | sample KBSM13metaG_FD_184327 | JGI IMG/M metagenome (GOLD analysis project Ga0207691, IMG submission 184327) | Miscanthus rhizosphere microbial communities from Kellogg Biological Station, Michigan, USA - KBS M1-3 metaG (SPAdes) (version 2) | ecosystem: Host-associated > Plants > Roots > Rhizosphere >... | reverse complement strand
TCGGCCGTCGCCGTACACGTCGACCTCAACGACTTCAAACTGCCCTCGATCCAGCCTTACCTCGGCGCGTACACGCAGATGACCCTGTCGAGAGGCACGCTGAGCGCCGCGCTGGACGTCAGGCTCGCAGGGCAAGGCGCCACGACGATCGTCGGAAACGTCGATGTCGCGAAGCTGCACACCATCGACAACGCGCTGCGCCAGGAATTCATCAGCTGGGACCGGCTGCGGGTTTCGGGCATCGAATACGCCTCGCAACCGCAGAAGCTGCACATCGCGACCATCACGGCCAATTCGCCGTACGCGCGCCTGATCATTGCGCCGGACCAGTCGACCAACGTCAGCAAGATACTGAGCGCTTCGGGCAGCGCACCGGCCCCCATCCAGACGGTGAAGAGCGACGGCAAGGTTTCCACCACGAACCCATCGCCGTTTCCCGTGAGCATCGGCGCGGTGCGCGTGGTCAATGGCGCCGCGAACTTCGCCGACTTCTGGATCCAGCCTAACTACGCCGTCAACTTGCAGAAGATGAACGGCAGTATCCTCGGGCTGTCGCCGGATCCGAAGTCGCGCGCCAAGGTCGAATTCGAAGGCACGGTGGACAAATACGCACCGGCGAAGATCTCCGGCGAGATCAACCTGCTGTCGGCGGCGCTGTACACCGACCTGAAGGTGATGTTCAAAGGCGTGGAGATGACGTCAGTGACGCCGTACTCCGGGCGCTTCGCGGGTTACAAGATCGAGAAGGGCAAGCTGTCCATCGATGTCGCCTATCTCGTCGAGAACCGCACGCTACAGGCGAAGCAGAAATTCGTCATCGACCAGCTCGAACTCGGCGAGCGCGTGGAGAGCGACGATGCAGTGCGGCTGCCACTGAAGCTGGCAGTGGCGTTGCTAAAGGACCGCAACGGTGTCATCGACATCGATCTGCCCATGACCGGCAGTCTCGACGATCCGAAATTTCGCATGGGGCCGCTCATCTGGAAGGCGTTCGTGGGGCTCCTCACCAAGGCCGCCACGGCGCCGTTCGCACTGCTCGGCAGCCTGTTCGGCGGTGGCGAGGAGATAAACCTCATCGAGTTCGATGCAGGCACGTCGGCGCTGGATGCGGCCGCGCAGGAAAGACTCGGGTCCATTTCCAAGGCGCTCATCGAGCGGCCGTCACTGCAACTCGAAGTCCCGACGACCTACTCGCCGGATCTCGATCGCGCGGCGATCGCACAGAGCAGGCTCGAAGGGTTGTTGCGCTCACTGCCGAAGTCGAGTGACGCCGCGTTGACGGATCCCGCGCTGCGGTTTGAACTGCTGGTGGCGCAGTACCAGTCCGACTACGGAGCGAAGGCGCCGCTGCCACCGGCTGCATTGGCGATTAATGCCACGCGTAAGACCGAACGCGATCCGGCGGCCTTTGCGGCGGCCAGCCTGGAAATGGAACAGGCCATCGTCCTGAAGCACCGCGTCGAAGACCCCGACCTGGAGCAACTGGGACAAATGCGCGCGCGTGCGATCCAGGATGCACTGCTGGGATCCGGAACCCTCGACGCAGCGCGCGTCTTCGTCATGGGCGCCAATCCTTCGGCGCCGACGGCAAACAAGAAGGTGCGCGTCGAGCTCAGCCTGAAGTGAGCTTCCGCGCAGCCGACATCAGGGGCGCTGCAGAAATGAACGCTCGGCCTTCTTTGCCTTTTTCGCCGCGCGCTTTTCGTCGGGCGTCTTTGCAGCCTTCTTCTTCAGGTTCTTCTTCTGGTCCATTCCCTTGCTCATGGCGATCGCTCCAGTGTGAGAAGGCGCGAGACTAACACGGGTTATGTCACTTTCGGGATGCATCCGGTCAGACGCTGCTACAGTACTGCGCGGCTTTCAAAACAAGAAGAACATCATGCGCACCCAGTCGAAAGGATTCCTGGCTCTCGTCATTCTTGCCGTGACGTCGGCGGCCCCGGCCAGCGCCATACCCATCGTTTTCGGTATCGAGGCCATCGTCACGGGTGGCAATGTAGCTGACTACGCGACCGGCGCCGTCACTCCCTATGACCTGCTCAATGGACAGGCGGTCACCTCGCAGATCGTCATCGACACGGATGCATTCGCGGCGCCGGTGCTGGTCAGCACGGAAGCGTATGACAGAATTACCTACAGCAACATCGTGGGCGAGGCGTTGGGCATCTCGGTCTCGCTGAATATCGGCGGCGTTTCGATGGATGTCTTGCCGTTCGAGCAGGACCGCGGTCAAGTCGACTTTTTCGATTCGCACGGACCGATTTTGGGCTGCGGTGGCGCCTGCAGTTCGACGACTCCGGACTCATGGGGTATTCACACCCGCTCCTACAACTTTGGCCCCGGTGTGGTGGGGACGCGAGCATTCTCGTTGATCGCCGGCGAGTCGTCGGATCCGCTGGTCCCGGGATCGGGCATGTCGTGGCTGGATTTCAGCCAGCCGGTGAATCTCGACCTGCTGCTCACCTTGCCTACCGCGAGCGACTCCTTTCCGCTGAGCCTGTCCCTCACCGACGGCATCTTCGACTGTACCAATGGGTGCCGGCAAACGAGTTCGCTGAGCACCTTCATGAGGATTACGTCACTGACGCGTACGTCCACCTCGGTGCCCGAGCCGGGCTCGCTGGGGTTGTTAGCCGTCGGCTTCGCGGGGGTTTTGCTCACCAGGCGCCATCAGCGCAAGATCGCGGGCAAGTCGAGCTGCTTGTCGCGCGCGGTATCGAGCGCGATGTCATAGCCCGCGTCTGCGTGTCGCATGACGCCGGTCGCCGGATCGTTCCACAGTACGCGTGCGATCCGCCTGGCCGCTTCTGCGGTGCCATCACAGACGATCACGACGCCGGCATGTTGTGAGAAGCCCATGCCGACTCCGCCGCCGTGATGGATCGACACCCAGGTGGCGCCTGAGGCGGTGTTCAAAAGCGCATTGAGCAGCGGCCAGTCGGACACGGCGTCCGAACCGTCCTTCATGGCTTCGGTCTCGCGATTCGGCGAGGCGACCGAGCCCGAGTCGAGGTGATCGCGGCCGATGACGATCGGGGCCTTGAGCTCGCCGCTCGCCACCATCTCGTTGAAGGCGAGCCCGAGTCGATGCCGGTCCCCCAAACCCACCCAGCAGATGCGCGCGGGCAGTCCCTGGAACTGGATGCGTTCGCGCGCCATGTCGAGCCAGTGATGCAGATGTTTGTCGTCGGGCATCAATTGTTTGACCTTGGCATCGGTGCGCGCGATGTCTTCGGGATCACCCGACAACGCGACCCAGCGGAACGGCCCGACGCCGCGGCAGAACAGCGGTCGTATGTAGGCAGGAACGAATCCTGGAAAATCGAAGGCATTCTTCACGCCTTCCTCGAGCGCGACCTGGCGGATGTTGTTGCCGTAGTCGACGGTGTGCACGCCGGCCTTCTGGAAGTCGAGCATGGAGTGCACGTGCGAGGCCATCGACGCGCGCGCGGCGGCACTCACGACGGCGGGGTCGCTGATCTGTGCGGCCTGCCATTTCTCCACGGTCCAGCCAATCGGCAGATAGCCGTGGACGGGATCGTGCGCGGAGGTCTGATCGGTCAGCAGGTCGGGCCGAACGCCTCGTCGGAAGAGCTCGGGAAGAACTTCGCCCGCGTTGCCTAACAAACCCACGGATATCGGCCGCTTCTCTTCGCACGATCGGCCGATGAGTGCGAGCGCCTCGTCGACGTCTTCAGTCGCGTGATCCAGGTAGCCGGACTTCAACCGCATGTCGATACGAGAGCGCTGGCATTCGACGGCGAGGCACGATGCGCCCGCCATCACGGATGCCAATGGCTGCGCGCCGCCCATGCCGCCCAAACCCGCGGTGAGCAGCCAGCGGCCGGCGAGGTTGCCGCCGTAGTGCTGGCGGCCCATCTCGACGAAGGTTTCGTAGGTGCCCTGAACGATGCCCTGCGAACCGATGTAGATCCACGAGCCGGCCGTCATCTGGCCGTACATCATGAGTCCTTTGCGGTCGAGCTCGTTGAAGTGTTCCCAGGTGCTCCAGCGCGGCACGAGGTTGGAGTTGGCTAACAAAACGCGTGGGGCGTCAGCGTGCGTCGTGAACACCCCCACCGGTTTGCCCGACTGGATCAGCAGCGTCTGATCGGCCTCGAGGCGTTTCAGGGTTTCAACGATGCGATCGAAGCTTTCCCAGTCGCGGGCCGCGCGCCCGATGCCGCCGTAGACCACGAGTTCCTCGGGCCGCTCGGCGACGGCGGGGTCGAGATTGTTCATGAGCATGCGCAGCGGCGCTTCGGTGAGCCAGCTCTTTGCGGAGAGCGTGGGGCCGGTGGCAGCACGAATTACACGCGCTTTGTCGGTTCGATTCATGGCGATGGTCCATTCGCAAATTTGAGGCAGATATCGAGAATGTCGCGCAGCGCCACGCGCAGCGTGGCGGCGTGCGCGTCGTCCAGCATCGCGGGCCAGTTGTGTTCAGTGAGTGCGCCCTTGGGTTCGTGCAGGTACCCGCGCATCGCAAGTTCCATTTGCAGCGCATGAACGCCGATTTCGGGCTTGCCATAGTGGCGCGTGATCCAGCCGCCTCGGAAGCGGCCGTTGGTGACGCTGCTGAAAGCGGACGCCGCGCAGATCTTTTCGACGCCGGCGGTCAGCGCCGCGTCGCAGCTCTCGCCATTGTTGGTGCCGATGTTGAACTGCGGCAACTGGCCGTCGAACAATCGCTGCATGCGAGATCGGATGGAATGCGCGTCGTAGATCACGACGCGGCCGTGCTTGCCGCGAAGGCGCTCGCACTCCGCGGCGAGGTGCTCGTGATAGGGCATGAAGTACTCGCGCTTGCGGCGTTCGACTTCGGCATCATCGGGATCGCTTTCGGGCTTGTAGAGCCGTTCGCCGTCGAAGGTCGTGAGGGGGCACAGGGCCGTGGTGACCTGGCCGGGATACAGCGATGCGCCTGACGGATCGCGATTCACATCGATGACGGTGCGCGACAAAGCCGTGCGGATGGTGGTGGCGCCGGCGTCATGCGCGAAGTCGTACAGCACATCCACCCAGTAGTCCGCGTCCTTGCGCGCGAGCCACGGTGACACGAGCACGGATTCGATATCCGGCGGAATCTCCGTGCCGGTATGCGGAAAGCTCACGATCAGGGGCGCATTCCCGTGATGCACGGCCAGCCATTCCGGCGTGTGGCGGCGGGCGCTCATTGGCCTTTCCATACGCGTTCGTGCAGCGGGTTGAGTCCGAGCTGATATACCAACTCGGCCGGACGCTCGACATTCCAGATGGCGAGGTCGCATTGTTTGCCGGCCTCGAGCGTGCCAATGCGGTTGGCCATGCCAAGCGCCTGCGCCGCCGCACGCGTCAGGCCGGTCAGGCATTCATCCACGGTCATGCGGAACAGCGTCGCTGCCATGTTCATGACGAGCAGCGGCGAGCACAGCGGTGAGGTTCCGGGATTGCAATCGGTGGCGAGCGCCATCGGCACGCCGTGCCTGCGCAGCAGATCGATGGGCGGCGTGCGGGTCTCGCGCAGGAAATAGAAGGCGCCCGGCAGCAGTACCGCGGCGGTGCCGGCTTGCGCCATCGCGATTACGCCCGCTTCATCGATGTATTCCAGGTGATCCGCCGACAGCGCGCGAAATGTCGCCGCGAGCGCCGCGCCCTTCGTGTCGGAGAGCTGTTCGGCGTGCAGCTTCACAGGCAGCCCGTGGGTTGTTGCCGCCTCGAACACCCGCCGGGTCTGCTCTCGCGAGAACCCAATCTTTTCGCAGAACGCGTCGACCGCGTCGATGAGGCCGTCGCGCACGAGCGCGGGCAACATGACTGAGCACACCTCGGTGATGTAGTCGTCGGCCCGACCTGCAAATTCCGGTGGCAAGGCGTGCGCGCCGAGAAAGGTCAGCCTCACGGTCACGCGGCGTTCGCGTCCGAGGCCGCGTGCCGCGCTGAGTTGTTTGCGCTCGTGCTCGAGCGACAACCCGTAGCCGGACTTGATCTCGACGGTGGTCACACCTTCGGCCAGCAGCGCCTCGAGGCGCGGCAGCGATTCGGCCATCAATTGCGTTTCAGTCGCGGCGCGCGTGGCGTTCACCGTCGAGAGGATTCCGCCACCTTGTTTGGCGATGGCTTCGTACGAAACCCCGTTCAGCCGCTGTTCGAATTCACCCGAGCGCGTGCCGGCGTAGACCAGGTGGGTGTGGCAGTCGATGAGGCCGGGCGTGATGAGTCGGCCCTCGCAGTCCGTGTCGATAGCCGAGCTGAGACCGGCCGGCGCCGCGTCTTCCGGACCCGCATAAACAATGAGTCCTTCGCGGCTGGCGACGAGGCCACGCTCGACGAGACCAAGACCGTGGAGCTCGGGTGCCAGCGTCGCCAGGTGCGCGTTCCGCCAGATTCGGTCGCAGTGCATGACGGCACCTTATAGATGAGTGGTTCGGGCCGCCAGAGGCGACGCCTTGCAAGGCATATACTGCGTGGCCGCAATGGAGCTGACATTTGGCTGCATCGAAGTCGCTGTTCCTGGATTCCGCGCTGCTGCCCGACGGGTGGACGCGGGCCGTACGCGTCGAGATTGCGGACGGCTGTTTCAGTAGCGTCCAGCCTGGCGCGCAGCCGCAATCCGGCGACGAACGCGTCTCCGTCGCGCTGCCCGGGATGTGCAACGTTCACAGTCATGGCTTCCAGCGCGGCATGGCAGGCCTTACCGAATTCCGCGGTCCCGCGGCTGACAACTTCTGGAGCTGGCGCACGCTCATGTACCGCTTCGTGGCGCGCATGACGCCCGACGACATCGAGGCCGTGACCGCGCAGGCTTACGTCGAGATGCTCGAGAGCGGGTTCACGCGCGTCGGCGAGTTTCACTACGTGCATCATGACCCCAAGGGCGTGGCGTACGCGGATCCCGCGGAGACCAGCGCGCGTGTGGCAGCGGCGGCGGCGGGAACCGGCATCGGCCTCACTCTGTTGCCCGTGTTCTACGCGCATGGCGGCTTCGGCGGGGCGGCGCCCAACGAAGGTCAGCGCCGCTTCGTCACCCAGGTCGACGGATTCGCACGATTGTTAGATGCTGCGCGGCGGATCGTTGCGCTACTTCCCGACGCTTCGGTTGGAGTGGCGCCGCATTCGCTGCGGGCCGTCACGCCCGATGAACTGGCGAAAGTGGTGGCGCTCGCCACCTCGGGTCCGGTGCATATCCATGCCGCCGAACAAACCGGCGAAGTGGAGCAATGCCTCGCCTGGTCGGGCGCGCGACCGGTGCAATGGTTGCTGGACCATGCGGCGGTGGATAGCCGCTGGTGCCTGGTGCACTCCACGCACCTCGATGACGCCGAAGCCTTGCGGCTCGGCGCGTGTGGCGCGGTGGCGGGGCTGTGCCCGATCACCGAGGCGAATCTGGGGGATGGCGTGTTTCCGGCCACGAAGTACCTCGCTGCGGGCGGTGCGTTCGGGATCGGCACCGACTCGAACGTGTCGATCCGCGTTGCCGACGAGTTGCGCCAGTTCGAATACAGCCAGCGGCTCACGCATCGCGCGCGCAATGTCATCGGTTCCGGCGACAGTCGTTCGACCGGACGCGTGCTGTTCGAAGGGGCGGTGCGCGGCGGCGCGCAGGCTCTCGGGGTGCCGGGCGCCGGCATCGTCGCGGGTGCTCGTGCGGACTTCTTCTCTTTGTCGGGCGATTCCTCCGCGTTCGAGCATCGTCGCGAGGATGCAGTGCTCGACAGCTGGATCTTTGCCGGCGGCAACAACTGCATCGACAGCGTTTGGCGCGCGGGTCGCAAGCTGGTGTCCTCGGGCAAACATGCGGCGCGCGACGAAGTCGCGGCACGCTATCGAATCACGTTGCAGCGTCTGCTGGCGGAGAGCTAGCTGCTCTAACGAACCCTGACAGGGAACTGAACTTCGAGGAGCTGACCGACGTAGATCTCGCGCTTCGGACCGTTGAGTTGATAACCGTGAGCATGGAGCCATCGATCGAGCGCCCCATAGACGCGGACGGCGTCGCCGTCATCGGGCTCGCAGTAGGCGCTGGCGACAGTTGCCGACGGCAGCTCCTTGAGCTCGTACGCGCCGGCGCGCGGCCCTCGCGCGGCAATTTCCGCGAACGGCTCGCCTTCGATGACTCCAGAAGCCGCGCAGCGATGCCACAACACGCCTTGCTCACGACCGGTGAACCTGGGGTCGATCGCCCGGCGAAAATCGCTCTCCATCGCGCCGATCGCCTCATAACTCCTGGCTTGTGCGCGCACCGACGCCACGCGGATCGCCGCGCGCTGCTTGAGCACGATGGGGACTTCGCGCTCTGCCTGCAGCTCTTCGAGCGCGTCGTCGATCCATGCCAGCGTACGTTGCGCCGACTCGATCGAGCCCAGCGCATTGCGCTTGAGCTTCCACAGCAGTCCGCTGCGCTCACGCCTCGATTCCCGTCTGCCAGTCACTTGCCGGATGTCGTGCAGCGAGGCACCCAGAACCTTCAACGCCCGGATCGCAGCGACGTCCTGAAGCTGTCGCGATGCGTACAGTCGGTATTGCGTGCGCGAATCGACAGCGGCTGGCGACAGGAGTCCGATGGTGTCGTAGTACCGCAGCGTTTTGACAGGCACGCCGGCCAGCCTCGCGAATTCTCCGATACGGTATCGCATGCTTGAAGTCTCCCCTGTGGTGGAGTGTTCAGATGGCGGCGAGAGGATTGTATGAAACGACGTGTCTTCCTGCAGAGCATTCCCGCACTCGCCGCGTCCATGGCCGCGGGATCGGAGCCGCGCGAGGTCATGACGGTGCGCGGCAGGATTCGCGCCGAGCGCATGGGTGTCACGCTGACACACGAGCACCTGTTGGCGAACTTCAATCCACATACGGAGGGCGCGAAGGAGCCCGTCGATTACGGTCGCGATGAGGTGCTGAAGATTGTCTTGCCCCACCTGGCTCGAATTCGGGACTTGGGCTGCCGGACTTTCATTGACGCGACTGCCGTGGGGCTGGGCAGGGACGTGCGGCTGCTGCGGCGGCTTTCGGAGCAGAGCGGCCTCAATATCCTCACCACCACAGGCAACTATGCGGCCGTGGAATACCGGTTCCTGCCGCAATACGTGTACGACAGCTCGCCCGAGGTACTGGCGCGCCGCTGGATAGACGAGTGGATTCACGGAATCGACGGCACCGATGTACGGCCGGGATTCATCAAGCTCGGGTTCAACGGTCGAGCGCTGAGCGATGTCGAGAAAACTTTGATCCGCGCCGGCGCGATCGCGCATCGTGAAACCGGCCTTGCCATCGGCGCCCACACGGGACAGGCGGTGGCTGCCTTCGAGCAGCTCGACATCCTCGCGAAGATGGGTGTCCACCCCTCATCCTGGATCTGGATTCACGCGCAGAACGAAAGAGATCTTCAGAGGCACGTCGATGCGGCGAAGCAGGGCGCGTGGATTTCCTTCGACGGCATCGGCCCCGAGTCCATTGATGCGCATGTCGGCATGGTGGCGAATTTGCGCGACCACGGACTGATCGGTCACGCGCTGGTGTCGCAGGATGCGGGCTGGTATTCGGTGGGCGAGCCAAATGGCGGCAAGTTCCGGCCCTTCGATACGTTGTTCACCTCGTTCATCCCCGCATTGCGAAACCGAGGGTTCACGCGAGAGGACATCAAGACCTTGCTGGTGCGCAACCCTGCGAAGGCATTTTCAATCGGCCGTGCGTGAGCCCCACCAGGAGACGCCGTGCGCAGCTTGCGCGCTGAAGGTCACCACGAACCGGTTGGCGTTGCTATTCCACTGCCGCGACAGCACGCCGTTGTAGATCACGCCGCTGAGTGCGATGTCGATGAGGTTGTTGCCACGGTGAATCCACGTGCCCGTCATCGCGCCGCTCATCGTGCCGTCGGCATTCAGGCGGATGGCCTGTGACGTCTTGACGGTGGCGCTGATGTCCTCGCCGTGATCGATGAATTTGTAGGCGCCAGGAACGTCGGCATTGGTGACTTCCGCCACGACCGCTGTGGGGCTCAGTGAGAGCGGCGCATAGCGGAACGGCGCCACCACCGGCCAGCCCGCGGAATTGAACAGCAACTCGTGCACGCGGAGCTCGTGCTGCTCGCCGCGATTGGGGAAGCGCGTGTGGAAGATGAGGAAATATTTGTTGAGGCCGGCGTCGAAGTACGCGGAGTTGTGGCCGGGCGAGACGTAGCCCTCGGCAGTTCCCGTTTCCCCGCTGGCCAGCGTGTACTGGAAATTCCCCATGAGCTTCTGGCCATGCGGGGCGATGCGCGTGTCATCGAACAACACGGCGGGATTTCCTCGCACGGAGTCCATGTTCGTGCCGGCGGCATCGAAGTAAGGCCCGTCGGGCGCCTGTGAACGCGCCACGCGAATGTTGTAGCCGCCATTCGCGGCGAGACCGCCGAACGAGGTGAACAGGTAATAGAACCCGGTTTGCGCGTTGTACAGCACGTACGCGCCTTCGATGCGCGCGTGATTGCCACCCATCAAATGTTTGCCGTAACCCTGGCTTAGGTCCGGCAAGCCAGTGGTTTCGTCCATGGCGAGGATGAAGATGCCGCCGGAGTACGAGCCGTAGACCATCCACAAGTGCCCGGTCGCGTCGAAGAACGTATTCGGGTCGACGACGTTAGGGTGCACCTGGGCGTCGTAGTTGGTGATGCCGTCGTCGCTCAAGCCGGGCATGCCGGATCGCAGGATGATCTGCTTGTTCACGTACGGGCCGCCGATGGAATCCGCGACCGCCACACCGAGGGCGGACAAGGGCGAATCGCCTTTGCACGAGTCGTAATAGAAGTAGAACTTGTTGTCAGCGAGCCGCAC
>Ga0207691_10007126_pt1 | contig 10791 bp, 8 predicted proteins | sample KBSM13metaG_FD_184327 | JGI IMG/M metagenome (GOLD analysis project Ga0207691, IMG submission 184327) | Miscanthus rhizosphere microbial communities from Kellogg Biological Station, Michigan, USA - KBS M1-3 metaG (SPAdes) (version 2) | ecosystem: Host-associated > Plants > Roots > Rhizosphere >... | reverse complement strand
TCAGCGACGCAACCGCAAACTGCCGGGCTATGCGGAGCGACATCGTCATGGTCAGTGGTTTACACCCTTCGCGCCCTTAGGTTCATCGTGGAAGCAATGGGTGAGATACCTGGTAGAAAGTCGATGGTGGTTTTTTCTGACAGCCTGCCACGAGAGGAACAGGATTTTACGTTGGGCCTCAGAGATGTTGATGACTCAGCCACCCCCAGTCCATTTTCACCCGACAACACGAACTTCGGGTATCTCCTCCAACGTATCGCAGAAAAAGCAATCCGGTCGTCGGTAGTGATCTATGCGGTCGATTCCGGCGGATTACAATACACCGGCCTGACTGCTGCCGATAATCTCAGCGGGATTTCGGCACGGCAAATGAACCAACGGATCAGCGGCACGTTGACGTCTCGCTCGCTGTTGCTCCAAACGCGGCGCGAAGGAGCTGAACTAATCGCCAAGGAAACCGGCGGATTCCTCGTTCACAATTCAAACGATTTCCAACTGGATCGCATCATGGAAGATCAGAGTGGCTACTATCTGATCGGTTACCGACCGACCGACGAAACATTCAATCGCAAGTTTCATCACATCAAAGCGCGCGTGAAGAAATCAGGAATGACTTTACGTACACGCTATGGCTTTTTTGGGGTAAGTGAAGATGAAGTCGCTCGCTCAAAGCGAACACCGGTCGACAAGACCATGCTTGCTTTGTTGTCTCCGTTTAGAACGCAGGAACTCCCCGTCGAGCTGAATGCATTCTTCACTAATGATAAGTCCGGGTCATACATCAGATTATTTGTTGTGCTGCAGGCAAAGGACCTTCTGTTCCGCGAGACGTCGGAAGGTTGGCACGAAGCATCAGTTCAATTGCGAGAAATGATTTTTGGAAACAACGGTGCAGTCGCAGATCAACAGACGTTCGACCGAACGATCAGTTTACGTGGCGACACGTATGAGCAGGCGCTGCGCGAAGGGATCATGTTTCATCTAGATTTGCCGGTAAGACGTCCGGGTGCTTATCAAGTGCGGGTGGCAGCTCGCGATATAGCTACGTCAAAAGTCGGGGCCGCTGGGCAGTTTGTCGAAATACCCGATCTGAATAATCGTCAGCTGGCATTATCGGGAATCGTACTGGGTGGCGCGACCGACGGCGATAGTGGTAATGCTAAAGAATCGAAAATGGGTCCCACCGTTCGACGATACTCTTCCGGCTCAAATGTACGGTTTGCATTTGGCATCTACAACGCGTTGATTGATCCGGCAAGTCACCAGCCAAACGTGACGATACAAATGCAGCTTTACCGCGATGGGAAACAAGTTTTCTCCAGCCCGATCATGCCGGTGGACACGACGAAGCAGGCAGACCTCGCGCGGATAGTTACCACGGGGGTGCTTTCACTCAACCCCGAACTTGACCTTGGTCCTTACTATTTACAAATCATCGCTACGGATACGTTGGCAAAAGAGAAGCATTCGCAAGCGGTGCAGTGGATTGACTTCGAGATCGTGAAGTAGGACTTGGGCCTTGGGTCTTTGGACTTGGCTTTTTGGACGCCGCTGTGGCTTGAACAAGCTGGGAAGGGGGCAGCGGAAGATTGGACGCCTCACAAATGTGATCCCGAGCGTGCCCCCGCTGGAGATACCCTTTTGAACCCTGAGCTCTCTAATGGCTACTCAGCGGGGGCACGCTCAGGGTCACAATTGCGACGCGCCCAAGTTCCCGCTGCCCCCTTCCCAGCTTGTTCTTTGGTTCGGAGACGCCCAAGTTTTCCGCTGACCCCTTCCCAGCTTGTTCTAACCCCAAAGAGGTACTGATGTCTGATCGCAAAATCATTGTCTACATTGCCACCAGTGCTGACGGTTACATCGCACGTCCGGATGGTAGCGTCGACTGGCTGAACCGTCCGCGAACAGCGGGAGACTACGGTATGTCGGAATTCTTCAAGACGATCGACACGATTATTTTTGGGCGTAAGACATACGACTTTACTTTAGCGTTCAGTAAGAAAGGAAAAGTAAGTAGCAAATCCAAGATCAAGAGTTATGTTTTCACACACAATCCTCCGGCGGACGCTGCACCTGGAATTGAGTTTGTGAATGAACCGGTGACGCAATTTGCTAAACGCCTTCGAGCAACACCAGGAAAAGACATTTGGATGATGGGTGGTGGCGAAGTGATCGCATCATTTCTTGACGCTGGGGAGTTGGACGAACTCATCGTGCACGTTATTCCAACCTTCATCGGCGAAGGCATCCCGTTGATTGCACCCGGTAGAAGAGATGTGCAGTTGTCGCTGCTGGCGAGTCATGCCTATGAAGACGGAGTTGTGAAGCTGCACTACCTGATTGAGTCTGAGTAGATGTATCCACAAACTACAACGCTTGCCTACTCCTCAAATCAAAAACACTTCCGGGTGGAAGCCAGTAATACCAGCTGCCACCGTGCTTCTGGTTGTCGTAGATGGCGACGCGACCACTACCAATAACAACAAAGCGATCGCCGGTTACAACCAAAGCCGCTTTTTCATCTATACCAATGCCCAACAAATGTGGATACGTGTCGAGCACATTTACCAACTCGGTATCCCGCTTTGCTTCGGTGAGGTGCGGGTTGACGGCGACATTTTTCAACCAACCAAACCCGCGCTCGTGTCCCTTCGCCATCAAGAGTGGCTTGTCTGGTCGACCGCGCACCGTGTAAGAACCCTGAATAATTGATCCCGCCGAGTTGCCGCCAACCACGCCGCCGCGTTGCAACACTGCTTCGAGTTCCCGTTGAGTCAGAGTGTCGAGATAAGCATTAGCCAGCCGTCCCGCATTGCCTGAGCTCAGCCAAACGCCGTTTGCATGTTTAAGTCCTTCGACGAACGCGGGCGAATTGGCTATGTATCGATCGCGAGTGTGGAGAACCGTGACGTGCTTCACGCCAAACATCCGAGCCAACTCCACTTCAAATTCTCGTGTGTTTGCGGCCTGCGTGTTTGAGTCGGAAGGTTCGTAGATGAACCCGGAGTCGAGCTTGAGACTCGAGGCGGCGGTTGGAATGTAAACAAAGTTTGCACTTGGACCACCGGCAGCCGAGACAAACCGTTCGACGACGTCGGGACTTACATCTCCACCCGTTAAGATCAAGGTCCCTCTTGGTGGTCCGCTTGAGCGCTGAGCATGCACCGAACCGATCAAGGCGAATAAAAGAAGAGTGCTGATACAAAGTTTGAAGTGCACACTCATTTCCGTTGATGAATTCACAATGAAAAGCAGACTACTCAATAACGTTGCACGTCACTGATGGGTGGGCAAGAACCCGAAATTCGTCAACCTTAAATAGTGCCGTCGAGGAGTTTCAATTCCCAGCCAGTATCGCTCCGTTTTTAGTGCGAGACAACACGGGCTTTATGCCGCGCGTGTATTAATAGATTCACCGCAGAAGTGACTTCTCGCCAAGGCTGTAGCGCAGATTGAAATGCGCCTCGGGGATGATCACGGCTGCGGTGAAAGAGAAGTGTTTTGTTCTTGGTCCTTCGTACTTTGTTCGTCTATATTTCGTAGCCGTTAACCCAAACCTCCAGCCTAGAACGAACAAAGTACCAAGTTCAAAGTACCAAGATCAGCGCTTCACTCCTTCGCCAACACTTCTCGGAAAAACTCAACTGCCCGCGGATCGCCTGAGTCGCCCAGCGATCGAATCGCTTGTTTCCGCACGAGTTGATTTGGATGAGTTTTCGCGATCTTAATGAGCAAGGGCACTGATTCCTCTGAATGATGTTCGCTAATTGATCTAACCGCCTGCATTTGCACTTCGGCGTTGCCATCCGCGCTCTGGGCCGTGGCGCTCAAAAACTCCAGGCTCTTGCGACCGACGCGTTCGCCTAACAATCTGATGGCCTGCTTGCGGACTTCAATGTTTTCGTTGCCACCCGCCACAGCAAATAACTTGTCTTCCACACGCGGGCTCTTGATTTCAGATAACGCCTGCAATGCAGTCCGCCTGACATCCTGCGACTGCTCAGAATCAAACAATTTGAGCAGATCATCAATCGCCCCCTCACCTCGTTCGCTCAACACGCGTATCGCCTGTTTCCGCAGTTCTGGATTGTTGTCGGTCTTCGCGATCTCCAGCAACCGAGCTTGCGCCCTCGCGCTCTTTGTCTCAGCCAGAGCGCGCAAGGCAGCGCGTTTGACTTCCAGGTTGCCATCGCTCGAAAAGATCTTCATCAACTCATCGATCGCATCTTCACGTTGAAACTGGCTCAGTTGACGAACAGCATTGCGACGCGACTCCCAATCCTGATCGTTCTTCGCTATACCAAGTAAGAACGCAAATGCCGGCTGCTGCTCATCACAATCGCCGGCGGCATTGATCAGGCCCTGGCGAATCTCGACCAACTTAACGGCCTCATAAAGACTCTGGATCATCGACATGACGCCGCGATCGTGACTCTGTCCGATTGCGTAGGCCGCCTGCCGGCGAAACTTTTTGTCTTCCGCTTCATTTTTCACAATGCTCGCGAGAAAAGTCGTTTCTCCGCCGACCTGGCCTAACCAGTAAATGGATGATGAGCGAATCCTTTGGTTTGGCGATGTGGTAACGAAGGTCTTCAACATGCCACCGACACGTTGATCATCGTGCAATGCGATACCCAACACTGCTCGTTCACTTAGCATATCGAGTGGCGCTGCGGCTCCAAGAGCGCGAAGATAGTTAAGACTTTCCTCGTTGTTTGCCCTGCCCAACCAATAGACCGGGTAACCGCTGTATTCGCGCTTCCGCTCCAGGTTGTAAATCTCCATTCGACTGATTTGATTGCTGGCTGGGTCGCGCAACAGAAAGATGGCGAGGTTTTTTGTCTCGACAGTCTGGCCGTCGGCAGTTGTGCCTACAAACACTGACGTGTCGCCGATGGTATTCATCGAACCATGAAACTCTTTGATCGCAGGATCGATGGCTACGCCCGAACGAACATCAAACGCGTAGGCCGACCAATAGGGTGACTGCTTGGCTCGAGCTCGTTCGCGAGCAGCGTCAAGTTTCGCCATCAAGTCCGCGCCTTCAACTGCAATGAAGCTTTGGACCGTGGTCGCAGAGGATTGAGCTTGCACGTCACCGGCCGCCGCAACCATGGTGACGACAGGCTTCGCACCAGCGCAGGCACTAACGCCAAGCATCAAACCCAAAAGTAATGAAGAGGTAAGCTTTAACTGTCGCATTTTGGAATCTCCCTGATTAGCGTCCGATATGCTTTGAATGTCCGATATGCTTTAGCTTGTCGTTGACTCGCGAACCACGCCTCTTACTTCCCACGCGACAAGCTGAAGCTTATCGGACATTCAACCTGCTTACTTCAGCAGCTCTTCCAAAAACTTGAGCGCCTCGGGATCTTTACTGTCTCCCAGGAATCTGACCGCAAGCTTCCGCTGTTCAACTGACGGATCGCTGCGCGCGATGGTCATCAGCTTTCGCACCGCCACTTTCTGTTTGGAATCACCAAAGGCCCGGAGCAGGGCCATGCGCACTTCGGTATTCTGTTCACCGTCGTACATGGCGACGAGTTGATTCACCGTCTGCTCGTCGTCCTTGTTGCCCAACACCCGAATCGCAAAGGAGCGCATACTTGTAGGGTCATTGCCATGGGCAATTTCAAACAACTTCGCTAGCGCACGTGGATCGTTGCTATCAGAGAACGCCCGCAAGAGTCCCTGCTTTATGTTGAGATCCTGCTCCGTGGTATAGAGCTGAAGCAGGTCGTCCATCCCGATCCGTCCATGCTCGCCAAGTCGTCGAATCGCCTCAATACGCAGTTGCGGAGTTTCGCCTGACTTTGCAACTTCAAGAATTTTCGCGCGCGCGCGTGGATCGTCACGCTCAGACAGTGCGCGAAGAACCTGCACTCGAATCTCCATCGTTTTGTCTGTGTCGTAAATGCGAATCAACTCGTCAAGAGAAGCCGGATCCCGAAGTTCTGCGATGAAACGAATAGCGTATTGACGAAGAGCCAGGTCGCTTCCACCCCGCGCAACCTCAATGACCTTTGCGCTCCCGCGCTGCGTTCTGCTTTCGATCAGTGCACGAAGAATTTGAGCGCGCAGTTCGTTTGTTTGAGTAGCGTCGTAGAGTTTGATGAGTTCGTCACTAACCTGTTCGCTATGCTGTTCTCCCAGGCGCTTCACGGCTGTTAAGCGAAGTTTTAGATCACCGTTACCGCGGGCGATTTCGAGCAGGATTGGAACTGCGCGCGCACCACCGTGCGAACCCAGCAAGGAAACCGCAGCCGACTGAAAACCAGGACAATTTGTGGAGCCAGCCTTCAGTGAATCGGTGACGATCGCGATAGCTCGATCTTCATCGGCCTGAAAAAGACTTTGGAGGGCGAGGACTTTAATCTCGCAGTCGTCGTTGTTTTTGAAATCAGCCACTATGTTCTGATAGCCCATCATGACCAGCAGGGCTTCGGCTTCGCGACGCCAACTGGAACCGGGAAACCGTTCAATCAAACGCCTCAGCGGTGTGGCTGCGTCTTCTTTAAGACCCTGTTTTTGTAATGCATAGCCGTACCAGTAAAGGGCTGCATCGACGTCTTTCTCTTTTGGATAGCCCTTAATGAATTCGTTAAATTTCTGTGCGGCCTTCGACCAGTTTTGCGCCTCGATCATGTCGCGGCCTTCCTTAAAGATCATCGTGGCCGCAGTATTGACTTTGTTCGTTTGCACAATGCGATTGAGCTTCAGAATGTCTTGATCAATTGCCGAAACGCGCTGTGTGTACACGAGAACAACGGCGAGCAGGCTCATGCTACTGAGCGCAACCAGTGCGGTTCTCATTCGGGGGAAATGAAAAGTAAATTGTCTCATCGTCATCAGTCCTTTAGTTCAGTCCTTTAATATGTTGGATTGCTTGAGTTAGCCGGTTCACCGCACAAGCACAGAGAACCCGAGAGCAAGCGCAGAAGATCGAGCGGTGATCAAAACGCACATGGCATCTCCATGTTCCCTGTGCTTTTGAGGTGAAAACATTGCCGAGTTTCGACTGCCCTTTGCCGACTGGCAGCAGCAGCGCAACCGTGTTCGTTTATTGATCCCTACAGCTTTTCAAAACCAGAAATTGAATATCCGATCGAGCATTCTCTTTCGTTCACTTCAGTCCAGGGCGCGAGCAAGCGCAGTAGAGTTGACCTGCAACAGCGCAACTATATTCTTCCGCTCGACGCGATCCTTGATCACTTTCACTTCGTTGTGTGCGGGCTTTGCAGGAAGATTGGCAATGTCGAGCAAAATAGGCTCGAGGCTCTCAAGTAACGAAGCGACCTGGGCGTCGCCTGCAGCATCGGCCTCGCGTCGCAACATCATGTTTTGATAGACCAACTGCTGCGCCAGTCGCTTTTCATAACCAATTTCCGCAGACACACCCGGACTACTCGTGCGAACGTTTCTGAATGAGCGCAACAACAACTCTGACTTCTGAAAATGGATCGCCGTCATCGTTTCAGTATCTGCCGCGCGCACACGCGTCTCAGGCGCTACAGCTGCGATGTTGTCTTCCGGTGGTTCAACAATCACCGGCGTGATCTTCTTCTTTGGCGCCTTGTTCTTATCGTTGCTCCCCGCAGGCTGTGAACCTTTCGGGACGACACGATCTTTCTGACCACCCTCCGCCGAACGTGAAGGGGCTGGAGCCGGTGTAGGTTTCCTACTTGGGCCACTCGCAATCTCTCCCGATTCTGCAGGTCCGGGCTTTGATCTTGGATACAACAACAGCGCAATTAGTCCGGCGACGATCAGCAGCGAAGCAACCGCTGCAACGGCAGGATTGAAAAGCCAACGCCGCGTGAACCCACGTGAAACCGATGGCGGCTTGCCAAGTATTCGCGCCAGCGCCTCACGTTGTGCGACTGGACGGAACGAAACGGGCACACTCGCGAATTGATTGCGCAGGTTCAGAAAGTCACCACGCGCTTCCTGACATTCGGTGCAGGTCAACAGATGAAGCTCAACTTCACGTGCTTCAACTGGTGAAAGCTCGCCGTCGATCAGTAAAGAAACTTTTTCAGTGCAATCGCAGTGCATGGCTAATGTCCGATATGCGTCTTGTCGCTGACTTGCCCAACGAAACTTCAATTCTCAAAATGACCCGGTCGCTACCGCTCCCGTTTTTGACAGAGTCTTCTCTTTCTTCGCCCAACGCTCTCGCAGTGCTGTTCGAGCGCGGAAAATATCAACCTTAATTTTGCTTTCCGAAACGTTTAGCACCTGGCTGATATCCCGATAGCTCAACTGCTCGTGCTCCCGCAGCAACAATGCGACTCGTTGATTCTCTGGTAATGTTGAAAGCATTCCCAAAACGAGGTCCTTGCGCTCCTGAGATTCGTATTCCTCTTCTGGATTCTTTGTTCGCGGTCTCATTGCTTCGACTACCCGATCAAACAGCCTGTGACGCGTGTGTGATTTGCGGAATTCGTTAATCGCAAAATTTCGAGCCACCCGGTAAAGCCAAAAGCGCGCCTCATCACGGGGCAAAGTTCCCCATGCAGTCCGATGCAGTTGCAGGAAACTCTCCTGTGCCAAATCCTGCGCCAGTTCGACGCGTCCCCCTAGTAAACACTCCAAAAAACGACATAGGCTCGGGTAGAAATCCTGAAACAGCACGGTGAACTCTTCATCTTGGCTCGCCATATGCTGCGCTACATCTCCTAAAACACGTGGGCTGGGGAAAAGTTACAAAATAAGTGACCGAGAGAGAAAAAAGTTCCCCGACCTCGGGCGCTGAGGTCAGTACCACAGCGCGGTAGCGTGTGGCTCGCTGAATTCCAGAATTGCTACCGGCCAGTCAAGAGCCACACGCTACCGCGCTGTGGTACTGACTTCTACACTGAGCAAACCCTTAGGTTTGTGGCGGTTCACGAATCTACAGGATAAGATTCGCCGCGCTATCATGACCAACCAAGCTCTAATCAATGAGACTCGATTAGAAAATCACAGGAGAATTCATGCTCAAACGTTATTCGTTCTGGCTCTGGGTGGTTGTCGCGCTGCAGATCCTTACCGCTGCCGCCCACTCACTGAGTTTCATCGTGACTCCTGTAGCGGCAAATCCGACTGAGCGTCAACTGTTGGATCTCATGGCAAATTACCAATCCGACATGGGCGCTGGGATTCATCGCTCAATGAGTCAGCTCTTCACGGCACTGAGCGCGTGTTTTCCACTGCTCTATTTATTAGGTGCACTAAACAACTTCTATCTCCTGAAGAAACGAGTCGAACCGGGCCTCGTAAAAGGTTTTTTGGCAATTCAGCTCGTTGTGTTTGGGATTACTTTTGGATTAATGGCAGCACTGACTTTTCTGCCACCAATTGTCGCGACGGGGTTAGTGTTTACATTTTTGGCGGTGGCGTTCTTCATGACTCCTAAAGTGCAACCAGGATCGTGACTTTTCAAAATTCGCAATTCTTCGCCTTTCTGCCATAATGTCGCCTCCTTAATGCGCATTTCAATCCTACTAACACCAGCCCTCTTACGAACTTCAGAATGAGCGAAGGAATCGAGAAAGTCAGAGGAGTCAACGAACTCCCAATCTTCCCGCTGCCGGTTGTACTCTTTCCTGGAGTGCCTTTACCTCTGCATATTTTCGAGCCCAAATACCGGCAAATGCTCGAGGATATCGGCAACTTCAATAATCTTTTTGGACTATCTTACTTCGATTCATCAACCTCCGATCGAGATCTACCGTCGCCTGGCGAAATTGGCTGCGTCGCTGAAGTGACAGAGACGCAAACGTTCCCTGACGGCCGCTCAAACATCTTAACGATTGGCTTGGTCAGGTATCGGATTGAGTCCTACGTCGAACGTGGCGATCCTTACCTCGTCGCCCGCGTTAATTACTTTGAAGACACGGATGAAGATGACGACACTTTAATTAAGGCCGCCGAGGACGTTGCCGACACCTTTACGCGAATTGCGCTGGCCGTGCGCACTATCAACGATGAGCGCTTAAATCTGCCGGACATCTCAGACACTGAACCTCAGCGATTGTCGTTTCTAGTAGCGGCCGCGATGGAAGTCGACGTTGAGGTCAAACAGGAATTATTGGAACTGCGGTCCACTGCTGAGCGATTGGAGCGTCTAAAGAACATGCTCGATCGAGCAGTCGAAGGTTATGAAGAACGTGCGCGAATCCATGAGCTAGCCAAAGGAAACGGACATAGCGGTAAGAAAATCGAAATCGAATGACTGAGCAGAAAACCAATCAGATTAGGGTTCGTGTCCTTTTCTTCGGAGGCGCCAAGGATACAGTAGGCACAAATTCACTGGGCCTCTCACTGGATTCTCCCGCCACGCTCGCAACTGCGTCGGCCACACTGCTCGACAAGTTTCCCGAGTTGAAACGCTTCGGGCGTTCGCTGTTGTTTGCTGTGAACCAGGAATACTCGACTCCAGATACCGAGATTGCTGACAACGACGAACTGGCAGTGTTTCCACCGGTTAGCGGCGGGTCAGGAACTGTTTGTGATTATCGTTGCCCATACGATTTTTTTGAGTTGACGACTGAGACAATTGACGTTGGGTCGGTGGCCCGACGCGTTGTGCTTCCTGAGTGTGGCGCAACCGTGACTCTCGATGGATACGCACGCAAATGGACGGCAGGACGCGAGACGGAGTATCTCGTTTACGAATCCTATGAATCGATGGCGCTTTCGGAGTTACAAAAGATCGGCGCGGAGGCTCACAAGCGTTTTGAGATTGCGCACGTTGGCATCGTACATCGCACAGGAAGACTGGAGATTGGCGACACGAGTGTCGTAATC
>Ga0207691_10007125_pt1 | contig 10793 bp, 11 predicted proteins | sample KBSM13metaG_FD_184327 | JGI IMG/M metagenome (GOLD analysis project Ga0207691, IMG submission 184327) | Miscanthus rhizosphere microbial communities from Kellogg Biological Station, Michigan, USA - KBS M1-3 metaG (SPAdes) (version 2) | ecosystem: Host-associated > Plants > Roots > Rhizosphere >... | reverse complement strand
CCACCCACCGGCGGCGTCTCGACCGCTGCGACGAGCGCCGTCACCATCTGCCTCAACGTCACCAGGCCGAGACGAACGGCCTGCTCGCGCGTCGGCGGGAACACCCTCGCGATCGCGTACAGCGGCACCAGCGCGTACGGCCAATAGTGGCCGGGTCCGAGCACGTACCACGGGCGCACGAACGTGTGCGAGACGCCGGTGGCGGTGACGGCGGCCTCGCCACGTTCGCGCGCCGAGATGTACGAGCGCATGAGTGGCGCCGGCCGGGCCACGCTGACGTAGACGAGATGCGCGGCGCCGCTCGCGACCGCCGCCGTCGCGCTCGCGCGGATCGACCCGAGATCGACGCGCTGGAACTCGGAAGCTTTCGTCGGATTCGGATGCGGCGTCCCGACGAGGTGCACGATGGTCGCGCCCGGCGCAATCGCGTGGGCGAACGTCGCAGCGTCGAGCGCGTCGCCGATCACCGGCGTGGCGCCGGCCGCGATGGCATCCTCGCGGCCTTGGCGCACGAGCGCATGCACGTCGTGCTTGCGCGCCACGAGCAGCTCGACGAGCGGACGTCCGATGTAGCCGCTCGCTCCGGTGACGAAGACGGCGGTCAACGGGAACGAGCTGCCGCTAGGAAGCCGGGCACGTATCGTCGATGGGCGACGGCTTACCCGCTTGCGTCGCATCCGGCGGCGGGAACACGCTCCTGAAGTTGAATGCGTGCGGCGTCGCGCCGTGCTCGCGCAGGTGTGCGAGGCGCGTCACCGCCTCGTCCGTCGTGGGGATGTGGCCTGCCGGCACCCACCACAGGACGAGATAGGCCTCGGGCATGCGCTCGAACCATTCGCGCCGGCGCCGCATGAACTCGACGTGGGCGGTGCGAAACACGAACGCGGACAGCGATTGTGCGTCGGTCCACACCGACATGTTGACCATCGTGCGATCGTCGATCGGCCGCAGCGCCGTCGCATTGTCGTTGTCGCCGGCGAGCCGCCACACGAAGCCCGGCGCCGACTCGGCGAGCGCGTTGATGCGGTCGAGGTTGTTCATGAAGTCGGCCATCACGGCCGAGTCGAGCGGCGCCGTGGCGATGCCCACGTTGAGCTGTGCGAGGTGATAGGTCGACATCGAGGCGCTCAAGTGAGGACGCGGTCGGCGCGCAGCTCGACCGCGCGCGGGATCGTGATGCCGAGCGCCTTCGCCGCCTTCTGGTTCAGCACGAACTCGACGCGCGTCGGAAGCTCCACCGGGATCACCGCCGGCTTGGTGCCCTTGACGATGCGATCGGCGAAGTACGCGAGGCGCGTCATGCAATCGCGCAAGTTGGGACCATACGACATGAGATTGCCACCCTCGGCGAATTGCGCCCAGCCCGACACCGTCGGGATGCGATTGCGGATCGCCCAGGCGGCGATGCGCTCGCGATGCGTGATGACGCATTGCACCGGGAACATCATGACGGCGTCGCAGCCCGACTTCTCCATCGCCGCCATCGCCGTATCGAGCTCGGCCGGGCCGCGCGCTTCGAAATACACGGTCGACATTCCGAGCGCCGACGCCGCGGCTTCGGAAGCGCGGCGCTCCGCCTTGTCGCCGGGGTGCTGCGGCGCCGCCAGGATGGCAACGCGCTGCAGGCCGGGCATCGCCTCCTTCATCATCTCCATGCGCTTGCCGACGAGCTCGAGCGTCAGAAACGTGATGCCGGTCATGTTCCCGCCGGGCCGCGCGAGGCTCTGGACGAACCCCGCCTCCACAGGATCGCCGCTGAAGCCGAATACCACGGGGATCGTCGGGTTCGCCTTGAACACCGCGTTCATCGCGACGCCCTGCACGACGATGACGTCGGGGTTGGAGGCGATCGCCTTCGTCACGTTACTGGACAGGAGCTCGTCGGACTCGCCCGCCCAGTACGTTTCGAGGACCAGCGTGGCCGGCTCGCGGTAGCCCAGCTCGCGGAATCCCTGGCGCAATGCCTCGAGGAATACGTCCCCGCTGGTCGGGCTCGAGAAGAAGACCCAGGCAACGCGCAGCCGGCGCGGCTGCGCGTACGCGCGCATCGCCGCTGCCACCGCTGCGGCGGCGAGCGACGTGAGCACGGCACGGCGGCGGTTCATGATCGCGGAGGATACGCTCACGCCGGAAGGCACGACGGCCCGAGCGGCTCGAAGCTCTTGTACGTGAGGATGAACTCCTGGTGGCCGAGCTCTTCGGAGCGCGTTGCGGCGCCCCCGCCGACGCGCGCGACCAGGTCGTAGATCTCGCGGCCGACGTCGGCAAGCGTCGCGCGTCCCTCGAGGATGCGGCCGGCGTCCACGTCCATGTCCTCGTGCATCCGGCGATACGTGTCCGGATTGGCGCAGACCTTGATGACGGGCGCGATGGCCGAGCCGACCACCGACCCGCGGCCCGTCGAGAACAGGATGACGTGCGAGCCGCATGCGATGAGCTCGGCGATCTCGGCGTTGTCGTTGATGTTGGGGAAGCCGAAGCGCACTTCGCCATCGGGCACGACGTCGAGGAGATAGAGGCCGGGCTTCGGCGGATCGATGCCGGGCTTGACGATGCCGTCGATCTTCGACTGGCCGGACTTCGCATACGCGCCGAGCGATTTTTCCTCGATGGTCGTGAGGCCGCCGTCCGCATTGCCCGGCGCGAAGCTCGCGTAGCCCAGCGTGGCGTAGTACTCCGCGGCCTTGGCGACCGTGCGCTTCAATTCCTCGCCGAGCGGCTGGGTCTTCGCTCGCGCCGCCATCAGGTGCTCCATGCCGATCAGCTCGCCCGTTTCCTCGAATATCGTCGTGGCGCCGTCGGCCACCAGAAGGTCGAATGCGACGCCCATCGCGGGGTTGGCGGTGAGGCCCGACGTCGCGTCGGATCCGCCGCAGATCGTGCCCACGGTGAGCTCGTCCACGCGCATCGGAACCGCGGCTTGCGCGCGCAGTTGCGGGAGCGTCGCGTCGATCCATTCGCGTCCCGCCGCGATCGTGCTGCGGGTCCCACCGGTCTGCTGGATGCCGAGCATGCGCACGGGACGGCCACTCGCTTCGATCGTGCGTGCGAGGCGCCGCTTGTCGAAGCCTTCGCAACCGAGCGACACCAGCAGTGCGCCGCCGACGTTCGGATGCGTGCACAGCTTCTCCATCATCGCGAGCGCGTACGCGTTCGGATAGCAGCCGGGAAAGCCGATGAGATGCACGCCCGCGTCCCGAAACGATGCGGCGATCTCGCGAGCGACGTGATGGGCGCATTCCACGAGGTACGCGACGACGAGAACGTTGCGGATGCCCTTGCGTCCGTCGGCGCGCAGGTAGCCCGAGAGCGTGGGAACCGTGCTCACGGCAGCGTGTACGTCGGCAGGTAGCCGCTCTTCACGTTGTGCGTGTGAACGTAGTGGCCCGCCGCGATCGGTTGCGTTGCGATGCCGATCGGGCAGTTGTACTTCGTGATCGTGGCGCCGGCCGCGATGTCGCACGCCGCGATCTTGTGGCCGATTGCAACGTCGCGGTCGACCGTCAGTGCATGGCCGTCGATCGCGACTGCCTCGCCTGCGCGCAGCGGCCGCAGCGCGACTGCGACGTTGTCCTGCGGGGCGAGCTTCATGACCGACATCAGAACTTGCCGTAGCGGTTGTACGCCTCGACCGGATCCATGCCGCCGATGAGCGCGCGGCGCATGTCGCTTTCGGTGGCGACCACCTCCTCCGTCTTGACGATCGCTTCTTCGGCGATGGCATGTGGAATGATCACGACGCCGTCGCGGTCGCCGAGCAGGTAGTCGCCGCTGCGGATGGTCACGGTGCCAATGGTGATCGGCTCGCCGTAGCGATCCGGTATCCATCGCTCGACGATGTCCGACGGCGTGAGGAACGAGCAGAACACGGGGAATCCCTGCTCGAGCACGAGGTCGGTGTCGCGCGAGCCGCCGTCCACGACGTACCCGAGCACGCCGCGCGCCTTCAGCGTCTGCGCGGAAAGCTCGCCCATCAGCGCGACTTCGTGATTGTTGGGCTGGCACACCACGACGTGGCCGGAGGGCGCACGCGACAGGAGCGTGCACCAGCCGAGCAGCGTCTCGTGGCGCGACTTCGTGCGGTCGATGTGGCCCGCCACGGTCCACACCGGGCCGGCGAGCCGCGTGCCGGGCGCGATGGCCTTGATCGCAGGCGGCAGGACGACGTGCTCGTGCCCCATCATGCGCAGCACGTCGTGCACGGCGCCCGTATAGCAGGCGGCGAGGCGTTCCGTGAGATTCATGGATTCTCCCCTACGGTTGCAAAGTCTCTCACCAACCCGCGGTCAGAACAACTCGCCCTGCCGGTCGTTCGCGCGCGGCGGACGGAACCTCGACACGTCGAACGACTCGTCGCGGCCCTGGTTGAGGCCGAGTCGCTTGCACGCGAGCTCGAAGCGCTTCTCGATGAGGTCGGCGAACGCGCCCGTGCCGCGCATGCGCTCACCGTAGGTGCTGACGTAATCGCGACCGCCGCGCAGTTGCTGCACGAGGCTCATGATGTGCGCGGCGCGCAACGGAAAGTGCTCGTCCAGCCAGGCGCGAAAGAGAGGCGCGATCTCGAGCGGCAGGCGCAGCATGATCCATCCCGCCGTCGCTGCGCCGGCCCGTGCCGCCGCCTCGAGGATCGCCTCGAGGTGCCGGTCGTTGAGCTGCGGAATTACCGGCGCCACCAGCACGCCCACGGGAATTCCGGCATCGTGCAACGCGCGCATCGCGGCGAGCCGCCGCTCCGGCGCCGCGGCGCGTGGCTCGAGGACGCGCGCGAGGTCGCGATCCAGCGTCGTCACGGAGAAGTACACGCGCGCCATGTTCTTCGCGGCCATCGGCGCGATGAGATCGATGTCCCGCTCGACCAGCGCCGACTTGGTGACGATGGAGAACGGATGCTCGTGCCCGGCAAGCACCTCGAGGATGCTGCGCGTCACCTTCCACTCGCGCTCGATGGGCTGGTAGGGATCGGTGTTGCTGCCGAGCGCGATCGGGTCGCACTTGTACCCCGGCTTTGCAAGCTCCGCACGGAGAAGCACGGCGGCATCGGGCTTCGCGAAGAGCTTCGTCTCGAATTCGAGTCCGGGAGACAGATCGAGATACGCGTGCGTCGGGCGTGCATAGCAGTAGATGCAGCCGTGCTCGCACCCTTGGTAAGGATTGATCGACTGCGTGAACGGAATGTCGGGCGAGTCGTTGCGCGCGATGATCGTGCGCGCGCGCTGGATCGTGACCGTCGTGGCGATCTGGCGCGGCGGCGCGTCGTCGGCGGGCGCATCGGGCACCGCTTGGGACCAGCCGTCGTCGTACGCCTCGCGCGAATCGCGGCGATAGCGGTTGCCGGGGTTGAACGTTGCGCCCCGGCCGCGTGCCGGTGCGGCACCGGGCGCGCGGCGCTGCGGGTCGGGGATCGGCGCGTCCGCGGGGTCGTGCGGCTTCATTGCGGCAATTTTACGCCGGGCCGCCAATCCGCCTAGAATCCGCCATCCCATCTTCGACATCCGGTCACTGTCGCATGCGCGCTAGCCGTCGAACATTCCTTGCTGCCGCCGTCGCCGCGCTGGTGGTGGCGCGCGGGGCCCGCGCGCAGGTGTCGCGTCCTCGCAAGGTCGGCTTCCTCGGCGGCGGCAACGCGCAAACGGATGCGCCCGGCATCGCCGCGTTCCACGAAGGCATGGCCGATCTAGGGTGGGTCCACGGAAAGGACTACACGCTGGAAACGTGGTACGCGGAAAACGTGGCGACGCGACTCACGGCGCTGGCGGCCACTGTGATCGCCACGCGTCCGGACGTCATCCTCACGACGGCCGAATCGCCGGCGCGCGCGCTGACCAGCCAGACGAAGATTCCCGTCGTGTTCGCCATCGCACGCGATCCCGTCTCGACGGGTCTTGCGAAGAGCCTGCAGCACCCGGGCGGCACCGCAACCGGTCTCGTCACGTTCGCCCCCGAGCTGTCGGCGAAGCGTGTGCAGCTCCTTCGCGAAGCCTTTCCGAAGACATCGCACGTCGCCGCGCTCTATGCGAAGGACGATCCGGTGGGCATCGTGCAGGTCAGCGAAATCGAGAGGGCGGCGCGGGGATTCGGCATGCGGTTCACGGCGATCGGCATCGGTAGCGCCGCCGACATCGTCCCGGCATTCGCGCAAGGCGAAAAAGTTGGAGTCGATGGCTTCGTCGTCGCGAGCGGGGTCATGACATCGACGAACCGCAAGGCGATCGTCGATGCGGCGGCAGGCGTCCGCGTGCCGGCGATCTATCCTTTCGACATCTTTCCGCGCGAAGGCGGGCTCTTGAGCTACGGAACCCGGCGCACCGAGAATTACCGCCGGGCCGCGGGCTACGTCGACAAGATCCTCAAGGGCGCGGCGCCCGGCGAGCTTGCGATCGAGCAGCCGACGCAGGTCGACCTGGTCGTCAACCAGAAAGCGGCCAGGGCGCAGGGACTGTCGATCTCGCCCTCGCTGCTCGTTCGCGCCGACATGGTGATCCAGTGACCAAGCCCAAGACGCACCGTTTCGATACGCTGTCGCTGCACGCCGGCGCCGTGCCGGATCCTGCCACGGGAGCGCGCGCGACGCCGATCTACCAGACCGCCTCGTTCGTGTTTCCCGACAGCGATCACGCGGCGGCGCTCTTCAACATGGAGCGGGCGGGGCACGTGTACTCGCGGATTTCCAATCCCACGGTCGCCGTGCTCGAGGAGCGCATCGCAGCACTCGAGGGCGGCGTCGGCGCGATCGCGACGGCGAGCGGGCAGGCGGCGCTCCATCTTGCCATCGTCACGCTGCTCGGCGCCGGCGCGCACATCGTCGCGTCGCGGTCGCTGTACGGCGGCTCGCACAATCTCCTCGACTACACGCTTCCGCGCTTCGGAATCCGCACGACGTTCGTCGATGCGCGCGACGCCGACGCGTGGCGGGCAGCGATTCGTCCCGAGACGCGCCTCCTGTTCGGCGAGACGCTCGGCAATCCGGGACTCGACGTGCTCGACGTGCCGCGTGTGGCAGCCATTGCGCACGACCACGGGTTGCCGCTGCTGGTCGACTCGACGTTCACCACGCCCTACCTCATGCGGCCGTTCGAGCACGGGGCCGACCTCGTGTTCCACTCGGCCACGAAGTTTCTCTCGGGCCACGGCGTCGTCATCGGCGGCGTGCTCGTCGATGCCGGCACGTTCCGGTGGGACGAAGGTGCTGCGAAGGGGAAGTTCCCGACGCTCACCGAGCCGTACAAGGGCTTCCACGACATGGTGTTCTCGGAGGAATCGACGACAGCTGCGTTCCTGCTGCGAGCGCGCCGCGAGGGCATTCGCGATTTCGGCGCGTGCATGGCGCCGTTCACCGCGTTCCAGATCCTGCAAGGCGTGGAGACGCTGCCGCTGCGCATGGAGCGGCACGTCGCGAACGCGCGCACGATCGCGCGATTCCTCTCGACCCATGCGTTCGTCGAATCGGTGGGGTACCCCGACCTGCCGTCGCATCCGGACCACGCGCTCGCGCAGCGATTGATGCCGCGCGGGTGTGGCGCCGTCTTCAGCTTCTCCATCAAGGGCACGCGCGCGCAGGGACGCAAGCTGATCGAGTCGCTCGACCTCTTCTCGCATCTCGCCAACGTCGGCGACGCGAAATCGCTCGTGATCCATCCGGCATCGACGACGCACTTCCGCATGTCGGCCGACGATCTCCTGCGCTCGGGCATCACCGAAGGCACCATCCGCCTGTCGATCGGCCTCGAGGACCCGGAGGACCTCATCGAGGACCTGTCGCGCGCGCTGTACGTCGCGGCGAAGGTGTAGGCGCCCGCATGCAGCTCCACGTCGAGGGACGCGCGGTCTATGCCTACACCGGCGCGCGCACGTTGTCGCCTTCGCAGCCGACCGTCGCGTTCGTGCACGGCGCCGCCAACGACCACAGCGTGTGGGCGTTGCAGTCGCGGTACTTCGCCCATCACGGCTTCAACGTGGTCGCACTGGATCTGCCGGGCCACGGACGCTCCGAAGGTCCCGCGCTCTCGTCCGTCGAAGCCATCGCACAGTGGATCGTGCGCGCGCTCGACGCGGCGGAAGTCGCGAGCGCGACGCTCGTGGGTCATTCGCTCGGCGCGCTCGCGTGCCTCGCCGCGACGGCGAGCGCGCCTGCCCGGGTCGGCAAGCTCGCCCTGCTCGGGCCTGCGGTTCCCATGCCCGTGAGCGACGCGCTCCTCGACGCCGCGAAAGCCGACGATCACGTCGCCTACGAGCTCATCAACGGGTGGTCGCACAGCGCGGCGCGAAAGCTCGGCGGCAATCGCGTGCCTGGCATGTGGATGACCGGCGCGGCACTGCGTCTCATGGAGCGCACGCCGCCCGGCGTGCTCTACACCGATCTGTCCGCCTGCAATGCATACGCAGGCGGGCTTGCCGCGGCAGCGAGCGTGCGCTGCCCGACGCTCGCGATCCTCGGCCAGCGCGACCTCATGGCGCCGCCGAAGAGCGCCTCCGCGATGTGCGAGGCGCTCGGCGATTGCCGGGCGGTGACGCTCGCCGGCGCCGGTCACGCGATGATGGCCGAGCAGCCCGATGCAGTGCTCGACGCGCTGCGGGCGTTCGTGTGAATTTCGCGCGAAGGGCCGCCCCGAGCGCGAATTGCGCCCCCTTGGGGGCAGCGAGCGACGATTTTGTCGTTGTCGCGAGCGTGGGGGTTCAAGAGTTCGGCCGCGTTAGAATGGCTCTTTGACCGCGCCTGCCGCAAAGGGACCGCCGCCATGAACCAGCAGCAATACGAGAAGGTCAAGTCCGCCAAGGGCTTCATCGCAGCGCTCGACCAGAGCGGCGGCAGCACGCCGAAGGCGCTGAGCCTCTACGGCGTCAAGGCGGACGCGTACTCCGGCGAGCAGCAGATGTACGACCTCATCCACGCCATGCGCACGCGCATCGTGACGAGCCCCGCGTTCAACGGCGACCGCATCCTCGGCGCGATCCTGTTCGAGCAGACGATGGACCGCGACGTCGAAGGGCGCGGCACGGCCGATTACCTGTGGTCGGTCAAGAACGTCGTTCCCTTCCTGAAGGTGGACAAGGGCTTGGCGGACGAGGCTAACGGCGTGCAGGTGATGAAGGCGATGCCCGGCCTGGATGCGCTTCTGTCGCGTGCGAAGGGGAAGGGCGTCTTCGGCACCAAGATGCGTTCGGTGATCAAGCATGCGAACGCGGCGGGCATCGAGGAGGTTGTGCAGCAGCAGTTCGCGATCGGCAAGCAGATCCTCGCGGCCGGCCTCATGCCCATCATCGAGCCGGAGGTCGACATCCACGCCACGGACAAGCAGGGCGCGGAACGCCTGCTCAAGGCGTCGATCACGAAAGAGCTCGATGCGCTGCCCGCCGGACAGCAGGTGATGCTCAAGCTCACGATTCCGTCGGTCGACGATTTCTACGCCGACCTCGTGAAGCATCCGAAGGTGCTGCGCGTCGTCGCCCTGTCGGGCGGTTACTCGCGCGAGGAAGCGAACTCGCTGCTCGCGCGCAACCACGGCGTGATCGCGAGCTTCTCGCGCGCGCTGACCGAAGGCCTGACCGCGCAGCAGAGCGACCAGGCGTTCAACGCGGCGCTCGACGCGGCGATCGGCAGCATCTACGCTGCGTCGATCAAGTAGTGCAAGGGCGGCGCACGCCGAACGGACGACCCCGCATCGCGTGATCGCACGCGGCATGGGCGCGCCACGCTTCTTCGTCGACGCACCGCTGTCGCGAGCCATCGTCGGGACGGAGATCGCGCTACCGGACGACGTCGTGCATCATGCTCTGCGCGTGCTGCGCCTCGGACGAGGCGACGATATCGCGCTGTTCGACGGCACCGGCGGTGAATATCGCGGGACGATCGAGCGTGCGGGCAAGCGCGACGCATGGGCGCGCATCGACGCATTCGATGCCGTCGACCGGGAGTCCGCGCTGACGACGACGCTGGCGCAAGCCATCGTCGCCGCTGACACGATGGACCTGATCATGCGCCACGCGGTCGAGCTCGGCGTCGCCGCGATCCAGCCCGTGGTCACCGAGCGCAGCGCGCGCTTCCCTTCCGGCGCCCACGGCGACAAGCGACTCGCGCACTGGCGCCAGGTGGCGCGCGCCGGGTGCGAGCAGTGCGGGCGCAACCGCGTGCCTGCGGTGCGCGATCCGGTGCCGCTGGCCGAATGGCTGTCGCACCCGCGTGCAGGCATCGTGTTCGACGCGCGCGCCGACGCGAGCCTCGCATCGCTGCCTCCTGCGACGGGCATCGACGTCGTCGTCGGCCCTGAAGGCGGGCTCACCGATCGCGAAGTCGCGCATGCGGTGCACGCGGGCTTGCACGCGGTGCGCGTCGGTCCGCGCATCCTTCGCGCCGACACCGCCGCACTCTCGGCGCTGGCGGCCGTCAACCTGCTTTGGGGCGACTTCCGATGAAGCACGCCATATTGATCGCCGCCAGCGTCGCGCTCGGCGGTTGCATGACGTCACCGCCGGCGCCTTCCGACACGGATTACAGGTACGTCGTGCTCGGGCCGGAAGGCGTGCCCGTGGCGCGCGTCATCACCCCGCGTGCGCAATGCCCCGTGCTGGACGTCGACGGCGCGAGCATCCCGATGACCGTCCGCATGCCGGCCGGCACGATTCCCGTGCGTCCGTCCCGCAGCGACCTTCCGCCGCCGAAAGCGTCCGCCTTCCCCGTCACGACCTGCGAGGCGACGATCCCGGCAACCGCGGCACGCGCGAGCATCGATGGCGACTCGCTGCCGTTGCCGAAGGCAGCACCGAGGCGCGTCGTGATCCTCGGCGACACGGGGTGC
>Ga0207691_10007124_pt1 | contig 10795 bp, 11 predicted proteins | sample KBSM13metaG_FD_184327 | JGI IMG/M metagenome (GOLD analysis project Ga0207691, IMG submission 184327) | Miscanthus rhizosphere microbial communities from Kellogg Biological Station, Michigan, USA - KBS M1-3 metaG (SPAdes) (version 2) | ecosystem: Host-associated > Plants > Roots > Rhizosphere >... | reverse complement strand
CTCGATCAAATCTCTCTAAATGCGAAGTTGCCATTGCTTTTCTCCTCTTGTCGAACGTCATACACCATCTCAGTCGCGGGCACGACGCGTGCCGAGTGCCAATGCGACGCCAATCACGACGGCTCCGAACGCAGCTCGTCGAATGGTCCTCGTGGACTTCCACGCGAGTCTCGTCCAACTGACTGCCACGATGGCGTTCATAGCGATGCGGACGAGATCTGCATTCCGCGTCGCCATTGGTGGGCCTGGAGCCCTGGTGAAGGGAGACTCCAGCGATTCGATTGATCGTTGACGTTCTCGAAATGCGCGCGCCGCCCGCTGCCCGATGAGCAGCTTTCCGTGCGCACTCTTCTGCCCTGGCGCTTTCCCGTGCGGAGACGCGTGTTCGATTTCGGCGTTGAGTTCCGCGCCCGCGAGGATGGCGATACCGGATAGGTAGAACCAGAGAAGGACGACGATGACCCCGCCTACCGTCCCGTACGAAGCCTCGTAGTCCGTGAAGTTGGCGATATACAACTTGAAGAGCAGCGATACCAAGAGCCAGAGGATGGTGGCCGCCACCGCGCCTGGCGAGATCCAGACCCAATCCTGATCTGCGTCCGGTCCAAAGTAGAAGATGAGCCCAATGCCTGTCGTCACCAGGGCGAACACGAGCGGCCACTGCAGCACCAGCCAGGTCCACTCGAATGGCGCGCCCCATCCGGTTGTCTGTCCCAGCCTGTTTGCAAGGGCCGGCCCGCCCAGGACCAGTGACAAGGCGACGAGGACGATCACAGCCACGCCGAGTGTGAGGCCAATAGCAACGAGGCGAACCTTCCACCAGGGTCGCCCCTCCTCGATGTCATAGGCGCGGTTCAGCGCGCCAACGATCGAGACGAGCGCTGCTGAACTGCTCCACAGCGCCGCCGCTACACCGAATGTGAGCAATCCGCCATTCTCGTTGTTGGCCAGCCGTCGCATTTGCTCCTGAATCAGTTCGAGCACCTGCGGCGAGACGAACGGGCCAAGCGATCTGGCTACGTCATCCGTGACGTTCCCCAAGGGAAAGAAACTGGCAAGTGCGAGCAGGAAGAGAAGCGCCGGAAACAGCGCCAGGAAGAAGTAGTACGACAGCTGCGCCGCAAGCCCGGGGACATCATCATCGAGCGCTTCACGCCACGTACGGCGACCCAACTCATACCACGACAGCGAGACCGTCTCGAGCACACGGCGTGCGATTGCAAACGTCAAGCCGCGCATGGGGTAGCGCCAACGCGACCGTGGACAGGGGTGTCGATCTTGCAGTTTGGCCATCACGGCGTACGCGGAAGAGGGTCGTGCGGCCAGAAGGAGAGTCTGATGAGGTCAATGGTCTTCGTTACCGGCGTTGTTTCGGTCCTGCAAGTCGCTGCATCACTCGCGCAGCAATCGCCATCGTCGCCCAATGAGCCGGCTCACAAGGTTTACTCGATGACCGGTTGTCTGGAGGGTGGCTCTGCGGCGAAGTCAGTGTTCAAACTGGCCGATGCAACTTCCGTCGGTCAGATGCCTCCGACGGATCCGTCGAACACGGATGCGGGCGACGGAACTCGCTCGTACGACGTGCTGCCAGTCGCGAGTGTCAGCGAGCAGGGGATCAATCGTGAGACGCTCGAGAGTCACGTCGGTAGCCGGGTGGAGGTCACCGTACGGCCTGTGGAACCATCGACGACGCCGACGCCGTCGACGGCAACGAGCACCTCGACTACAACTACGGCGAAGGTCGAGCAATCCACTCCGCGCCGGTACACGGTGGTCAAAATCAGCAAAGTGCCCGGGTCGTGTCGGGTTAAATAGCGCTTGAACGCGCATTGCCGCGCTGAGCGTGGTGGGCGTCGGTGTGTGACTTTCCTCGGAGGACCCCGAGCGCTCCGCCCAGGGTCCTGTCGGACATGCTAATCCGTCGTCCTTAGCGCCGACGAGCGCCACTTTTGCCGTTGGTCGCTCCCTTTTTCCCCGTGCCTTTCCTCGCGGCTCCGCCGACGGCGACGGCTTCTTCATCCTCGTCTGAATGGGTGGCGTCGGCCGCGTTTTGGTTGATGCCGCCTTCCGCGAGACTGGAAAGCTTTTCGTCCGCAGCCTTTTCCTCGTCGAGAGTCTCTTGAAGGAGGTCGGCCGCCTCGTTGTGCCCCATCGCCCGGGCCCACGCCACCAGCGTGCCGTAGGCCGCCATCTCGTAGTGCTCGGCCCGCTGACCCGCCGCAATCAGGCAGGCGTCCATGGTGTCGTCGTCGAAATCCTCTTCCATGATCGACTTGCCCTCTTCGATGATCCCCGCGATCCCGTCGCAGTGCTTGCCGCGGACCTTTTCGTCGAGGCTCTCGAAGACCTGTTCCAGGCGTTCGATCTGACCCTGCGTTTCTACGAGGTGCGACTCGAAGGCCTCGCGCAATGGGGGTGCCGCCGCCGCTTTGGCAAGCTTCGCGAGCGCCTTCGTCAGTTGCCGTTCAGCGTCGTACGTGTCACGCAGTTCATCGATGAACGCGTCGTGGAGCGTGCCTGCTTCAGCCATGTTGAGTATCCTTCGTGATGCGTTGCATCGATGACTGTGCCGTGCGCGGCGTGTCATGTCTCTGTGCCGCGCGCTGAAAGTGCTCCTCGAACCCCGGCACCACGTCCGAGATGTATGCGGTGATTCGCGCGGAGGCCACTCCGATCAGCGCTCCTTTGATGCTGTTCCACAGCTCGAGCGCCTGCTCCCGGCCGTCAACGCCGTTGCGTGAGAAGGCTCGGAGATGGTCCTCCCTGGGGGAGTCGACGGCGTGCCGCGCAGCCGTCGGGCGGAGGGCCACTGCCAAGAGCGCACCGCCGGCAAGCGCCCCTCCGAGGAACAAGTGAGGTCGCGCGCGGAACTGCTCGCGCCAATCCGTAGCGGCGTCGATCCTATGTTCCAGTTCCCGGAGGTTGGAGCCGAGTCGTTCTCGGGTCCGATCGATCTGTGCCTCTATTTTGTAGGCTGCTTCATCCATTCGAGATTCTCCTGGAGCGACTCTATCGTCCGCTCCGGCATTGGCTTCATTCGTGTGAACCTGCGTAGCCCGGCAGTGAGGCCCGTCCCCCCGGCACATGCCACTGCAACGCCGATCACGAGTGTGGCGGCCCACAGCGGCAGGACTGTGGCGAGAGCGTAGACGGCGGTCCACAACAAGAACATCCACGCGCTCAGCAGGCCCACGACGCCGATCGTCATCCACAGTGCCGCCGTGGCCGCCTGAGTTGCCTCCTGGCGGATCTCCGCTTTCGCGAGGCGTACCTCGGAGCGGAGAATGTCCTGCACGTTGCGGAGGATGTCCTGAAGTACGTCTGCAACCGATCGGTCCGTTGCCACCGCCTACCTCCTTGCGAGTCGATGTCAGTCCCGGGTGAGCGCCCGGCCGAGCACGAATCCGAACGCTGCGGCGACTAACAGCGCGGGCCCGGGATTGTTTTTCACCACGGTCTCGACGTCAGCCATCATGCGTTTGGCATCGTGGGTGCGCACGTAGTCGGCGGTCGTGCTGAAACGATCTGCGGCCGCAGACGCCAACTCCTTCACTCGTTGCCCACCTGGAAGTTCGCCCATTCGTTCCTGGACCGCCGATACGGCACTGTCCAGGCGATCCGCAGCCATCGATCGGCCTTCGTCGACCTTCTTGGTTGCTGCTGCTGCCATGTCGGCCATCGAGTCTTTGGCCTCGGTCGCCCGGTCAGCGAGCTCATTGCCGAACGACGCTGTCTTGTCTGCCAATCGGTTTCCTACTGGTGTGTTCCTGCTTGCCATCGTCTGCTCCTTCTTGATTCCGTCTACTGCTGACTGCGAGCGATTCGGTGCGCGTTGAATTGGTCCGTACCGCAGCGCGCGAGTCGCAATTGGTGAGAAGAGCATCTTGCGTACCAAAGTCGGTACGATTTCTCATCCGCTCAGAGCCGTGAATGCTCCGAGACTCGCCGCCTGCGTCAGCGTGTTCGTGACGGCTCTAAGATGGACGTTCCAAAATAGGCGTTACAGGGAGGGATATTTGTAGATTGCACAACTAGAGGTGAGTCGTCTCTGGAGCCCACGGCCACGAAGCCAACTCGCGGCCGAGCTGGTATGGGAACGATGCGCATCAAGAATCGGAAGACGTCGTTTTCGCATCCAGACGTGCGGCCAGGCGCCACCAGCCTCGACGTTTGGGCAGCTGGGGAGCCTGTGCTGGGCGTTCGGTGATCTCTTCAGTGGCACTTTGGGCCGGTGGGGCGCCTCGTAACGCCAACTGCTTTTCGAGTTCGCTCACCCGCTCCGTGAGCGTATGGTGGCGACGCGCCAGGTCCTGAACAATCGCGATACCGAATTCCGGGTATTCGAGGAACGCGTCGAACACATCGTTACGCCCCAGGTTGAGCACACGCGCGTCTTCGCGAGCGACCACCGTGTACTGGTGTGCTCCACTCTCCTGGAGAAACAGTTCGCCGTGGACCGTTCCGCTCTGAAGCACCCGCACCACAGCGTTACCCTTACGCAATTCGACGACCCCCTCGATGACAAGGAAGACACCGAGGTCATCATCGCCTTCGTGTAAGAGGGTCTGACCGCGATCGAGCATCACCTCACTGGCGCGCGCCGCCAGTTGCGCCAGCGGCTCCGTTGGAATGGCGCTGAAAACTTCGGATGACTTCATGTGGACGGTCTTCTCGATGAGGGTGAGCGTGTCAGCCATGGTCAATTCGTCGCTAAGGCGAGCCTGGCCCAGGCTGCCGTTTCACTGACACGCGCATCCGTGGATTCGAGATTCGCTTCGACCCGTGACAACAATGAGCGCTGGCGGCGACTGCCCACTACATACAGTGCGCACGTCCGCAGCCAGAGGTCGTCGCTGTCAATCAGGAATACAAGTGACTCGTGCGCGCTCAGCTGTCGCAGCGCGTAACGCTTATCGGCCAATTCAAGCCGTTCTCCACGCGGGGCTCCCGGCAAAAGCGGCAACACGAGATCGCGAAGCGACGGCGACAGCGCCCGCTCGATGTATTCGGCGGCATTGGCGCGAACACGGGTGCTCTCAGACAGTGTCGCCAGATACGCTGAAAACATCGGGCGCGGAGCATAGAGGAGCCCGAGACGGCGGAATACTCGATTGAACGCCTGGGCCATTCGTTCGCGCAAGACCAGGGCAAGAAATTGCTCCGCACGATCGCCGTCGTCAGTCCGTCGCTCCGAATCCGCCCGTTGCGCCTGACTGTCGGCGTGCAGTTCGGCTTCGAGGAACTCACCGACGTCATATTGCAAATCGTCTTCGATCAGATCGGCAGGAAAGACGAGGTCCTGGTTTGCCGAGCGGATATGGTTCGCCGCCTTGAGAATGCGGTACGACAGCGTGACGTCCTCACGCTCGCGAACGCGGAAGAGCGCCTCGACCACCCGCTGCGTCGGTAGATTACCTAACACGCGTGGAATGGCACGTCGCACCTCGATCGGAACCTGTTCATCAACCAGCGAGTCGCTCAGTTTATCAAGCGCGCGATCGCCCAGGGCGATGAGTCCAGCCCGCGCTGCCGCCTCAGTTTCGGTGGCACCGAGCGCACGAATCAGCGTCGGCACATGATCCAGAAGCCCTGCGTAGCCCGCGCTGCGAAGGGCAGCGCACCGCACTTTGATGTCGTCATCCTCCAGAAGAGGTGCCAGTAACTGATCGAGATTCGTCGCGGCCGGGCGTGCCCCGAGAATCTCCGCAATGGCGGTGCGATCCGCATCAGTGCCCTGTGAGAGCATTCGCTCAATCAACGTGCGAACCCGCGGTAACTCGTCCTCGCGCACCTGCTCCACGACGCAGGCGAGCGCGGCGGTACGCAGTTCGAGATTTTCGGAGGCAAGATAGTCGTCGAGAGCAGTCAGCGGCCGACCGCCGCCTGACGCGCATCGGACCCGCAGCGCGGTAAGGCGCACGATCGGATCGGGGTCGTTCACGAATTCCGTTATGTGGAGTTGATCAGCCAGTAACGGATTCGAGGCGGCGTGCTTAAGTGCCCGGGCGCGGACGCGGGGCGACGCGTGGGCAAGCAGCTTCGACACCCGGGGGTCGAGCAGGCGCGGAGCGTTTTCCTCCAGCAGGCCGATGGCCTGGAGGACCACTCGCTCGTACGGGCTCTCCAGCATCCGCACCGTTTCTTTCAAAATGCCAAGCTCGCGGAGGGACACACGCTCCCGCTCTGGATGAAGCGTCAACCGCCCCAAGGTGCGACCGAGTTCACGGACATAGCCACTCCGCAAGCGAACACACGCGATCAGCCACACGCCGACCAGCGCCAGGATCAAGGCTGCGAGTGCGGAGCCAGTGGTATCGAAGGTCAGGCCGGCGGCCAGAAGCAGAATGCCGGCAAGCGCATCGCCAACGCGCTCGATGCCCGCTTCGATGACCGCCTTGGCTCGACGCTTGATGCCTGGCTGGAGCGGGAAGAACAAGAGCTCGACCGCCGCCTTGTTCAACGAGAATCTGAAGGTCTGATCCCAGGCCTTCGCCCCAACGACCGTCGCGAAGCCAGGGACTGCGAGTGTCGCGCCGGCACCGAAGGCAAGACCGATGGGAAGAACGGCGGCCGCCGAACCGGCACCGAGCCGCTGCAGCAACCACCGAGTACCGAGCAGTTGGAGCAGAAGGGCGAATACGTTGATTCCGATATAGAAGCGACCGAAGAATGACGCCAGTTGAGCCGAATCCGGGTAGAGCTGCTGGACCGCAATCTTGAACTGATAGTCGAGAAGGCCAGTGACGATCACGGAACACAGCGTCGCGATGGCAAGCCATCTCACGTATGGCACGCGCGCCAGCGGCACTGACGCTTCCGCCATTGGCGTCTCCTGTTCGTCGGTGCGACGACCGTCGCGTTCACGCATGGCAAGTGAAAGCATCGGAAGACTGAGCATCAGCAGTCCCGCACCCATGGCAGTCAACCATCTCAGCGGAACCCATCCGCCGAGCGTCGACGCGAGCACGCCACCGACGAGCCCCCCGAGGATGGCGCCGGCACCAACCACACCGCTCATTCTCTTCATCGCGCGCGGGTCGGACCTGCTATTCGTGTAAAGCCAGAACTGCGAGACGACGATCAACCCATAGGCGTTGACGTAAAGATAGAAAATCGCCGGCATCCACGTGTAGGAGTCCCAGACGACGAAGATGGAGAGAAACAACCCGGTTGCTGCCGCCAGAACTGAGCCGACGAGCGATTGTCGAGGCGATAGCCACTGCGTCAGCTGCCCGAAGAGCACGGACACGGCCAGTGTCGCGATGCCGACCATTATGTAGACCCACGGCAGCGATGTCGCAGGCAGCATCGACAGGAAGAGCGAATCACGAACCGTCTTGACGAGTGTGTAGGAACTGGTAACGGTCAACAATGCCGCGCCGAGCCAGAGTGCCGTCTGGAGCTCGCGAGCATCCATTCCCATTCGCCGTGATAAAGAGACGAGCATGACAACCCGTGTCTGTTTCAGCGCGCCGGCGCGCGCCGCGGAGGGTCGCCTGACGGGTCCCGGTTGAACACGCGACCCTTATCGAGTCCGAATGCCGGCTCCCGTCGCGTCCCGGTGATTCTGATCGGAATGGCGCTGCCGCCCCCATCCCGCTTGAAGATGAGGTCGATGGGTTTCAACAGTAGGCTCTTGTAACCTGTTGTCATTTCCGAAATGGCCGCGTCGGTGAATATCGTGCCTGCGAAGTCGATCTGTTCCGAGGCGAGCCCGTATCGTCCGCTGAGACGAATCGCCGACCCGGGTACGTCGAACGTGACATGCGGCAACGCGAGCTCGCCCGCGCGGAGGGTGAACTTGCCGGCAAATTGCGAGACGACCTTCGCCGCTTGCGATGCGCCCTGCACCTGCGTTCGCCGGCTCAATTCGTTGATCTTGTTCTGCACGACGGGGGTCGCGAAGCGGGCGTTCGCGATCGTAAAGACCCCGTCCAACTGCAACTTTTCCACGACATCACGATCGCCCGGCGGCAGTTCGAAACGCGTGGTCAGCTTCAGTGCGCCAGACATCGGCGGGGTCGGCGTCTTGACTGCCATCATCAGCACATCCTCGAGTCGTCCATCGTCAATGACCACATCGAGTTCGACGGTACGGCCATCCTTGCCAGGCCGTTTCACCACACGACCCCGTGCCGTCAATGACGTCTTAAGAAAGGAAGCATCCACCTTCTCGAGAAGCGTGTCGCCGTTCGTGCCGTCGACGATGGCGTGATATGTCGCATGAAGCGGCATGGGATGGGCACCCGTCTCGACCGTGAAGTCCGGGGTGTCAGTCACCCCATGAACCTCAATCCGCTCGAGCGTGCCCTCGAATGTGCCCTTGGCCGCGAGGATGCCCGAGATGCCCTTGAACACACCCAGGTCAGCGCGCTCGAACGTGAACTTGCCTTCGAGCGGCGTCTGGCCAGGTTCCTCACGCCCCCATGGACCGAACGATCCGGACGTCTCGATGGCACCTGGCGGAACGGCGTTCGCGAGCGACGCGGTAAAAGGCATCGGCCGATCGAGGGAGACGGATTGCATCTGAAGATCGTGGATGCTCCACACCTTCGGGAGTTTGTCCGTGTCCCGCGGAATGATCACGAAGCGCGCGTTTTTGGCGAGCAGTTCGTCGATCACAAACGCGCGCGCCATGTCTGCGCTGTCACCCTCGGGTGGTTCGGCGGCCGGTGAGTTCCGGTCCGAGAGCGGATCACGATTGCGATCCGGCGGAATTTCGATATCGAGCTCATCGACTGTGATTCTGGTGATGTGTCTCCGAAGCAGGCTGAAAACATCGCCTTCAGCGGAGAACCGCTTGATGGAGATTAACGGCGGCACGTCGCGCCGGCCTCTATGACGAATCGTCAGGCCGACGCCTTCTGCGCGGAATTGTGGCAGCACACGCAAACGAAGCTCGGACAACTCCACTTCCGCGTCCAAGCGTGCCGAGAGCACCTCGATCACTTTCCTGCGCGCCGTTTCTGAAGAGAACGGCAGGACGGAGGCCAGGGCGATCACCAGCGCCACGACGACCACAGCGACTACGAGTGTGGTGACCCGCCATCGGTGGTGAATGCGCCTCGCGACGCGGGAGTGCATTTCGGTCATTAGTTACTGCGATCTGTGCGGCAAGGCCATGCGAGGGTTAGGGTGTCGACATCGACGCGACGACGTGACGGCCGTCGATGTGGGAATAGACATAGGTCATGCGGAGCGTGGCGGGGCCATGGAAACGCACGTGCGCGTTCGATTCCAAAGACATGCTCAGGGCGGTGCATCAATCGCGCCGTTCTCAGTGGAGACCGCCGCACCCGACGATCAGTGTTTCCCGTACCGCCCTTCCACCTCAGGGGAACGAATAGGAATGACTGCTGGGCTATGAGGAAAGCTTCTGCTACTTCGTCGCGTCTTTTGCCGCGTCCGTCGCGTCTTTTGCAGCGTCCCCTGTCTTGTCGATGGCTTTGTCGATCTTCTCTCCGGCCTTCTCAGCCGGGCCCTTTTCCGGGCATGCAGTGGTCGCGAGGGCAACGGCTGCCAGAGCAAAGACGATGATGATGTTGCGCAGGATCTTCATGCTGGCCATTATGACGGACTTCACAGGACCAAACGCCTTTTGATTCAGCAGGCAACAACCTCGACTGGAGCTTCAACGAGGAGGATGCGATACCGCCGAGCGATTGAAAAATCTGCCACGCGGTACTCGAGATGATGCGAATGCTGAGCAAATCGATGCGGCACAGTTTCTGCTGGGTGTCTGAATGAGAAAGCCCGCTAAAGCAGCGGTGCTCGAGCAAGGAGGGGATCGTGCTTCATTACGCGTTGGTGTTTCTCGTTGTGGCGGTGATTGCGGCGGTGCTCGGCGTGTCTGGCGTTGCCGCTGTCGCAACCAACATCGCCTATGTGCTATTCGTCGTTGCGCTCGTGTTGTTCGTGGTGCATCTGGTCTCGGGCCGCCGGACGATTGCGCCCTGAGTTGCTGCAGATGATCTCCTGAAGTTACGGCCTGCCGCGACCGCGTCACGCGATCGTCGGCAGGGCCGTGGCTTCCGGTTTAAGTAAGGGGCGCTAGAACGTTCGCCAGTTGAAGCTGGTCATCGTCGGGTTGCCTGCAGTCAACGCGGAGTTCTGCAAACGCCGGTCGTAGAAGATATTGAAGCCGCCGGTCGCCGCCACCTTGCCGGTCAGGATGGAGCCATAGAAGTCCACGCTCGCGCCGCCCAGCGAGGTCGTGGCATTCGGCGCGTACACGAGAGCCGCCGTTTGAGATCCGCCCGTAACCTTGACATTGCCGGTGCCGCCGTAGACGAACTGCAGCTTTGTCGGGTCGAGTGACGGGTTCGAGACCCCGCCGCCCGACAGATCGATCGGCGTCGTCTGGCCCTGCCCAGCGACTTTGATAATCACGGGACCGGAATCGATGATGATGTGGGCGGCACCCGTTAATGTCAGGCTGTTGATCTCATAAATGCCGGCATTGAGGTGAACGGTGGTGCCGCCGTTGAGGGAGACGTTTCCCATCGACACGACCGTGCTCGACGTCGTCGGCGTAATCGTGTAGTTACCGCCGCCACCCGAGCAGAACGAAGAGCCGGTCGGGCACCCACCGTTGTTGAACATGACGCCGGTGGTCGGCGGCGGCGGGTTGATCGGCGGAGGCGTTGGAGGATTGATCGGTTGCGGGAGCGTGACGAGCCCGTCCTCGACGGTGCCCCAACCGGAGATCGTTGAAGCGGTCACGTTGTTCGTCGTGCAGTTGCCGACGCCTCCACGTGGCGTTGACAGCGTGCCGTAGAGCGTCGTCGTACCGCCG
>Ga0207691_10007119_pt1 | contig 10798 bp, 8 predicted proteins | sample KBSM13metaG_FD_184327 | JGI IMG/M metagenome (GOLD analysis project Ga0207691, IMG submission 184327) | Miscanthus rhizosphere microbial communities from Kellogg Biological Station, Michigan, USA - KBS M1-3 metaG (SPAdes) (version 2) | ecosystem: Host-associated > Plants > Roots > Rhizosphere >... | reverse complement strand
ACGGGGTGACGTTCCATCACGCGCCGGACGAAGGCGACGACATCGTGTGCGACGTGGTCCATCTCGCCAACGTCGCCGCGAAACGCATCGGCGAGGGCGTCGTGCGTGGACCGGCGGAGGTCGTAGCCGGCGCAACCTCGCTCGCGCGCCTCGGCTTGACCGAGAGCGCGTGGGAGGACCTGCTCCTCACGCTGCCCGCCGCCTTCGAGGCGACGCTCGCGCAGTACACGAAGGACTAGGAGCGCCGGCGCACCCCGTTGCAGGGGCCTCGCCGCGCTGGAGCGGCTCCGCGCACCGCCGCGCGCGCGGCGGTGTCTTGGATCAGCTTGTTTTGCGCTTGCATATGCGGGCCTGCGTCCACATACTTGCACCGCGCTGCACGAGGCAGCGCTTCCACGCAGTAGCCACATGCTCCACCTGCTCTTCCTGCGCCTGGGAGCTCGATGACAGATCGCCTTTCCGACGAGGATCTCCCCATCATCGAGGATCTCGGCGCCTGGCTACGCCGCGAGCGCGAGCGGGCCGGCGTCGACCTCGAAACCATCGCGGCCCGCACCAAGGTCGCCCGCACGCTGCTCGAAGGCCTGGAGCGCAACGACGTCTCGCGCTGGCCGAACGGCATCTTCCGGCGCGCCTTCGTCCGAGGCTACGCCAGCCAGATCGGCCTCGACCCCGACTACGCCGTCGCGCTGTTCATACGCGCCTTCGACGGCCCCCAGGCCGGGTCGCCGGTGCTGGATCGCGCCACCGCGCGCGCGGCCGCCGTGTCCGCCCGGGCCATCTCAGCGGGTAGGGCCGAGCCGTCACTGCGGCTGACGCTGGCGCCCGAAGTGAGCCGGTGGCAGGAAGCGCTGGCGCGTCTTGGCGCGGCGACCACCGACCTGATGGCGCCAATCACGCTGGCGCTGCCGAGCGGCCTGTTCGGCGGTCTGTCGCTGTTCTGGATCGTCCTTGCCGTGGTGGCGGTGCTCTATCTCACGGTGGGCACGCTCGTCCTGGGCACGACGCCGGGCCTCTGGATGATGCAGCGCGTCGGGTCCCAGCCGCTCGGCGCACGCCGCATGCCGCTCGGCAAGGCGACGAGCGCGCTCGGGTTCGCCGAGGACGAAGACGAACCCCTCGACGGCGAAGCCAATCCGCGCCAGGCCTGGAACTCAGGTTTCGGCGGCTGAACGATCCCGGTCCCGCGAGCCGGCGTCCAGAAGGCCGGCCCGCACCACTTCCCCGAACGGCGTCGGCGACCAGTCGCCGCCTCGATGGTCGGCCAGCAGCGGCGGCCAGTCGCACCAGCTCCACGCCGTCCAGCCCACCGTCGTCGCCTCGAGCCAGGCGAGCAGCCGGCGGCCCCATTCGACGTCGGACGGTCCGCCGCCCCACTCTCCCGCGAAGACCGGATACGCCGCCGCGAGGTGGCCGAAGGCCCGCTGCCAGTCCACCTCGGGGCGCCGCCCCGGCAGCCATGCCGTCGTCGTCCACGGGTAGACGTGCGTGCTGTAGACGAGCCCCTCGACCGGGCGGCCGGAGCGCCAGCGCAGCGGAAAGCCGCGCAGGTCATACGCCCAGCGGACGCCGGAGACGAAGATGACCGACGTCGGATGCGCGGCCCTGATCTCGGCGATCAGGCGCAACGCCCACGGCTGCCACTCGTCCATGCCGACGACCCGCGCCGGCAGCCGCCACAGCCCGCCGTCCGGGCGGATGCCGATCAGCGGCGCGTCGTCGCCCTGCATCGGCGTGTGCGGCTCGTTGAACAGATCGAAGAGCACCGACGGCCGATCGCGGTAATGCGACGCCAGGATCCGCCACACCTCGATGGAGCCGCCGTCGGGGAGCGCCGGCACGCGGTTGATCGACCCGTCCTGGCCGATGCCGCGCGGCGTCTCCGCGTCGATCCACTGCAGATCGAGCAGCGTGTAGATGCCGCTGGCCTCGGCCCACGCCACCACCTGGTCGAGCGCGCCGAGGTAGTCGGCGGCGGTGGCGGTGCCGCGTCCGCGCAGCACGAAGTCCTGGGTGAAGGGCACCCGCACCACGTTGGCGCCCCAGCCGGCAATGCGACCCACGTCCGCCTCGTCGAAGGCGACGCTGTCGAGGAAGGCCCCGGCGCCGGTCCCCTGCGGGCCAGGGTCGGCGTATTCGAGGCCGGATCGGTTCACCCCGCGCAGGCGGATCGGCACGCCGGTGTCCAGCCGGACGAGGTCGCGGCCGCGGACAGCGAGCGGCGGCAGTTCACTTGGCGTCGCCGAGACTCCCGAGGATCGACACGATCGACGACAGCCCCACGTCGACGAGATCCAGCGTGTGGAACGCCGTGAACCCGGCCGACCGATGGTGCGCCGCCAGATCGGCGAACACGCGCTCGGCGCGAAGGCGCTCCTGGGCCAGCCGCAGCGGCAGTGTCGGATCGACCTGGAGCGGGCTCTTGCCCGGCGTGGCCTTCGGCCGCAGCACTTCCTTCTCCTGCAGCGCGGCGATGGTCCGCTGCAACTGGTCGGGATCGATCATCGCGATCGGCGCACGGCAGAAGGTGCAGGCCGAGTGCTCACGCACGTCGACGGCGGCGCCGCATCCGGTGCACTTGACCTGCTGGACGTGCCGGCGCAACTCGACGATCTCGGCCGGGGTGAGGTCGCGGACGAAGTTCTTGGCGCGCAGGAACGCGCCGAACGTCAGATAGCGGCCGTGGCCGGCCGGGCAGCGGAACGCCTCGAAGGTGGTCGAGCGCTGCTTGTCGACCTCACGCGTCAACGCCGCCCGGCAGCGCGGGCAGGCCTTGGTGGCGGCGAGCGGCCGGTTGGCCGAGGCCACCGCCTGGCCCATCTCCTTGAAGAGCGCCAGCGTCGCGCCGGGCGTGAGCTGATGGCTCTCCATGCCGTCGAACCAGATGCCATTGCATCCGGCACAGAGATCGATGGCCACCGATCGACCGAGGTGGCCGTCGAAGGTGGCCTCGCGCATGCCGCCGCCGCACGCCGGACACGTCATGGGAGAGGAGTATACGGCGACAGGACGGGCTGCCGCCGCCGTCAGCGAAGCCGTCCTACGCTTCCTGCGTCCGCGTGGCGGGCGCGGCGTCGGCCGGCACCTCGCGCGGCGGCACGGCATGCGCGTGCGCCAGCGGCTTGCCGGTGACCTTCGACGTCAGCCAGTCGCGCCACTCGGTGAGGATCTCGTAGAAGGTCGGGATCACGAGCAGCGTCAGGATCGTCGAGGTGATCACGCCGCCGATCACCGCCTGGCCCAGCGGGGCGCGGAAGTCGGCGCCCTCGCCGGCGCCGATGGCGATGGGGATCATGCCGGCAATCAGCGCGAACGTGGTCATCAGGATGGGCCGCAGCCGCGTCCGGCCGGCCTCGATGATGGCCTGGCGCCGCGTCAAGCCGCCCTCCTCGGCCCACTTGGCGAAGTCGACCAGCAGGATCGCGTTCTTGGCGACGATGCCCATCAGCAGGATCACGCCGATCATGCTCATGATGTTGATGGTCGAGCCCATCACGGCGAGGCCCAGCATCACGCCGATCAGCGACAGCGGCAGCGACAGCATGATCGCGAACGGCTCCACGAACGAGCCGAACTGCACCACCAGGACGAAATACATCAGCAGCACCGCGAGGCCGAGCGACGAGAAGATCTGGCCGAAGATCTCGGCCTGGTCCTTGCCCTCGCCGCCGACCGAGAGGGTGTAGCCGTCGGGCAGTTTGACGTTGTTGCGGAAACGCGCCTGGATGTCGCTCAGCACCTCGTTCAGCGAGCGCACCTCGGTGTTGGCCTGGATCGAGATGACGCGGTCGCGATCGAGGTGGTCGATGCGGGCCGGGCCGATGGCGGACGAGATCTTCGCCACCTGGCCCAGCGGCACGGCGACGGCGCGCCCCTCCGCGCCCGGAACGAACAGCGGCAGCGACGCCAGATCGCGCACGCTCGCCCGTGATTCCGGCTTCAGCCGCACGTAGACGTCGCGCGTCTCGCCCGACGGATCGACCCAGTCGCCGGCGTCGAGGCCGGCGAAGGCGACGCGGAGGGTCTGCCCGATCTGGCCGACGCTCACGCCGAGGCTGCCGGCCAGGCCGCGGTCGAGCGCGACGAGGATTTCCGGCTTCTGGCCGCGCGTCGACAGCCCGACGTCGACCGCGCCCGGCACCTTCTTCACCTCGGCCTGGAGGATGTTCGCGACGCGGTTCAGCTCCTGCACGTCGGGGCCGCGGAGCTGCAGCTGGATCTGCTTCTGGTTCTCGAAATTGCCGCTGCCGATGCTGGCGGTGACGCCGCCCAGCTTCACCAGCCTGGCGCGCAGCTCCGCCTTGAGGATCGACTGGCGCTGCCGCTCGCTCTTCGGCTTCAGGCGCACGTAGACGATCGACTGGTCGACCGATTCGGTGCGGCCGCCGATCGTCGTGTAGGTGTAGAGCGCGCCGTCGAGCCCGCGCGCCAGCCGCGCGACTTCCTCGGACTTGAGCTTCGTGTAGTCGAGGCCGGACCCCGGAGGCGTGTCGATGTTGACGAGGAACTCGGCCTCGTCCGAGTCGGGCAGGAAGGATCCGCCGACCAGGCCGAGGAACGGCAGCGCCAGCGCGCCGACGAACGAGGCGATGGCCAGGAACACCATCGACAGCCGGTGGTCGAGCGCCCACCCGATGACGCGCTTGTAGCTCTCGGTGCGGCGGTCGAACCAGCGGTTGAACTTGTCGAGACCGCGCGAGACGAACGACCGCTTCTCCATCGCGATGTCGGGATCGGGCCAGTAGGCCGACAGCATCGGGTCGAGCGAGAACGACACGAACAGCGACACCAGCACCGAGCAGGCGATGGTCAGCGCGAACGGCTTGAACCACTGGCCGGCGAGGTCGCCCATGAAGGCGATCGGGATGAACACGACGACGATCGAGAACGTCGTCGCGGCCACCGCCAGGCCGATCTCGGCCGTGCCCTCGTGGGCGGCGGTCCAGTGATCCTTGCCGCGTTCGACGTGGCGGACGATGTTCTCGCGCACGACGATGGCGTCGTCGATGAGGATGCCGATCGACAACGAGAGACCGAGCAGCGACATGGTGTTCAGCGTGAAGCCGAAGAACCACACGGCCACGAACGAAGCCAGCACCGACACCGGCAGCGCCAGGCCGGTGATGACGGTCGAGCGCCACGAGTTGAGGAACACGAACACCACCAGCACGGTGAGCAGCGCGCCTTCGACCAGGGCGTTCTGCACGTCGGCCACCGAGTTGGTGACGCGCGGCCCCGTGTCGCGCGCGACCACGAACTCGACGCCCGGCGGCAGCGACTTCTTGATGTCGTCGACCTTGGCCCGGATGCGGGCGCTGACGTCGGTGGTGCTGGCGCCGTCGGCCTTGATGATGTCGATGCCGACCGCGTCCTTGCCGTTGAACATCGCGGCCGTCCGCGGCTCTTCGGCCGCGTCCTTGGCCACGGCGATATCGGACAGGCGGATCAGCCGCCCGCCGCGCTGCGCCACGACCAGCCGGGTGAAGTCGGCCGGGCTGTCGAGGCGGCCGCTCAGGCGGATCGTGCGCTCGGTCATCGGCTCGTTGATGCGGCCCACGGGCGCCGCCAGGTTCTGCGCCTGGAGCGCTCCCACCACCTCCGGCACGCTGACGCCGGTGGCCTGCAGGGCCTGCGGATCGAGCTCGACGGTCAGCTCGCGCTCGATCCCGCCGACGACGCGGACCTCGGCGACGCCCTTGATGCCGCGCAGCTGCCGCGTCACCCCGGGATCGACGATCCGCGTCAGCTCCGGCCCGGTCAGCGTCTGCGAGGTCAGCGCGAGCTGGACGATCGGGAAGTCGTTGGGATCGAACCGGGTGAGGATCGGCTCCTTCATCTCGGTCGGCAGGTCGTTGCGGATCTGCGAGATGCCGTCGCGGATGTCCTGCGTCGCTTCCTGCAGGTTCTTCGAGAAGTAGAACTCGACGGTGATCACGCCGAAGCTGTCGAGCGCGTTCGACTGCACCTGCTTGACGCCACTGATGGCGGCGATCTGCTCCTCGATCGGCGTGATGACCTCACGCTCGACCGTTTCGGGCGAGGCGCCCGGGTAGGGGATCGCGACCGAGACGATCGGCGGCGACACCTCGGGGAACTCGTCGGTGTTCAGCTTCAGCAACGCGAAGATGCCGAAGACCGAGATCGCGACCATCAGGACGATGGTCACGATCGGACGCTTGATGGCGAAATCTGAGATGGTCATGGGACGTCCCGGTGGGCCTCAGTTCGACGAGGTGGTCTGTGCCCGGACCCGCAGCGGCGTGCCGGGCGTCATGCCCTGCGCCGCGCCGACCAGCAGCAGGTCGCCGGCGGCGACGCCGCGCGTGATCTCGAGGCGCTCGGTCTGCTCGTCGCGCAGGCCGACGGTGACGTCGACGCGCTGCGCCTTGCCGTCCTGCACCTTCAGCACCCAGGGCGCGCTGCCGTTCTCGTTGACCGCCGTCTGCGGCACCACCAGGCCCGTCTTCGACTGGCGCTCGATGCGGCCCTCGGCGAACAGCCCGGCCACCAGCCGGCGCTGCTTGTTGGGGATGGTCACGAAGATCGGCACCTGGCGCGTCGCCGAATCCGCCGTCGGGCTGACGCGCTCGATGCGGCCCTCGAAGCGATCGTTCGGATAGCCGCGCACCTGGAACGTGACCTTCCCGCCGACCTGGATGGCCGCGATCTGCTCGGACGGGACCGACGCCTCGAGCCGCATGCTCGACGGATCGATGATCGTGTAGAGCTCGCCGCCCGGGCTCACGACGTCGCCGGCGTTGACGTGCCGCTTCGACACGACGCCCGCGATCGGCGCCTTGACGGTCAGGTCCTCGAGCGACTTGCGCATCGAGGCGACCCGCGAGCGCGCGTCGTCGGCGGCCGCCTTGGCCTGCGTCGCGGCGTTGCGCGCCACCTCGGCGTCGCGCTCGGCCAGGGCGCCGCCCTTGACCAGGTTCTCGATGCGCGCCGCTTCCTTCTGCGCCCATTCGGAGGTCTGCTCGGCCGAGCGCAGCTGCGACTGCGCCGACGCGTAGGCGTCGTGCACCGGCTGGCCCTCGATCCGCGCGAGCAACGCCCCCGCGGCGACCGACTCGCCTTCGCGCGGGAACACCTGGAGCACCGAGCCGCCGATCTCGGCCCGCACGGTGGCCTCGCGCTCAGCCTTCAGCTCACCCGAGACGAGGGGGCCGACCGTGATCGACTGGCTCTGCACCTCGACCACGTTCTCGCGCCCGATCTCGATCTGCTCCGGCCCCTTGGTCCCGGCTTCCTGTGCGGCGCCCTTGTCGCAGCCGGACACGGCCAGCGCGCTGGCGAGGAGAATCGATCCGGTGATGAACGAAGCTGTGCGTGTCACTGTCGTGCTCCCTGAGTGCCGGTCGCGGCCGGCGTCGCCGTGGCTCCCGCGGTCGGCGACGGCGCCTGCGCCGTGCCGGCCGAAGCCGTTCCGTTCGAATCTGCCGCCTGGACCACCGCCTCGCCGCCCGCCGCGATCCCCGCGGTCCCGAGCGGCAGCTCGGGCAGCAGCGCGAACCGCACGCGCGTCAGCTGCAGGTCCCGCGCCGCCCGGGCGCGGGTGACCTGGGCCGAGGCGAGCAGCAGCCGGGCGTCCGACAACTCCAGCTGCGTCGACAGCCCCTCGCGGAAGCGCAGCTCCGCGATCTCGTAGGCGCGCCCGGCCTGCTGGATCGTGCCGGCCGTCGACTCCCACTGCGCGTGCGCGGCGTTGAGCGAGGCGCGGGCGCTGGCGTCATCGAGCTCGGACAGCTCCTTGACGAGCTGCAGCCGGGCCTTGGCGCTGTCGACGTCGGCGCGGGCGATGGTCTCCTCCGCCTTGATGCGGCCGCCGGTCAGAATCGGCAGCTGCAGGCCGACACCCAGCGTCCAGTTCGTCCGCCAGTCGTCGAACCCGGGGAACGTCGATGGATAGTTGACGACGCCGTAGGCGGACTGGAACGCGATCGCCGGCTTGCGCTGGGCCTTCGCGATGGTCACTTCTTCTTCGCTCGCCTGGAGGCCGAGATCCGCTTGCGTCACGGCGCTGCGCAGACGGGGTGTCGGCGTCGCCTCCGCCTCCGCCAGCCGGGTCGCGAAGCGCGCGGCCGGGGCGAGCCGTGGATCATCGAGCTGCGCGGCCAGCTCGATCGGCGCCGCCAGCGGCACGTCGATCAGCTGCTTGAGCCGGAAGTAGGCGACGTCGCGGTTGTTGCCGGCGCGGACGCGCGGCGCCTGCAGCGTGTCGCGATCGACCTGGGCGCGCAGCAGCTCGAACTCCGAGACCAGGCCGGCCTCGCGCTTGGCGCGGGTCTGCTCCAGGGTGCGCGTCGCCTGGGCCAGCGTCTCGTCGGCGATGCCGAAGATCCGATCGGCCAGCGCCGCGTCGTAGAACGCCTGCGCCACGTCGAACGCGAGCTGGGCCTTGGTCTGGCCGACGGACAGCGATGCGGATTCGCGGCCGAGGCGCGCCTGGCGCTCGAGCGCGTGCTCGCGGCCGCCGGCGTAGATCAGCTGCGAGAACGAGAGGCCGAGGCGGTACGCGTTGGGCTGTCCGAACGGCAGGTTGGCGAAGGCGTTGTCGTCGCCCCCATCGCTACCGCCGCCGAAGCTGCCGTCGTCGAAGATCCCCTCGAACTCGGACTTGAGCGTGCGGTCGTACGAGGCGCTGCCGGCCAGTTGCGGCAGGCGCTGGCTGTGCACCTGCGCCTCGACGCCGCGGGCGCGGCGCACACCGGCTTCGCTGATGAGGACGGTTTCATTGCGGACGTCGGCGAGCGCGAGGGCGTCGTCGAGCGTCAGCACCCGCGCGCCTTGCGGCGCCGGCGCGGGCGCCACGGCTGGCGGCGGCGCGGCCGAAGCCGGTTGCGCGGCGCCGCGGGACGGGGCGGCGAGCACGGCGGCAGCGAGCGACGTCGCGACGAAACGGACCGACAGACGGGACATGAGAACGCACACTCCTCGAACGAACGCCCCCGCTACCGGCGGGAGGCTGTGGTCTTGGCGCGCGCGGCGCGCGCCGGGCGTCGGGCCGGCGATGCCGCCGGCGCCTCCGCGCGTCGGGCCGCGGTGCGGGCCCCGATGGCCTGCAGGAACAGCGCGACGTAGTGCTTGATGCCTTCGCGCTCCGAGTACGGGAAGCGCTCCGGCATGCAGTCGCGGCCCATGGCGTCGTTGAAGAGCACGCCCATCAGCATCGCGGACGCCGCCCGCGGGTTCCAGGCGCCGCGGGCCTGGCCGGCCGCGCGCAGGCGCTCCAGGTAGATACGCAGCGCCTCCGAGATCCGCACCGGCAGCTCGCAGGCCGTCCGCGTCGTCTCCGGGTGCTCCTCGAACTCGCCCATGCACTTGCGGATGATCGACCGTGACTCGAACAGGGCGCGGTGATGATGGCGGCAGAACTCGGTGAGCTCGGCCTCCGGATCGACCGGCACGGCCGGCAGGTGCGTCTCGACGAAGTCCATCGCCCGCGGCGACGTCGCCAGCGCCTCCCGCAGCAGGCCCTCCTTCGAGCCGAAGTGGCGGAAGAGCGTCACTTCGTTGACGCCGGCGGCGTGCGCGATGCGGCGCGTCGTGGCGCCTCGCGTGCCGTGCTCGGCGAAGACCTTGAGGGCCGCTTCCAGCAGCAGTTCACGGGCATCCATCGCCATCGAGCCTAGATCCGACCGGCAAGCTGATGCAAGCACTTACTTACATGCATCTCGCGACTGAGGGCCATGCTGTTTGTGCACGGCGTTAACTGCCGCGTCGCGTCCTCATACGCAGCGCGGTGCTCCGCGGTTCCCGCCACCGCCGGCGCCCAGTTTCCGTGCAGCCGAGCGAAGCGGCCGCGACGGGTGTGCCGATTGTGAAGACGTATGGACCCCCTGCAGAGTGACATCTGGTCGCATCTCGGGCACCCGCCCGACCCGGCGGCCAAGGCTCCGACGCCCCAGAGCCAGGAGCAGCGGCAGGCGGATGCGACGCGGCGCCGGTTCGACCGCGGCGGCCGCCGCCGCAGCGATTGGCCCGAGGACGCCGGCCTGTCCAGTTGTCCCGGCTGCGGGTTCGAGAACATCCAGAGCCTCGGAACGCTCGATTCGGGCGACTACCTCTGGCAGTGCCCGCACTGCGATCGCCGGTTCCAGACCGGACGCGCCACGCGCACGATGCTCTGACCCCGGGCTGGATCACGGCTCCCGGGGAGCCGTCCCCGGCAAAGGCGGATACAATCCGCCGGCATGCGGCTGACCCTGCTGGACTGGCTCGTCGCCGTCGGGTCGGTCGCGATCTGCTTCCTCCCGGCCCTCTACGTCGCGCGCCGCGGCGGCAGCAGCACCGCCGAGTTCTTCGCCTCAGGGCGGGCCGTGCCGTGGTGGCTGGCCGGGCTGTCGATGGTCGCGACGACGTTCAGCAGCGACACGCCCAATCTCGTCACCGACATCGTCCGCACCTCGGGCGTGGCCGGCAACTGGGTGTGGTGGGCCTTCGTGCTCACCGGCATGGCGACGGTGTTCTTCTACGCCAGGATGTGGCGGCGCTCCGAGGTCCTCACCGATCTCGAGTTCTACGAGCTGCGCTACTCCGGCCAGGCGGCCCGCATCGTGCGCGGGTTCCGGGCCGTCTATCTGGGGCTGGTCTTCAACGCCATCATCATGGCCACGGTGAACCTCGCCGCCTGCAAGATCGCGGCGGTGCTGTTCGGCCTCGAGCGCTGGCAGACCCTGCTGCTGGTCGGCAGCGTCAACGTCGTGTTCGCCGCCTACGCCGGCCTGTGGGGCGTGCTCGTCGTCGACATGATTCAGTTCGGGGTCAAGATGACGGCGGTGATCGCGGCGGCCTG
>Ga0207691_10007116_pt1 | contig 10800 bp, 10 predicted proteins | sample KBSM13metaG_FD_184327 | JGI IMG/M metagenome (GOLD analysis project Ga0207691, IMG submission 184327) | Miscanthus rhizosphere microbial communities from Kellogg Biological Station, Michigan, USA - KBS M1-3 metaG (SPAdes) (version 2) | ecosystem: Host-associated > Plants > Roots > Rhizosphere >... | reverse complement strand
CAGCTGGGACGCGGCATCGCCGAGGCCATGCCGCTCGCCTATGCCGCGAAGGGCATGACGCTGGAGCAGTCGGCCAAGGCGGCGGGTCACGCCGAGCACGAGATCAACACCCCGCGGGAGCTCGAGGCGCTGCAGGGCTGGCGTGACGGACAGGTGGGGCGGAAGGACGGCGAGGGACGGCGGCTCGGCAACTATGCGGGCGAGCACGCGATGTGGGGGATGGCCGTCGACCTGTCGCGTTGCACCGGCTGTTCGGCGTGCGTCACGGCCTGCTACGCCGAGAACAACATTGCGTGGGTGGGAGAGGATCAGATCCTCCGCGGCCGCGAAATGAGCTGGATGCGGATCGAGCGCTACTGGGAGGGCGGCTCCGACGGCGAGCCGATCGAGGCGCGCTTCGTCCCGATGATGTGCCAGCACTGCGACAATGCCCCGTGCGAGCCGGTCTGTCCGGTGTACGCGGCCTATCACACGCCCGACGGCCTCAATGGCCAGGTGTACAACCGCTGCGTCGGCACGCGGTACTGTGCCAACAACTGCCCGTACAAGGTGCGCTACTTCAACTGGCTCGCCTACAACCGGAAGGCGTTCCCCGAGCCGCTCAACCTCCAGCTCAACCCCGACGTGACGGTGCGCGCGCGCGGCGTCATGGAGAAGTGCACGTTCTGCGTGCAGCGGATCCGCGGGGCGCAGCATGTCGCGCGGCTCGAGGACCGTCCCCTCAAGGATGGTGACGTGGTCACGGCGTGCCAGCAGGCCTGCCCGTCGCGCGCCATCACCTTCGGCGACATGCACGACCCGGAGAGCGCGGTCCTCAGGATCAAGCAGGACCCGCGCGGCTACCACATCCTGGAAGAGATCAACGTCCGGCCCGCCGTGACGTACCTGGCCAAGGTGCTGCGCAGCGAGCCCGTCGCACACGCCGCCCCCGGCGGCGGGGAGCACAACTGATGGCCGTGATCGCCCAGCCGCCACCGACCCAGACGCACGCCGACGTCACCCGCGACGTCGTCGGCACGCTGTCGCCGGCGACCAAGGGATACAACCTGATGCTGGCCGGGGCCGTGGGCCTCTTCCTCGTCGGCGTCGTGACCTTCACGCTCATCCTCAAGGACGGCCTCGGCCTCGCGGGCTACCAGCCGCCGATCTTCTGGTCGGTGTTCATCACCACGTTCGTCTTCTGGGTCGGCATCGGGCACGCCGGCACGCTCATCTCGGCGATCCTGTTCCTGTTCCGCTCCCCGTGGCGCACCGCGGTGTACCGCGCCACCGAGGCGATGACGGTGTTCGCCGTCATGACCGCTGGCCTCTTCCCGATCATCCACATCGGCCGGCAGTGGATCTTCTACTGGTTGCTGCCGTACCCCAACCAGCGGTACCTCTGGCCCAACTTCAAGTCGCCGCTGGTGTGGGACGTGTTCGCCATCGGCACGTACCTGACGGTGTCGACGCTGTTCCTGATCTTCGGCCTCATTCCCGACGTCGCGGCGGTGCGTGACAAGGCGACGGGCTGGCGCAAGCAGGTCTACGGTGCGCTGGCACTCAACTGGCAGGGCTCCGACAACCAGTGGCGCCACTACTCGCGGGCGTACCTGTACCTCGCCGCGCTGGCGGCGCCGCTGGTGCTCTCGGTCCACTCGGTCGTCTCCTGGGACTTCGCGAGCTCCCTGATTCCCGGCTGGCACGGCACCATCTTCGCCCCGTACTTCGTCGCCGGCGCCATCTACTCCGGCGTCGGCATGGTCTTCACGCTGCTCATCCCGCTCCGGAAGCACCTGAAGCTGGAGCACATGATCGGCGACTATCACTTCGACAACATGTCGAAGCTGACGCTCTTCACCGGCACGATCCTGTTCTATGCCTACGGCATGGAGTACTTCGTGGCCTGGTACAGCGGCAACACCTTCGAGCAGACCACCTTCTGGCGCCGCGCGTTCGGGCCGATGTGGTGGGGCGGCTGGGCCATGATCATCTGCAACGGCCTCGTCTCCCAGTTGCTCTGGTTCAGGAAGGTCCGGGTCAACCTCACGGCGCTGTTCGTGATTTCGATCTTCATCAACATCGGGATGTGGTTCGAGCGCTACGTGATCATCAACTCGCTGGCGAACGACTACGTCCCGTATGCCTGGGACAACATGGTTCCCACCTGGGCCGACTGGGGCATCCTTGCCGGGTCGTTCGGATGGTTCGGCATGTGGTTCCTGCTCTTCGCCAAGAACTTCCCGATCGTGGCGATCCAGGAGATCAAGGAATTCATCCCCATGCCGCGCAAGCACGCGGCCAGCGCGGGACATCACTGATGGCGGGCAAGAAAGTGACGCCGGGCGTCCTCGCGTCGTTCGAGCACATCGACCTCGCGTGCGACACCATCCGCGCCCTCCGGTCCAAGGGGCGGAAGGACATCACGGTCTTCTATTCGCACCCGAGCCACGAGCTCGAGGAAGCCTGCGGGCACAAGGTGAGCCCGGTGCGGCTCTTCACGCTGATCGGCGGGCTCACCGGCACCACGGCGGCGTTCTCCATGCAGATCTGGATGAACCGCAACTGGCCGGTCCTCGTGGGTGGCAAGCCGATCGTCGCGATCCCGGCCTTCGTGGTCATCGGGTTCGAGCTCACCGTGCTCATCGGGGCACTGTGCACCCTCTTCGGCGTGTTCTTCCTGTCGACGATCCTGCGGCACAAGGGCGTCACCTACGATGGCCGCTTCAGCGACGATCGCATCGGCGTGTTCGTGCCGGCCGGCCCGGACCAGGCGGCGGCTGTCGAGAAGATGCTGAAGGATTCCGGGGCCGTGGAGGTGCAGCGTGCGGCGTAGTTCCCTCTGGCGGCACGCGATGCTCGGCGCGCTGACGCTCTCGCTCGGCGGGTGCGACTACTGGTACAACACCGTGCCGTCGCCCGACCAGCTCTGGTATCACATCCCGTGGTTCGACCAGATGATTTCCATGCGGTCGATCCAGCCCTACTCGAGCAACGACGTTCCGCGCTACACGGTGAAGGGCACCGTGCCGATCGGCGGCGGTGAAGCCAGCTGGGAAACCGGTGACCCCTGGGTCGGCGCGTACGCCTTCGACGTCGCGGTCGCCGACAAGCTGCAGAACCCGACGACGACCGGCGGACAGGCCGCGGCGCCGGGGCCGGATCTCCCGGTCATACCGGCCACCATGGAGGCGCGCGGGGACACGCTGTTCAACACGTTCTGCGCGACCTGCCATGGTCACGGCGGCGCCGGGAATGGACCCGTCGCCGCCCGCATGGTGGGCATCCCCTCGTTGCTGACGCCGCAGGCCCGTGGCTACACCGACGGCTACCTGTACAGCATCATCCGCTACGGCCGCGGCCTCATGCCCCGGTACGGCGACAAGGTACCGAGCCCCGAGCACCGCTGGGCGATCGTGAACCACGTGCGCGCGCTGCAGGCGGCGTCCCCGCTGCCGGCGACGGCTACCACCGGAGGCAAGAACTGATGGCGCCGCGCAAGCTCCGCCAGCGGCTGGTCGAGGCGTCGCTCGCCGGACGCTATGACATCCATCTGGGTGTGGGACTGGGCCTGGCGCTCCTCGGCCTGGTGCTCTTCCCGCTCGCGCTTCGGGGCGAGGGCGCCGCCCGCGCGTGGCAGATGTTCCACGTGAACTGGATCTATTTCACCGGCATCACGGGCGGCAGCATCGCCTTCGCCGCCGTGCACAAGACGGTCAATGCCCGGTGGTCCGGCCTGGTGATCCGCTTTGCCGAGGCGGTGGTCGCCTTCACGCCGGTCTCGCTCCTCGGCTGCGTGCTGGTGTTCACCGTTGGTTATCCGTACATCTTCGGCCACATGCAGGAACAGCTGCCGGCGCTCTCGCACGGCAAGCAGGTGTGGTTGTCGCACGGGGTCATGTTCGCCCGCGTCTTTATCGGGTTGCTGCTGCTCTACTGGCTGGGCTGGAAGCTGATCCGCACCGATCTCGTGCCCGACGTGTTCGCCGCCAAGGGACTCGCCACCGGCGGTCGCCGCGCGATGTTCGAGCGCTGGACCCGGAAGTTCGACGGATCGGCAGGCGCCATCGAGCAGGTCGAGCGCCGCCTCAAGACGCTCGGGCCGATGTACGTGATTGTCTACGCCCTCGTGTTCACGATGGTGGCGTTCGATGGCATCATGGCGTTGCAGCCGCACTGGTTCTCCAACCTGCTCGGCGGCTGGTACTTCATGGGCTCGTTCCTCGGCGCGCACATGCTGCTGGCGCTGAACATGATCTATGGCGGGAAGCACCTCGGGGTCGACGACCTGATCTCCGGCAAGCAGCGGCACGACCTCGGCAAGCTGTGCTTCGGCTTCACCATCTTCTGGACCTACCTCATGTGGGCGCAGTTCCAGGTGATCTGGTATGCCAACCTGCCGGAGGAGACCGGCTTCGTCTTCGCGCGCCTGTGGGGTCCCTGGATACCAGTGGCGAAGGCCGTGATCTTCGGGATGTTCTTCATCCCGTTCGCGGTGCTGCTTGGGGTGGAGCCGAAGAAGAACCGGGTGATCATGGGCTCCGTGGCCGTGATCAGCCTCTCGGCGCTGTTCCTCGAGCGCTACCTGATGATCATGCCGTCGATCAGCGAGGAGAACGGCCCGCAGTTCGGGATGCCCGAGCTGGCGCCGACCGCCCTGTTCCTGGGCCTCTTCCTCATGGCCTATGCCCTCTGGGCCCGCACCTTCCCCATGATCTCGCCCCGGCTGGCCGAGGCGACACTGGAGCGCGAGGTACATCACCTGGAGCTCGAACCCTTCGATCACGAAGACCAGGAGCGGGACTTCGTGCACGAGGCGGACCTGGAGAAGTAGGGCGGGGAAGTCGGGGAAGCAAAGAGGGCGGCGATCCAAGCGATCGCCGCCCTCTCTATTTCACCTATCCGCCCTACCCGCCCGCGCTTATCGCACCCGCATCGCCGCATTCACGCGCCGCACCATGGCGCGCAGCGAATCGGGCGGAAGCTCGCCGGTGACCACCAGCATGCGGTCACCCCGGGTCAGCGCTTCGGCCGGCCGGCCAGCCGAATCGAGGCCACCGTCGCCGCGGCGCGAGAGCAGCTGGCTGACGTCGGCGGCTGGTCCCTCGATTGTCTGGATCACTTCACCCGATGAAAGCCGCTGCGCCACCACCATCATTGGGGATCCACCCTGGCGGCTCGGCTGTACCTGGACCTCCTCGACCGGGACACCCTCGACCCGGGCGGGAGCCTTGCCCGCCATATCCTGCGCCTTGTCCCATGGCACGGTGCGCCAGAACCCTTGAAGCGAAGGGTCGGCGTCGGTTGGGAGGGCGGAAGAAGTGGAGGATTCAACGGAAGGCGGAGTGGAGCCATCGTGAACCGGCACGAGCTCTTCCTGAATCGGCGCATTGGTGGTCGTGACGGCGACCGGGCGAACCGAGAGCCGCTGTGCTCCCGGTATCGAGGAAGCAACCGCGGACGGGCTGCCCGGCGCTGGGGCCGCGGGTGCCGGCTGTACTTCAGTCGTGACCGTGGCGACCCGGACAGGCGCCACCTCGGGCGTGCCACCGACCGCACCTACCGACCGCAAGCCATAACCGAGACCCAGGGCTCCAACCACGCTGGCCGCCCACAGGACGCGACGGTTTCGCTGGCGGCGCGGCTCACGGGCCAGCCGGCGACGATCCAGTTCTTCCAGTGACACCGGAATGCGCCGTGCCGGAGCCAGAGTCCCGAGCAGCAGCGTCGTCTGGTCGCGGAGGGAAGCGATCGCATCTCGCTGGCTGCTGCAGAAGGCACAGCTCGCCAGGTGGCTCTCGATCACGACGCAGCGCGACCGGCTCAGTGCCTGGTCGAGATATGCGTGCAGTTCATCCTCAAGAATGTGCGACATCGGCCTCATGATGGTTCTGGCGTTCGTGTGCCTCGACCAGCCGGCGCCGTGCGCGGGCGAGCGTGGTGCCAATTGCTCCCACCGCGAGGCCGGACTGCTCGGCAATCTCCGGATAACTCATCCCTGCATCCCACAGCAGCAGGACCTCCTGGTCCCGCTCGGAGAGCGTCCCCAGGGCGACCTTCACCTGTTCGGACTGCTCATCATCCTCGACCTGTTCCTCGGCGTCCCGTGTCCGTGAAGGCATGACGCCGGGTTCCGACTGCATAAGAACCAGGTGCCGCCGCCGCCGGATCGCCGCCCGGGCCTCATCACGCGCAAGGTTTGCCGCCACGGCGAAAATCCAGGCCCGCGGCTTCTCCGGCCGATGGGCCAGGAGCCGCATGAAAACTTCCTGCGCCAGATCCTCCGCCCGGTCGGCGTCCCATACCTTGCGGTACAGGTAGCGAACGACTGCCGTGTAGGTGCTCTGGTAGAGTTCTTCGAGTTCGTCCGCCATCAGGCCCTCCAGCGGGGACCCTGCGCTGACCAACGAGATCCGGGCTTAATCACAAGATAGACGCCAGCCCGGCTTGAACTTGCACAGTTTCGGGTCACCCGGAAAGGGCTTCGCGGTCGGCCATCCCACCCTCCGACCGGCTAGCCTGCCTTTTTGGCCTTTTTTCGCCCCTGGAAGACGCACCCGGGGTGCAATCCCTTGTCCTTTGGGGGCCATTCGAAGCACAGGTCGGGCTTGGCAGTCCTTCCGTCGGCCCGGCTCCGCCCATGGAGAGTGCATGCCACCCCCCCGGCCTCGATGAAGCCGCAGGCCGAGATCATCTCCACGTCGATCGAAAAGTCCCCTTCGCGCCCGACCTTGCACAGGTAGGGGGATTTCCGGTGCCGGATCAGGGCCTCCAGGTAGAGTTGCTTCCGGGTGCACATGATCTCCACCTGCAGGTCACGGCAGCAGGCCGCTCCCCGCTTGTGGTCGGAGGTCTCGCAGGGGGCGCCCTCGCAGGGGTTGCCGGACGCGACCGACAGTACGGGAAGCGACCGGGGCGGGGGTGGGAAGTGGCGGTTGGCCAGCTTCATCCGGTCCACCACCCTGAAGCGATCGCGTCCAAGCTGCCTCGGCTGGTCGGCCACCCTGGGCGGCCGAGGGGTTCGGCCCTCGAACCCGTGCGCTGCACACCGGGACCGACCGTCGGCGGAGCCTTTCAGGTGGCGACAGGGTACATGCAGCACGGCATCGACGTACAGCTCGCCGTCACCGGTCCACACCTCGCCGAACGAGATGCGCTCGGTGTGGCCGAGCAGCCAGGTGGCCTCATGATCCAGGGAGGTAACGCCCTCTTCCAGCGAACCGATCCGGAGGAGCACGTCGAGCGCCTGGCACTGATGGCCGAGGGATTCACAACCTGGGGGAGCGCTCATGCGGTCCGATCGGGGTGTATAAGGTGGGTCTGCGCCAAAGTACCCGGTTTACCCCGGACTTGTGAAGCGTTTCACGTGCCGTATTTTCCGGTCCGACAATAGAGGCACCTGATGGAACCGTTGTTCACCCCTGTGGAGGCTTGATAGCAATGCGTGGAAATTTCCTGGTGGCGGGTGCGGTGCTGGTGCTGGCCGCCTGCGGTGGCGAGAAGAAGGCGGAGGCGCCTGCCGCTGCCACCCCGGAAGCGGCGACCCCGGCTCCGACTCCTGCCGCTGACGCCCCGGCGATGGCGCCGGCGGCCCCGGCCACGACTGGTGCCACCGTCGACGTGAACATGGAGCTGGTCGGCAGCACCTACAAGTACGACCCGGCAACGATCACGGTGAAGGCCGGCGACGTCGTCAAGTTCCACAACAAGAGCGGCGGCCCGCACAACGTCGCGTTTGATGCTGCCGGCATCCCGTCGGGTTCTGCCGCGGCGGTCGATGCGGCCCTCGGCGCCACCAAGATGGGTCCGCTGACGGGCGCGCTGGTGATGGAGCCGGCTGCGGTGATCACGCTCAATACCGCTGGATTCCCGGCCGGCACCTACAACTTCCATTGCACGCCGCACCAGGCGCTCGGCATGAAGGGTGTGCTGACGGTCAACTGAACGGCAAGCAGTAAGCGATGAGAGGTGAGGGGTGAGGGGGCGTTCAGTCCTCCTCACCCCTCACGCGTTTGCAGTTCCCCCTCACGCTCTTTCAGCGTTCCTTCCATTCTTGCGGCCACCAGGGGGACAACGAGTCCGACGAGCACCCCGACGATCGCGTCCAGGGCGTAGTGCATCTGCGTATAGACCGTCGCGATCGGCATCAGCATCACCGGCACCAGCAGGATCCATCCCAGCGTGCGGTTCCCGCTGAAGGCGGCGATGCCGGCCGCGGTGGCCGCGGCCACGTGTGACGACGGGAACGCCGCACCGAATGAGCTCCCCGATGCGAGAGCCGCGTAGACCATGTGTGCCGGAAGGTTGTCCACCATGAGGCCGGCCGGGCGCTCGAACACGTAGTAGGGACCCGCTACCGGGTAGAGCACGAAGACGAGGAAGCAGACGCAGAAGGTGCAGACGACATTGCGGGTCAGCCGCCCGAAGGCCGGCCAGTCGCCGCGCAGCAGGAAGAAAAACGCCGGAACCGCAAGAATCAGGTAGTAGAAGAAGTACACGCCATGCAGCAGGGTGGACCAGAACGGACTGGTATGGCCTCGCCACCAGTCGCGTGCCGGCTGCATCCCGAAGGCGGCTTCCTCCCATGCGAGGATCACGTCATCGTGTGCCCGCAGCTGGCCGCCGCCACTGAGCACGTCCAGCGCAGCGTAGCCCACCAGCACCAGCACCAGCGGCATCGCCTCCCGGAGGATGCGTCCGGTCGGCCCGAGGCCGGGACGCGTGACGAGCCAGAGGCACAGGATGATCAGGACGTTGGCGAGTGCCACGAGCCAGTTGCCGCGTGACAGGCCGACCCGGCTGACGGCAGTGACCGCCACGATGGCTGCGTAGGTGCCGAGGAAGATCTCTGCGGCGCGCCATCGCGGCGTGCCTTCCGGCGGAGGGGCTATCGGGAGAGCCAACCGGACTCCAGGTACCAGTCCCGGGTTGCGGCGAGACCACGATCGAGGTCGTGGTCAGGCGTCCAGCCGGTCTCGGACATCAACTGCGTCGGGTCCCCGGTCCAGCCCGGCGAGAAGAAATCGTGCGCCTTGTCGGCTCGCAGGATCGTCCGGTTGCCCATCAGCGCAGCCAACTGACCCGCGGCTCCAAGCATCAGCTTCGCTGCCGGCTGTGGTATCGGAATTATGCGCACGTCGCGTCCCATCAGCTTGCCGATGCGGCGCACGAAGTCGGCGGTCGAGACGATTTCGGGATGGTTCGTGAAGTAGGCACGGCTCTCGATGCCGGGCGTACTGCCGATCAGCTCCAGTGAGCGGGCCAGGTCGGGCGCGTACACCAGTGACAACTCCTGCGAGCCGTCACCGAAGACGGGCGCGAACCCTGATCGCACGAGCTTGAAGACCTGGAGAAAGTTGTCCCGGTCGCGGGGCCCATACACGGCGGGCGGCCGGGCAATGACCCAGGGCAGGTGACTCTGCCGTACCACCTGCTCTGCCGCATTCTTGCTGCGCCCGTACATCGTCACCGGGGACTCGGGATGCTGCGCCGTGCGCGGCACGCCGAGCGCGGCCGGCCCGGCCGCGGCGAGCGAACTCACGTGCACCAGGCGGGCGTACGGTGCGAGCTGTTCCATGGCGCGGACGATATTGGCGGTTCCCTCGCGGTTGGCCCGGAAGAACTCGGCCTCGTCCTTCGCGGCGACGAGGGCGGCCACGTGATACACCACATCCTGGCCGCGCACCGCCTCCCGAATCGCCGCCTCGTCGTGGAGATCGCCCTTCACCAGCCTCACACCGCGCGCCTCGAGGCCGGCCGCCTTCGCGGGGGAGCGCACCAGCGCCGTGACCTCATGGCCGGATCCCAGCAGTCGATCGATGAGGTGGCTTCCCACGAAACCGGTGCCCCCGGTCACCATGGCTTTCATACGGTGCGATCGTAGAGGCGGTAGGTCTTGTAGACGCGGAAGTTCATTTTCTCGAGTCCGGCATTCATTGCCGGGTTGTCCTCCAGTATCCAGCCCGCTTCACCCCAGTAGATCTTCTGCGCTCCCGCCTTGGTCCAGATCCAGTGGTAGAGCATCGCGTCCACGCCACGGCCGCGCCACTCCGGCAGGATGCCGAGGAGGATGATGCGGCAGCGGCGCAGGCGATGTGTCTTGAGGAGCCAGAAGGTCTTCGCCAGGAAGCGCAGCAGCCCGCCACTCCGGTTGCCGATCAGCGCGGAATTGAGGTCGGGCAGCACGAGACCGAACGCGATGACCTTGCCGTCCTTCTCCGCGAAGGGCACGAGTTCCGGAATCACGACCGGCTTGAACGACTTCGCGAGGTGGTCGATCTCGTGATCGGTCATGGGGATGAATCCCCAGTTCTTCTCCCATGCCGCGTTGTAGATCTCCTTGATCCGTTCCACCTCGGCGGGGAAGTCCTTCATGTTCAATGATCGCAGCGTGATGCCCTGGCGCTGCCGGATCAGCTCCGTGCCGCGCGCGAGGCGCTCGGGCACCGGCACGTACTCCTCGGCACCACCGCCCTGGTACACGAACAGGTCCTTCGCCTTGCTGAACCCGGCGCGCTCCGTGAGTGTCACGTAGTACGGCGGGTTGTGCGGCATGAGCAGCGTGGGGCGGGTGCTGTAGCCATCGACCAGGAGGCCGCACTGGTCATTGGTGGAGAACGAGGCCGGCCCGCGCATCACGTCGAGCTTGCGCTCGCGCAGCCACGCCGCCGTGGTCGCGAAGAGGGCATTGGCGACGTCCTGGTCGTCGATGCAGTCGAACCAGCCGTAGAAGCCGACGCGGTCTGCGTGCGTCTCATTGTGGAGCCGGTTCTCGATGGCGGCGATGCGGCCGACGATCGCCCCGTTCCGCTCGGCGAGGAA
>Ga0207691_10007115_pt1 | contig 10802 bp, 8 predicted proteins | sample KBSM13metaG_FD_184327 | JGI IMG/M metagenome (GOLD analysis project Ga0207691, IMG submission 184327) | Miscanthus rhizosphere microbial communities from Kellogg Biological Station, Michigan, USA - KBS M1-3 metaG (SPAdes) (version 2) | ecosystem: Host-associated > Plants > Roots > Rhizosphere >... | reverse complement strand
GGCGCTGCCCACGCCGACCGACTCGCCGGCGGCCGCGCTGACGAAGGGGTTCACGTACATCATCAACAACGCGAACTTCCCGGGGGGCGTGCAGGCGGTGCTGCGCCTTCTCGACACCTACGGCAACACGAAGATCGTCGCCAATCCGCACGTGGCCGCGCTCGACAACCAGAAGGCGACGATCAAGGCGGGCGACCGCATCCCGATCAACCAGCAGACATTCGTCGGGACGACTACGGGGGCGCAGACCAACGCCATCACGACGACGTCGCAGTACATCGACACGGGCGTGCTGCTGCAGGTGACGCCGCACATCAACGCGGGCGGCCTCGTGGCGCTGGACGTGCAGGCGGAGGTCAGCAATCCGGGAACCCTCGTCCCCAACGAAGCGCCGCCGATCAACACGCGCTCGGTCCAGACCTACGTTTCGGTCCAGAGCGGCCAGACGATGATCATGGGCGGACTCGTGGCGGACACGCGGCAGAACGCGTCCAACGGCCTGCCGTGGCTTTCGCGCATACCGTTCCTGGGCGGGCTCTTCGGCAGCCAGGAGCTCAAGAACAGCCGCAACGAGCTCGTGTTGTTCATTACACCGCGCGTGGTGGAGAACGAGCTCGACGTGCGCGGCGCCATCGACGACCTGCGCAAGAAGATGGAGAACCTCGATGCGGTCTTCCCGCTGATCCGCCCGATCATCGGCCCCGTCTTCCCTGGCGGCACCGTCAACCCGGGCCTCGCGCCCTTCACCACGCAGGGCTTCGGCGAGGTCGCACCCCTGCCGCGGCCCCTCGTGAGCCCGCAGGAACAGCGGTAAACGTGTAGTTGTGGACGCTTTTTGCGGGGCACGAAAGCCCCGCGAGGCGCGCCTGCGCATTGACGCTCGCGGCCGATTTCTATATATTGCGCGGTCAGCCGCGGGGCGCTCGTTGTCATTACGGTTCATCTTTCCCGGCTCGGCGGCTCGACGCAAGGTGTCCAAAAATTGGTAGTTTTTGCTTCATTTCCTGATTTTCGCGGCAATACCCCCGGTCGCGTCGCCATTTCCCGACATGCCTGTCGGGTTCTGGCGACACTTGGCTTGTTCGTGCTCGCAGGCTGCGCATCCACCACGCAGCCCGGGGTCACGGCGGCCGCGCCCGCCTCGAGCGTGACATCTCCCGAAGCCAAGCAGGACCTCGTCCGGCGGCGCGCGCTGTCGCGCTGGGACCTGCTGATCAAGGACGACATGGACGCGGCTTACGCGTACCTGAGCCCTGGCTCCCGAGAGACGACGCCCCTCGAGAAATTCAAGAAGAACTTCCGCCGCGGCGCGTTTCGCGAGGCACGCGTGGACACCATCACCTGCGACGGCGACGCATGCGTCGCAAGGATTTATGTCACGTACGACCACCCGAAGATGAAAGGCATCACCACGCCCGTTGCGGAGTCGTGGATCATCGACGGCGGCCAAGCCTGGCTCGTCTATGGCGGAAGCTGAAAACTCCGTAAAGGTGTCGCTCTTTTGAGACGTTGCGGAAAATCCACACTCCGGTACAGTTCAGGCGCGCTTTCGTTTGTAATAACCCGTCGCCTGTAATACCATTCGCAGTGCTGTCGGTCCCTTACGTGATCACGTCAAACGGCAATCAAGAGGAGTCATTACCAACCATGAATACGTTTAAACAGAAGTCGCTGTACGCCGCTCTCGCGGGACTCGGCGCACTCGGTGCGACTGGCGCCGAGGCGGTGTCGGTCAACCAGAACGGGCTTGGTCAAGTCCTGATCTACCCGTACTACACGGTCCGTACGGTACCGACCGGTATCGCTGGAACCGACGCTGCCTACAACTCGCTGCTGTCGGTCGTCAACTCGACCGGCTCCGCGAAGGCCGTCAAGGTCCGCTTCCTCGAAGGCAAGAACAGCCGAGAAGTTCTCGACTTCAACTTGTACCTGTCGGCGAAGGACGTCTGGACCACCGCGATCATCCCGACCACGGACGGCGCGGGCATCTTCACGGCGGACAAGTCCTGCACGATCCCGAAGGTCTCGTCGAGCTCCGCCTCGCCGACGACGTTCGTCAACTTTGCATTCACGGGCAGCAACGACGACAAGGGCGGCACCTCGCTCGATCGTACGCGTGAAGGCTATGCCGAAATCATCGAAATGGGCGACGTGACCGGCAGCACGGCTGTCACGGCCACCCACGCGAGTGGTGTCCCGGCCTGTTCGGAATCGCTGCTGATCGCCCCGGTCGCCCCGGCCAACACGGTGGCGGGCACGGGCGGCCTGTTCGGCTCGATGACGCTGGTCAACGTCCTCAAGGGCGAAGACTTCGGTGTCGATCCGACGGCTCTCGACGGCTTCTCGACCACGCCGCTGTGGTTCGATGCGGGCGACATCCGTCCGACGCTGGCCTTCGTCAACCCGAAGACCTCGGTCGTCGTGTCGGGCTTCAACGTGTACGTCACGCCGAACTGGCCGACGCTCGCCCCGGGCAACCCGGTCGACCCGGTCTCTGCGGTCCTGATGCACAACCACGTGTACAACGAGTTCGTCCTCGACGTCAGCACCAGGTCGGGCACCGACTGGGTCGTCACGTTCCCGACCAAGCGCGAGTACGTGTTCGCCGGCTCGGGCGTTGCGCAGAAGCTGTTCGAGAACAACTTCACGGCAAGCGGCTCGTGCGACACCGTGGTCCTGACGCAGTTCGACCGCGAAGAGCGCACGATCGTGTCGCAAGGCACGTTCTCGCCGCCGCCGCCGACGCTGACGGACTCGCTGTGCTGGGAAGCCAACGTGATCTCGTACGTGTACCCCGCTTCGTCGGCCACGCCGGCGCAATCGACGGTCCTCGGCTCGAAGAACTTCTCGACGGTCAAGACGGACTTCGTCAACGGCTGGGTTGACCTGGCATTCCCGCTGGTCGGCACGCGTCACCAGTTGGTCGGCCCGGGCTCGACGGTGTTCAACACGGCCCTCGGCACGGTTGCTCCCGCCACGACCACGACGTCGTTCAACGGCCTGCCGGTCATCGGCTTCGCCGCGATCACGTTCGAAAACGGCCAGCTGTCGCTCGGACCAGGACTGCTCCAGTCCAACTACGGCGGCAACTTCAATCACAAGACGACCACCAGCGTCGCGCCGTAATCCACGTTTTACAGCCGTACTCGGGGCGAGGAGCGATCCTCGCCCCTTTTTCTTGTAAGGGGGCGCGCCGCGCCCGAATGCTCGATGCCCCAATACCGAATCTCCCGCTGGGCGCTCCTGTTCGCGCTCGCCATCGCACCGCTGTCGCTGCACTCGCAGACCGCAGATACGGTGCTCGTCTCCAACAGCCTCGCCAGGGTCACCCGCGCCGAGTACGACGCCGAGCTCCTCAAGCTGCCGGGTGACCTGCGCGAAGGCTTCGCCAACAACCCGCGGCGCGTCTACGAGCTCCTGCAGCGCATGCTGGTGCAGAAGTCGCTGGCCGCACAGGCACGCAACGCCGGGCTCGACAAGCGTCCCGACGTCAAGGCGCGGCTCGACCTCGAGGTCGAGAAGTTCCTGTCGGCCGTCGAGATCGAAGCGGTCGACGCCGCAGCAGTCGCCGAGTTCAACGCGAACATCGCGAGGTACGAGGCGCGTGCGCGCGAGCTGTACCTCGTCGACAAGTCGGCCTTCACGACCCCCGCGCAGGTGAGCGCGACCCACATCCTGTTCGATCCGAGAAAGCGCGGCGCCGAAGCAGCGCGAACCCTCGCGATCGAGACGCGCGCGAAGATCGCCGCCGGCGCGGACATGGGCAAGCTAGCGCGCGAGATTTCCGACGATCCATCGTCGTCGCAAAACGCCGGTACGCTCGGATGGTTCTCCCAGAAGGACATGGACCCGTCGTTCGCCGCCGCTGCGTTCGCCCTTGCAAACGTCGGTGATGTGTCGGAGCCGGTGCAATCGCAATTCGGATGGCACGTGATCCGTCTCGACGGCAAGCGGGCGGGAGCCGTCAAACCCTACGAAGAGGCACGCGACCAGATCATGACGGAGCTGCGCAAGCGCGCGATCGAGGAAAAGCGCGAGGCGGCCGTTTCCGCCATCCGCAAGGATCCCAAGGCGTCGATCAACCGCGACGCCGTCGATGCGCTGACTCCCAAGGTCGATCCCGAGGCCATCCGCCGGGCGCAGGAAGCAGTCTCGGGCGCGGTCGCACCGCCGCCGGCGCTCAAATAAGCCGGCGGAGTATGCTCGCGCGCATGCGAGTGCCATCGCACGCCGCAGTGCCGGCCGCGTCGGCGAGCGTTCGTGCGCGCGCGCTCTTTCGCAATTTCCTGCGCCGCGAGCTCTTCACGCGTTACCTCGGCAGCGTCACCGGCCTCGCGTGGGCTTTCGTTCATCCGCTCGTGCTGCTCGTCGTCTATCACTTCGTCTTCACCACGGTGTTCAAGACGGAGCGCTTCGGCAACGAGAGCTTTCTCGCGTTCGTCGCTGTCGCCCTGTGGCCGTGGCTGGCTGCGCAGGAGGGCATCCAGCGCGGCGCGACCAGCCTCGGCAACTACGCAGGTCTCATCCGCAAGGTCGCATTTCCGCACGAGCTCGTCGTGTACGCATCGGTGGGCGCAACGCTGATCCTGCAATTCGCGGGCTACGTGGTCGTGCTCGCCGCGCTCGTCGTGTACGGCGAGCCCCTGCACCTGTCCGGCCTGCTCGTCGCGATACCGTTGTGGATCGTGATGGCGATCGGCGTCGTCGGCATCACGCTCTTCTTCGCGGCACTGCAGGTGTTCGTTCGCGACGTCGAGCACGTCCTCATGCCCGGCCTCATGATCCTCATGTACCTGACGCCGATCCTGTATCCGCTGAAGCTCGTTCCCGAGTCGATGCGGCCATGGGTCGCCGTCAATCCGTTCAGCTGGCTGGTCGGCCGTCTTCGCGAAGCGCTGATCGACGGGCGCCTCGCGCTCGAGTGGGGCGACGGCGTCGCCGCAGTCGTCGCGATTGCGCTGTACCTCGGCGGTCGCTGGGTGTTCCGGCGCCTGTCGCCGCACTTCGAGGACTTCGTGTGATGGCGTCGGGATCCGCAGCGCTCCTTTCGCTCGATCACGTCGGCAAGGACTATGCGAAAGTCGAGACGCGCGGCGGACAGTTCCGCCTCGTGTTCGACCTGCTGCGCGGCGCCGGTGCGGCGCACGTGTTCCGCGCGCTCGACGATGTGTCGTTTGCGCTGCAACCAGGCGCATCGCTCGGCGTGATCGGCGAGAACGGCGCGGGCAAGTCCACCTTGCTGAAGATCGTTGCCGGCGTGGTGCCGCCGACGCGCGGAGCCGTCGTGGTCAACGGCCGCGTCGGCGCGCTGCTGGAGCTAGGCTCCGGCTTTCACCCCGATTACACCGGACTCGCCAACATCGACCTTGCCGCCGCACTGCTCGGGCTGGGCCCGGACGAGATCGCCGCCAAGCGCGACGAGATCGTCGACTTTGCGGACATCGGCGAGCACATCCACGACCCGATCAAACACTACTCCTCCGGAATGGTCGTGCGTCTCGGCTTCGCCGTGGCCACCGCCCTGCGGCCGCACATCCTCATCACGGATGAAGTCCTCGCGGTGGGCGACGAGTCGTTCCAGAAGAAGTGCATCGCGTGGATGGAGGAGTACCTGTCCGACGGCGGCACGCTTCTCCTGTGCTCGCACAGCATGTATCACATCCAGAAGCTCTGCCGCCACGCGCTGTGGCTGCGCGACGGAAAGACCGAGCGCTACGGACCGGCGATGGAGGTCACGCAGGCGTATCTCGCGTTTCACGAGGAGAAGACGGCGCGCACGCGCAAGCCGATCGCTCAAGCAGATGCATACGCAGGCGGCGCCTACGCGGTGCAGACGCTGACGATCGACCCGGCCGACGTCGTGGCCCAGGGATCGACGATGGCGATCAGCGGCGAGGTGTTCTCGCCGGACGGCCGCGCCCCTTCGGTGCTGGTTGGTGTCGTTCGTGCGGACGGCACGCCGGTGTACGGCGTTGCCACGGACATGGATCGCGTGACGCCGCGCAAGCTCGCGCACGACCGCTTCGCGTTCTCGCTCACGCTGACCGACCTGCCGCTGCTTCCCGGCAAGTACGTCGTGCGCGCGCACGCGATGGACCCCGAGGGCGTGCGTCTCTTCGATCACGTCGAGCGCCCGTTCGTCGTGGCCGGTGATTCGCGCGAGCTCGGCCTCGTTCGACTCGCGCATCGGTGGCACGACGATGCGTGACCGGGTCGAAGTCGTCGTCGCCGGACGCGACAGGGCTTCGGGCCGCAGCGACGTCGTCATGCTCGACCCGGACGCCGTGATGGGCGACGGATGGCTCGACAAGTTGACCCGGTGCGCGGCGAGCGATCCACGCGTCGGGACGGTCGTTCCGTGGTGCGCATCGACGCTGCTGCCGGCGTGTTCCGACGTCGGGCTTGTCGACGCGGGTCTCGCACACTCGTCGCCCCGCGTGTACCCGGACACCGACGACACGAACGCCCCGTGCATCTTGGTGCGTGGCAAAGTCTTGCGCGAGATCGGCGGAGACGACCCATTCGCCGACCGGGCGCGGTTGCGCGACGCAGTGCGAGCCGCTGGCTACAGGACCGTGCTGTGCGACGACGCGTACGCCGGCGGGCCAGCTGACGCCCTGCCTTCCGCCGGCACGCCTCGCGACATCGCGCCGATCGCGCGGCTTGCGCGCACGCAGATCGCCATCGAAGCCCGGGATGAGAAGCCAGGGATCCTGCACGTGCTGCACTCCCGCGGCGGCGGCACCGAGAAGTACGTGCAATCGATCGTGCGCGCATCGAACACGCAATTCCGCCACTATTTCCTCCGCATATCCGCCGACCGCTGGCTCTTCAAGGACGCCATCGGAGAGCATGGCGCGGCGTGCCAGTGGCCGCGCGACGGCGCAAGCGAGGATTGCTTGCGGATCATGACCGCGTGGCTCGCCGTCGATCTCGTCCACGTGCACAGCCTCGTGGGCAGTGGCGAGGACCTCGTGCGCATGCTCGGTTCGACCGGGGTTCCGTACAGCTATTCCGTGCACGACATGTATGCGGCATGTCCGACGGTGTACCTGATCGACGCGTCCGGCAAGTATTGCAACGCGACCACGGACCTCGACGCGTGCACGAAATGCCTCGCGAACATCGACGCGTTCCGCGACGTCGACATCGCGCGATGGCGCGCCCGATACGACGAATTGCTGCGCGGCGCAGCGAACGTGTGGGCGCCCTCGCGGTGGGCGGGCGACACGCTGCGCAAATACTATCCGCATGCGAGCGTCGAGCTGCGCCCGCATCCGATCGAAGGCGGCACCGCGATCCGCCGCCACGTCGACGCGTTCGATCTTCCGCAGGACGAGCATCGCCACGTCGCGGTGCTGGGCGCGATCGGCCCTGAGAAGGGATCGCGCATCATCGACGCGCTCGTCGAGGATATCCGCCAGCGCTCGCTGCCGCTGCGCATCGTCGTCATCGGATTCACCGATCGCGCGAGACGCTGGCAGTCCGATGACGGCGCGCTCACGATTCACGGATCCTATGGCCACGACGAGCTGGCGGCGCTGTTCGGGCACTACCGCATCGAGGTCGTGCTGTTTCCCACCATATGGCCGGAGACCTTCAGCTACACGCTGAGCGAGGCATGGCGGGCCGGGAGGCCTGCGCTCGTGCCGCCGCGCGGCGCGCTCGCCGAGCGCGTGCAGGCCACGGGCGCGGGGTGGCTGATGCGCGAATGGCCCGGCGTGACTGCGATCGGCGACGAGCTCGTCGACGTCACGAGCGCTGCCCGTGCAGCGGAGCTTGCCGAACGGAGCCGTCTCGCGTGTGATGCGGCCCTGGCGGAGGCCGTCGCCGGCAGCAAGGCGCCGTACCGGGGGGTTGTCCGGGGCGCGCCACGCGCACACGCCGATGCGCCGACCCTGCATGCGGTCTACGCAGCGGCATGCCGTGCCATGAGCGTCGATGTGCTGCCCGCACGACCGGCCGCCGCTGCGCCGGCGTCGGCGCTCGAGCGACTTCGCCGGCTCGTTTCACGCTCGTGAGGCGATGATGCCCTTGTGGAAGCGAACGTCGCGCACGGATGATGCAGATCGGCACCGCTTCTCGCTGCGGGCGCTGGCGCAATCGAACCCTGCAATGGCCGCGCACTTCACCTGGGACACCAATCCGCAGCCTGCGCTGCCGCCGCCGTTCTACGTGCAGCTCGGCTGCGGGGATCGGGTGCTCGACGGATTTCTCAATCTCGACTTCCTGCCGCACGATGAGCGCGTGCACGCCTGGAACATGCTCGACCTGTGGCCGGAATCGTGGACCGGCGTGGCCGACGGCGTATTCTCGGAGGATGTGCTCGAGCACTTCTTCCATGGCGAGCAGGCGTACATACTGGCGAACGTCAACCGTGCGCTGCGCGATCGCGCGGTCGCGCGCACGCTCATGCCCAGCTTGTCCCGGCTCGTGGATTACAGCGCTGCGTACTCGCCAACTTCCCGCGACGTCATGTACACGATGTTCGGCGTCGACACGGGCGGCGACGCTCTGAACATGGGCATGCGCTTCGGCGGTCATCGCTGGCTGCACACGCAGCAGAGCGTCGCGTGCCTCGCCCAGATGTGCGGCTTCGAGGCCGAACCGACCAATTGCGCGCAATCATCCGTCGAGAGGTTCGCCGGCATCAACCTGCGAAGCGAGAACGATTCGTTGTCGTTCGCCAACGACCTGCGCAAGACGCGCGAGGTCGCCCGCACGATCCTCGCGCCGGAGGCGATCGACGGCGCGCGACACGTCGAGGAGGTCAGCGACGGCATGCATCTGTTCGTCTCGACGGTCGACCACCCGACGGTGCGTTATGCGCTGCCGCGCACGGTCGACGCGTCGTCGTTCGTGTGCCTCAACGTGCGCTCGACCAATCTATCCTCGTTTCTCGAGCACAACCAGAAGTGGCTCGCGATCAACGAGGAGCGCCGCGTCGATCCCTGGTACTTCGACGAGACGCAGAAGTCGCGCCCCTGCATGAACGTCGCAACCCGCAACCAGCTGCGGGCAATTGCGACCGACGTTCACGCGATCGCTTCGTTCACCTTCTCGCCGACCGCCCGGGCCGCGGAGTATTTCGTCATCGGCTGCGCGGAAGTGTTCGACTTCCGCTGACCTCTCAATGAGCGACATCGAGTTCACCGGCGAGCGATTCGTGCCAGGCGTCCCCGGCGAGATCGCGCACGAGCACTGGCATCGCTACGCGTTCGCCCGTCGCTTCGTCGCCGGGCGTCGCACGCTCGACGTTGCCTGTGGGGAAGGCTACGGAAGCGCGCTCCTCGCCAGCGCCGCCGCAACGGTCGTCGGCGTGGACGTCGCGCCCGAGGTGGTCGCGCACGCGGCGCAGCGCTACCGCGATCGCTCCAACCTGCGGTTCGAAGCGGGAAGCGCATCGCGGCTGCCGCTGGCCGACGCGAGCGTGGACGCGGTCGTCTCCTTCGAGACGATCGAGCATCTGGCCCGCGAAGATCAGCCGCGCATGATCGCGGAGATCGCGCGTGTTCTCGTCGACGATGGCCTCCTCATCCTGTCCGCGCCGAATCCGGTGGAGTATTCGCAGAAGCGCGGCTACCGCAATCCCTTCCACATCCACGAGCCCGACCGCGCCGAGATCGACGAGATGCTTGCGCAATGGTTCCGCGTGCGTCGTTGGCATCGCCAGAGGCGCTATTTCGGCTCCGCGTTGTGGTGCGAGGGCGCCGGTGCCGCGGACTTCGAGGCTTGGCAAGGCAGCGAGGCAGGGGCCGTGCCTGCGCCGTTGCCGGAGGCGATGTACGCGCTCGTCGTCGCCGCCAGGCGCGATGGCGTTGACCTTCCGCGATCGCCGTCGGTATCGCTCTTCTCCGACGGGACCGAGTCGGAGCTCGTCCGGATGGACGCCAATGCCGCCGAAGTGCTGCGTCTCGACCGGCTTCTGGCGCAGCGGGATGCGGAACTCGCTTCGGTGACGCTGCAGTTCGAGGCTGCCGGCCGGCACGTCGTCGACCTCGAGGCCGCGATCGCGGGCCGCGACGCCTCGATTCAAGCCGTGAATGCGCAAGCCGCCGCGGCCGTTGCAGAAGCGGCGGCCGCCCGCGGCGAAGTGGCGGAGCTCGAAGCCGTGCGTGATGCCTTGCGGAGCGAACGCGATGCCGCACGCAAGGATGTGCTTGAAGCTGCGCGAGCGCGCGACGGCGCGACCACGGCGCTCGGTTCGGCGCGCCAGGCCGTGGACGCGTTGCGCGAGGAGAACGCGCGGCTCGAGCGCGCAATTGCCGCGCAGGAGCGCATCATCGAGTACCGGCAGTCGGTCCGATGGTGGCTGACCCTGCCGTGGATTCGCCTGCGCGCCCGGCTCCGGGGGCTGCGCCCGTGACGCAAGCGGTGCAGCCGCATTTCGTGATCGACGTGGTCGTGCCCGTGTACAACGCGCCGGACGACGTTCGCACCTGCATCGACAGCGTGCTCGCCCACTTGCGGCCGGACGTCCGCGTCGTGCTCATCGACGACGCGTCTCCGGATCCGCGCATCGAGCCGTTGTTCGAATCGCTCCGACGCCACGCGCATCCGCAGGTCGTGCTGCTGCGCAACGACGAGAACCTCGGGTTCACCGGCACCGCCAATCGCGGCATGCAGCTGTCGCGTGCCGACGTCGTGCTGCTCAACTCCGACACCATCGTGAGCGCCGGATGGCTCGATGCCATCATGCATTGCGCGGCGACGGACCCGCGTATCGGCACGATCACGCCATTTTCCAACAACGCCGAGATTTGCTCGTTTCCGCGATTCTGCGAGAACAATCCATGGCCCAC
>Ga0207691_10007114_pt1 | contig 10802 bp, 12 predicted proteins | sample KBSM13metaG_FD_184327 | JGI IMG/M metagenome (GOLD analysis project Ga0207691, IMG submission 184327) | Miscanthus rhizosphere microbial communities from Kellogg Biological Station, Michigan, USA - KBS M1-3 metaG (SPAdes) (version 2) | ecosystem: Host-associated > Plants > Roots > Rhizosphere >... | reverse complement strand
CGTCTTTCGTCAGTGGTAGCGGCCTTGGCACACGAACCCATGTCGTGCTCCTACCTCGTTTCGCTCGCGCTTGCCATCGTGTTCGCCGCGCTCGCGGCGTTGCACGTGTACTGGGCGATCGCGGCACTCATCGCGGCGGCCGCGCGGCTGGGGTAGTGTACCTCGCCATCGCCTAACGATGTGCTCGAGCGTGCGGCGGGATCAGTGAAGGCACTCGTCTTCGACGTATTCGGCACCGTAGTCGACTGGCGCACGTCCGTCACGCAGGAGGTCGAGGCCCTCGCGAAGCGGAAGGGATGGACCATCGACGCCTCGCGCTTCGCTGATGCATGGCGCGCTGGGTATGCTCCGGCGATGAACCGCGTCCGCACGGGAGAGCTCCCGTGGACGGCGCTCGACGACCTGCATCGGATGATGCTCGATCAGGTCCTGAGCGACTTCGGCGTTCGCGATCTTTCGGGCGCGGAAGCGGATGACCTCACTCGGGCGTGGCATCGGCTCCGCCCATGGCCCGACGTCGTCGACGGACTCACTCGGCTGAAAGAGCAATTCATCATCGCGCCGCTCTCGAACGGCAACATCGCGTTGATGACGAATCTCGCAAAACATGCCGGGCTGCCGTGGGACTGCATCCTCGGGGCGGAGCTCGTGCGTCACTACAAGCCGGATCGGGAAGTGTATCAATCGGCGGTCGACATTCTTCGACTCGAGCCTGCGGACGTGATGATGGTTGCCGCCCATTCGCGGGATCTCCGGGCAGCCAGAAGCGTTGGATTGCGAACGGCGTTCGTCGCCAGGCCGCTGGAGTTCGGCCCGAGCGGCGAGCCTGATCTCGAAGCCGATGGGTCCGTCGATTTCTCGGCAGTGGATTTCAGGGACCTCGCAAGCCAACTCGGTGCATAACGCCGGCGCGTGCGGACGATGACTGGCGTTCCTTTAGCTGCTAACAGGAGACATCGACCACTGGCAACGCACGTCGTACTCGTACACCCCGAGATTCACTGGAACACCGGAAACGCGGGCCGGACCTGCCTCGCTGCCGGCGCCACGTTGCATCTCATCGAGCCGCTCGGCTTCTCGCTCGACGAGCGCGAAGTGAAACGCGCTGGGCTCGACTACTGGGAGCACGTCGACCTCCGCGTGTGGCCGAGTTGGGAGGCGTTCGAGCGCGAGCTTCCGGCGCTCGGCGAGCCGTACTTCTTCTCGACGAAGGCGACGCGCCTGCTATGGGACGCGCCGCTCGGCGCGGCGGACGATGTCGTGCTCGTGTTCGGACGCGAGACAGGCGGGCTCCCGGCGGAAATTCACGAGCGATACCGCGATCGCTTCGTCACGATGCCGATCGCGTCGCCACTGGTGCGATCACTCAACCTGTCGACGAGTGTCGCCATCGCGGTGTACGAGGTGCTGCGGCAGCGCCGATCGTACGGTCGATGACACACGTTGCCTAACGTCGATCCAGTCGAAGATCCGCCTTGCGCCTCTGCCGGGGTGGACTCCAAGTTGTGCGACCGGAAAGCCCGTTCGACTGGGCGGAACGGATTACCGTCACGTTTACACCAAGGAGAGTCCGGTGCTATTCCACATCACACAAGTCCATACTCCGGAAACGTGTCCCAAGGACGAGGGCGGCTCGAACTCGCTGTTCAATCCCGACGTGAAGGGACTGAAGCTGATTGGACGCTACGGCGCGAACGCCCAGCACACGCTCTTCTTCATCGTGGAAGCCGATGACGTCAACGCGATCCACAAATTCCTGTGGCCGGGGTTCACTCGCTGCACCAGCACGATCACGCCGGTGAGCGAAGTACCCGTGCCGAAGGATTGATCCGCACCACCTTTCCGCCCTTCATCACGAACACCACGCGCTCGAGCTCCGTGACGTCGCTGAGCGGATCGCCTGGAACGGCGATCAGGTCCGCGAACGCGCCGGGGCCGAGCGCTCCAACCTTGCCCGTCCAACCCAGCAGATCGGCGGCATTCACCGTCGCCATCTGAATCATCTAGCGTTCGCAGACGCCGTGATCGCCACGTCGATCGCCGACCGGCGGAAGAGCCCTTCGTAGTAGTCGGCCTGCTGGCTCGTGAGGTGCGTATGAACGTCGATGAGCCCCGGGACGACCGTCGCGGCACCGAGGTCGATAACCTGATACCCGTTAGGCACGGTGAGCCTGGAGCCCACCTGCACAACGGTATCGCCGCTGACGAGGACGACCGCATCGTCGATGCGCCGTCCCTGTCCGCGCGGGTCAATGAGGTGCGCAGCCTTGATCGCCACGCGTACGGGCGCCGGCGGCGAGGCCGGCGCCGTGGTTGACTGCGCGAGGAGCGGCGGCACGGCCGCCACGAATGCAGCGAGGAGTACGGTGCGCATGGTGGCTGAGTGCGCGGAGGTGGTGTCATGCTGAACAATGACCCGCGCAGCCATGGTTCGCGAGGCCTAACGATCGCCCGGCACGGTGGAAACGATCGCCTGCCTGCGCTGCGCCTCTGCGCCAGAGTACCGCACTTTCACGCCACCATTGCTGTCGTTCGCGCCAGGTCGATTTGCGCGCCCCGCGCGCGTATCGGAGATTGAGACCCTGTGACCCCGATCCCGGATCCGACAGCCAGTGGACGTCGACGAGGAGGCGAAGAAGTAGCTGGAAACGGGTGGACGGTGAGTGCATCTTCGGAAGGCGGAAGGTGGACGCAGGAAAGCGGAACAGCCCAGTCCCGGTCCCCGATCCCCAGTCCCCAGTCACTACCACACTCGTCGCTCGCCTAACCGGCGCCCTCGGCCGCAGAGGTCGCCTCAACATCGATGCAACACCGACGGACCGCATGCTCTACATGATCATCGAGAACTTCCGCGACGGCGACGCCCGGCCGGTCTACCGCCGATTTCGCGATCGCGGACGCCTCGCGCCGGACGGGCTGCGCTACGTGTCGAGCTGGGTGACGTCGGATCTGCATCGCTGCTATCAGCTCATGGAGTGCGACGACGTCGGCCTGGTCGAGGAATGGATGCGACAGTGGCAGGACATCGTCGACTTCGAGTGCATCCCTGTCATGACGTCGGCGGAGGCGGCCAGCGCCGTGGCGCCGAATCTCTAGCCTCGACCGCGCCTGGCCTAACGCGCGACAGCAGGCGGGTGTGGTATCCCGCGACGTCCCGCTCCTCACAGCCGATCTCGTGCGGCGGCTCGAACGGTTGATCGCTCCAGAGATCACGACGGGAAGTCTGGGACTGGAGCCAGGCGCGCCAACCATCGCGCAGTTCGGCGCGACGATCGCCACCAAGGCGCGAGGCGGCCCGCCATCGAACAAGGTGTTCTGCTTCAGCGACGCCGACCTCGGCCGCCTCGGCGACATCCTCGCGTTCTACGCGGCTGACGCCCTCGAGCCGACGTTCCATCTCACGCCGGTCAGCTTTTCACGGCGAGTGTGCGCCGAGCTAGCGAGCCTCGGGTTCGCTCAACACGAATTTCAACAGGCCATTCTCTACGGGCTCCCCTCTACCGAGCTGACCTCACCGCCGCCCGCGATCACGGTCGAGCCGGTCACCGACGCCAACCTCGAGGAATACGTGCGCACATTCGCCGACGGCTTCGAGTGGCCCGCCGAGTGGCGGGAGAGTGGGATGGAGGGGATGCGACGACGATCCGCGAGCGACGGACAGCGCTTTCTGGCGCGCTATCACGGAGAGGCGGCGGCTGTCGCCACGCTGCGAATGCGCGGCGGAGTGGCGAATCTTGGCGGCGGGGCCACTGTTCCGCGGTTTCGCGGTCGCGGCTGTCATCGAGCGCTCGTCAGGCATCGCCTGGACGTCGCCTACATGCTCGGCTCCACACTGGTGATCGGCAGTGCGGACTTCGGATCCGGCAGCTTTCGGAACCAGCAGCGCGCCGGGCTTCGTCTCGCCTATATCGAGAGCGGATGGCGGCGCGCCAACCCACGATGAGCACCGTCGAGGAACGCCTCCACGCGCTCGGCCTAACGCTTCCGCCGGCAAAAACACCGGTCGCGAATTACCTCGGGACGAAGCGGTCAGGCGACCTCCTGTTCGTCTCGGGGCGCGTGAGCCAGTTGCGCGGCGAGGTCGGTTCGGAGATCTCCGTGGGAGACGGCGCGCGCGCGGCTCGCGATGCGATGCTCGACCTTCTCGCGATCGTCAAGCAGGACATCGGCGATCTCGATCTCATCGTTTCAGTAGAGCAGGTGCGTGGATTCGTGCGCTCTGCGCCGTCGTTCACGGAGCAGCCCCGGGTAATCGATGGGGCCTCCGACCTTCTCATCGCGTTGTACGGCGCGGCCGGCCGCCACGCGCGCACGGCTACGGGTGCGGCGCAACTCCCGTTCGGCGCGTCGGTCCAACTGGACATGATAGTGCGCCTGTCATCCCGAGCGTAAATGGGTGTCATCCCGAGCGTAAACGGGTGTCATCCCGAGCGCCAGCGAAGCGGCAGCGAGGGATCTCCTGTGACGTTATCGTAGCCCACATTGAGCAGCATAGTCTGTCTCGACCGACGCTGGCTACGATGACATCACAGAAGGTCCCTCGTCGCTGGCGCTCCTCGGGATGACACGCTTCGGCTACTCCCCCCTCAGTACCACTGCCGGATTCGCCCGACCCGCAAGCCGCGCCGGTAGGAAGCTGGCCGCAGCCGTCACGACGACGAGCAACACCGCTACCACGCCGAACGACAACGGGTCCGTTGGCGCCACGGCGAACAGGTACGGCCTAACGATACGCCCGGTGATGAGCGCCGCCGGCATGCCAAGCGCCAGGCCGACCGCCACGCCGCTCATCGCGTCGCCCACGAGCAGCCGCACCACGCGACTCGTCGTCCCGCCGAGGGCAAGTCGGATTCCGATCTCACGAGTGCGACGCGCGGCGGAGCGCACGCTCACGCCGTAGAGGCCGACCGCCGAGAGCAGCGCGGCCATCACGCCGAAGACCGTCACGATCACCGTGCGATAGCGCTCCGGTGCGTACGACTTCTCGATGACCGTTGGCAGCGCCACGGTTTGCAGCAACGTCGCGCGTGGCTCCAGATCGCGAATGATCGCCTTGAGCGCCGGCTCGATGGTCGCAACATCACCTCCACGGACAACGAACGTCGGCCAACCGGCGCCGTACTGCTCGAATGGGATATACACCGTCGCCTCGTCCTCCCGAGCGAGGCCGCGATACTTCACATCCGCGACCACGCCCACGACGCGTCTCCAGATGTTCTGGTGCTTCACCCGACGACCCAGTGGCGACTCTCCGCCGAAATCGCGCTGCACCTCGGCCTGACTCATGATCGCTACCGGCTCGCTGCCGGCGCGGTCCGCGGCCGAGAAGGAACGACCGGCGAGCAGCCGGATGCCTAACGTCTCGAAGTAGCCAGGCAGCACGTACCGCTGTTGGGTGTGGCGCGCCGCTGGAGGTGAGCCACCGGCCGGAGCGTCCAGCTGTAGCGGCGAACTGCTCGCGCCGCCGAGGAATGGCACCTGCTGCGACGCGGACGCGCGTTGCACTCCAGGCACCTCCGCAAGCCGACGTACCCCCTCCAGCGTGAACGTGCTCAGTTGCGCATCCTCGTACGTTGAAGGGAGCGCAACGCTCAGCGCCACGAGCCCCGTCGCCCGAAATCCCGGATCGACGGTGCTCAACGCACGCAGGCTTCGGCCGAGCAACGCGGCCTCCACGAGCAGCGCCATGGAGAGCGCGAGTTGCGACGCGATCAGCGCCCGCTGTAGCTGGCGGGTGCCGCGTCCGCTCTGTCCGGCGCCGAGCCGCACCAGCGACGCGGTGCCAGTTCTGCTGGCGACGACGGCGGGAGCAATGCCGAACAGCAGGCCTGTGAGCGTTGCGCACGCGACGGTGAACGCGAGCACGCGGCCATCGAGCGCCACGGCATCCATTCCAGGAAGTCGCGCCGGCGCCGCCGAGATCAGGCCGCGCATCATCGCCCAGGCGAGTCCCGTTCCGAGAATGGCGCCCGCGAACGCGATCGCCACGCTCTCGACGAGCAACTGCCTGACGAGTCGTCCAGAACCGGCGCCGAGGGCCGCCCGGGTCGTCATCTCGCGCGCTCGGCCCGCCGCTTCGCCGAGCTGCAGGATGGCGACGTTGACGCACGCGATGAGCAGAAGCAGGCCGACCGCCGCCAACAACAGGAGCAGTGGTCCGCGCGCGTCCCGCCCCTGATCGTGCTGCCACTGCTCGACGCGCGTGCTAACGGTGGTGTCGCCCGACACCGACCGGACGATCGCGGCCGCCTCCTGGGTCGCGGCAGCGAACGTCGTGCCGGGCGCCAGACGGGCAACTGTGCGATACGATCGATTCCGGCGCTCGGGGATGTCGTACGTATCCTGAAGGGCGGGAACCCAGAATGCCGGCGCAGCCGTCGTGCGATCGATGCGCAGCCCCGGCGGCAGGACGCCGATGATCGTCCATGGTGCACCATCGAGCGTCACGCTGCGTCCCACGAGTGACGAGTCCGCGCCGTAGCGAGTGGTCCAGGCCTCCCAGCTCACCATCGCGACGTGCGGGCCGCCTAACGCATCCTCCCCGGGCGTGAAGCCCCGGCCCAGCGCAGGTCGGACGCGCAGTGCTGGCAGGAGGGACGAGGTGACGCGTATGCCCTCGAGACGCTCGGGCCCGTTGTCCGTCGTGAGCGTGATCGACCGCGGCGTCCACATGGCGACGTCGCGCAGCGTCTTCGCATTCTGACGAAGCGCGTTGTACTCCTGCGAGCCCATGGGAGTGGCATTGGCGAGCCACGAGAGCACTGGGTCGCTGGCGATGCTCGGCTGCGTGATCCAGACCGCGGCGATGCGATCCGGTGCGTCGAACGGGAGCGGCCGCAGCAGCACCGTGTCGACGACGCTGTAGATGGCCGTCGCGGCACCGATGCCCAGCGCGAGCGTGCCGATGGCGACAGCGGCGAACGTCCGGCGCCGCGCGATCATGCGAAGCGCGAAACGCCAATCGTGCATCAGCTCGGCCACGTACCGCGTGCGACGGACTGTTCGATCGGTCTGCCGCTCGAGACGCCGCAGCTCGGCCGCGACCTGGTCGAGGTTGCCGAAGCGCTCTGCCGCCTGACGCCGCGCCTCGTCCGGGCGAATCCCCTGCGCGATGAGCTCACGCGTTCGCATCTCGATGTGGAACGCGAGCTCGCTGTCCACGCGCTTGTCGACCGGGGGCTGGATGACTTCGGGCGGCAGGGTGCGGTCGTCGCCGGCGTCGTCGTCGTGTTCGTAGGGGCTCATTGGCTCGGCTCCAGGACGATGGCTACGGCGTCGACGAACGCGCGCCATTCGGACGTCTCCTTCTTGAGCTGCCGGCGACCTGCTGCCGTGAGGCGATAGAACTTCGCGGGTCGATCCAGCTCGGACCGCCGCCAATCGCTCTCGATCCAGCCACGCTGCTCCATACGATACAGCGCCGGGTAGAGGGACCCATCCTCCACGTGCAGGGCCGCACTGGTGGTGTCCTGCAGCCAGCGGGCAATGGCATAGCCATGGCGTGGGCCCCAGGCGAGGGTTCGCAGAACCAGAAGCTCCAGGGTGCCCCGAAGGCGATCTGACATGGAACTGCAGCTGGTTGCTGGGTGGTCGTGCTGGCTGCTGGGTGCCGCTGGCTGCTCGGCCATCCGCCAGATGATACCCAGAATTCGGGGTACCATGCCAGGTTGGACAGCGCAATCGGACGGAGGGTTGCGATCAACTCCAGCGGTCGCCAAGGTTGTCTGCCTAACGGCTCCGTGCGGCTGAGTGTACCTCGGACGTAGTTGTCGAGCTGCGTGGCGAGCGGTAGCGTGGGGCATCTGTAGCCGCCCGGCACATTTGGTGTGACTGAATGGTGGATCCATCGCACTCGACCAGGACTCGAATGAACGCTACGGCTCGTCTATCGATTGTTGCCGCCGTTGCTGTGGGCAGCCTCGCGCTCGTGCAGACCACTGGTGGGCGGTCGCGCGAGGCTGCCGCCGTGCGCACGACCCGAACCGCACAGAACACCGCTATCGCCCAACACGATCTCGATCGTGCCGCGTCTTACTGGACCGACGACGTCGTCATCCGGTCGGCGCTCGGGCGCGTGATCCAGGGGCGCGACGCGTATCGCACGGTGTTAGGCGCCGACTCGGCGACTCTCTACCGCCGCGAACCCGACCGCGTGGATGTGAGCGACAACGATCGCTGGCCGCTCGCGTTCGAGTCGGGCACCTGGACCGGGCGAGATCCACGCACTGGGCACCTGCTCATCCGCGGCCGCTACGGAGCGCAATGGATCAAGCGAGACGGACACTGGCTCATCCGCTCGGAAGTCTTCGTCGCGCTCGGATGCGCGGGTGCGGGCTGCAGTCGCCCACTCGCCGTTCCGTGACGGACACACTCGCCTAACAGATCGCACATCACCACCAACGCACGCTCACCCATGCCCGCAACCCGAAGCAGCTCCATCGCCCCGGTCTATCTCATTCTGGCCGTTGTCGGCTTTCTCGCGCCAGGAATTCCGATGATCATGGAGTCCGTCACGACGGGCAACATCCTCTTCTGGACGGATCCGGCGCGCACGACCGCGGAACTGTTCGCGACACGAACCAGTACCGCATTCGGGCTGGATGCACTCGCCGCGGCACTCGCCGGCTGCGTGTGGATGGTGCACGAATCGCGACGCATCGGGCTGGCCGGCGCGTGGCGCTTCATCGTCATCACGCTGCTGTTCGGGATCGGCGGAACGCTGCCGTTGTTCTTCTGGTTTCGCGAACGCGCGCTGGCCTCGAACGCAGGACCAGTGCGGGCGTGACCGCGAATCGTTAGACTCGGCCAGGCGTTACGCGGCACCCTGTCCGCGCGAGTGTGGCTCCTGCACGACCGGACGGAGGATAGCCTCCACCTGGCGCAACAACCCATCGGGTGTGAACGGCTTGCCGATGAACGCGTCTCCCGGTTCGAGCACGGCCTGCTGATTCATCGCCTCGGCGGTGTAGCCGGACGTATAGAGCACCTGCACCGATGGACGCACGGCGAGCAGTCGGCGCGCCAGTTCGCGACCTCCCATCTCGGGCATGACCAAGTCGGTGATCACGAGATCCAGCGGGTCGGTGTGTCGCGCCGCGACGTCGAGCGCCTCGCGCCCATTCGCGGCCGCGAGCACGACGTAGCCAGCCCGCTCGAGGGTGCGACGAGCGGTCGCGGCCACGAACGGATCGTCGTCGACGAGCAGCACGGTGGCCCTCCCGTTAGGCGTGATGACCGCGTTCATCGGCGGTGTGCGCATCGCCTCGCGCCTGTCCGCCCCGCGCGGCAGGTACACCTTGAACGTGCTCCCGCGGCCTGGCTCGCTGTACACCTCGATCGTTCCGCCGGACTGCTTCACGATGCCGTACACGGTGGCGAGCCCCAGCCCGGTGCCCTTGCTCGGATCCTTCGTCGTGAAGAACGGCTCGAACGCGCGTGAACGTGTGGCGGCATCCATGCCCACACCGGTGTCGGTGACCGCGAGCATCACGTGAGGCCCCGGCATCACACCGTCGTGCGCGATGGCATACCCGGCGTCCAGCTCCACGTTCGCGGTCTCGATCACGACCGTTCCGCCGGCCGGCATCGCGTCGCGTGCGTTGACGACGAGATTCACCAGCACCTGCTCGAGCTGGTTCGGATCCGCCTTCACCGTACCGAGTCGTCCGTTCGCCTTCGACACGAGGCGAACGTCTTCACCGATCAGCCGCGCGAGCATGGGGCTGACGCCACTCACGACCTCGTTCAGGTCGAGCACTCGTGGCTGTAACACCTGTTGGCGACTGAACGCCAGCAGTTGGCGGGTGAGCGCGCCGGCGCGGCTCGCCGCCGCGAGAACCTGCTCCAGGTCACTCCGTGGACCCGCGGCCTCCGGGCCGAGCTCGGCGAGCGCGAACTCGCCGAACCCCGAGATCGCCGTGAGGATGTTGTTGAAGTCGTGCGCGACTCCGCCGGCAAGACGCCCAACGGCTTCCATCTTCTGCGATTGGACGAGTTGCAGCTCGAGTTGCTTGTGCGCGGTCAGGTCAGTCACCACCGATCCGACGCCGAGCAGCGCTCCCTCGACTGTTCTGATGGGGTAGACGCTCGCGAGCCAGTAGCGAACGTCTGTCGCCCGAGGGACAGTCTCGCCCGTGAGCTCCACGTTGAACACGCCGTGGCCCGTGTCGAGCGTTTGGCGAACGTACCGCTCGAGGGCGCGTCCGAAACCGGGCACGACTTCGGACGGTAGCCGTCCGAGGTGTGCGTCGGCCGCCGTGCCATCGAGCATCGTCAACGAAGCGTTGACGCGGCGATATCGCCCTTCGAGATCGTGAAACGCGAACCCGACCGGCGCGCTCGCGAGCGACGCATTCAGTTCTGCCGTGACCCGGGCCGTCTCGGTCAGCGCCACCGACAACTCATCGCGCGCGCGGATCGCGATGTCCATCGACTCTGCCAGCTCCTCGTTCGCCATCTCGAGCTCACCGGCCTGCTGGGAAAGCTGCTCCGCGCGATCGGCCAGCTCGTTCGATCGCTCTTCGAGGGTCGAGTGCGCCGCGCCGACACTCGTCGCCATGTGGTTGAATGCTCGACCGAGCATCCCCACCTCATCGGTGCCGTCCTCGGCGACGCGTCGCGTGTAATCGCCGGCGCTGATCGCCGTGGCGGCGCGGGCGAGCTCTCCGAGTGGAGTCGTTAGGCGCGCACCGAGGAACCAGGCAGCGAGCACACCGAGTCCCAGCAACAGGGCCGTGACGGCTGTCAATTGACGCACCATCGCGTGGACGGGCGCGAGAACAGTCGCCTCGGGGCTGGCGACG
>Ga0207691_10007112_pt1 | contig 10803 bp, 10 predicted proteins | sample KBSM13metaG_FD_184327 | JGI IMG/M metagenome (GOLD analysis project Ga0207691, IMG submission 184327) | Miscanthus rhizosphere microbial communities from Kellogg Biological Station, Michigan, USA - KBS M1-3 metaG (SPAdes) (version 2) | ecosystem: Host-associated > Plants > Roots > Rhizosphere >... | reverse complement strand
CAACGGCGCGATGTCGACAGCACAGTGCCGCGCGCTCGCCGACGCGGTGCGCGCGGCCAGGGCGAGGCCGACGCGGGTGCTCGTGCTCGCCGGCGGCCTCGACTTCTGGAGCAATGGCCTGCATCTCAACGCCATCGAGGCGAGCGCGCAGCCCGCCGACGAGTCGTGGCGCAACATCGAGGCGATGAACGACGTCGTGCTCGAGATCCTCGAGACGCCGCGCCAGCTCACGATCGCTGCGCTCGAAGGCAACGCCGGGGCCGGCGGCGTGTTCCTGGCGCTCGCTGCCGACCAGGTGCTGGCGCGCGACGGCGTGATCCTCAATCCGCACTACCGCGCGATGGGCAACCTCTACGGCTCCGAGTACTGGACCTACCTCCTGCCGCGCCGCATGCCCGAGGAGCGCGCAAGGTCGATGATGGAGAGCCGCCTGCCGATCGGCGCGCGGCGCGCGGCGGCGATCGGGCTCGTCGACGCGTGCCTCGCGCGCGAGCCTGCGGCGTTTCGCGCCGAGGTCGCGGCGCGCGCGGCAGCCTTGTCGGGCGACGGCTTCGCCAGACGCCTGGACGCGAAGAACGCACGCCGCGCCGCCGACGAAGCCGAGAAGCCGCTGGCCCGCTACCGCGCCGAAGAGCTCGAGCGCATGAAGCTCAACTTCTACGGCTTCGATTCGAGCTATCACGTCGCGCGCCAGCACTTCGTCGCCAAGGTGGCGCATGCGCGCACGCCGCTCTGGCTGGCGCGCCATCGGCGGCCGGCGCGCGACGGGCGACCGGGGCGCTAGCCGAGCGCGCCCCGGCGCATCCAGATCGCGTCCTCGCGCTCGGCCTCCTCGAGGCGGCCGTCGATGTCGGCGATCGTGTGGTCGAGCTCGGGCAGCATCACGTCCTGCAAGGCGCGCGCGCGGCGCACCGAGCGGCGGTACTCGAGCGAGAGGCGCTCGAGGTTGCCGGTGACCGCGGCGACTTCGACGGCGAGCGCGAGCACCGCGGCGTACGCGCGGCGACACGCCTCGGCCTCGGGCGACGCGTCCACCGCAGCGTCGGCCTGCGCGTCGCCCGCGTCGAGCGACGCCTCCTGCAGGCGAACGCCCATCAGCGAGCGCGCGCGCACCGGCACCGACGCGCCGGAAAGATCGATCGGCGGGTAGACCTGCAAGCCGTGCAGGCCGTGCCGCGCCACCGCGGCCGCGAGCGCGGCGGCCGCCTGCCCGTGCAGCGCCTGCAGGCGTCGCTGCAGGCGGCCGTGCACCTCGAGCTGGCGCAGCATCTCGCCCGCGAGCAGCAGGCACTTTTCGTCGAGAAAGACGTAGCCCTCGTGCATCGCGCGACGCTCGTCCTGCAGCTCGAGGACCGCGCTGCGCGTCGGGTTGACGTCGCTCATCGGCGCACCCTCGGCCTGGGGCCGGTCCCGCCGAGCGGGACGGAGCGCCCTCTTCGGAGCGGCCGTTCGAGGGCGCTCATGCCGGCACGGCGAGATGGGCCGCGATCTGCGCGTCCGACAGGCGAGTCAGCTCGCGCGTCGGCAGCTCGGCGAGCAGCGACCAGCCGATCGCCATGCTCTCTTCGAGCGAGCGAGCGCGGTCCTGGGTGACGAGCCGTGCCTCGAACGCAGCGCCGAACTGCAGGTAGCGGCGGTCGGTGTCGGCAAGCCCCTCGGTGCCGACGACGCTCGCCAGCACCCGCACCTGCGCGGCGCGCGCGTATGCCGCGTAGAGCTGGCTCGCGAGGGCAGGATGGTCGGGATGCGTGTAGTCGCCGCCGATGCCGTCCTTCATCAGCCGGGACAGGCTCGGCAGCACGTTGACCGGCGGATGCACCCCGCGCCGGTCGAGGTCGCGCGAGAGCACGATCTGGCCCTCGGTGATGTAGCCCGTGAGGTCGGGGATGGGGTGCGTGATGTCGTCGGCCGGCATCGTCAGGATCGAGAGCTGGGTCAGCGTTCCGGGCGTGTCGCGCAGGCACCCCGCGCGCTCGAACAGGGTCGCGAGGTCCGAGTACATGTAGCCGGGGAAGCCCTTGCGGCTCGGCACCTCGCCCTTGCTCGACGAGACCTCGCGCAGCGCTTCGCAGTAGTTGGTCATGTCGGTGAGGATGACGAGCACGTGCTTGCCCTCGACGAAGGCGAGGTACTCGGCGGCGCTCAGCGCATAGCGCGGCGTCAGCAGCCGCTGCGTGCTCGAGTCGCTCGCGAGGTTGAGGAAGAGCGCCGTGCGCTCGAGCGCGCCGCCCTGCTCGAGGCTGCGCCGGAAGTACTCGGCGCTCTCGAACGGAACCCCGATGCCGGCGAAGACGATCGCGAAGTCCTCGGCGTCGCGGCGCAGCCGTGCGTGGCCGGCGATCTCGACCGCGAGGCGGTCGTGCGGCAGGCCGCCACCGGAGAACAGCGGCAGCTTCTGTCCGCGCACGAGGCTGTTCATGAGATCGAGCGTCGTGATGCCCGTCTCGATGAAGTCGCGCGGCACCTCGCGTGCGACCGGGTTCATCGGCCGCCCCTCGATAGACACCGTGCGATGCGCTGCGATCGGCGGCCCGCCGTCGATCACCTCGCCGACCCCGTTGAAGACACGGCCGAGGATGCCGGGTCCGAGCGCGAACTGCAGTGGCTCGCCGCGAAAGCGCACGACGGTGTCGTGCAGCGCGAGGCCGGCGGTCGATTCGAGCACCTCGATCGTCATGAAGCGCTCGTCGATCGCGGCGATGCGGCCGAGCCGCGCGCGGCCGTCGCCGCCGCGCACCTCGACCGCGTCGCCGAGGCCGACGTCGAGCGTGCGCCGCAGGAAGAGCAGCGGCCCTTCGACGCGCGTCGCGGCGCCTTCAACCGTGAGCCGCATCGCTCGTCTCCGGCGCAGGCGCCGCGGCGGCGACGAGCTGCGCGAACTCGCGCTCCATGCGCGCGGCGAGCTCGTCGAAGCGCGGCAGCTGGTCGTCGCCGATCTCCTCGCCCATCCGCTGCAGCGCGCGCATGCAGCCGATCGCGGCGATCGTCTCGGGCCCGGCGCCGGCCGCGAGCGCGGTCTCGGCGAGGTCGATGAAGCGGCCGAGCATCCGCATCATCGCCGCCTGCCGCGCCGGGCTGCACACCCGATCGATCGGCGAGAACGCCGACTGGCGCAGGAACGCCTCGTTGACGAGCTCGGCGCAGAGGAGCGTCAGCCGCTGCCGTGCCGGCAGCGCGTCCTTGCCGATGATGCGCGCCATGCGCTCGAGCTGCGCCTGTTCGTCGAGCAGCGTCAGGAAGCGCCGGCGCAGCGCGACCCACTGGCCGTTGCCCTGCGCCGTCCACCACGGCGCGAACTCGGCGGCGTCCTCGGCGTACGACTGCAGGGGATGCACCGCAGGATAGAAGCGCGCCTGCGCACGCTTGACGTCGAGTGCCCAGAACGCCTTCACGTAGCGCTTCGTGTGGCTCGTCACCGGCTCGGAGAAGTCGCCCGACGGCGGACTGATCGCGCCCATCACCGTCACCGAGCCGATGCCGCCACCGAGCGTCTCGACGAGCGCGGCACGCTCGTAGAAGTCGGCGAGCCGGCTCGACAGGTACGCGGGATAGCCGCCTTCACCCGGCAGCTCGCCGAACCGCCCCGAGACCTCGCGCAGCGCCTCGGCCCAGCGGCTCGTCGAGTCGGCCATCAGCGCGACGTGCAAGCCCTGGTCGCGGAACCACTCGGCGACGGTGATCGCGCAATAGATGCTCGCCTCGCGCGCCGCCACCGGCATGTTCGACGTGTTGGCGATGATGACGGTGCGCTCCATCAGCGGGCGCCCGCTGCGCGGGTCGACGAGCCTGGGAAACTCGTCGAGCACGCCCGCCATCTCGTTGCCGCGCTCGCCGCAGCCGAGATAGATGATGACGTCGGCGCTGCAGCCCTTGGCGAGCGCTTCGAGCAGCACGGTCTTGCCGGTGCCGAAGCCGCCGGGGATCGCCGCCTTGCCGCCTTGCGCGACCGGGAACAGCGCGTCGAGGATGCGCTGTCCGGTGACGAGCGGCTCGCGAGCGGGAACGCGGCGCACGACGGGCCGCGGCTGGCGCACCGGCCAGACATGGCTCATCGCGAGCGCGCGCAGGGTGCCGTCGCCTTGTCGCACGGTGCACACCGGTGCGTCGTCGGCGACTTCGCCGGCGCTCACGACCGACTCGACGACACCCGCCGCGTCGGGCGGTGCGATGCAGCGCTGCGAACGGCCGTCCGCGCCCTGCGTCGAACGCGCTTCGCCGAGGACGGCGCCCGGCGGCAGCAGGTCGCCGACGTGCACGCGCGGCTCGAAGTGCCAGCGCGCGGCGTCGGCCTGGCGCATGCCGGGCTCGAGAAACGCGGACGAGCCCCCCGAGAGCGGACGCAGGAGGCCGTCGAAGATGCGCCCGAGCAGATGCGGGCCGAGCCGGATCGACAGGGGCGAACCGTCGCCGCGCAGCTCGGTGCCCGGACGCAGGCCGAGCGTGTCCTCGTAGACCTGCACCTCGATCTCGTCGTCGTGGATGCGAACGACCTCGCCGAGCAGCCCGCGCGGGCCGACGCGGACGGCTTCGCGCACCGCGAACGGACCCTGCGCCGCGGCGCGCAGCACCGGACCGGCGATCTGGCGCACGATCGCCACGCTCACGGCGCTGCCTCCAGCAGCCGCAGCAGCCGCGCTTCGACGTCGCCGCGATCGGCGAGCAGCCCGGCGAGCGTGCCGTCGACGACGTTCGTGCCGTCGACGACCTTGAGACCGGCGACGATCGCCCGATCGGCCTCGAAGCGCGGCGCGGGGCGTGCATCGGCGACGAGCGACGCCCGCATCGCGTCGCGCTCTTCGTCGGGCCAGTCGGGCGCATGCGCGACTCGCCATGGGCCGGTCTGCAGCCGTGCGCGCGCGTACGCGAGCAGCGTCGCCGTCCAGGCCGCGCGCGCCGATGCCTGCTGCCACGTCTTGCGCAGCTCGCCGGGCAGGGCATCCCAGGCGAGCCGCAGCAGCGCGGCGAGGCGTCGCTGCTCGTGCAGCCGCCGATGCGTTGCGAGCCGCGCCCGCGCGGCGGCGAGCTCGCGGTCGCGGCGTTGCCGTTGCTCGGCGAAGACCTGGCGGACGCGCTTGCGCGCGTCGTCGCGCGCCTGCGACCGCGCGTTCGACGCGCGCCCGCCGGCTTCGCCGAGCACCTCGCCGCACTGGTGTGCGCGGTCGGCCTCGATGAGGTCGATCAGCGCCTGCGCCTGGCGCTCGACTTCGGGGATGCCGGACGGAGCGTTCATGCCTCGAGTCCGAGTTGTGCGCGCATGCGCGCGGCGACGTCGGCTGGCGCTGCGCTGCCGTCGGCGTCGGGGACGACGAGCACGAGCGGCGCGTCGCCGGCGAGCGCGGGCAGCAGCGCTGTCTGGCCGATCTGTGTCGCCATTGCTGCCGACACGAGCACCAGCGGAGCATCTTCGAGCGCCTTCGCAAGCGCCGCGCGAGCCTCGCCCGCCGCCGGCGTGCACGGCCGCGCGCCGGCGAGCCGGTAGCCGGCCGCGCCGACGTCGTCGCCCAGATAGATCGGTGCGCTCATCGGTCGCCTCGCTCAGCCGAGCCGGTTGAGGATGAGGATCGACACGATGAGGCCGTAGATCGCGATCCCTTCGGCGAGACCGATGAAGATCAGCAGGCGACCGAACAGGTCGGGCTTTTCCGCCAGCGCGCCGACGGCAGCGGTGCCGAGACGCGCGACGGCGAACCCCGCGCCGAGGGACGAGAGGCCGGTGGCGAGCGCCGCGCCGATGAACACCCAGCTCGCGTCGACGACGGCCTTGGCAGTCGCGGGAGGGTCGGTCGCCGCCATCGCGTGCGGCGCCGCCAGCAGCAAAGCGCTCGCGGCGACGCCGAGCAGCAGGACGAAGCCGATCAGCGCGATCGGCGGCTTCGGGGAGGCGTTCATCGGATCTCCTGGACGAGGGATGGAGGCGGCGGCAGCGGCCGGAAGGCACGTCCCTGCGCCTGCAGGAAGCGCGTGAAGAATTCGAACAACACGAGCCGCGTGGTCTGGATCGAGACGACCATCGCTTCGAGCACGATCACGAAGGCGTTGCCGGCGACGAGCACGAGCGCCTTGACGACGACCAGGTCGGCCGCGTCCATCAGCGCGACGATCGCCGACGACAAGCCGGCGTGGGCGAGAGCGAACGCGCCGACGCGGGCGAACGACAGCGTGTTGATGAGGATCTGCACCGTCTTCTCGACCAGCTCGCCGAGCGCGCGCAGGCCGGCGCCGACGCTGCGCGCGTGCGCCATGCCGGCGAGGACCGCGTACGCGGCGCCCGCCGTGGCGACGGCGAGCGCGAGCGGCTGCCAGAAGCTCGCGAGCAGCGCGAGGTAGACGACCGGCAGCGCGGCGTCGGCGAGCAACCAGTCGCGGGTCTGTCCGCGCCACCATGCCTCGAGCGCACCGAGCGCCAGGCCGAGCGTCAGCAGCACGGCGCCGCCCAGGAGCGGCGCGAGCAGCACGCCGAGCGGTGCGTCGAGTGGGTGGACCCAGAGCGCCGGCACGAGCCCGTGCAGGCCGAAGGTGCTGCCGAAGACCGTGCCGAACAGCATCGCCGCGATGCCTCCGACCATCACCAGGCGCGCGATCGGCGTGCGCTTGCGCAGCCACCAGCCGCTGACCGCGAGCAGCAAGCCCTGGCCGACGTCGCCGAACATGTAGCCGAACATCAGCGGCACGACGATCGCCAGCAGCGGGCTCGGGTCGGCCTCGTTCGCACCGGGCATGCCGAGCGCGCGGCTGAAGATCTCGAACGGGCGCACCCAGCGCGGGTTGCGCAAGAGCAGCGGTGCGCGCACGTTCGCCGGCGGCGGCGGCGTGCAGAGCAGCGCGCGGGCGCCGCTCGCGCGCAGCGCCTCCTGCAAGGACGCGGCGTCGCGAGCGCTCGACCAGCCGGTGATCCAGCACAGCCATTCGTCGGCTTCGAGGGCGCGCACGTTGTACAGCAGCCATTGCAGGCGACCGGCGTCGCCGAGCGCGCGGCGGAGGTCGTGGCGCGCGTGCAGCGCGTCGAGCGCCGCGTGCATGCGCTGCACGTCGACCTCGATCGACGCAATCCGTTCCTCGACCGTCGCGGCATCGCGCGGGATGGCGGTGCGCAGGAGCTCCGGCACCTCGTGGACGCGGCCGCGCAGCTTGGCAACGGTGTGCGTCATCGCCTCGAGCGCTTCGGGCCGTCCGGCCACGAGGAGATGGACGCAGCCGTCGACGAGCACTTTCACGGCGACCGTTTCCGGTGCGAGCGCGACCGCGGCGAGCGCTTCGTCGGCGGCGGTCTGCGGCGGCAGCACGAAGAGGCGGACCCCGAGCCACGGACCGGCCTCGTTCCAGCGCGCCGATTGCAGCGCGACGCTCGCGAGCGCCGGCAGCACGCGTTGCCAGACGCGCAACTCGTCGCGTTCGGACTCGCGACGCTGCAGCGACACGATCAAGGGCTCCGCATCGGCCGCCCAGGCGCGGATCGACGTCAGGCAGCGCTGCAGTGCAGCGACGGGCGCCTCGGGAAACGGCGAAGGCGCGCACGTCGACGACGCCGGCCAGTAGGGCTGATAGCGCGCCGCCAGCTCGCCGTACTGCGCGAGCAATGGCAGGACGTCGCCGAGCGCCGCCGCCAGCGCCGCGCCGCCGCGCGCCTCGAGCTCGACGCTGCCGGTGCGCGCCAGCGCCTCCAGCACGAGCGTCGCGTCGTCGCGCGCGGCGAGCACCTCGAACCAGCGGGCCGGGCGCGGCCGCAGCATCACGCTACCTTCCAGCCGGGGAAGATCACGCGGCGCAACAGCTCGGCGCGCAGGCGCTCGAAGTCGAGCGCACAGAGCGCGAGGTGGGCGAACGCGACCGCCGGCTGCAGCGCCGCGCGTCGCAGCAGCAGCACGAGCTCGCTGCGCAGCGACGCGCGCAGTGCCCAGCCCTCGGTCGGCGCTGCGACGCGAAAGACCCTGGCGTGCTCGCGCAGCGCGCGCACGAGCGCTTCGAGCGAATGACGCATCGAGTCGGGAGTGGCGCGCGCGCCGGTGTCGTCGCCTTCGCGGGCGTTCGCGGGCAGGCGGCGCCGCCATTCGGCGAGCCATGTGCCGGCGGCATCGTCGGGGGCGGTCCACGCCGCGGCGAGCGGAGCCGCCGGACCGGCGGCGAGCACCGCGGCGCGCGACGTCGGCGGCGCGGCGGCCACTGCGCGCCACGCCTCGTCGTCGCGCATCCAGTGCGGCGGATCGCCGCCGCGCGCGAGGTGCTGGACGAGGGGCAGCTCGGGCAGCCAGGCACACCAGCGCACGGCTTCGTGCCACGCCTCGGGCATCCAGCCGGCGACCTCGGCGACGACGCCGCGCCAGTGCCGGCGCAGCGTCGCTTCGATCTGCGCGACGCCGCTGTCGACGCTGACGCCTTCGAGCCACGGCCGCAGCGCGGTCGTGCGCGCCAGCTCGAGCGCCGGCGCCCAGTCGCGGATCGCCTCGATGCGCCGCCAGTCGGCGCCAGCGAGACGTTCGCCGTGGCGCGCCAGCACGCGCGCGTGCGTGAGCTCGAGGCTGCCGGCGACGATCACGGCGGCGCTCCTGCGAGCTGTCGAGCGAGCGCCGCGAGCGCGCGCGCCAGCCGCGCGCGATCCTCGGGCGCGACCGGCTGCGGCAGGTCGAGCTTTGCCGCCTCGGCGTCGAGGGCGGCGATGCGCTCCGTGCAGTCGCGCTCGAACGCCGCCACGATGGAGCGCACGCGATGCTCGGTCCGTTCGTTCAGACGCCGCGCCGCGCCGCGTGCCTGTTCGGCAATGTGCAGCGCTTCGACCTGCGCGCGCGCGATGGCCTCGCGCGCCTCGCGCTCGACGGAGAGCACGCGGGCCATGGCGGCTTCGGCCGCGCCGTTGCGCTCGCTCGCCTCAGCCATGTGCCTTCCCCAGATGGTCCGGGATCCTCGCAGCGAGTATGCAAAGGCATCTGTCCTGCACGCGTTGAGCCATCTCAAGCGGCGCCGATGTCATGGCGGCGGGCCGGCGTCACGAGCGCGCGATGCGGCCTTCGGACACCAGAGGTGCGTAGAGCGCGCGGTCCGCGCGCATGCGTTCGAGCACCGCTTCCGGCGTCGACGGCGTGAGCTCGAACCCCGCGCGCTCGGTACGGCCGCGCACTTCGTCGGCGGCGAGGGCCGACGCGAGGTCGCGCTGCAGGCGCTGGAGCAATGCCGGCGGCGTGCCGGCGACAGTCACGAGCGCTGCCCAGGGATGCATCTCGATCGCGGGGCCGCCGGCCTCGACCAGCGTCGGCACCTGCGGCAGGTTCGCCAGCCGGCGGCTCGACGCGACCGCGAGCGGCCGCAGCCGTCCCGCCGCCATCAGCCCGGCGACGCTGTTCACGCTGAACGCGGTGAAGTCCACCGCGCCGTTCGCCACCGCCGTGAACAGTGCGCCGGCATCGGTGAAGGGAACGTGCAGCAGCTGCACCTGCGCGGCGCGCGCGAACGTCTCGATCGCGACCTGGCTGGCGTGGCCGTTGCCGAGCGAGCCGTAGCTGACGCGCTCGGGTGCGCGCCGCGCGGCGTCGAGCAACTCCGCCACCGTGCGGTGGCCGCTCGCGGCGCCGACCCAGACGACGAACGTGGCGTGAAACAGCAGCGTCAACGGCACGAGATCGCGCGCCGGGTCGTAGGGCAGCGCGTCGTGGAGCAGCGGATTCACGACGAGCGTCGCGGTGTCGGCGAGGAACAGCGTGTGGCCGTCGGCCGGGGTGCGGCGCACCTCGCCGAAGGCGACGATTCCCGAAGCGCCCGGCTTGTTGTCGACCAGCACCGGCGTCTTCCACGCCTGGGCGAGCTGCTCGCCGACGCAGCGCGCGACGACGTCGGGGCCGACGCCGACCGAATACGGCACGACGATGCGAACCGGGCGCGCCGGAAACGTCGTCGCTTCGGCCGCCCGCGCGAAACGCGCGGCAGAGAGCGTTCCGGCGAGCGCGGCGAGCGCCGCGAGCAGGGTGCGTCGCGGCAGCACGCCAGGCGGCGTTGCGCGGCTGGCGGTTTGTGCCGTCACGCTTTGCCGGTCTGTTCGCGGCAATGCACCAGGCGCTGGTCTCGGGCGGGGAATTGCCGGTGACGCTCGGAGACGCGCGGGCCTCACTGGAACTGGTGACGGCGCTCTACCATGCGGCGGCCCGGGCGCTCGTGGTGCGCAACGCCGGCGACGTCCGCGGCAACCTCACGCTGCCGGCGGCCGGCGAGTCCGGGACGGCGGTGAGCTGGGCCTCGAGCGACCCCGCGGTGATCTCCGCGGCGGGCGAGGTGCACCGCCCCGCGCACGGCGCCGGCGCGGCGTCGGTGACGCTGACCGCCACGGTCCGCCTCAACGCGGCCTCGGCCACCCGCGACATCACGGCGACCGTGCCCGAGCTGCCGGCCGCCGCGCCGCTCAAGGGCTACCTGTTCAGCTACTTCACCGGCGAGGGCACGGCGAACGGCGAGCAGGTCTACAACGCGCTGAGCAACGGGAACGACGCGCTGAGCTGGCGCGAGATCAACGACGGCAACCCGGTGCTGACGTCGACGCTCGGCACCCAGGGCCTGCGCGACCCGTTCATCATCCGCTCGCCGGAGGGCGACAAGTTCTACCAGATCGCGACCGACCTGCGCATCTACGGCAACGGCAACTGGGACGCCTCGCAGCGCACCGGCAGCAAGTCCATCATGGTGTGGGAGTCCACCGACCTGGTGCACTGGACCGACCAGCGGCTGGTCCGGGTCTCGCCGGACACCGCCGGCAACACGTGGGCGCCCGAGGCGTTCTACGACGACGGGCTCGGCGCATACGTGGTGTTCTGGGCGTCCAAG
>Ga0207691_10007109_pt1 | contig 10806 bp, 10 predicted proteins | sample KBSM13metaG_FD_184327 | JGI IMG/M metagenome (GOLD analysis project Ga0207691, IMG submission 184327) | Miscanthus rhizosphere microbial communities from Kellogg Biological Station, Michigan, USA - KBS M1-3 metaG (SPAdes) (version 2) | ecosystem: Host-associated > Plants > Roots > Rhizosphere >... | reverse complement strand
GAAAGGAGATTCGCGAGCTGGTTGGACCCGAGCACGCTCATCACCGAGCCGAACGTCACCGGGATCGAGTAGGCGGCGAGGAACACGATGATCACGAGCACCTTGGCGACGTACCCGCCCATCTGGGGGAGCAGGACGAGCTTCACGTACGCACCGAAGTCACCGAGAATCGCCGCGCCCTTCTTCGCCTTCTCCCACATGCTCTTGACCCAGCGCCAGAAGATGCGCAGCAGGAGCACCACGAGGAAGAGCCCACCGCCGATGATCCCGAGCACGAGTACGGGATGGTTCGTGATCGCGTCGCGCTCGTCGCCGAACCGGAAGTCGAACGAGCCTGCGACCTGGCTGAAGAGGTAGACGTAGATCAGCGTCCCGATCACGAAGTAGAAGATCTTCTGGACGACGTACCCGGCCAGGATTCCCGGGAACGTCGAGCCCCGGACGACCGCCAGATACATGACGAGGGTCACGAAGGTCCCGATGTTCGCGGGCAGGAAGTTGTTGAGGGCGACGCCCGCTGCGTACGCGGCCAGCACCGGCATGTACGTCACGCCTCCCGGGTACGCGTAGCGGAGGATCCCGTACCAGCCGAGCGCTGTGAGCGTCGTCTGGAGCGCCTGGAACAGGCACCCGAGGACGATGTAGACGAACGAGATGCTCGAGACCGTGTCCCACAGTTGGGTGAGCCACCCCCACACGTCGACGCCGGCGAGATGCAGAACGGCGAATAGCACCACGAGGCCGACGATCCAGGCGACGATCTTGACGACACGCCGCCGCTTGGACGGTTGCTCGAGCGGGATCGCTGCCTCGGACATCGGACGGGAGCCTAAACCGCTCGCCGGACCCGTTCGCGGTGCCGCGGAGGTTCCACCCGGGTGAACGGCCGCCGCGCGCTCGCCGAGGGCTGCGTCACAGCGCGGGCGAGAGCTCCGCGCCCGGGCTCCCCTGCGACGTCTTCTCCCGCCCCTTCTCGCGGGCGGAGGAGATGACCACCGCGCCGAACAGGGCCAGACCGAGCGACGCGCTCGCGACCACCGCGTGCCACGGCGGGTTCCGGTCGAGCCGCTCCTGGAGGACGAGCGCACCGAGAAGAACACTGATCACGGGGTTCGCGACCGATACGGTCGCCACCGACGGGACGAGCTTGCCGGTCGAGAGCGAGAGCTGCTGGAAGAGGAACCCGATCACTCCCGCGGCTGCCCAGATCCAGAACTCCCAGCTCGCGACCACGTCGCCGAGGCCGTCGGTGTGCAGGTTCTCGACGACGGGCTTCATCAGGGTCGCCGAGAGCCCATAGAGCATCCCCGCGACCGTCCCGAGCACCGCGGCGCGCGTCGAGAGGTTGCCGCGGTTCGCGAAGAGGAGCAGGGCGACACAGGCAAGGCCGATCAGGACGACCGCGATCGCCCAGTCCGCGTTCGGCGCGTCCTCGATCCCGGCCGCGGGATCGCCGAACGAGGCGAACCCTGCGAGGCCGACGACGATGATTGCCGCCCCGAGGATCTCGCGCCGCCCAACCGTCTGGTGCGTCAGGAAGTACCCGAGCGGGAGAGCCCAGATCACCGTCGTGACGAGGAGCGGCTGGATGATCGAGACCCGCCCGCGGTCGAGCGCCGCTGCTTGGAGAACGACCCCGACGATCTGGGCGGCGAGCCCGAGCAGCCAGACCCACTGGCCGAGGAGCACGAGGAAGCTCGTCGGATGCCGGAACGAGACGCCGCTGAGGCTCAGCGCCGCCTTCTGCCAGAGCGTCGCCGCAAGCGCGAAGCAGACGGCTGCGAGGAGCGCGAGGAGGGCGGCGACATCGTCCACGGGCGCCAACTATAGGTTCGCCGTTCACCCGGGTGAAGTCCGGGGGTCCGGTTGCCGCGCGGCCTCCGGTGCGCAAGAGTCGCGGGTGACGAGCTCGGGCCTGCCGAGTCGACGCTCGTCGCAGGGAGACTGGTCGAGGCGGCCGGACGTGCAGCGCGCCACAGTCGTGCAGTGAGAGAGGATGAGGGCATGACCTCCACGACACACGGAGCCGACGGTCGGTCGACCGAAGGCACCGCGCCCGAGCGCGCGACCATCGTCCTTGGCGCCCTGATCCTCGTCGCGGCCGTCGCCAACCTCAACCTCTCCGTCGCCAACGTCGCCCTCCCCGACATCGGGGAAGCGTTCGACTCGTCGCAGACGACGCTCAACCTGATCGCGGTCGGCTACTCGCTCGGTCTCGCCGCGTCGGTGCTCTGGTTCGGCGCCCTGGGCGACCGCTACGGCCGCAAGCTGATGATCGTGCTCGGGATGGGTCTCTCGATCCCGGCCTCGCTCCTTGCCGGGTTCGCGCCTTCAGACGAGGTGCTCTTCCTCGCGCGCGTCGGCGGCGGGCTGGCCGCCGGCATGGCCTATCCCACGACGCTCGCGCTCGTCACCGCGCTCTGGTCGGGGCCGGGCCGGACGAAGGCGATCGCGCTCTGGTCCGCGCTCGGCGGCGGGATCGCCGCGCTCGGCCCGCTCGTCTCGGGCCTGCTGCTCGAGCACTTCGACTGGGGATCCGTCTTCGTCGTGACCGTGCCACTGGCCGTGCTTGCCCTGCTGCTCGCGATCAAACTCGTCCCGGCCCACGTGAACGAGTCGACCGAGCCGGTCGACAACCTCGGAGGCGTCCTCTCCGCGCTCCTCGTCGGCGGGCTCGTCGTCGCCATCAACTTCTTGCCGGTGCCGGGAGAGACAACGCTCGCTCTCTCCCTGCTCGCCGTCGCCCTCGTCTGCGGCGTCCTGTTCTTCCTGCGCCAGCGCCGGGCCGAGAATCCGCTCTACGACCTCCGGATCGCCGCGCGCCCGACGTTCTGGGTGGCGGGATGCGCGGGGATCATCGTCTTCGGCTCGCTGATGGCCGCGATGTTCGTGAACCAGCAGTTCCTCCAGAACGTGCTCGGCTACTCGACGATCGAGGCGGGAGCCGCGATCCTGCCTGCGGTCGTCTTCATGGTCATCGTCGCGCCGCGCTCGGCGAAGCTCGTGCAGCAGCACGGGTCGCGCCAGACCCTGATGAGCGGGCAGGTGCTCCTGCTGATCGCGTTCGTCCTGATGCTGCTGCTCTGGAAGGACGACATCGCCTACTGGAAGGTCGCGCTCCCGCTCTGCTTCCTCGGCGCCGGCGTCGGGCTCGCCGGGACGCCGTCGTCGAACTCGCTGACGGGTTCCGTCCCGGTGCGGCGCGTCGGCATGGCGTCGGGAACCGCCGACCTGCAGCGCGACCTCGGGGGAGCCCTGATGACCTCCGTGCTCGGCGCGCTCCTGACCCTGGGCTATGCGTCCGCGATGGGCCAGGCGATCGACCAGTCCGGAAAGAACGTCACCGACGCGACCCAGGCGCAGCTCCAGCTCTCCTTCGCGAGCGCCGAGGACCTCGCGAAGCAGAACCCCCAGTACGCCAGCCAGATCACTGCCGCAGCGAAGCAGTCGTTCCTCGACGGCGGCGACTGGGCGTACGTCGGCGCGATGGTGGCGATCGCCGCAGGGTTGGCGCTCGTCTTCTTCTTCTTCCCGCGGAAGGAGCGCGAGGAGGAGCTGCGCGCCTCGTACCACGCCAAGGACGAGTCGGCCGTGCCGGCCGGCAGCCCACAGGCAGCACCGCAGGAATCGCCTGCATGAGTTCAGCAACGAACCACCGACCAGAGGAGACCACCATGGCAGAGGACACCCCGGTTCTCGACCTGCTCGCATCGATGACGGCCGACTCGCTCGAGGCGTCGAGCCTCGACTCGGAGGAGCTGATGCTCGTGCGGCTCGCCGCGCTCGTCGCGGTGGACGCGCCGCCCGCGTCCTACCTGCTGAACCTCGGAGCCGCGAGCGAGCTCGGCTTCGGTGTCGAGGACGTGCAGGGCGTGCTGGCCGCGGTCGCCCCGATCGTCGGCACCGCACGGGTCGCGTCCGCGACCGGCAACATCGTGCGTGCGCTCGGGTTCGCGCTGGAGGCCGCCGAGCTCGACGACGACGCCGCCTAGGCGCGGCGGAGGGCGCGGTTCCCGCGCGAGCCATGCCCGCAGGGGAGCCGCGCCCTCCGCCGAACCACCTCAGCCGACGGTCTCGGGCGCGTCGCCGACGCGGTGGCGGAAGACGTAGTAGGTCCAGCCCTGGTAGAGGAGCACGACCGGTACGGAGATGAGCGCGACGACGCTCATGACGGCGAGCGCGTAGTGCGACGACGACGCGCTGTCGACGGTGAGGCTGTTCCCGAAGCCGGTGCTCGACACCATCACCCGCGGATAGAGGCTCGTGAACAGGGTCACGACCGCTGCGACGATCCCGAGCCCCGTCATCGCGAACGCCCGCCCGCTGCGTCCGCGCAGGGTGAAGAGGACGGCGAGCGCGAGGGCCACGATCGCGAGGGCGGCCGGGAGCACGGGCGGGAAGAGATCCTTGTCGTTTCGGTCGATCGCGACGGCCACCGTCCAGGCGACGTAGACGGCGCCCATGACGACCGCCGGGATCGCAAGGCGCCGGGCCGCGTGCTCCGCTCGGGCGTGCAGCTCGCCGACCGTCCGCAGTGTGAGGAAGGTCGCGCCGTGGAAGGCGAAGAGCGCCACAACTGCGATGCCCGCGAACACGGTGTACGGGCTGAACAGATCGAGGAGGTTGCCGGTGAAGTCGCCGTCCGAGTTGATCGGGGTGCCGTACACGAGGCATGACAGCCCGACGCCCCAGAGGAGCGGAGCGCCGAGGCTCCCGACCGTGTTCGCCCACGTCCAGACCGCGCGCCAGCGCGGGCTCTCGCTCTTGGAGCGCCACTCGAACGAGACGACGCGGACGATGAGGAAGAAGAGGATGAGCAGGAGCGCCAGGTAGAAGCCCGAGAACATGGTCGCGTACCAGGCCGGGAACGCCGCGAAGGTGGCGCCTCCGGCCACGACGAGCCAGACCTCGTTCGCGTCCCAGACCGGTCCGATGGTTCGCAGGGTCGTGCTCCGCTCCGCGTCCGAGCGTGGCACGAACGGCAGCAGCATCCCGACGCCGAAGTCGAACCCTTCGAGCAGGAAGTACATCGCCCAGACCACGACGATGAGGCAGAACCAGAAGGTCTGGAGATCCATCAGTACTCCACCGCCGGGAGGGCGAACTCGTCGCCCTCGCCGCCGAGCTCGGGCGGGTCGACACGTGCGTAGCGGCGCATGAGGACGAAATCAACGACGAGAAGCGCCGCGTACAGGGCGACGAAGACGCCGAGACTGGTGGCAATCGTGGCGGTCGACACGCTCGGTGAGTTGGCGTCCGCCGTCTTCAGCAGGCCCCACACGATCCACGGCTGTCGCCCGACCTCCGAGAGCACCCAACCGGCGAGCGCCGCCGCATACGGGAGCGGGATGGTCAGGACACCGAGCCACAGGAACCAGCGCCTCGACGCAAGACTCCCACGCCGGTAGAGGAGCGCACCGAGCGCGAAAACGAGGAAGACGAGCGTGCCGGCATACGCCATGATCCGCATGCTCCAGTACGTCGTCCGCGTCGGCGGGATGTAGTCGCCGGGCCCATACGTGGCCGCCTCGGAGGCCTGCAGCTCGTTCATCCCCTTCACCTCGCCGTCCCACGAAAGCGTGGCGAGGATCGACAGGAGGTGCGGGATCTGGATCGAGAACGACGGCGTCTGGTCGTCGACGGTGAAGCCGCCGATCTGGAAGAGGGAGAACGAGCACGGCTGACACGTGTCCCACTGCGCCTCGGTCGAGGCGATCTTCATGGGCTGGTAGTCGGTCACGACGACCCCCATCTGGCTGCCGACGCCGAGGTTCACTGCCGAGATCGGGAGTCCGACGATCAGCGCGAGCTTCGCCGCGTGGCGGAACAGCTCCTGGTTTCGGCCGCGGACGAGGTGCCAGCAGCTGACGCCGAAGATCACGACCGCCGCCGTCGTGAGCCCGACGAGCAGCACGTGCATGTAGGCCCAGATCGCGAAGCGGTTCGAGAAGAGCTCCCACACGTCCGTCAGCTCGGCGCGGCCGTCGGTGACGGTCGAGCCGACCGGCCGCTGCATCCAGGAGTTCGCCGAGATGATGAAGAACGCCGACGCCCAGCTTCCGATGGCGAACAGCCAGACGGTCGCCAGATGGACGCGTCGCGAGAGCCGGTCCCAGCCGAAGATCCAGAGGCCGAGGAACGTCGACTCGAGCATGAATGCCGCGAGCCCTTCGATCGCGAGCGGCGCGCCGAACACGTCGCCCACGAACTGAGAGTAGATCGACCAGTTCATCCCGAACTGGAACTCCTGCACGAGCCCCGTCGCGACACCGATCGCGAAGTTGATCAGCATCAACGTCCCGAAGAAGCGGGTCAGCCTGAGCCAGGCCTGGTCGCCGCCGCGGTACCAGAGCGTCTGCATGACGGCGACGAGCGGGGCGAGGCCGAGCGTGAGCGGGACGAACAGGAAGTGGTAGAGCGACGTGGTCGCGAACTGGATCCGCGCGAGATCGACCGTCGTCACCGCCAGGGCGCCCATTGCGTCGACCATCATGACACCTTGCCGGCGCTCGGTCCGCCGATGCCCTGGGCGTCGGCCGTATTCGCGAGATCGAGGTCGACCGAGTGGCTCCAGCGCTCTTTCACCGTCGCGTCGAGTCGCGCGAGCTCGTCCTCGACTGCCTGCCGGTGCTCCGGCGGCACACGCTCGCGCAGGTCCTCGAGCAGCGCTCGCAACCGCCTCACGACCTGGACCGACGAGCCCCCGTACAGGCGGATCTCCGTGATCGCAGCCTGGACGATGTCCTCCCAGCGTCGTGCCCTGACCACGAGACCGGGCGATCGGGCGTCCGCGCGGACGGAGGTCGATCCCGACGTCGTCCCGAAGAGCCGCAGCGTGTCGCCGAGATGGTCGAGGACCTGCACGGCAGTGGTCGGGTCGTTGACGGCGGGCGAGAGCGCCCTGATCGCGATGTCGACCATCACGCGAATCGCGAAGGCGGGGTCCTGCTCGATCGTCCGCTCGACCCCGAGCACGACCATCGACCGCAGCCGCCTCTCCGCCGACGGGTCCATTCCCTCCCCGCCGTACACCTCGAGCAACGCCGCTCCCTCCGGCACGAAGTCGCCCACCGCCGGCCGGACGACGATCAGGCAGTCGTGCGCCCGTGCAAAACGAGCGAGCCCGCGGGCGTCCATCGCCTGAACGGCTCCTGCCCTCAGGGTCGCGACGACGAGGGTCGGGGGCGCGTCGCCGACGTACGCGGCCGGCAGGTGCGTCGGCGCGTCGGGCCCCTTCGCCTCCCGGATCATGGCATCGAACGAGCGTCGGCCGGCCTTGGCGACGAGCGCGGCGACCGCGACGGGGCGCAGCCGGTGAATCGAGCGATTCAGGAACACCAGGAAGAGGAGAACCCCGGTGGAGAGGAGGAATCCGGCAAGCGTCACGCCGAAGCTCGGCACCGAATTCTGCTCCACTCGCCGGAGGAGCGCATACGAGAACGTCAAGGTCCCGACGAGGACGGCGAGCACGGCCTTGAGCAGCCCGTCGCGATAGAAGATCCGCATGTAGCGCGCCGAGAACGTGCCGGTCGCCATCTGCACGATCAGCACGGCGACCGTGACGACGAACCCGGTGAGGCCGACACTCGCGGCGACGACCGAGGCAAGCACGGCCTGCGCCGTCCCGGCCGAGTACGACCAGCCCTCGGGCAGGCTGTAGTGCCTGTCCGCCTCGGCGGCGGCGATGCCGCACAGCGACCCTGCGGCGCCGCCGAGGACCGGCACGAACCAGATGCTCCCTCGCAGGAACTGCCGCACCCGGAAGCGCCGGCTCCAGCTCACCTCCGCCTTCCCCCCGGCCGGATCGCGCTCACGCGAGCGTTGTTCGGCCTAGGAGCAGTCGGGACCGCTGAGTGTCGACGAGACGGACGACGCGAGCGTCTGCGTGGCGGATTTGATGCCGCCGAGCGCATCGCTCACCGACGCGTCGTCCGGCACCTCCTCGACCGCCGACTGGTACGAGTCCCACGCGGTCGAGAGCTCGCTCGTCGTCACGTCCTTGAGGCCGGAGGCGTCGCTCTTCACCGCGTCCCAGTCGCCCTGGATGGCGTCCACCGCCGACTGGTAGTCGGACTTCGACGCCGTCGTAGGGCTGAGGTCGGTGAGGCTCTGGACGGACGACCCGAGCGCGTCGACGCTCGAGCAGAAGCTCTGCCGCGCCTCGGCCTGCGATTCGCTGCCGCCGCTCCCGAGGACGGCGATCAGGACGACACCGCCGGCAAGCACCGCGCCGAGCAGGATCAGCCACAGCGTTTTCGTCATGTCACACCTCCGCGAGAGGAGCCGATCCCGAACATGATGACGGCCGCGAACATGACCCGACCCGTGCGGCTGGCGTCCGACGTCGACATCGTCCTCCTTCGCTGGAAGTCGGGGCAGGGGTTCAGTGTTCTCCCGCGATGTACTTCGGGATCATCCTAGAACGCCGATCGCGAGGCACGAACCCGTTCGCGGGCGGTTCACCCGGGTGAGCGGCCTCGCAGAATTGCCTATCCCGGAGGCTGCGGGGTGAAGGGGCGGAGCTCGTCCTGCCCCTCGCGCACGACGCCGTAGCTCGCCTCCGGAACCTCGTTCCAGGCACCCGCGAGGTCGCCGAGCGGCTCGGACACGACGAGCCTCGACTCGTCGGACACCTGGTGGAGCACCGGGTTGTCGGGGTACTGCGCGCGAAGGGTGTCGACCCTCGTCGAGTAGAAGAGCGATCGCGACCGGCCCTCGCTCGAGTACCGGAACCCCCAGACGCTCGTCCCGTCCGTCGTCGCGACCGTCATCTGGATCGGATGCTCGATCCCCTTGCCGCGACCGACCTGCTCGACGAGTCCCACCGCTCGTTCGACCGCGGCGGGCGGGTCGTCCTCGAGCCCCAGCGTGAGCGCGAGGAAGAAGAAGGCCTCGGAATCGGTCGACCCGTCGATGTCGGGGTAGAGCGACGGGTCGACCGCGAGCAGCAGGTCCCGCTTGACGTCGTGGAAGCGGGCGATCGAGCCGTTGTGCATCCAGAGCCAGCGGCCGTGGCGGAACGGGTGGCAGTTCGACTGCTGCACGGGCGTGCCCGTCGATGCCCGGATGTGCCCGAAGACGAGGCCCGAGCGGACATTGCTCGCGAGCTCGCGCAGGTTGCGGTCGTTCCACGCGGGCTCGACGCTCTTGAAGAGCGCGGGCGTCCCCGACTCGCCGTACCAGCCGAGGCCGAACCCGTCGCCGTTCGTGGTCTCGACGCCGAGCCTCGAATGGAGGCTCTGGTCGATCAGTGAGTGCGCCGGCTTGTAGAGCAGCTCCTCGAGGAGAACGGGCGTCCCGGAATATGCGAGCCAGCGGCACACGGCGACGGCTCAGTGGGCGAAGGAGGTCCCGCTCCCGGCGTCGTGCACGGGCTCGGGCTGTCGCTGCAGGCGGGGCAGCTGGCGCTCGAGGTCGGCGACGAGCATGTCCGCGAGGTCGTGCGTGAACCCGCGCCTCACCACCACCCGAAGGGCGTCGAGATCGGTCCGGTTCGCCGGGAACGCGTACGCGGGAACCTGCCAGCCGCGCTCGCGGAGCGCGTTCGACACGTCGTAGACGGTGAAGTTGTCGATGTCGTCCGTCAAGGCGAACGCGAACACCGGGAGCTCGTCGCCTCGTGTCACGAGCTCGAACGGCCCGAGCCCGGCAATGCGCTCGGCGAGCCGCGTCGCGACGTCGCGGGCGTAGCCGTGCACGGTCCGGTACCCGTCGAAGCCGAGCCGGAGGAAGTTGTAGTACTGCGCAACGACCTGTGCTCCCGGGCGCGAGAAGTTCAGCGCGAACGTCGGCATGTTGTCGCCGAGGTAGTTGACCCAGAAGATCAGGTCCTCGGGCAGCGCCGCCGCGTCGCGCCACACGATCCAGCCGACGCCCGGGTAGACGAGCCCGTACTTGTGGCCCGACGCGTTGATCGAGGCGACCCGGGGCAGCTGGAAGTCCCACACGAGCTCCGGGTCGAGGAAGGGGGCGACGAACGCGCCCGATGCGCCGTCGACGTGGACGGGGATGTCGAGCCCCGTCTCGCGCTCGAATGCGTCCAGGGCCTCGCAGATGCCCTGCACCGGCTCGTACGAGCCGTCGAATGTCGACCCGAGGATCGCGACGACGCCGATCGTGTTCTCGTCGCAGAGCTTCACCGCCTCCTCGGCCGAGAGGTGGAAGCGGTCGCCCTCCATGGGCACGAGCCGCATCTCGACATCCCAGTAGTTCGCGAACTTCTCCCAGCAGACCTGGACATTGATGCCCATCACGAGATTGGGCTTGTCGTTCGGCTTGCCCTCGGCCGCGCGCCGCTTCTGCCAGCGTCGCTTGAGCGCGAGCCCGCCGAGCATCGCGGCCTCGCTCGACCCTGTCGTCGAGCAGCCCGTCGCGGTCGCGGTGTCCGGCGCATGCCAGAGCGCGCTCAGGATCCCGACGCAGCGGGACTCGATCTCGGCCGTCTGCGGGTACTCGTCCTTGTCGATCATGTTCTTGTCGAGGCACTCCGCGATGAGCCGCTCCGACTGCGGCTCCATCCACGTGCTCACGAAGGTCGCGACGTTGAGGCGGGCGTTGCCGTCGAGCATCAGCTCGTCGTGGATCACCTGGTAGGCAACGTCGGGCGGCATCTCGCCGGCCGGAAGCTCGTGCCGCGGGACGGCGCTCCCGGCGAGCCCGAAGCGCGGCCCGACGCTCAGCTCGGAGGCCTTCCCGGGAGCTGCGCTCGGATGCTTGAGGCTCACGCTCGGCGACGCTACCACCCCGGGGCGCGAGGACGGACGCGCAGCGGCGCCTCACCCGGGTGAATGGTCGGTCGGCGGCATG
>Ga0207691_10007105_pt1 | contig 10810 bp, 9 predicted proteins | sample KBSM13metaG_FD_184327 | JGI IMG/M metagenome (GOLD analysis project Ga0207691, IMG submission 184327) | Miscanthus rhizosphere microbial communities from Kellogg Biological Station, Michigan, USA - KBS M1-3 metaG (SPAdes) (version 2) | ecosystem: Host-associated > Plants > Roots > Rhizosphere >... | reverse complement strand
GAAACCCGGCGGCCGCTTCGCGGTGTCCGACGTGGTCATCCGCGGCGCGAACATGCCAGAGGCCGTTCGGCGCAGCATGGAACTCTGGATCGGCTGCGTCGCGGGCGCGCTCGAGGAAGGCAGCTACCGGGACAAGCTGACGAGCGCGGGGTTCCGCAACGTGGACGTCGAGCCGACACGCATCTACCGCGCTGCCGACGCGAAGCACTTCCTCGATGACGCAGGAATCTCCGACGAAGCGGTACTCGCGGACATCGACGGACGGTTCATGAGCGCGTTCGTGCGGGCTGAGAAACCGGTCGCCCCCCGGGAGTGCTGCTCGTCCGTGTGCTGCACCGATCCCAAACACGAACCCGGAACTGAGAACACGCGCGCATGAACCGCAGGTCTTACTTGAAGTTCTTGTTCTTTACCGGCTGATCTGTTCGGAACTCGTGCGCGAGGTTGTAGTAGCCCGCGCTCGAAAGCGTCACGGTCTGGTCCTGGTCCGTCGTGTTCTGCCAGTACCAGCCGTGGATTCCCGCGAACGGCGCGGTCAGCGTCCCTGACGCGCCGGTCATCCCATCCTTCTTCTCGTACGATTGGGCGTAGCCTCGCGGCGCGCCGTCGGGCTCCGCATGGAACTCAGTGTTCATGGGCGCCGACGACGACCACGAATAGAGCAACGACTCTCCTTTCTCGAGCCGGTACTTGTATTCCATCCCTTCCTTCGGCTTCAGCTGAAAGGTCACAGTCTCCTGCGTAAACGTCGTCTCCTGCGGCGCCAGGATCGGCACGCCGCCCGCCGCAGTCCCCTTCCCCGCTTCAAGCGCGGCAACCTGCTTGCCGGTCTCGCCGAGCTGCAGCAAGCCGAGCCTGGCTCCAGTCCCCAGCGGATCGATCGCATATTCAGCGGGCAGGATCACCGTCACGAGCAGCACGCCGGCGACGAGCAGCGCCGCGCCACACGCCACCGCCAGGCGATGTCGGATCTCCAGGAGCGGCTCGATGACCGCCTCGTTGGAATGTGGGACCTGAACGTTGGGAGTTGGGAGTTGGGTATTGGGAGTTGTCATGATCACGCAGCCAGGAAGTATCCGGACAGCTGGTAGCCGACCAGCAGGAATCCGCACGCCATCACGATCGCATTCGTGGCAAACGCGTGATGCAGGAATCCAGTCCGGGTGCGCCAGAACGTCAGCGCAATGAGAATGAAGGTCAGCGCCAGGCCTTGCCCAAGCTCGACGCCGACGTTGAAGCTGACGATGTTGGCGACGAGACCCTGCGGCGAGAGCGCGAACTCCTGCAGCTTGGTGGCCAGGCCGAAGCCGTGGAAGAGGCCGAAGACCAGCACCGCGGCACGCGTGTCCGGCTGGAAGCCAAAGACCTTGCGGAAGCCATCCATGTTTTCAAAAGCCTTGTAGACGACCGAGAAGCCGATCACCGCGTCGATCAGATACGCGTTGGCGTGAACACCACCAAGCACGCCGCCCAGCAGGGTCAGGCTGTGGCCGATGGTGAAGAGGCTCACGTAGAGGAGGACGTCCTTCGGCCTGTAGAGGAAGAAGATCACGCCGACGAGGAACAGCAGATGGTCGTAGCCGGTGACCATGTGTTTGGCGCCGAGATACATCAGCGGGATGATGGCGCGCCCTTCGAGCCCCTGCAGGAACACGGCGTCCTTGCCGGAGACACCGTGCGCGCTCAGCGCGACCGATCCGACTGCGATGACGCCAACCGTCACTAATGCTCGTCTCATCCCTGTCCTTCTCCGTTCGTCCGGCTAAAGCCGGACACTACGATCTCGCGAAGACTGGTCCGCCTGAAGGCGGACACTACGATCTCGCAGACACGGCGATCAATTGCGCTGGTAGCGTTGATGACACGCGTCGCACGACGCGTTGATCACCTCACCGACGGCGAGAATACCGGCCGCGTCCTTCGCTTCTGCAGCCTTCAACGCCGTCTGCGCCGAGTCGCGCAGCGCGGTTGCGAACTTGATCCAGTCCGCTTTGTCCACAACGCGGTCGCCGGTCATCAGCATGTTGGCGGACTCCGCGAGGACGGCGGCGTTGGCGCCCACGACCGCCCATTCCGCGTCGGTTTGCGGCGCCTTCTCGGTCACACCCTTCAGGTCCACGATCGTGCTGACCGAGTCCCAGATGGTGGCCGCCGCCGGCATCGTGATCCCGCGCATGACCTGTTTGACCGTGGCGATGGGCGCCACGGCCGGCGCAGCGGCGCCGGTGGCGGCTGCCGGCGTGGCCCGGAGCGTGCGCCCGGCGGCAATCACGAACCCGATGCCGAAGACGAACAGGAGCACGCTGATGAGAAAGAGCCAGTGAAGAGTACGCATAAGCGTTCAATTGTCTCCCGGTCCGGCTCAAGCCGGACACTACGTGACCCGGTCCGGCGAAAGCCGGACACTACGTGACCCGGTCCGGCTGAAGCCGGACACTACGAGTGTGGTGTCCGCCGTCAGGCGGACCTTCCATACCTCAGATACAACGTCGGCACCACCGCCATGTTCAGGAACGTCGACGTCACCAGTCCGCACAGAATCACGATCGCCATCGGCGTCTGAATCTCGCTGCCCGACTGTCCGCCGCCAAGCGCCAGCGGAATCAGCGCCAGACCGGCCGCCATCGCGGTCATCAGAATCGGCACGAGGCGCTCACGCGCACCGCGCTCGACCGCCGCGCGGAAGTCCGTGACTCCCTCCTCCTCCATCAGATGGTGGATGTGCGACACGAGCATGATCCCGTTGCGCGTCGCAATCCCAAACAGCGTGATGAAGCCGATCATCGTCGCCACGTTCAAGACGCCGCCCGACAGGAAGACGCCGACCACCCCGCCGATCAGCGCGAGCGGCAGATTCACCATGACAATCAGCGCGTCTCGCGGCCTGCCGAAGGCGAGCACAAGCAGCAGGAACAGCCCGCCCATCGCCAGCACCCCCAGCGCCAGCAGCCGCCGCGACGCGCTCTGCTCGCTCTCGAACTGGCCGCCATATTCCACGCGGTAACCGGCCGGCATCGACACATCCTGCGCCACCGCCGCCTGAATGTCCCGCACCACGCTGCCCAGGTCGCGCCCGGCCACATTGCACGAGATCACGATGCGGCGCTGCACGTTCTCGCGAAGCACCATGTTCGGACCCTCTTCGCGCCTGACGTCGGCCACGAGGCGCACCGGGATCGGTCCGCTGCCCGGCGTATCGATCGGCAAATCGGCGATGCGATCGAAGTCCGCAGCGGACGCCGCGTCGAACTTGACAAGGAGGTCGAACGCGGTCCCGCGATCGAAGATGCGTCCCACCGTCGCCCCGGCGAAGCTGGCTTCGATCGCCTCGGCGACGTCACTCGGCCGCAGACCGTACCGGGCAATCATCGGCCGATTGAGCACGAAGCGCACGAACGGCACGTTCATCTGCTGCTCGAGCGACAGATCGACCACCCCGGGCACACTGGCGACAGCCTCGCGCACGGTCTCCCCCAGCCGCCGCAGCGTCAGCAGGTCATCACCGAACAGCTTCACCGCAATGTTCGCGCGCGTGCCCGACAGCATGTGATCGATACGGTGCGAGATCGGCTGACCGATCGTCACGTTCGTGCCGGGAAGCGTCGAAAACTCCCGCCGCAACGAGGCCAGCAGCTCGTCGCGCGAGCGGGACGTTTCGCGCAGACCGACGTCGATTTCGGCCGCCTCAACACCCTGCACATGCTCGTCGTACTCCGCCCGTCCGGTCCGTCGGGCGGTGGCGACGACTTCCGGCTGCGACAGCAGGATTCGTTCGACGCGTCGGCCAATCTCGTCGGACTTGGCCAGCGACGTCCCCGGCAGCGTGTTGGCCTGCACGGTCAGACTGCCCTCGTGGAACTCCGGCAGAAATGCGGTGCCGGCGCGACTCAACGCGGCCACGGCCGCGACAAGGAGCAGCAGCGACGTGGCGATCACCAGGTTGGGCCGATCGAGGATCGGCGGCAGCGTTCGAGCGAACAATCCTTTCAGCCGTTGCGTCAGCCAGCCGTCGTGACCGCGCTGAATGGAGCGCGCATTCGGCAGGAACGCAAAGCAGAGTGCCGGGGTCACGAAGATGGCCACCGCCAGCGATGCGAGCAGCGCGACGATGTAGGCGAACGCCAGCGGCGTCAGCAGCCGACCTTCAATACCGGCAAGACCGAACACCGGGAGGAAGACCATCACGATGATCACGGTAGCGAACACGATCGACGATCGGATCTCGAGCGTGGCGTCGCGAACGATTGTTGCCGCGGGCACGCGCTCCCCCTCCGGCCGCGCCATGTTTTCGCGCAGTCGGCGGACCACGTTCTCCACGTCGATAATCGCATCGTCCACGAGCGCGCCGATGGCGATCGCCATGCCGCCCAGCGTCATCGTGTTGATGCTGGCGCCAAAGGCCCGCAGCGCCAGCACCGCGGCCGCCAGCGACAGCGGAATGGCCGTCAAGGTGATCGCGCTGGCCCTCAGGTTCGACAGGAACAGCAGCACGATGATCACCACGAGGATGCCGCCGTCGCGCAGGGCCGACACCACGTTGTTCACCGCGACCTCGATGAAGTCCGCCTGGCGGAAGATCCGGCGATCGATGGTGTAGCCGGCCGGCAGCTCCTTCTGCAGGACGTCGAGCTGCTGGTCGAGCCGCTGCGTTACTTCGATCGTGTTGGCGCCTGGCTGCTTCTGCACACCGACGATGACGGCGGCCTTGCCGTTGCGCGACCCCTCGCCACGCTTGAAGGCCGCGCCTTCGCGCACGTCGGCCACGTCGCGCACGAGCACCGAACGGCTGCCGCGCAGCGCCACGACTGTTTCGCCGATTTCCTCCGGGGTGCGGACGCGTCCAATCGCCTCCAGCACGTACTCCTGCGCCCCCTCGGTGTAGACGCCGGCGGACGTGTTCTGACTGGCGCCACGGGCCGCGTCGAGGAGTTCCGTCAACGACACCGCGTTCGCTCGGAGCGCGTCGGGATGCGCGATGACCTGGAACTGACGCTCAGCACCGCCGATCGGCGTCACCTGCGAGACGCCCGGCACGGCCAGCAGCCGTCGTCTCACGGTGGTATCGGCGATGGTCCGCAGCGTCAACGGATCGTCCTGCGCCGATGAGATCGCGAAGAACAGGATCTCGCCCATGATCGACGACACCGGAGCCAGCACCGGCCGTTCCACCTGTGGTGGAAGGACCCCGCTGACGAGCGACAGCTTCTCGGACACAAGCTGCCGCGCCATGAAGATGTTGGTGCCCCAGTCGAATTCGACCCAGACCACCGCGATTCCCACGGCAGTGGCGGAACGGACACGGCGCACGCCTGAGGCGCCGTTGATCGCGCTCTCGATCGGAAACGTGACCAGGGATTCCATCTCCTCCGGCGCCATACCGTGGCCTTCGGTCAGGATCGTGACCGTCGGCGCCGTCAGATCCGGAAACACGTCGATCGGCATCTGTTGCGCCGTCCACACGCCCGCGCCGAACAGCAGCAGCGAGAGCCCGATGACGATCCAGTGATGGTCAATCGACCATTGAATGAGGCGTTTCATCAGTGCACGTGCCCTTCCGCCGGCAGGCCCTTCGCCGCCGACGCGAGCTGAATGTCATACGCACCACGCGTCACGACGCGGTCGCCGGGCTTGAGCCCGCTTCGCACGCCGACGACGTCGCCGTCGCGGGACAGCACGTCGATGAACCGTCGATCAAACTTTTCGCCGCTGACCTGGAGAAAGACGTACGGGCGGCCGGCTTCCATCAGCACCGCGTCACGTGGTACGACGGGGGCACGCTGCGTGCGGCCCGTATAGAGCACGGCGGTTCCGGTCTGACCGACGAGCAGGCGGCCCCCGGGATTCTTCACTTCGATTTGCAGCGGCAGCGCGCGCGTCTTCTCGTCGATCACGCCCGCGTCATGGACGTGCCCTGGTTTCAGATCGACCGGCTCGGCAACGCCTGGCACCTCAAACGCGAGCGCGGTGACCGTCCGCGCGATCGGAACATCCGCCACCGGCACCTGCGCCTGCAGTTCGAGTTCGTCGGTACGGACGACGCGGAAGAGCGGTGCCCCTTCGTCGTACGACGCGCCGAGAGCGGCGAAGACGTCTGCGATGCGTCCTGCGATCGGCGCTCGCAGGACAAACGCATTACCGGCGGCTGCTCCCCCGCCGCTTCCCAGTACCTGGTCGCGCTGCGCGAGCCTCGCCTGTGCCGCCGTCAGTCGTGCCTCCGCGATCGTCGTCACCCTCCGGGCATCGTCGACCCGGCGCGCGGGCACGGCACGATCGGCGAGCAGCCGTTCGGCGCGTGCCTGGTCGGCGCGCGCGGCTTCCAGATTGGCCTGCGCTTCGGCCACGCCTGCCGCGAGCGTGGCGCGATCGTCGCCACCTTCCGCCAGGCGCGGCTCCAGCCGGCCGAGCGTCTGGCCCGCGTTCACCCGGTCGCCCACCGACGGCAGATCGGACGCCGCGAATCGGCCGTCCGCGGGCGCGGCCACGACGGCCTCGCCTCCAGTCAGCGGTTCAATCGCCGCAGGCACGCGAAGTGACGTGCGAACGTCCGCTTCGTGAACCAGCGTGGTGGCAAACGCGTTGGTCCACTGCTGTTCTTTGAGGTAGGCAATCGCAGCAGCGTCGGGCTCCGGACGTTTTTCGGCATCCGCGACCGCCTCCGCTTCCGTCGCGAACACGGTTGTCGCGCCGAGATCGTGACGGTCAGAGACGTCCGGACCCTCGAGAATCAGCGCCCACCGATACGCCCCTGCTGGCGGCAGTTTCCCTTCGACGCGAAACGCACCAGGTCGCAACGCGTCGGTGCCGGGCAGCACCACCGGCGCCCCTCCCGAGTCGGGCGTGAACTCGATGCGCGGCCGCCCCGCCTTGACGGCGGCGAAATCCTTGAGCCGTGTCAGATGCACCGCGAATCGAATCGTTTTGCCGGCGACAAACGGCGGGTGCTCCATGAACAGTTCGCTCGCGTCGGTCCAGTTCGTGACGGCGAGCGTCGGCGGTTCGGCCGTGGCCGCGGGCGCCGCTGCATTCTGTTTGCACGACACCGCAACAGCGACTGCCAGAATCGCCAGGACATGGGACAAGTGCGCGTGGCACTTGAACGTGGAAACTTGTAACGTCACGGAATCTCCCATCCGCTGATGAATTCGAGCTCCAACTCCGCCTGACGAACCGCCAGATCGAGCGTGCCCTGCCGCACACGAGCCGTAGCGGCACTGCGGTACGCATCGAGCAATTCCAGGATTCCGCGTTCGCCGGCGTCGTAGCTGATCTGCGCGATGCGCTCGAGATCGGCAGACGCGGGCACGGCCGTCGCGCGATACCGATCGGCGACCTCGCGACGCTGGATCACGACATCGCGCCAGCCCGTAATCTGACTGCGCAACGCCGTTCGGAGCGCGTCCAGCTGCGCTTCCGCCTGGGTCCGCTTCGCACGGGCAGCCGCCTTCTCCGGACGCCCCCGATCGAACAGCGGGACCGGCACATGCACAGTCACAACGCTGCCGATGTCGCCGTCGCCGACGTTGGAAGACTTGGTGCCGGCCACAACCTCCGGCTCGGGAATCACACGCTTCGCTGCCGCACGTTCGGCAAACGACGCGGCATCTGCTTCGTGCCGAAGCGCGCTGATCTCACCACGCGTCTGTTCGGCTTTCGCCAGCAACTCCTCCACCGGCGGCACGACGAGGCGGGCCCCTGTTGCTGCCACGACGGTGAGCGCGGACGAAGCCGGCGCCGTGAGAAACCCTCCCAGCGTTGCCTGGGCACGCGCGCGCTCGGAGGCGGCGGCAGCGCGGTCGATGTCGAGCTCGAGGACCTCGCGCTCGGCACGGAGGCGGTCGAACCCCGCCGCATCGCCGGCCGATTCGCGTTTCGCGAGCACCGTGGCAAGGTCCTGCAGCCGGTCCCGAATCGCAGTCAATTCGCGTTCGCGCTGCTGCGCGGCCACGAGGTCCGCAAACGCCAGCCGCAGGTCCGCTCGAAGCCGCCGCAGCTGATCGCTCGCACGGCCTGATGCAGCGTCAACGAGTGCCGACGCCGCGCTCACTTCCAGCGGCCGCCGTCCGGTAATCGGCAGCACCTGCCCGACCATCGCCAGATGCTCGGTGACGCCGGAGACCGACTCGCGGTCGTAGGTCACGCGCGGATTCGGCCAGCGACCAGCCGCCAGAACGTCGGCGCGCGCGACGTCAATGGGCGCGTTGATCGCGCGCACACGCGGATTGTCCGGCGTCAACTGCGCCAGCGCCTGCGCCTCAGTCAGAGATACCGTTTGAGCGCGAACGCTTGCGGGCAGAAAAGCCACCGCAACCGCCGCGCCCACGAACAATGAACGCATAGAACCTCGAACGTAGAACCGAACCTGAACACGAACCCGGAAGTGAGAACCCGGAAGTGTGAACGGACAGACGGGTACCGACCCGTCAGACTAGGACAGGGAAAGGGGCGGGGCGCGGGGAGATATGAGGCTGAGCGATGGTGGATCCGTCGCGTGCGTGGTGTGCGGCGTCCGACCGCTCGGGTGCGCGGGTGGAATGAGGAGATCGAATGCCTGTGGAGGCACTGCCGGAAGGCTGAATGGATCCGCGGCGGCGCTGACGAAGATCTGCGCGGCAACCGTCCGGCCGGCATCTTCCTGGTGATCGACGATCGGGCCCGGCCGTACCGGAACGTCAACGTGGAGTCCGGACAGATGCGCGTGCAGCGTCTGACCGTGATGATGCTCAGTTTCGTCGGCGTCGAGATGCACGTGCATCAGCGGCGCACAGATGGCGCCAACCTGCACGAGGACGGCGAGAGCGGCCGCGGTCAGCCGGCGAAACACGCGGCGATTGTAGTCAAGGACGGCCGGCGCGGCACCTGACGATTTCCTGACGATCTCGTCAGGCGGGGCGAGGGGTCCGGCTGAAGCCGGACACTACGCGCATCGAGGGTCCGGCTAAAGCCGGACACTACAGGGACAAACGTCACGAAGAACACTAAGATCGCTCTTGTGAAACGAGCTCTCGCACTCATCCTGTGTGTCGCCGCGGGCGTCGCCGCGTGCCGCGGCACTGAACAGAAGGCAGTTGCGCCCGCGCCAGCGGCCGAACCGGCATTCAATCTCGCGATTCAGCCGATTGGTCCTCCCGCGCAAGGTACGTCCTCGCAACCGCAGCTCACGGCGTCCGACCGCGGCATCGTCCTCAGCTGGCTCGAGCAGAAGGACGACCTGGCGACCCTGAAGTTTTCCGATCTGACGTCTGATGCGTGGTCACCGGCGAAGACGATCGCGTCCGACAAGAAGTGGTTCATCAGCGACGCCGATGTGCCGACGGTGATGCGGATGAGCGACGGGACCCTGGTTGCGGCCACCTACCCGCTGATCGACTACCAGCTCGAAGCCTACGACCTCCGGGTGTCGTACTCGCGCGACGAGGGCAAGACCTGGTCGCGGCCCATTGCTCCGCACCACGACAAGACAAAGACGCAGCACGGCTTCGCCTCGCTCTTCGAAATGCCCGACAAGTCGCTTGGCGTCGTCTGGCTGGACGGGCGCGACATGGAGCTGAGCAAAGCGAAGGAGGGCGGCGCGATGGACGTCTACTTCGCGTCGTTCGATTCATCCTGGAAGCAGACGGCTGAATCGTCCATCAACGCGCGTGTCTGCGAGTGCTGCCAGACCTCGGCAGCGCTGACTGCCGACGGTCCAATCGTCGCGTTCCGCGATCGCACTGCGGACGACATCCGCGATATCCATGTCACCCGAATCGATCAGGGCAAGTGGACCGATGCGGTCAGCGTGCACGACGACAAGTGGAAGATCGACGCCTGCCCGGTGAATGGCCCGGCAGTGGCGGCTCGCGGAAAAGACGTGGCCGTCGCGTGGTTCACCGCCCTCGACGACAACGGCAAGGCATACGCGGCGTTCTCGCACGATGCGGGACGCACCTGGGGCGCCCCCATCCGCCTCGACGACAGTGCGGCGCTCGGCCACGTGGACATCGAGCTGCTGGACGATGGGTCGGCAGTTGCGACGTGGGTGGAGTTTGTGAATGAACGCTCGCAGTTTCGCGCGAGGAAGGTCCAATCGTCAGGCGAACGTTCGAAGCCGATCGTGGTCGCCGGGGCGGGCGACGCGCGCGTCAGCGGCTACCCGCATCTTGCGAAGCGCGGAGCAGACCTCGTCTTCGCGTGGACCGAATCAAGCGGTCCCGAAACACAGCAGATTAAGACGGCGCTTGGAAAGCTGAAGTAGCTACTCGACGACTTCGCCGGGCTTGCGGCCCCACCCGAAGCCATCCTTCGGACGCTCGAGCGTGAGCATGCGGACGCGATGGTCCTTCTGGTTGCGCGCGGGGTTGCCGTGAATGATCAGGTGGTCGCCGATCTTCAACGTATCCCGACTCAGTCCCTGCACGCCAAGCTGGTTCGCGCCGCCCCACTCGACCGCATAGCGGACGTTCTTCCCGTCCTTCTCGCGCACGACCATGTGCACGAATGAATGCGGATTCCGGAACAGCAGCTGGACGAGCTCACCTTCGATGGTGACGGTCCTGTCTTCGAGGTAGGTGGAGGCGATCGAGTGGTGGGCGTACGCCGCCGCTCCGATCAGACTCGAAGCAGCGGCCAGAACCGCGGCGAGCGAATGCCGCAGACGTGAGCTAGTCGACCGTTTCACCGGGCTTCTTGCCCCAGCCGAATCCGTCGCTCGTCCGGTGCAGGGCGAGCATTCGCACCTGATGGTTTTCCGACTTCCGTGCCGGGTTGCCCGAGATGATGACGTGGTCGCCGATCTTGAGCGATTCGCGGGTCACGCCCTGGGCTCCGAGCT
>Ga0207691_10007102_pt1 | contig 10810 bp, 18 predicted proteins | sample KBSM13metaG_FD_184327 | JGI IMG/M metagenome (GOLD analysis project Ga0207691, IMG submission 184327) | Miscanthus rhizosphere microbial communities from Kellogg Biological Station, Michigan, USA - KBS M1-3 metaG (SPAdes) (version 2) | ecosystem: Host-associated > Plants > Roots > Rhizosphere >... | reverse complement strand
GAGCCTGAAGAATCAGGCCCTCAAGTCAAACCCCGATGGAGCATAAAACGATGCGATTCATGGTGCTGGTCAAGGCGAACAAGGACTCAGAGGCCGGGAAGCTTCCCGACGAGAAGGACCTTGTCGAAATGGGAAAGTTCAACGACGAACTGATCAAGGCCGGCGTCATGCTGGCGGGTGAGGGACTGCACGCCAGTTCGAAGGGCAAGCGCATCAAGTTCAGCGGCGGCGGAAAGAGCACCGTCACCGACGGCCCCTTCGCCGAGACGAAGGAACTGCTCGCCGGCTTCTGGATCGTGCAGATGAAGTCGCTGGATGAGTGCGTCGCCTGGTTCAAGCGCGCGCCGTTCCAGGGCGAGGAGATCGAGATCCGCCAGGTATTCGAATCCGCCGACTTCGAGCCCGTCATCAAGACTGACGCCGGCCGCGCCGTCCTGGAGGCCGAGGACGAGTTCCGGAAGCGCGCGGGGCAGGGAGCCTGATCCCATGCGCATCATGAGCATGCACAAGACCGACGCCGCCACCGAGGCGGGCGCGTTGCCCACGCCGGAGCTGATGGCTGGCATGGGCCCCCTGATGGACGACATGGCGAAGGCCGGCATCCTCGAGGCGGGTGAGGGGCTTCGCCCCAGTTCCACCGGCGTGCGGCTGAATTTCTCCGGCGGGCGGCGCACCGTGACGAAGGGGCCCTTCAAGGGCCACAATGAAATCATCGCCGGCTTCTGCATGGTGCGAACGCGCACCATCGAGGAGGCTATCGACTGGGCCACGCGCTACGCTGGAATCGTCGGCGACGCCGAGATCGATATCCGCCCCGTCTGCGAAATGTGGGATCTGGGCTTCGGCCAGAAGCCGGCCGACGACCCAACCACCCGCTTCATGCTTACGCACAAGGCCGACACGAAGTCGGAAGCCGGCATTCCCCACCCGCCCGAGGTGGACGCAGGCATGCAGAAGCTGGTGGCCGACATGACCGCAGCCGGGGTGTTCATCCAGAGCGGCGGCCTCGAGCCCAGCTCGAAGGCGACTCGCCTTCACTACACCGGGAACAAGCGCACCGTCACGGACGGTCCCTTCGCCGAGTCGAAGGAGCTGATCGCGGGATACGTCATCCTCGAGGTGAAGTCGATCGACGAGGCGATCTACTGGTCCGACCGCTTCGCCAAGGTCATCGGGGATGTCGAGATCGACATCCGGCGCCTGTGGTGAGAAATCCGTGGCCCGGGCGTGTGCTCACCGCCCTGCCGGTGCTCTTCCTGGCCTTCGACGTCACGATCAAGCTGATGAAGATCCAGCCGGTGGTCGATTCCTTCGCCCAGCTCGGCATTCCTGTCGAGCTGGCGCGGGTGGTCGGGACGGTCGAACTCATATGTCTCGTGCTCTACTGTATCCCCCGAACGGCGGTGCTCGGCGCCATGCTGCTCACCGGCTACCTCGGGGGCGCCGTGCTGACGCACCTTCGCATCGGCAGCCCGCTGGTGAGTCACACACTCTTCCCCATTTATATCGGCATCATGCTGTGGGGCGCTCTGTGGCTCCGCGACTCGCGGGTGCGCGCACTGGTTCCCCTCCGCGCATAGCGCCGCGCCAGCCTTGCACCGGTGGTGGTGCCTGCCCTGATTGGTAGCCGTGACCACCACCGAGACCCACCGCGCCATCAATGCAGTCTGGCGAATCGAGTCGGCGAAGCTGATTGCCGGCCTCACCCGCATGGTGGGTGATGTCGGCATCGCCGAGGACCTGGCGCAGGATGCCCTGCTGGTGGCACTCGAGCGGTGGCCCGAGGCGGGCGTCCCCGACAATCCGGGGGCGTGGCTCATGACCACCGCCAAGCGTCGGGCCATCGACCTGTTCCGCCGCGACAAGCGACTCGACCGGAAGCACGAGCAGCTCGGGTACGAGCTCGAGGCGGAGCAGGCGCGCGGCGTGACAGAACTCGACGCCTCGCTGGACGATCACGTGGGCGACGACCTGCTTCGCCTGATGTTCATCTCCTGTCATCCGGTGCTCTCCACCGAGGCGCGCGTGGCCCTCACGCTCCGCCTGCTGGGCGGGCTCACCACCGATGAGATCGCGCGCGCCTTTCTCGTCCCGATCGCAACCATTGCGCAGCGCATCGTGCGCGCGAAGAAGACGCTCAGCGACGCGAAGGTGCCGTTCGAGGTGCCGCGCGGTGCGGAGCTCGAGGCGCGGCTCGCGTCGGTGCTCGAGGTGATCTATCTCGTGTTCAACGAGGGCTATTCCGCCACCGCGGGAGATGACTGGATGCGCCCGGCCCTCTGCGAGGATGCGCTGCGACTCGGGCGCGTGCTGGCTGAGCTCGCCCCGAATGAGCCGGAGGTGCACGGGCTCGTGGCGCTCATGGAAATCCAGGCGTCGCGCTCGCGGGCGCGGGTGAACCCGTCGGGAGAACCGATCCTGCTGCTCGATCAGGACCGGGCGAAGTGGGACCGGGTGCTCGTCGGCCGCGGCCTTGCGGCGCTGGATCGCGCCACGGCGCTCGGCGGGGCGCAGGGACCGTACGCCCTGCAGGCGGCCATCGCGGCCTGCCACGCACGGGCGCGGGCGGCGGACGAGACTGACTGGACGCGCATTGCCGCGCTCTACCAGGCGTTGGCGCAAACGAGCCCCTCCCCGGTGGTCGAGCTCAACCGGGCCGTCGCCGTCTCGATGGCGTTCGGTCCCGGCGCGGGCCTCGAGCTGGTGGACGCTCTCGTATCGGAGCCGTCGCTGAAAGGCTACCACCTGCTGCCAAGCGTCCGGGGCGACCTGCTCATGAAGCTGGGCAGGCTGGACGAAGCAAGGATCGAGTTCGAGCGGGCCGCGGCACTCACGCGCAACGCTCGGGAACAGGCCCTCCTGCTCGCACGTGCCTCCGCCTGCTCCGCCGGCTGAGCCTCACACCTTTACCGTCGGGACGTGGTCCGTGGGCGGGCAGGGCTTGACGGATTATCCCACGCATCGTATATAACCGTATGGTTATGCAAGCACGTGGCAGCCGCATGACGCCGGAACGGCTCGACGCCACCTTCGCTGCGCTCGCCGATCCCACCCGGCGGGCCATCATCGCCCGGCTCGCCTCGGGAGAGGCGTCGGTGAATGAACTCGCCGAGCCGTTCGCCATGAGCCAGCCGGCGATCTCGAAGCACCTCAAGGTGCTGGAACGCGCCGGGCTCATCTCGAGGAGCCGCGACGCGCAGCGACGCCCCCGCAAGCTCGAGCCAAAGCCGCTCGCCGAGGCGACGGCGTGGCTGGAGAAGTACCGCCGGTTCTGGGAAGGATCCTTCCAGAACCTCGATGTCCTGCTCGACGAACTGAAGGCGGCTGAGCAGCAGCACGGACGCCCCAAGCGATAGGAGACTATGCCATGAGCTTCACCGGAACGCTGCAGGTCACCACGCAGGGCGATCGCGAGGTCAGGCTGGTGCGCGAGTTCGACGCACCCCGTCGCCTCGTGTGGGATTGCTTCACGAAGCCCGAACTCGTGCGGCGCTGGCTCTTCGGGCCCGACGGATGGTCTTTCCTCGTGTGCGACATCGACTTCAGAGTGGGCGGCAGTTACCGCTTTGTGTGGCACAACCCCGCCGTCGGCGCTGAGATGGGCATGAAGGGCATCTATCGCGAAATCATCCCGCACGAGCGGATCGCCGACGCCCAGGTGTTCGACCAGGACTGGACCGGGGGAGAGGCCATCAGCACGGTGGTGTTCACGGAGCGGAATGGCCGCACCACGGTGGACAACACGATGCTCTACTCCTCACGAGAGGCGCGCGATGCCGTGCTCGAGTCGGGAATGAAGGAGGGGATGGCGCTGGGATACGACCGGCTCGAACAGTTCCTGGCGACGCTGCCGGCGGGAGGTGCCGCGTGACCACCGAACCTCGCCGCCTGGGGCGGAGCATCTGGGCCGTCGTGGCCGGCCTTCTCGTGGTCTTCGTGTTCTCGCTCGCCACCGACCAGCTGCTCCACGTGCTCAACGTCTATCCGCCGTGGGGTCAGCCGATGTACGACACCGGGGATAATGTACTGGCCCTCTCCTATCGGCTTGTCTACACCGTGCTCGGCTACTACGTCACTGCGAGGCTTGCGCCGTACCTGCCGATGCGGCACCTCTGGATTCTGGCCGGCATCGGGTTGGTGCTCGGTGTGGCCGGTGCCGTGAGCACCATCCCCATGAAGATGGGGCCGGCCTGGTATCCCATCGCGCTCGCCGCAACGGCGCTGCCCTGCGCCTGGGTTGCCGCCGTAATCTACCGCGCGCGTTTGGCGAACTGAGAAAGGATCCACGGTCATGCAGAAGATCACCCCGTTCCTCTGGTTCGATGGCAAGGCGGAAGATGCCGCGAACTTCTATGTCGGCATCTTCCGGAACTCCCGGGTGGTGACCGTCAACCGGCAGGGCAAGGATGGTCCGGCCTTCTCGGTCACCTTCAACCTGGACGGGCAGGACTTCTTCGCGCTCAACGGTGGCCCCATGTTCCAGTTCACCCCGGCGATCTCGTTCTTCATCACGTGCGAGACCCAGGCCGAGGTGGACGAGCTCTGGGGCAAGCTGAGCGAGAACGGGGTACAGGATCGGTGCGGCTGGCTGAGGGACAAGTACGGCATCTCCTGGCAGGTCGTGCCCTCGCTGCTCCCCCGGCTGCTCGGCGACAAGGACCCGAAGAAGGCACAAGCCGCAATGAGCGCAATGCTCACGATGAGCAAGATCGACATGGCGGCACTGCAGAAGGCATACGATGAGGCTTGATGATGGCGCCTAGGAAGCCCCCGGAGGTTGTGCGACCGCTCAAGGAGCGAGTGGACGATGCCATTGCGTGGCTCAGGAGCCATGCGACGAAGGCGACGCGCGACGGGATGGCCCGCTACAACGTCCCCTCCGACAAGGCCTTCGGCGTGTCGATGAAGAACATCCAGCTGCTCGCGAAGCAGCTGGGCCGCGACCACGCGCTCGCGGCTGCCCTGTGGGAGACCGGCTGGTACGAGGCACGCATGCTCACCGCCTTCGTCGACGAACCGGAGCGCGTCACCTCGGCGCAGATGGACCGGTGGAGCCGCCAGTTCGACAACTGGGCCATCTGCGACACGCTCGCCTTCGCGCTGTGGGACCGGACGCCGCATGCGTGGACCAAGGTGGAACAGTGGGCCGGACGGCGTGAGGAGTTCATCAAGCGCACCGCGTTTGCCCTGCTGTGGAGCCTCACGGTGCACGACAAGGAGGCCACTGACAAGCAATTCCTGCGCGGCCTGGCACTCATCGAGCAGGCGGCGGCCGACGACCGCAACTTCGTCATGAAGGCGGTGAACATGGCGCTCCGGGCGATCGGCAAGCGCAACGCCGCGCTGAACGCTGCCGCCGCGAAGACGGCGACGCGGCTCGCGGAGTCGAGCGATGCTTCAGCGAAATGGGTGGGGAAGCATGCCCTGCGGGAAATTACGAGCGCGGCAGTGAAACGGCGCGTCGCACGCTGACGGCGGATCCGTCGGCCACTAAGGCAGAGGCCGGTTTCACCAGCATTGACGCGATCGCGTCGCCATACAGCGCGGTCAGGTCGGCATCCACCACCACGTCGATGGCCGGTGCCACTCCCCACCGCGGATGCTCCACCTGGTACTCCACCGTCGATCCGTCCCGCTGTCGCGTGTATCCCCAGTAGTGCTCCGTAATGAATGCCTCGAATGAATCCGCATCCGGCAGCGTCAACCGCTCGCCCGCGGTACCACCACAACTGTGCCAGCGCCGGTTCAGGCGCCAGGCATACTGCACCCGGAGCGGCGGTCCGGTCGTGATCGTGCTGCGCATGGGGAGCACCGTATACGGTTCGTTGTAGACTGCGCGCGCGAGCATCGCGATCGCCGCGCGCGGCACGAGTTCCCGCACGAAGACGACGGCACGCCGCACCTCGCCCTCCACGTCGCGGCGGACATAGAAGCGCAGGTTGAACTCGTCGAAGTTGCGATGGAACGGCACCGGTACGCCCAGCACCCGCGCATCGAGGAAGCGGAACCCTACAAGGCTGACCCAGGTGCGGTCGGCATGCGTGTCGAGCATCGTGCCTGGCGGAACGAGGGGCTGGAGCAGCCCGGGATCCATCTCATAGTTCAGCATGAGGAGATGGCGCCAGCTGGCCGTGAGGAAGACGCCCGGCACGGACCGAGTCACAGCCCCAGGACGGAGATCACCTCGGCTTCGGCGTACTCGCGCTCCCGCCAGCCGGCCAGCCGGTCCGCCAGTCCCGCCACGGCCTTGTGCTCCTCGCTCGCTCCCTGGCCGATGCGCTCGAAAGCCTCCGCGGCGCTCGGGGTGAGCGGGGCGACCAGGTTTTCCCCCCGGATCGCCCGCACGAACCCGGTCAGCTCGGCGATCACCTGCGCACCGGCGATGCGTGGCAGCTCCATGAACGAGTAGTAGTCGTACTGCGGCGTGTGTCGCCGGAAGATCGGCTCCACGAAGGCGAACGCCTCCTCGGTGAGGAACACCGAGTCGCTGCACCAGCACTTGTCGCGGTATGGCCCCGGATAGAGCTCGATGTAGACGGTGTGGTGCAGCTCGGACAGCTGCGTGATGAGCTGGATTCGGTCATGGACGGTGCGTTGCATGGCTACCCCAGGTTCTCCTGGATGAACCGCGGGCTGAGGTGAATGTCGACCTGGACCAGCGGGACGTCCCCGATGCACGTGAAGCTGTGGACCTCTCCTGCCTTGATCACGAGGATGTCCCCGGCACCGGCCTCGAACGCCTCGCCATTCACGGTCCAGAGTCCCCTCCCCTCCCGCACGAACTGGACTTCGTCGTAGGGATGACGGTGCGGCCCGGGTCCGCGTCCCGGCAGGGCACTGAGCAGGAAGGCGGAGATGGCCACATCACCCCTGTCCGCTCCGACAAACTGGTGCGAGCTCCCGCCGAACGGGAGGTCCTCCTGTCGAACACGGTACATTCTGCGTTCTCCCTACGAGGACAGGCTTGATGGAGCGCGAGGTCTACCAGTACCTGCTGCTGGCATGGTTCGGCGTCGCCGCCTGCGTATTCATCGCACTCCAGTTCCTCACCGCGCCATACGGGCGGCATGCCAGGGCCGGCTGGGGCCCGACCATTCACCGCACCGCAGGCTGGGTGATCATGGAATCCCCGGCGGTGATCGTCTTCACTGCCTGCTTCCTGACGTCCGACCGGCGGCAGGATCCGGTCGCGATCGCGTTCCTGCTCCTCTGGCTCCTGCACTACGTCTACCGCGCCTTCATCTATCCGTTCCGTTTGCGCGGTGGCCAGCTGCGCATGCCCCTGAGCGTAGTGGCGATGGCGTTTGGCTTCAACGTGATGAACGGGTACCTGCAGGGGCGCGGCCTCTTCACATTGGGCCCGGCGCGGGATGCCTCATGGTTCGCCGATCCGCGTTTCGTCGTGGGTCTGCTGCTGTTCCTCTCCGGCTATGCGCTCAACCAGCAGTCGGACATCATCCTCCGCCGCCTGCGCGCTCCGGGGGAGAGCGGATACAGGATTCCCTCCGGCGGCGCGTATGCGCTTGTCTCCTGCCCCAACTACCTGGGCGAACTGGTGGAGTGGCTCGGCTGGGCCATGCTCACCTGGTCTCCGGCGGGGCTGGTCTTCTTCCTCTGGTCCGCGGCAAACCTGGTGCCGAGGGCGCGCTCGCATCACCGCTGGTACCTGGAACAATTCCCCGACTATCCGCCAGAGCGTAAGGCCATCATCCCCTGGCTCTACTGAGTTGCCTTTCGATACACGATGGACCCCGATCGTTCTCCGACTGCGTCATACAGCTTGCGGGCGACGGCGTTGGTCTCGTGTGTGTGCCAGTAGATGAACGGCGATCCCTCCCCGCTTGCCGCACGAGCAACCGCCTCGATCAGCGCGCGACCCACGCCCTTCCCCCGCGCCGCCTCGGCCGTGAAGAGGTCCTGCATGTAGCAGGTCGGAGCCACCTGGATCGTGTTGCGGTGGTAGAGATAGTGCGCCAGGCCCACGAGCACTCCGTCATGCTCGGCGACGAGCGCGTGCATCGCTTCCAGTGGGTCGAGAAAGCGGGCCCAGGTCACCTCGGTGACCTCACGAGGCAAGGCGCTCGCGCCGGAGCGCCCGTAGAAGGCGTTGTATCCATCCCAGAGCGGCAGCCACTGGGGAAAATCGGTGGTTGCCACGCTCCGGATGATCGCGTCATTCATGAATCCTTCACTCCGCTGACGAGAGGACGGGAGAAGAAGTAACCCGACGAGGAGGTGTCATGAGCTTCCGGTGACTCTTGACATATTCCCATATGGGCATACTTTGGAACCATGGCCAGAGCAGCGACGACCTCCGATGTGTTCAACGCCGTGGCCGAACCAAGGCGGCGGCAGATCCTGACCCTGCTCCAGACGCGGGAACGGTCGGTCAATGACCTCGCGCGGTCCCTGCGGGTACAGCAGCCGCAGGCCTCAAAGCACCTGCGGGTGCTCAAGGAAGTGGGGCTGGTCACGGTGCGCGGCGCGGGTCAGCAGCGTCTCTACGCCCTCAACGGCGAGGGCCTCCAGCCCATTCACGATTGGGTCATGAGCTTCACGCAGTTCCGGTCGGAGAGCTTCGAACGGCTCGACCAGTACCTCAAGGACCTTCAGGGAAGGAAAAAGGGATCATGATGATCGAGACGATTGGCGCCATGACGATGTCCGTTCCCTCCGAGCGGGAAATCGTCCTCACACGAGACTTTGAGGCGCCACGCAGCCTGGTGTTCGAGATGTTCGTCAAGCCTGAACACCTCCGGCGCTGGTGGGGGCTCCGCGGCTCGACCCTGACCGTATGCGACGTGGACCTCCGGCCCGGCGGCGAATGGCGATACGTCACTCGGGGCCCCAAGGGTCATGAGAATCCGTTCAAGGGGATTTACAAGGAGATCACGCCGCCGGAGCGCCTGGTCTACACCCTCGTGTACGATGTCGAAGGCGCCCGCGAGCATCCCGGGCTGGTCACCGACGTGTTCACCGAGAAGGCGGGCGTCACGACCCTGGTGGAGAACATGCTCTTCCCCTCGAAGGAGGCGCGCGACGGGCTGCTGCAGTCGGACATGAAGCGTGGCGCGGCGGAAACGTTCGACCGTCTCGCCGAGCTCCTCGCCACCCTGACGGTGGCGAGGAGGTAGCGCAGCTAGTTCTTGGCCCAGGACCAGCCGGTGATCTTCCAGCCGGCTGGCCCCTTCTTCAGGGCGAAGGTGAACGCCGAGTCTTTCTCCTTCACCGGCTTGCCCTGCTTCTTGAAGCTGTACTCCGACGGGATCACAACGTATGCGTAGATGCCGTCCACGTCGAGGTGCTTCGGCTTGCCGAGCGTCACCACGCCGTCGGTGATGGCGTTCTTCTTCGCATCCTTGTCATAGTCCTTCATCCACGCGAGGCAGGCGCCTGCCCCGTGCCATTCGTGCGGCGGAAACTCGTCGATGATCGAGGTCTGGTCTGCGCAGGCGGCAGTGGCCCTGGTATCGCCCTTGTTGAAGCCGTCGACGAACCGGTTGATGGTCGCCATGACGTCGGTCTTGTCGTCGGCGGCCGGGGGTGTCGTTGCTGCGGCAGCGAGGGCGAGTGCCACGAGGAACTTGATCATCTGGGGCATGCTCCGTGTAAGGGGCCGGTCATGAGGGTGACTGCAGCTCGAGTCTCACTCGCAAGGACCCGAGAAAGGTGAGCGCGTCGGACCTGCTGCAGTGCAGCGCCGGGTCCAGGCGCGGGTCCGCGATGACAACTTCCAGCGGATCGGCAGCGCCCGCTGCATGACCCGGAAGCCGGTCCCACACGCGATGAATGTGAAAAACGGACGCTGTGTACAGGTGGGCGTCGAGCGCACGACACGCATCGGACACATCGGCCCGGAGCGCATCCGGGCATCGAGCGAACGCCGCGTCCCCCAGGAGCACCCGGACGCTGTGCGAACCGGGCGGCGAGTTCAGTTGCGCATTGGTACTCCGCGCACGAAGCGCCTCACGCACTGCTTTCTCGACGCCAGTGAGCCCCGCGCGGATACGTGCGGCGGAATCCGGCCCAAGCCGGGCTGGCGTTCCGCGCCGGCCGAGGGCGGCCTGTTCGGTGCGCAGCGGCTCCGCCGCCGTCAGGCCGGTATGCAGGTCGAGTGCAACCATGGTCGCGAGCAGCTCGGTCAAGAGTGCAATCACGCCACGGTTTCCGCGAACCGGAGTTGTGGCCTCGACCCGCCCGAGCGCGTTGAACGCGTAGCCGAGGACGTACGCCGGCGTCAGTGAGAAGTCATCGTGGAGACGGAATTCCGGCCGAGGCCTGTGCACTGGGGATCTCCTTCCTTGGAGAAAGCGCGCGCCGAGGCAGTGTCCCCCGCCATGCGCGCCGCCCGGACGGCACCCGCCACGCCGTGGCAGCGCCGGGGATAGCTCTGGAGTGAGGCCCGGTATGCCGCCAGCGCCCGGGACGCCTTCCCCTGCAGCATCAGGAGATCCCCGAGCATCTCGTTGGCCGGCAGTGTTGGTCCCGGCGTCACCGCATGCTTCGGGGTTGAGGCTTCGAGCTCTACCGCCGCTTCCATCAGCGCGATGGCTACCCCCGGTTGCCCTTGCTGCTGGGCGATCCACGACGCGAGTTCCAGGTGCAGCATCCGGATGTTCCGGGCGAACAGCTCCTCGCCCGCCGTCGCCATGCCGCTGTCCAGCCGTGCGATGCGCGCGGCCGCGGCGCGTGCCTCGGCGAGCCGGCCCAGGTGAGCGGAGCCGAGTCCATGCGCGAACTGGGAGATCGCTTCCGCCCAGGCGAAGCGATCCCAGTCGAGGGTCGGGGGCTGCCGGGGAACGATCGCCGC
>Ga0207691_10007100_pt1 | contig 10811 bp, 8 predicted proteins | sample KBSM13metaG_FD_184327 | JGI IMG/M metagenome (GOLD analysis project Ga0207691, IMG submission 184327) | Miscanthus rhizosphere microbial communities from Kellogg Biological Station, Michigan, USA - KBS M1-3 metaG (SPAdes) (version 2) | ecosystem: Host-associated > Plants > Roots > Rhizosphere >... | reverse complement strand
ACTGGTCAGCCTCAGATGCGGGTATATTTCTACCAATCCTGTTGATGACAATGGCGAACTCCAGTTCGAAATCAAGCTTTTGCAGGTGATCGGGCATCACGCTTACTTCTCCCGGTCCTTGTATGGCGTTATGGTTGGTAAAATAAAAAGTAGGAAACTCATCGAATTCCGGAATCATCTGACCTTGCCCGAACGTTCCCAGGTCGCCGCCGTTTTCGCCCGAACCGACATCGTCCGATTCAATCTGGGCGACCTCTTCAAACTTTGCGCCCGCGACAATCTTGGCCCGCACTTCTTTGACTTTCGCCAGCGCTTCTTCGTCCGTCAGATCCTTGTGGCCCTCGCGCACTGGCACGCGCGAACCCTGCATCCGAATCAGAATGTGGCGCGCCTTCACCTCGTCCCAATCGCCCTTATGTGCGGCGTAATATGCCTGCAAGGCGGCATCATCCGGATTGGCGGCTGTCAGTTGCTGATATACCGCGTTCGCAAGAATTTGGTCGGACTGCAGCGCGATCCTCGCTTTCACCCCGGCCGACTGATCCAGTTTGCGCTCTTTGGCCTCCTGCGCTTTGCGTGCTGAGCCGGTCAAGACCCCTTCAGGCCCGGTATAAACATCCACCAGATCGATTCCTTTGTCGGTGATGAGAAACTCGCGGATCTGGTTGGAGTGCGCCATACCGCGCGATTTGAGAATGTAAATCCCGCGACTGCGTTCACCGTTGTACTCGATATCACGCAGCAGGATCCAGGTATCCATCAACGAGGACATCCCCACGTCCGCCGAGCTCGTGGTCGCGCCGTCGCGCCGTCGGCAGGGGGTGGGGTCGGAGCTGCTCGACCGGATCCGGCCCGGGACGCGGATCTGGGCGCACGGGGACCTCGCCGCGTCGGACGCGTTCGCGTCGGCGCATGGGCTGGAGGTGGTCCGGGAGCTGTTCGTCCTCGGCCGCCGGTTCGCCGAGGCCGGCCCGGTCGACGAGCCGGTGCTGCCCGAGGGACTCGTGGCGCGGCCGTTCCGACCCGGCCACGACGAGGCGGAGTGGCTGCGGGTCAACGCCGCGGCGTTCGCGCACCACGCCGAGCAGGGCCGCATGACCCGCGCCGACCTCGACGCTCGCATGGAGGAGTCCTGGTTCGACCCCGAGGGGCTGATCCTGGTCGTGCCCGAGGACGACCCCGACACGGTGGCCGCCTCCCACTGGACGAAACGACGTTCAGAGACTGAGGGTGAGGTCTACGTCGTCGCCGTCGACCCCGCATACCAAGGGAAGGGTCTGGGGCGGCCGGTGACCCTGCTGGGCCTGCAGTATCTGCGCCAGGTGGGGGTCGAGGACGTCATCCTCTACGTCGACGGCGACAACCCGGCGGCCCTGAAGGTCTACCGCGGACTGGGGTTCACGACGCGGTCGGTGGACCGCATGTTCGCCGCGCGGGGCCAGTACGTTGACGCCAGTTCACCTCGAGGTGGAACGATGAGGTCATGAGCACGGAGCTGTCGGAGCGGGCGTCCGTCCTCGACGAGCGCGAGGCGTTCGACGACGGGGCGGACGGGAGTGCCCTCCGCTCGCTCGCGAGCACCATCACGACGTCCCGTGGGTACCGGCCGCGGGCGGCGAACGGCCGGTTCATCCGGCCGCCGGACGAGCTGCCGGCCGACCGGTTCCTCGAGCGGGAGATCTCCTGGCTGCAGCTGAACGAACGCGTCCTCCAGCTGGCCATGGACCAGGACATCCCGCTGCTCGAGCGGGCCAAGTTCCTTGCGATCTTCAGCAGCAACCTCGACGAGTTCTTCATGATCCGCGTCGCGGGCCTCAAGCGCCGGATCGCGACCGGCATCGCAGTCCGGTCCGCCGCCGGGCTCGAACCGCGCGAGGTGCTGGAGAAGATCAGCGAGGTCGCGGGTCAGCTGCAGCGCATCCAGGCCGACCTGTTCCTCGGCGAGGTCCGGCCGGCGCTGGCCGAGCAGGGCATCACCATCGTCCGGTGGCCCGACCTCAGCGAGGAGGAGCGCGAGCCGCTGAACGACCTGTTCACCGACCACATCTTCCCGGTGCTCACGCCACTGTCCGTCGACCCGGCCCACCCGTTCCCGTACATCTCCGGTCTCTCGCTCAACCTCGCCGTGATCGTGCGCAACCCGAGGACCGGCAAGGATCACTTCGCGCGGGTGAAGGTGCCGCAGAGCTTCAGCCGGTTCGTGCCGCTGGAGGACTCCCAGGGCGGCGGCCACCGGTTCGTGCCGCTGGAGGACGTGATCGCCGAGCACCTCAAGAAGCTGTTCCCCGGCATGGAGGTGCTCGGTGCGCACACGTTCCGGGTCACCCGCAACGAGGACCTCGAGGTCGAGGAGGACGACACCGAGAACCTGCTCCAGGCCCTGGAGCGCGAGCTGCTCCGCCGCAAGTTCGGCCCGGCCGTGCGGCTCGAGGTGGAGGAGTCGGTGGACGAGAAGGTGCTGTCCCTGCTGGTCTCCGAGCTCGGGGTCACCGAGGCCGAGGTGTTCCGGGTGCCCGGGCCGCTCGACCTCCGGGGGCTTCACGGCGTCGCGGACCTCGACCGCGAGGACCTCAAGTACCCGGCGTTCATCCCCGCCACCCACGGGTCCCTGGCACCGGTCGAGTCGGCGTCGCCCGTCGACGTGTTCAAGGCGCTGGCTCGCGGCGACGTCCTCCTGCAGCACCCGTACGACTCGTTCTCGACCTCCGTGCAGCGGTTCATCGAGCAGGCGGCCGCCGACCCGCACGTGCTCGCGATCAAGCAGACCCTCTACCGCACCTCGGGCGACTCCCCGATCATCGACGCCCTGGTCGACGCGGCCGAGGCCGGCAAGCAGGTGCTGGTGATCGTCGAGATCAAGGCCCGCTTCGACGAGCAGGCCAACATCCGCTGGGCGCGCCAGCTCGAGCACGCCGGCTGCCACGTGGTCTACGGCCAGGTCGGGCTGAAGACGCACTGCAAGCTCTCGATGGTGGTGCGCGAGGAGCCCGACGGGATCCGCCGCTACACCCACATCGGCACCGGCAACTACAACCCGAAGACCGCCCGGATGTACGAGGACCTCGGGCTGCTGACCACCGACGAGAACATCGGCGACAACGTCGCGAACCTGTTCAACAACCTGAGCGGGTTCTCCCGCAAGCCGGTGTACGAGGAGCTCCTGGTCGCCCCGCACTCCGTGCGCAGCGGGCTGATCGAGCGGATCCGCGCCGAGGTCGAGCACCACCGGGCCGGTCGCGAGGCCAGGATCCGGTTCAAGGCGAACTCGATCGTCGACGAGGCGATCATCGACGAGCTGTACCACGCCTCGCGCGCCGGCGTCCCGATCGAGCTCCTGGTGCGCGGCATCTGCGGACTCCGGCCCGGCGTGCCCGGTCTGTCCGAGACGATCCGGGTGCGGTCGGTGCTCGGCAGGTTCCTCGAGCACAGCCGGATCTTCTCGTTCGCCGACGGCGGCACCCCGACGGTCTACATCGGCTCCGCGGACCTGATGCACCGCAACCTCGACCGCCGGGTGGAGGTGCTGGTGCGGCTGCCGGGCGAGGCCGCCGTGCGCCAGGTCAGCGACCTCCTCGACCTCGCCTTCGACCCGAGCACGGCGGCGTGGGACCTGGGGTCCGACGGCGAGTGGAAGCGCCCGGGTCCCACCCCTGACGGGGTCCCGCTCGTGGACCTCCAGGAGGCCTTGATCGAACTGCACCACCGCTGAGCGCCCCCGCGGTGGCAGCCCGACGGCGACCTTGCTCCGGCGGACGCTGGGGTGGGCTGGGTGGTGCGTCCGCCGGAGGAAGGTCGCCGGAGGGCGACCGGCGCAGGACGCCCCGCCCGCGGTGCCCCTCAGCAGGTGGCGAACAGCACCGGCCCGGAGCTGACCTCGGACAGCGCGAAGCCGGTCCTCTCCTTCGGCTTCGCGGTGAGGACGACGGTCGAGCCCTCTGACCGAGAGCGCACCAGCCGCAGGTCGTCGGCGTAGGACCCCTCGCGCGCCACCGCCGGGCCCACGAACAGCCGGGCGCGGGGGCGCAGGTTGGCGGTGGCCTGGCGGTCGTCGGCGAAAGCCATCACCACGTCGAGCGTGCGGTCCGCCTGCATCCCGACCAGCAGGCCGCTCAGCGGGTCGACATCCCCCGCAGCGGCCACGAGCCGGTTGGCCCGCGACTGGTCGCCCTCGTCGGCGCTGGTCATCGACAGGTCCTCACAGGCGAAGTCGCCCGCCCACACGAAGGCGGCGACCGGATCCTCGGCCCGGTCGGCCACAGCGGCGGCCTTCGGGCCGAGCGCGTCGGCGTCGCCGGTGACCACCTTCGCCGACGACGCGGCGTAGGCCCGGGTGTCGCTGGACACCACCCGGTGCTCGTCGTCGTCCACCACGACGTACTGGAGCTCCGGCGAGATGGTCGGGTCGATGCCGGAGACCAGGTCGGCGCCGCCGTCCCACACCCCGTTGTCCGACGACGGCTTCTGGTAGCCGAGCCGGTCGAGGTTGGCCCGGATCTCGTCCATGTCGGTGTCGCCGGGCAGCTGCAGGACCATCACCGCGCCGGCACGCGACTGGGCGAACGCCTCCCACTCCGCGTTGGTGGGTGAGAACCCGTACTTGTCGTGCAATGCGACCGCCGCGTCCTCGATGCTCGAGGCCGCGGTCAGGTCCGCGTCGTACCCGCGCGACATCACGCTCTCGATCGCGCGGTCGGTCGTCAGGGACCCGGCACCGAGCCGTGCGCGCACCTGCTTCCAGTCCGTGAACGCCACGCGGAGGCTGGCTGAAGGCACCGCATCGAGCGCCTGTTGCAGGGGCGACCGGTCGAGCCGGCGAACCAGGTAGAAAGCCGCAAGGACGACAATCGCCAGCGTCACCAGTCCGGCCAGGAGGATGCGCACTCGTCCCGGCCGCCACACGCTGCGAGACTACCCACATGTCGGTCCCGGACCCCGATGTCATCGCCGCTGGCGCGGTCGTCGTACGCAAGGGCGCGGTGCTGCTGGTGCACCGGCCCAAGTACGACGACTGGTCGTTCCCCAAGGGCAAGCAGGACCCCGGGGAGGACGACGTGGTGACCGCCGTCCGTGAGGTCGCCGAGGAGACCGGGGTCGAGGTCCGGCTCGGGATGCCGCTGCCGTCGACGGCCTACGTGCAGCTCGACGGCCGCACCAAGCTGGTCCACTACTGGCGGGCCACCGTGGTCGGCGACCCCGACGTGTCGACGTACCGCGCCAACGACGAGATCGACGACGTCGCGTGGGTGCCGCTGGACGAGGCGGCCGGACTCCTCAGCTACCGGCGCGACCGCGACGTGCTGGCCGCCCTCGAGACCTCACGCAAGACCACACCGCTGGCGGTGCTGCGGCACGCCAAGGCGCTCTCGCGCAAGCGATGGGACGGCGAAGACGCCCAACGGCCTCTCACAGACGAGGGCCAGGCTCAGGCGAAGAGCCTGACCCCGCTGCTGGCGGCGTACGGCATCACCCAAGTCGTCACCTCCTCCAGCACCCGATGCGTCCAGACTGTGCAGCCGTACGTCGACGAGCACGTGCTCGCCACCAGCCATACGCTCGCCCTGTCCGAGGAGCACGCCGACGAGGACGCCGTCCAGTCACTGCTCGACGACCTGCTCGCGGACACGGAGCCGACCGTCATCTGCTCGCACCGACCGGTGCTGCCGGTGCTGCTCGCGCACCTCGGCGTCGACGTCCCCGCGCTCGACCCGGCGTCGTTGCTGGTCGTGCACCACCACAAGGGCGAGATCCTCGCCGCGGAGCTGCACGAGGCCCCCTGACCTGCGGTTTCGGGTGACCCAGGTCTCCGCTCTGCGGGGATCGTCGCCAAACCCTGCGTCAGCGTTCACCTCTCGTTCACCGGCTCCGACGGGTCGCGTCACCTCGCGTTCCTAGGTTCTGGGGTGTCCGTTCCTTTTCGAACAACAGGAGCATCGAAGTGAACATGCCCCAGAATCTCGGCAGGGCTCCCCGCCGGATCCTCGTCCCGGGCATCACCGCCCTGGCCCTCGGCCTGGCCCTCAGTGCCTGCGGCGCCTCCAACGAAGGCAGCAGCAGCGGCAAGAGCGCGGAGACCCTCGATGGCGCCGGCTCGAGCGCGCAGGAGTCCGCCATGGACGCCTGGCGCAGCGCGTTCCAGAAGGACAACTCCAACGTCACCGTGAACTACGACCCGTCCGGCTCGGGTGCCGGCATCGAGAAGTTCAACGCGGGCGGCATCGACTTCGCCGCCTCCGACTCGGCGCTCAACGCCGACAAGGGCGAGATCGACGCGGCCAAGAAGCGCTGCGGCGCCGACGCCATCGAGGTCCCGAACTACGTGAGCCCGATCGCGGTCCTCTACAACGTGCAGGGTGTCAAGGACCTGCAGCTCTCCGCGAAGACGATCGCCCAGATCTTCGACGGCAAGATCACCAAGTGGAACGACGCAGCGATCGCCGCCGAGAACAAGGGCGCCAAGCTGCCCTCGACCACGATCTCGCCTGTTCACCGCTCCGACGAGTCGGGGACCACGGATAACTTCACCGACTACCTCGAGCAGGCCAGCGAGGGCGCCTGGAGCCACCCGGCTGACAAAGTCTGGCCGATCCAGAGCGGTGAGGCCGCCAACGGCACCTCCGGCGTGGTCGCCGCGGTCGGCCAGGGTGACGGCTCGATCGGCTACGCCGACCTCAGCCAGGCCGGCGACCTCTCCTCGGTGAAGATCAAGGCCGGCTCGGCGTATGTCGCGCCGTCCGCCGCGGGCGCCGCAAAGGCGATGGAGGCGTCGCCGGTGGAGGACGGTCGCCCGGAGAGCGACATCGCGATCAAGGTCGACCGCAAGTCCACCGAGGCCGGTGCCTACCCGCTGCTGCTGGCGTCGTACCTGGTCGCCTGCCCGACCTACGACGACGCGAAGACCGCCGACAACGTGAAGGGGTTCCTCAGCTACGTCGTCTCGACCGAGGGCCAGCAGGCGGGCGCCGACAACGCCGGCTCCGCTCCGCTCCCGGCATCACTCCAGGAGAAGGCCGCGAAGATCGTCGACACCATCTCGTCAAAGGGCTGACGAGACACCCGTGTCGTCCACCGTCACGAGGACCAGATCACCCAGGCGACTGGGTGATCTGGTCTTCTCCGGCGCCGCGTTCGGTGCCTCCCTGACCATCCTCGTCGCCCTGGCGGGGGTGGCGATCTTCCTGATCATCCAGGGGATCCCGGCGCTCGGTGCGGAGCCCTCGGACCTCAACGGCAAGCCCAACCTGCTCGCCTACACGGCACCTCTGGTCTTCGGCACGCTGTGGGCGGCCCTGATCGCGATCGTGATCGCGACGCCGCTGGCCATCGGTGTGGCGCTCGCGGTCTCGCACTACGCGCCGAAACGGCTGGCCTCGCCACTCGGCTACCTGGTCGACCTGCTCGCCGCGGTGCCCAGCGTCGTCTACGGCCTGTGGGGAATCGGCTTCCTCGGGCCGCGCCTCGTGCCGCCCTACGAGTGGCTGGACCAGCACCTCGGCTGGCTGCCGTTCTTCGCCGGACCGGCCTCGACCACCGGTCGCACCATCCTCACCGCGGCCATCGTGCTGGCGATCATGATCCTGCCGATCATCACCGCGATCTCCCGCGAGATCTTCAGCCAGACGCCACGCCTCAACGAGGAGGCCGCACTGGCCCTGGGTGCCACCCGCTGGGAGATGATCCGGCTCTCGGTCCTGCCCTACGCCCGTTCCGGCATCGTCTCCGCGGTGATGCTCGGCCTCGGCCGGGCGATGGGCGAGACGATGGCGGTCGCGATGGTGCTCAGCGCCAGCGGCGTGGTCACCTTCAACCTGATCTCCGCCACCAACCCGTCGACGATCGCCGCGAACATCGCGCTCTCGTTCGCAGACGCGACCGGGCTCAAGGTCAACGCGCTCGTCGCGACCGGGCTGGTCCTGTTCGTGATCACGTTCGTGGTCAACTTCGCCGCGCGGGCGATCGTCTCCCGCGCAGACAGGTCGGTGTCCCGATGACCACGACCGCGCCGCCCAAGGGCGAGACGCAGCACCACGAGCACGTGCCGTTGCGCCACCCCCGGTTGCCCCGCTGGGCGCCGCTGCTCGTGGCCGCGATGGCGGCCTCCGCGGGCGGTCTGCTCGCGCTCAGCCTCGGCTGGGGCGTCGTGGGCTGGGTGATCGTGGCGGCCCTGCTGCACCTCGTCGGCCTGCCGCTGTGGTCGCGCGTGATCGAGAACCGTCGCGCCGCGGTCGACCGGCTGGTGACCTCGCTGATCTGGATCGCCCTGGTGATCGCGTTCATCCCGTTGGTCTCGCTGCTGTCCACGGTGGTCCGCAACGGTGCCTCCGAGCTGACCAGCACCTTCCTCAACAACTCGATGCGCAACGTGATCGGCGAGGGCGGCGGGATCTACCACGCCCTGGTCGGCACCCTGCTGATCACGCTCGGTGCCACCGTGATCTCGGTGCCGATCGGGCTGATGACGTCGATCTACCTCGTCGAGTACGGCGCCCTCTCCCGGCTCGCCTCCGCGATCCGCTTCCTGGTCGACGTGATGACCGGCATCCCGTCGATCGTGGCCGGGCTGTTCGCGTTCGCGCTGTTCGCGCTGCTCACCGGCGACCCCGGCATCCACTTCGGGTTCGGCGGCTCGGTCGCGCTCTCGCTGCTGATGATCCCGATCGTGGTGCGCTCGGCCGAGGAGATGCTCAAGCTGGTGCCCACGGACCTGCGCGAGGCGTCGTACGCCCTTGGCGTGCCGAAGTGGCGCACCATCGTCCGGGTGGTGCTGCCCACCGCGCTCTCGGGGATCATCACCGGCGTCACGCTGGCGATCGCCCGGGTGATCGGCGAGACCGCCCCGCTGCTGATCATCGCGGGCTCGACGGACTCGGTGAACTTCGACCTGTTCCACGACCAGATGGCAACCCTGCCGGTGTTCATCTACTACAGCTACACGCAGCCGGGCCTCAACCCCGAGATCTCCCGCGGCTACGCGTGGGGCGCTGCCCTCGTCCTGATCATCATCGTGATGGCGCTGAACGCCATCGCCCGGATCGTGGGCAGGTTCTTCGCCCCGCGCACCGGGCGTTGAGAGGAAACCATGGCCACCAGCATCGACATCTCCGACCTGGACATCTACTACAGCGACTTCCTGGCCGTCGAGGGCGTCAACATGACCATCCCGGCGCGATCCGTGACGGCGCTGATCGGTCCCTCGGGCTGCGGCAAGTCCACCTTCCTGCGCACCCTGAACCGGATGCACGAGGTGATCCCCGGCGCCCGCGTCGAGGGCAAGATCGTGGTGGACGGACACTCGCTGTACGACGCCGCCGTCGACCCGGTGGAGGTACGCCGGCAGGTGGGCATGGTGTTCCAGCGCCCGAACCCGTTCCCCACGATGTCGATCGCCGACAACGTCCTCGCCGGGCTGCGCCTGAACAACAGGCGACTGAAGAAGTCCGACGCCGAGGACGTGGTGGAGCGCTCCCTCACCCGCGCGAACCTCTGGAACGAGGTCAAGGACCGGCTCAAGAAGCCAGGCATGTCGCTCTCCGGGGGTCAGCAGCAGCGGCTCTGCATCGCCCGCGCGATCGCGGTCGAGCCCCAGGTGCTGCTGATGGACGAGCCCTGCTCGGCCCTCGACCCCATCTCCACGTCCGCGATCGAGGACCTGATCCACGAGCTCCGCACGGAGTACACGATCGTGATCGTCACCCACAACATGCAGCAGGCCGCCCGGGTCTCGGAGGACACCGCGTTCTTCAACCTCGCCGGCGCCGGCAGGCCCGGCCAGCTGATCGAGATGAACCCCACCAAGAAGATCTTCTCGGTGCCCGACGAGGAGGCCACCGAGGCCTACATCTCGGGTCGGTTCGGCTGAGCCGGACTCCGGCTGGCGCTACGGCAGTCGGAAGACGAACTTCAGCAGCAGGTAGACCAGGGCGGCGGCGGAGCCGGCGGCAGGGAAGGTGAGGACCCAGCCGCCAACGATCGAGCGGGCCATCCCCCACCGGACGGCGGAGAAGCGCTTGGTCGCGCCCGCGCCCATGATCGCGGAGGTGATGGTGTGGGTGGTCGAGATCGGGGCGTGGAAGACGAACGCCGTCGTGTAGAGGACGTCTGCGCCGACCATCTCGGCGGAGAAGCCGCGGGCCGGGTCGAGATGGATGATCCTGCGCCCAAGCGTGCGCATGATCCGCCAGCCTCCGGAGTAGGTGCCGAGCGAGATCGCGGTCGCCGCCGCGATCACGATCCACAGCGGCAGCTCGGTCTGGTCGGCCGGGTAGTAGCCGGCGGTGACGACCGCCAGGAAGATCACGCCCATCGTCTTCTGAGCGTCTTGCAGGCCGTGCCCGAGCGCGAGCGCGGAGGCGGACACCGTCTGCGACAGGCGGAAGCCGCCCTGCACCTTGTGCGGGTTGCGGCGCCGGAAGATCCACATGATCGAGAGCATCAGCAGGAACGCGACGGCGAAGCCGACCAGCGGCGAGATCACCATCGGGATCACGACCTTGTCCAGGATCGTGGCCCAGTGGACGATCGCACCCGCGACCAGCGCGGAGCCCACCAGACCGCCGATCAGGGCGTGTGAGGACGACGAGGGCAGCCCGAAGTACCAGGTGATCAGGTTCCAGGTGATCGCGCCGATCAGCCCGGCCAGCACCACCACCAGTCCCGAGTTGCCCGAGGGTGGCTGGATCACCTCCGCGACCGTGTTCGCCACCTGCTGCCCGAGGAGGGCGCCGACGAAGTTCATGACCGCGGCGAGGGTGAGCGCGATCCGCGGGGTGAGCGCACGCGTGGAGACCGACGTCGCGATCGCGTTGGCCGCGTCG
>Ga0207691_10007099_pt1 | contig 10811 bp, 10 predicted proteins | sample KBSM13metaG_FD_184327 | JGI IMG/M metagenome (GOLD analysis project Ga0207691, IMG submission 184327) | Miscanthus rhizosphere microbial communities from Kellogg Biological Station, Michigan, USA - KBS M1-3 metaG (SPAdes) (version 2) | ecosystem: Host-associated > Plants > Roots > Rhizosphere >... | reverse complement strand
AGAGCAAGATCGCCCCCACCCCAACCCTCCCCCGGATGCGTGGATGACATGCGCAGCTTGCGAGAGGATGAGCTGGAGTCGAACCGGTTACGACCGGCCGTCTGGGATCGAGATCACCCGTTCAATCAGCCTGGCCCTGCACAGTTGCGACCGGCTGCCGTCCGGGGCGAGGCGGTAGACCGACGTGCCGTCGGTGTAGACGACCGAACCGCCGGCGCCCAGGTCGTAGCTGACGACGTGGGCGGCCAGCACGGCGTCGGCGCCGTCGGGGCCGCGGCGGTGGAGCGTCCACGTCTTGGGCACCAGCGCGCCGGGACCGCCATCGCCGCTCGCCCGCTTTTCGCGACTGGCGCGTTCGGCGTCGACCAGCTTGCCCCACAGCATCATGTAGCGGGCGTCGGGCCCCTCGTTTGGCGGGCCCGCCGCGGTCAGCAGGGGCTTGCGGCGGAAGACCATCGAAAACCAATCGAGGAAGTGCACGATCGCCAGCACGAGACGGAACGGGAATAGCACCACGTCCTTGGCCACCTTGAGTCCCGACACCGGCTGCCGCAGCGCCTGGTAGGGCCGTTTGATGTAGTAGAGCGACCCGTCCGGCCCCACCCTGGGCGAGAGGTAGTCCCACTCGTCCGACTCCAGCAACGTCTCCATCCCCCCGCCGTCGGTGCCGCCGCGGTCGGTGTCGCCGTCGGTGTCGAGGCGATACACCGCATACGGGCCGCGCTCCACGACCATGCCGTGCGGCCCCCGGCCGAGCCCCGAAGACTGGTACACCAGCACGTGCCGGTCCGCGCCCGGCAGCCACGACGGGCACTCGTCAAGGGAGTCGCCGCCGGTCACCTCGCGCATGCCGCGGCCGTCGGGCTTCATCAGTGCCAGGTTGGCGGCGCCGTCCTCTGTCCGCACCGCCACCGCGAGAGTCCCGTCGGAAGGGTGGCAGGCGACGTCGAGGGCCTGGAAGTGGGCGCGGTGGAAGAGGCGCCGCTCGTAGCCGGTCTTGCGCTCCCAGTAGAACAACCCGCCGACGGCGTCGGTCTGCAGCGCGTAGACCAGTTCGCCCGAGCCGTCGCGCGCCAGCGCCACGCACCCGAACCGGACCGGCCGCGACCCGGCCGTCATCGGCGCGGCCGTTCCGGGGACCATGCCCCGGAAGTTCCACGCCATCCCCGACTGCCGCCACTCGTGGCGCTGCCGGTTCCGCTCGCGCCGCTCGAGCATTTCCTCGACGAAATGACTCTCGACGAGCGTGGGCTTTTCGGCCCCGGGGGAAACGATGTAGAGCTTCCCCTCAGCCAGGTACGCGACGGCCGCTCCCGGCGCCGCGGCAGCCGGTCCGGCGGAAGGTGCGTCTTGAGCAGGGCTGGGCATCGTCGGGCGTTCCCCCGTTGGGCGGGCTTTGCGAAACTCTCCGCTGTTGTACCGGGGAACGCACCATGCCTCAACGCGTGCCAGATAGCCCAGCATTACCATCCGCAGTCCCGCGCCACGCCGTGGCGCAGCGGAGCCGCCGGATTTAAGCGACCGGTTTTCAAGCGACGCGCGACGCGGAATCTCCCATCGTCATTCAGTGACTTGCAACGGCAAGCACGATGATCAGGAAGATCAGGAAGAAGATCCCACCGACGACAGACCAGAGCACGACGTTGCGCCTGCGGCGCTGGCGGATCGAGTCGGCACGCAGGCGCGCCTCCAGCTCCGCCCACGGCCGGCGGGCTTCCTCCATCGGCACGCGCCGGGCCAGCAGGGCCTCCAGCGCCACCACCAGCCCGTGCACCAGCTCGATGTGCGGCCGGACCTTGGGCGAATGAGGCGGCGGCTCCTTCGCGGAGCCCGTCCGAAACGCCCCCGGCGCGAACCACTCGATCGACGCCGCGATCGTCACCCGGCCCCGGTCCCACTCCAGCACCAGCCGCTGCGGCAACTGGTCGATCGACTTCGCCCGGCCGGCGTTGTCGACGCCGCGGATTGCGTCCAATTTCGTCCGGGGTTCGGCGTGGGAAAACGCGTGGTCCTGCGGGACCCGAAATCCCGCCGCCATGAGGAAATCCGACGCCAGCCGCAGCGCCTCGGGCGCGTCGAGCGTGGTGATGAAGACGTGTTCGACGATCAAGCGCACTTCTCCCGGCTTCAGTCACAAGGCGAGCGAATGGTAGAAGCGGTTTCAACCGCGGCACGGGTTTCAACCCGTGGCACGGGCGCCTCGCCCGTGCATTTTTACTCGGGAAAGCATGGGCGGGGCGCCCGTACCACGGTTTTGTAAACGCTTCTATCCCGTGGGCGAGTAGTCCAGGGCGACGCACAGCAGGTTGTGGGCGAAGTGCATCAGCACGCCCGGCAGCAGCGACCCCGATCGCAGCCGGAGGAAGCCGGCGATGACGCCCATGGCGAACGTGTGCGGGAACGCCGCCGGCGACAGGTGCAGGATCATGAACATCCCGGCGCTGACGAACACGGCCTCGGTCGCGGAAAGCGTCGGCTGGAGCGCGCCGAACACGATCCCGCGGAACGCCAGTTCTTCGAAGATGGCCGGCTGGACGCAGATCATCAGGACCACGGTCGCCATGCCGTAGCCGCCGGAGAGGAACGGCTTGGAGTAATTGATCCGCGTCCGTCCGCGAAACGCGGCGTTCGATTTGGAACCGGGAGTGTACCGGCCGCCCGGCTGCTGGCAAAACAAGGGGCTCCGTCAGGCGCGCGAGGGGTTCATTGCGAACGGGGAGAGGCGTCAATTGCGGATGAGTCCGGGTCAGACGGTCGGGTCATCCGCGAAGAGGCAAAGCCCCGGCGGTCGGTTCCCGCCGGACTGGAGCAACCGTTCGGCCGCCGCTTGCCCTTCGCGCAGACACGCGAGCCCGACGACGCGATCAACCATGGAAAAGCTTCTGATACCGCTCGCCGTTGGGCGCCTTGGCGAGCAACTCGCCGGTGGGCTTGGGGGGCGTGACCTGCGCGGTCCGGCGGGCCGCGGCGCCGTCGGTGTTCTGGGCGTGGAGGAACTGGGCGCCGACGACGTAAACGTCCGTCGCCAGCTGCCGGCAGTGCGCCACGGAGCACAGCAGCGACAGCGCCTTGCCGTCGCGGCCCTGGAGCACGAGCACGAGCTGCTCGCCCACCGTCAGGTCCTTCGACACCAGGACCGACGCGCCGCCGAGCGACACGTCCTGCACCTGCACGAGGGCGGCGGATTCCATCGGCGCGCCGGGGGCCGCGAGCTTGCCCGACCCGCTGACCGTCATGCGCGGCTCGCGCCGGCGCTCGTCGCCGGCCGCGCCGGTGCGGACGGGGTCAAGGATGGTGGCCATGCGCGAATAAAGCCCGGGTGACAGTTGCATCGACGCCGCTCCGTTGGATGGTTCGGGACCGCAGCCCCAAGGCGACGGACGGCCCCACACCCGATTCATCGGCCCCCGCCGGCAAAGACATGACGGCCAGAACGGGGAGGGCAGCGCGCCTCGGCCGAGTCACAACACGAGTAAATTCCGGAGCTTAGGCCGAGTACGGGTGCCGGGCCGATGCGGTGTCGCCGAAGCTCGGTCCGAACACGTGGCCTTACAGATTCCCCACCCTGCGCAGGCCGTCCGCCCGGGAAAAAGCAGCTTGCACGGGCTGGCGGAATCAGTACGATTCCCTTCGTATACGAAGGCCGTCGTAGATCGGTGCGGTGAGGTTGGTCAGGTCCATTCAACGGAGGTTCCCATGTCCGGTTCGAGGGGCATCGCCCGTTTGTCGCTACTACTGATTGCCGTCTCGCTGGCCGGTGCAGGCTCGAAGCCCGTCCGCGCCGCTGACTCGTCGGACGATCAGGCGAAACAGATTCGCGAGCTTCAGGACAAGGTCGCAAAGCTGGAAGGTCGGCTGGCGGAGCTGGAGAACCGCGTGGGGCCGGTCGTCGCCAAGCAGGCCACCGACCAAGACGCGCAGGCCCGGGCGAAGAAGCAGCAAGTGGCCGCGCGCCAGCGCATGAGCCAGGACCTGAAAAAGCACAACCGCCAGCAGCTCCAGGAGGCCGAGCAGCTTTACCAGGTTGCGAATAAGAACTGGCGCGCCCCCGAGGCGAAGCAAAGCCTCCAGCAGATGGTCGAGCGCTTCCCCGACGTCAACCGCACGGGTTGCGCCGCGCTGTACCTCGCCCAGTGGTCCGAAGGCGACGAGCGCGAGCGCCTGCTGAAAGAGGCGGCGGAGAAATACGGCGACTGCTACTACGGCAACGGCGTGCAGGTCGGCCCGTACGCCAAGTTCCTCCTCGCCCTCTACTACAAGGACAAGGGCGAAGCCGACAAGGCAAAGGAACTGTTCGAGGAGATCAAGTCAAAGCACGCGGACGCGATCGACCATCGGGGCAATGGGTTGGTGGGGCAGATCCCGAGCTAGGAGCGAAAATCCGAAATCCCAAGCACCAAATCCCAAACAAATCTCAAGCAGAAAAAAGGAAAGCTCAAAACGGCGGGTGATCCGTTTGGAGCTTTCCTTTTTAGATTTTGAATTTGTTTGGGATTTGGTGCTTGGAGCTTGGAATTTGCCTCAAGGGAGAGGCCTGAAAAACCGGTCCCACCTCGGCTTGTAGTAGTGCTCGGCGTCCAGCGACAGCACCACTTTCGTCGCGCGGCCGACGATCCGCTGGCGGGAGATCGGGCCGATGAAGCGGGAGTCCTTGCTGTTGTCGCGGTTGTCGCCCATGACGAAGTAATGCCCCGGCGGAACGGTGAACGGTCCGAACGAACGCGCGGGCTGCAGCACGTTGGGGATGGCGGCGACCGGGTGCGACTGCCCGCCGGATACTTCGGTGTGGAACTCGAAGGACGACGCCGCCTCGCCGACCTGCTTGACGATCTCCGGGTCGAGCGGCTGGTACGCGGCGGCCGAGCCGTTCACGAACAGGTGGTTGTTCCGCAGCTGGATGACGTCGCCCGGCTCGCCGATCACGCGCTTGACCAGGCGGATTTCGTCGGCGGGCGAGTAGAAGACCACGACGTCTCCCCGCCGGGGGTCGCCCCACTGCGCCAGGTGCCAGGTGGTGAACGGCACCTTCAGGTCGTACGCCAGCTTGTTCACGAAGATGCGGTCGCCCTCGATGATGCTCGGCTTCATCGATCCCGTGGGCACGTCGTTCCAGTCGGCGATGCTCGAGCGGAACGAGAGCACGATCAGCACGACGAACACCAGCGGCCGGGCCGACCGCATGAAGCGCAGGGTCTTTTGCTTCCAGCCGGCGGGCGCCGCGGGTTCCGGGGCGGGGGCGGGGGCGGCCGGGTCGGGAGTCGTCGCTTCGTTTTTCATGGGTGATTCCGGATCGATTTCGTCTGGCCCTGGCGTGCGCGCCGGCACCGCAGATTCTAGCGCACCGCTCTGCATCGGCAACCGCACGCCCCGCCCCCTAGAATACGACGCAATGGTGGACCCGGCCGGGGTCGCGGTTCGCCCGCCGGTTATGGGACGCCGGAGATTGCCCGCCACCAACCCGGCGGGTACGGTGCCGCGTCGCGTAAAGGACGCTTGAAACAGGAGATCGAAGGAATGGTCGCCACCGCAGCCCCCGCCGGCAAATCGATTTATCGCCGCACGTTCGTCCCGCAGGACCTGGACGCCGCCGACTTTTCGAAGATCGAGCCGCTCTACAAGGCCCTGCTCGACCGCCCGGTGGAAACACCCGAGCAACTGGAGAAGTGGCTGGGCGACGTGTCGGAGCTGTCGTCGGTGATCTACGAGTACGGCAGCCGGCGTTACATCGACAAGAGCTGCCACACCGACGACACGTCGATCGAGAAGGCCTACCTGCACTTTGTCGAGAACGTCGAGCCGCAGATCAAGCCGCTGCACTTCCGGCTGCAGCAGAAGTACATGCAGAGCCCCGCGCGGGCCGCCCTGCGCGGGAAGGGCACGCGCTACGCGATCCTGGACCGCAAGTGGGCGGCGGACGTCGAACTGTTCCGCGAGGAGAACGTGCCGCTGGAGACGGAGGCGACGAAGCTCAACAACGAGTACGACAAGACGATGGGGGCGATGATCGTCCACTTCCGCGGGAAGGACTACACGCTCCAGCAGCTCGCCCGCTTCATCGAAGAGCCCGACCGCAAGACTCGCCAGGAGGCGTGGGAGGCGAGCACCAACCGCCGGCTGCAGGACCGGGAGAAGGTGGAGGACGTTTACGAGAAGCTGTTGCCGATCCGGGAGAAGATCGCGCGCAACGCGGGGATGAGTGACTACCGGGCATTCGTGTGGAAGGAGAACAAGCGGTTCGACTACACGCCGCAGGACTGCCTGAAGTTCGCCGACGCGATCGCGCAGGCGTGCGTGCCGATCGTGGCCGAGCTGGATAGGCGGCGGCAGAAGGACTTGGGCGTGGAGACGCTGCGCCCGTGGGACCTGAGCGTCGACCCGAAAAACCGCCCCGCCCTGCGGCCTTTCAAGGAAACTGAAACCGACCTGTTCATCGACAAGACCAAGACGATTTTTCACCGCCTGAGCCCGCAGCTCGCCGACGATTTTGAGACGCTGCGCACGCGGCGCAACCTCGACCTGCAGAGCCGCAAGGGCAAGCAGCCGGGCGGGTATCAGTGCTCGCTGGAGGAGTCGCGCGAGCCGTTCGTTTTCATGAACGCGGCCGGCTTGCAGCGCGACGTCGAGACGCTGCTCCACGAGGGCGGCCACGCGTTCCACCACCTGGCCGCGCGCGACGAGCCGCTGGTGTTTTTAAGGTCGGCGCCGATGGAGTTCTGCGAGGTGGCGAGCATGTCGATGGAGGCGCTGGGCAGCGAGCACTTCGACGTGTTCTACGACAACGCCGCCGAAGCCGCCCGCGCCAAGCGCAGCTACCTGGAAGGCGTCATCCGGTTCTTCCCGTGGATGGCGATCATCGACTCGTTCCAGCACTGGATTTACACCCACCCCGGCCACGCGCGCCAACAGCGCACGGCGGAATGGCTGCGGCTGATGGACCGCTTCTACAGCAAACTGGATTGGTCCGGCCACGAGGCGGCGAAGGAGTCATTGTGGCAGCGCCAGCTCCACCTGTTCCACGCGCCGTTCTACTACGTCGAATACGGCATCGCGCAGCTGGGCGCCCTGCAGCTCTGGATGAAGGCCAAGGAGGACCCGCGCAAGGCAATCGCCAACTACCGCGCCGCCTTAGCCCTGGGCGGGACCAAGCCGCTGCCCGAGCTGTTCTCGGCAGCGGGGATCGCCTTCGACTTCTCCGAGAAGACACTGCGGCCGCTGATGAATGCGCTGGGCGAGGAACTGGCGCGGCTGCCGAGCTAGCGCGTTTCCGCAGTCGGCATAGCGGGCCATCGGTGACACGGGCGTCTCGCCCGTGCTGGTGCCGTCAGCACGGGCGGGACGCCCGTGTCACGCTTGCACGCTACGCCATCCCGGGAAACGCATTAGTCGCCGGCCGAATGCGGCGGCGTGGATTCGAGAATTTCCGGCTTTCGCCCCGTCCCGTCGGGCGGGTAGACTTCACAGGTCCGGGAATCACCAACCCCATTGCGCAGTGGCTGTGAGGTGTGTTGTGAGCGACCTGCACGAGCGTGACCCCGTGCCGCCGTTCGGCGATCTCGTGTTGCGCGGCGGCCCCAACTGGACGGCCGTCGGCTTCTTCGGGATGCTCGGCGGACTCCACCTGACCGTCGCCATCCCCAGCCTGCTCGAGGGCCGCTACGGCTACGTCAGCCTGATCGTCGGCTCGATCTTCGTCACCGCGTCGCTGGTGAGCTACCGCTTCCGCGCGGAGGTGGCGATGCTGGCGTCGCAGCGCCGGCTGCGCCTCCGCACCGGCGTTGGGCGACTGGTCTACGAGCGGTCGATCCCCTTCACCTCAGTCCGCGCGGTGCGGTTGACCACGGAGCCGGGCGTCCGCAAGCGGACGACCGATTCATTGATCGAACTGCTCTGCCACCTCGAAGACGTCCCCTGCCCCCCCACCGTCATCCCCCGCCAGCAGGCCCTGTTCCTGGCGATGGCGATGAACGTGCCGCTGATCAAGGTGTCGGAAGAGGAGCGGCCGGTGCCGCCGATGCCGACGCGCGTGGAAGACGACGCGCCGCTGCGGCGGCCATAAACCTACCCCCTCTTCCCCTTGCGGGAGAGGGCAGGGGTGAGGGGTAAGACGCGATAGTCGGACTGCGAAGTGACGCACGTCGACTCTGACGTTTACCCCTCACCCTAACCCTCTCCCGCAAGGGGAGAGGGGACCAGAGCCCCCTACTTCGCGCCCATCAGGATATCGAACAGCTTCTGATCCAGCCGCTCATACGGCAGCGGCTTGGCGGCCAAGGCGTCGGCGTCGAACTTGCGTTCCTTCAGCGCCTTGGCGTTGTCCTTGCTGAACTTTTTGCTCAGCTTCTCCACCTCGGGATTGGACACGTTCAGCGTGGCCAGGATCTGCTTCACCTCAGGGTCGGCGTCGAACTGCTGCACCTTTTCCTTCAGGATCAGGTACGACCGCATGCACCCCTTCGCGAAGGCCATCACGTCGTCTCGGTCGGCGGTGCGCAAGGCGTGGGCGTCGAAGTGGCGCGGGCCGTCGTACTTGTAGTTTTCCAGCAGCTTCACGAGGAAGAACGCGCCCTTGGCGTCTTCCTGGCCGAAGCGCAGGTCCTGGTCGAAGCGGCCGGGCTTCTGGCCGTTGAGGTCGATGTGGAACAGCTTGCCGGCGTCCACCGCCTGGGCGACGGCGTGATAAAAATTCAGCCCCGCGATCGTTTCGTGCGCGACCTCAGGATTCACGCCGACCATCTCCGGGTGGTCGAGCGTGGTGATGAAGCCGAGCATGGCGCCGGTCGTGGGAAGGTAGATGTCGCCGCGCGGCTCGTTGGGCTTGGCCTCCAGCGCGAACTTGAAGCCGTAGCCCTGGTCCTTGTTGTATTCGCAGAGGAAGTTCAGGGCCTCGCGGAAGCGCTTGGTGGCCGTCACCGCGTCCTTGCCCGCGTCCACTTCGGCGCCTTCGCGGCCGCCCCAGAAGACGTAGGTCTTGGCGCCCACCTCCGCCCCGAGGTCCATCGCCGCCATCGTCTTCTGGAGGGCGAAGGCGCGCACGTCGGCGTTGTTGCTGGTGAACGCGCCGTCCTTGAACACCGGGTGGCCGAACAGATTCGTTGTGGCCATGGGCACGACCATGCCGGACTCCTTCAGGGCGCCCCTGAACTCGCGGACGATGCGGTCGCGCTCGCCGGTGCTGGAGCCGAAGGGGACCAGGTCGTTGTCGTGGAAGTTGACGCCATAGGCGCCCAACTTCGAAAGCTCGCGCACCATCTCGACGGGCGTGAACCCCTTGCGCACCGGCTCGCCGAACGGGTCGCGGCCCGGGTTGCCCAGCGTCCAGAGGCCGAACGTGAACTTGTCGGACTTCTTTGCTTCGTATGCCATGGCGGTTGTCGTCTCCTGGGATTGAATGGGAAGGGGCATTGTAAGAACCGGCGCGCCGTTGTCGAAGTCGTGACCTGGGCTCCGCGAATCGGTAGCATCCCCCGACACACTGAAAAGGAGCACGCATGCAGGGAACGAGGCAAACGAGGGGGCGAGTAAAGCGGCGGGCTGGGCGGGGGCTGTTGCTGCTGGTGGCTTGCGTATTGTCGCTGGCCGGATGCAAGGGGAACAAGCATTCAACCGACGCCAACAAGCAATCAACCAACGCCAACGTAACCCGCCGGGAGGAATTCGGGCGGACGAAGGACGGGCAGACGGTCGAGCTTTACACCCTGACCAACTCCAAGGGCATGGTCGCCAAGGTGATGACCTACGGCGCGACACTCACCGAGCTTCACGTCCCCGACCGGAACGGGCAGTCCGCCGACGTCGTCCTCGGCTTCAACAACTTCGCCAGGTACGAGGCCGGCCACCCGTTCTTCGGCAGCACCGCCGGTCGGGTTGCCAACCGGGTCGGCAAGGGGCGTTTCACGCTCGACGGCAAGGAGTACAAGCTGTTCGTCAACAACGGCCCCAACAGCCTGCACGGCGGCAAGGTCGGGTTCGACAAGAAGGTCTGGGACGCCCAAGCCGTCAACTCCGCCGCCGGGCCCGGCGTCAAGCTCCATTACATCAGCCCCGACGGCGAAGAAGGTTACCCCGGCCGTCTCGATACGACGGTCGTCTACACGCTCACGAATAACAACGAGCTGAAGATCGAATACACCGCCAAGACCGACAAGCCGACGATCGTCAACCTCACCAACCACAGCTATTTCAACCTGGCCGGCGACGGCAACGGGACCATCCGCGACCACGTGCTGCTGCTCAACGCCGACAAGTACACCGTCTTCGACGCCACGCAGATCCCCACCGGCGAGATCAAGTCGGTGAAGGACACGCCCCTCGACTTCACCAGCGCGACCCCCATTGGCAAGCGGATCGACGAGATCGGCGGCTACGACCACAACTTCGTCCTGAACGGCCGGACCGGCGAGACCAAGCTCTGCGCCAAGGTCCGCGAGCCTAACAGCGGCCGGGTGATGACCATCACGACCGACCAGCCCGGCGTCCAGCTTTACACCGCCAACGGCCTGGACGGTTCGATCACCGGCAAGTCCGGCAAGCCCTACGAAAAGTACGGGGCGTTCTGCTTGGAAACTCAGCACTACCCCGACTCGATCAACCACCCCGATTTCCCGTCGGTCGTGCTGCGCCCCGGCCAGACGTACCACACGGTCACCACGCACCGCTTCACGACGGAGTAACCCGCGCCTGCCGCGGGGCGACTGCAAGGATTGCAGCATGAACGAAACGCCCACTGCGGTGTTTGTATGTCTAAGTGATCGCCGTTACGATTGAACCGGCGATTTGACGAATGCACCCACTTCAACCCATTTCTGATGGAG
>Ga0207691_10007097_pt1 | contig 10817 bp, 9 predicted proteins | sample KBSM13metaG_FD_184327 | JGI IMG/M metagenome (GOLD analysis project Ga0207691, IMG submission 184327) | Miscanthus rhizosphere microbial communities from Kellogg Biological Station, Michigan, USA - KBS M1-3 metaG (SPAdes) (version 2) | ecosystem: Host-associated > Plants > Roots > Rhizosphere >... | reverse complement strand
GGCGGCTCTCTCGGGGAGCATTGGCCAAAAATCAACAAAAGTTTTGAAGGAGCTATTAGTCGGTGGCGGTCAAATGGAACAGAAATTCCGAAGCCGAGCCCGAGTGATCCAGCAGGCATTAAAGCAACTTTTCAAAATCGCCATACGCGTTCGTCCTGGACGCAGTGCCGTCAACGCGGTGCGTCAAGCACTGGGTTATTTGCCCATCGGCTGCCGAAACATCGGAGTCCCGCGATAAACTACGCCCACTCTTGGCTAACTTCAACGAGCCTCGTTGCATCAGACGGGCAACTCCGGTACAGGCAATCGACTGGCGACTTCTTGGTCCGGTGAACCAGCACACGATCGCTAAATATGGTTCTGCCGTCCTCGGAGAAGAACTTACGGCCTCCACCCCAATTAGTCTGAATTGAGCGTAGTGACTGCTTTTAACTACCGTAGTCGCTTTTTAGCTGAGACGGGGCGATAAACCATGAACCGGTGCAGCTTCGGCGGGCGGTTTCCCCGATATCCCTGCCGTTCGTTCCGCCATCGTAATTTCCCCGAACATCGTAAGTTGCTGCGTATGCGACCGCAGCGGTGGCTTGCGTCCCAACACAAGTAGCGAGCTTCAAAGGAACGTGCAGAATAGATAACAAAATACTTCCCAAAACGAACACGCCGTCATCTTCACGGTTTATCGGGTTGCTGCGCGTGGGTTAGAGTGGGCAGCAACAAAATGGATGCAGTCAGAATTGACACTGCAACAGCTTGGGTTAGAGAGCGCTTCATCATTTTAGTTCCTTTCTTTGTGGTCGCTAGCTTCTCGCAATTCTGCGCGCCAACAGTTTGCTTGTCAAGCAACACCCGTGGGCTTTTCATTAATGTTTTGAAATGAGCTCAGAGAACCAGTGGATCCTTCAATTCTTCCCGTAATCTTGGAGCCCGTGACTTCGCTAACGACCTGTCGTTCCTTCACAGTTGCCGGAGGATTCAACAAGAACTTTGTCATGGCATCTGCCGGAATCGGCCGGCAAAAGTAAAACCCCTGACCCTCGTCACAGTGAAAAGCGCGCAACAGATTCTTAGCATTAGCCGTCTCCACTCCTTCAGCCACTACATTCAGTCCTAAGTTATGGCCTAAGTCGATTATCGATTTAACCACGACGGAATTGTCACGGTCAGTTTCTATAGTTTGTACGAACGATTTATCAATTTTTATGCACGCCACGGGAAGTTTCGTAAGGTAAGTGAACGAGGAATACCCTGTGCCGAAGTCATCGATAGCGAAATGGGCGCCAAGCTGGCGGATCTGATTCAAAGTGCGAATCACCCGCTGTGGGTCGTTCATGATGCTGGTTTCGGTAATTTCCAATTCTAGATGGTTCGGCGAGACGCCGGTATCGTGCAGTAGGGCTTCAATCTGTTCCGGCAGTTCCTGTGCCTCTAAATTCCACATTGTCAAGTTAACCGCTACGCTGATATCTAACCCCATCTCGTTCCACTGCCGACATTGCAGGAGTGCCTGTTGCAAAACCCAAAGAGTCAAGGGAATGATCAGCCCAGTTCGCTCCGCCACAGGTATAAACTGATCTGGCGCAATAATTCCATATTCGGGATGTTGCCAGCGGAGCAATACCTCTACGCCCGTGACACGTGCCTTGAGGAGGTCTATCTTTGGTTGGAATGTTAGGAAGAATTGCTCCCGGACAATGGCTTGGCGAAGCGCCGTCATCCATTGACGGGCTGTGAAGAGGGTTCTTGGACTAGATGACCAGGCCGTGAACGATTTTCTACTCGATTTGGCAACTGCAAGATCTTTTTTGGCGTGCTCGATCATCTTGTCAACATTCTCGCCATGTTCGGGAAATAGAGCTACACCAACATACGGCTGAAGGACGATCGATTTATCATCGACCTTAACCGGATTCGCCAATCTCCCAAGGAGCCGATGGACTACCAAATCCAAGTCCTGCGGACCTTGAACCGATTGCAAAAGAACTCCAACTTGATCATCAGACAACAACGCGACCGTGTCGGAGTCACGGAGAGCTCCCCGAAGCCGCATTAGAATTGAAGTTTGCCAGTCAGTGTTCCGACCAGTCTGGCTGCCGCCCTTTAGATGATCAAATCCAAACAAAAGCACCGCTACCTGCGGAATCGTGTGCTTCGCGGAAAGAATAGCTTGCCGAACGCGCAATTCAAATTCAGTATTGCCCGAAACCGTAGGAGCGCCAGTTAGTATCGTGGAATTCAATTCGACGAGTCTTCCCGTTCGCAAGCTTCAAAAACTATGCTGCTCAGGAAATCTTGGGACCTCTCGGTCCGGCAGCAATGGCTGTGCCATACCGAGCGCTGGATTCTTGTGGATGTTTCACGAAGCTAAAGCCACGTCGATACATCGGTTGCTACTACCGACTGGCAGAAAAGACATTCAAGAGGACAGATTTGTCACTTCTACGGTAACACGCCGTGATCAACCATCGGCTACTCGCTGTGATTTTCCCGCAGTTCATATCTGGAAATTACAGAACCATCACGATGTTTGGCCAAAAGCTCGAGCGGTTTAGGTTCGTTCTTGACAAAAATGGTCGCCACTGGATCTGAATAAACTGATTGCCAGTCTGGTTGATCCTTTAAGGCAGCTATTAGCGCGGAATCAGTATTGAAGATAACCCAACTAACGTTGTATTTTTTTAAAGTTTGTTTCCATCCCGGTGCGACATTGGCGATGCGCAGATAGTCGCGGCCAAACTTTTCCCCATACATATCAGAGCGGCCATCCATGAAGACACGGTAGGTGGGCCATGCGGCATAGATCATATAATCGCCGAATTCATCATCGTTAAACACATTGCCGTGAATTTTTTGTCGGTGTAAAAATTCGACGGCTTTAACTGGAAACCGTTTATCATCGAAGCGGTAAGTAATGAACCCTGTCGCGACGAGAGTGGTAACCACGGCGAGACTCGTTGTCGGCCAGAGATATCCCTTAAGATTATGGTCAATCGTAAGCAAATTCTGGTTGCGAGTCACATACCAGGTCGAGAAAGGCTCTGCCAGTCTGCCCGCAATATCGGTCAATGCTTTAAGAAGTACAGGGGCCAATATTATGGCAAAGAGCGAAACATGTCGAGCCGAATAGAGCGCCATGTACGATAATAGCATGGTGCAAATAACATCGACGAAACCAACTTTCGATCGTGACACCGCAAGAGCGCCAATTAAAAGAAGCAGCATATACTTGAAAGGAAGCGGTTCGTGGAAATTAGGTGATAAGAATTCCGTAACACGATCCATGACGAAGCGATCAGATGTGACGCGAATAGGAAATAATAAAATGTCAAAACCATGAGGATTGAAACAACATGCTGCTATGCATGCGAGCAATAGAAGCAAGAGAGTCTGTACTCTTTTACGATGAACCCATGAGCTTTCTGGTTTCGCGGTTAATAGAGAGAACCACTCGCTCGCCAAATAGATCCCGAGTAGCACTAGGCCTATGATAAATCCGCCGTGAAGATTAACCCAGAGCAGCATGAGAATAGGAAGACAGCTGACAAAAATCTTTCTGTTCTCCGATTGATACGCAGAAAGGCAGTGACACCAAATGACAGTCAGTAAAATAGAAAAAACATGAGGGCGAGCAAGCCAATGTGTTGAAGAAGTTGCGGTTGTCAGTAAGGCAACAAAGGTACAGAGGATAAGATCATCTGATTTCGCTTTAAGACTTTGATAGAGGAGCCAATGAGTAAAGGCGAGTACAAATGCAAAAAAGACAACGACTCCAGTCAGTCCTGCCCATTCGAAAAGAAGTGCCATTATCACCTCCGCCAGCCACTCGTGCGCTGTCCACGACAGCGCTGGGAAGTGAAAGGAATAGAAGTCGTGGGCCGGAATACTCCAGTTCTTTAGAATGACTTGCCCCGTCTTTATGTGATATCCCGTGTCGCCATCGCCAAGCAGCGCGTTTCCGGAGCCGAAAATGAGAACAAAAAAAACGGCTATGAAGATCATGTTCCCGATGGAGGGTAGAAGAGTCGCTCGGAATGTCAATTTGAAGTGAGAAAGCTGGCTCGGCATTGGATCTCGTTCAGCGGCCACTCTTGACTCGACGGTGAGGTGATTAGTGATCTGTTAAGGTGATCAGCCAAGTGCCTGACGTGTTTTGGCCGGTTTTTGGCGCTCACTTCCAGCTGAGGTTTGCGGGCGAGCCCATACGGTGAAACGGGGTCCAGAAAAACGCTTGCCAAAGGGCAACAGCCAACGCGATCGGGACTTCTGTTTATCGGGATTTCGCGGCAAAACTATGCGAAAAAGCGATCCTTTGCCGAGCTCGCTTTCTACGGTAATCGTCCCGTGAATTTGGTCTAAGTGTTTCTTGACGATGCTTAGGCCTAAGCCGATACCGCCACGCGAGTTTTCTGAGGATGTTTTGTGCACCTGCATAAAAGGTTCAAAAATGCTTGTTAAATGTTGCTCAGAAATGCCCATTCCAGTATCTTGCACTTCGATCATAACTGAATCCGCGACGGGGGCGTTGCTTATACGAACCGAAATGGATCCTCGGTCTGTGTATTTGACCGCGTTCTGCAGTAAGTTGCTAACCACTTCTTTGACGCGCGTGGCGTCACTGCGCATTGTTACGGCCTCTCTCGGAACTTCCCAGCGAAGCTCTATGCCTTTCTGTCGGCAAAGAAATTCAAATGTGTCTCTGAGATCATTGACTACTTTGGTGAGCTGCAACTCCTCTATTCGAATTGGTTGTTTACCGGCCTCCAATCTCGAATAAATCAATATTTGATCAATCATGTTTTTCAAATGCGTAGATTGCTTGGCGACGACCTGAAGTATCTCGTTGTGCTTCATATCGATTTGACCGTAGAGGCCATCTGTGATGCATTCGATATAACCAATGATAACCGCCAACGGTGTCCGCAGCTCATGAGAGACCTGGTTAAGAAATTCTGCTTTTAGCTTAGCGAGGTTTTCCGCTTTTTCCTTCTCCTCTTTTAACCGCGTCAACTGTTCAGTGGTATTGGTTTTGGAACCTGACGAGGCGCTTCCTATCGCCAACCCCATCATTAGAATTCCGAAAGAGGCTATTGCGCCGTAAACAATCAGGTCCTTGTAAGCTGCTAATGACGGCAAAAAAGGACTAAGCCGTTCGGCGATATCGTCCTTACGCGAGTTTTTCAGTGATTGGCGGGAGGATCCAACAGTTTCGTGGGATTGGGCTAATGCTGAAGACACCGAGGAGACGTACCCTACGGACGGCAAGCCAATGGCAGTTAATAGCAAAGCCACCAAAACGAGAGCAAACCCCGTCAAATCCCGTAACATATCAACTATGGATCAGCACGAGTTTCCGATTGGGCGATTTGTTTTTCAGGTTCGCAGACTTCGATTCGATCCTTGCCCGAATTTTTTGCAATGTACAAGGCGTGATCAGCATCACGCAATAGTTCCTGCCAATCGGAATAAAATTTTATAGATGTTGAGCTTACACCAATGCTGACCGTGAGGCGAAAGGGCCGGACAGTTGTACCGAACGCGCTTGATCGTATGGCGTCATGAATTTTGGTGGCTGCCTGGACTGCGTTTTCCTGGTCGGTTTCTGGCAGAACGAGAACGAATTCTTCGCCGCCATACCGTGCAGGAAAGTCACTTTGACGGGTTTTCTCACGAAAGGTTTCTGAAATTTTGACAAGGGCAGCGTCGCCACCGTGATGACCATAAGTGTCGTTGATAAGCTTAAAGTTATCGATATCCAAAATCAGCAGTGATAACGGACTGTGATATCGTTTCGATCTTTCAAATTCTTCTCCCATCTTGTTTTCGAAAGCGCGTCGGTTAAATAGTCCGGTTAACGAATCTACTTGCGTTTGGTATTCGAGATGTTGTTGGTATTGCACGACTCTTGAGCCCACCCGTATGCGCGCAAGTAGTTCGGAAAAGGAAAATGGTTTTGTGATGTAATCATCTGCCCCAAGGTCCAGCCCTCGAACACGATCTCCCTCCTGAATTCTAGCGGTAATCAATATTAAGTAAATACTTTTCAGCGCCGGATTGCCTCGGATGCGCTTAATTAGTTCAAACCCGTCCATTTTAGGCATCATGATATCGGATAGGGCGATCTGAACCTTTTCAGCGGCCAATTTCTCGAGTGCTTCTATGCCATTCCCGGCAGTAATAACTTTATATCCCTCGCGTTGGAGCACTATCGCCAATAGGTCTCGCTGATCAGGATGGTCTTCAATAACCATGACTGTAAGCGGAGTGCTCTTTTGATTGCTGTTCATTTTTGAAGTTCCTTCAAATAATCATGTTGAGGCTGAAAAAAAACGACGATAACTCGCAGAATTGAATAGTTGCTAAACTGATCGCCATTTGACGCAAATTCTATACCTTGCAACGTTTCTGGTTGATAATGATCAACCAGATGGCGTTCCGCCACTGCGTACTCAAGCTCGGACGCAGCAGTACGTGCGGTCCGGATTATAGAATTTGCGTGAGTATTACGATGCGTTAGCTGTTCATGTTTCAGACTGGTTTCGTAGAACGCAACGAATCTTCCGTGCACAGATTTATGACACGGGCTTCAGTCTCGCTGTCAGTTTTGTCAAGCAGCAAGGTCGTTTTCGGCCTTCTTTCACGATAATCAGCTGAATTTCGATCAAATTTGTTCTGGCATGTATTCTGCTCTCAGGGCTCAACGCTGTAAACAATCAACAAGTGAACACAGTTAAATACAGGAAGGGGGTGAACATTCGATGGAGCTTCTAAAGCGCTTGGTAGTTGAGGAGGATGGTCAAGGTTTGGTTGAGTATACTTTGATTGTCGTTCTTGTCGCGCTGGTTTTCTGGGTTGCTATCAAGAATACTAATATTGGCAGTCAGTTGGCCAGCGGTTGGAGTAAAGTCACCGTCTGCGTTAGCGATCCTTCTAATTGTACCAGCTCATCCTAGCACGGGTTAGGCAGGAACGGCTCGGCCCGGAAGTGGAATAGTCCACTCCCGCGCCGAGCCGAGCATTGGACGTGATTCTCCTTGACAACAACTAGGATCGAATGTACCCTTTGGCGGCTAATAATCGTGTTTTAAAAATTGACTATTTCGGATGCCCTTATATTTTCCGTAAGCGGCCTAGCGGCTTTTTTTGATCTTTGGATCAGAAAAATTCCGAACTGGCTTACTGTGGTTGGATTGCTGTGCGGGCTCGCACTAAATGGCTTTCATGGCTCCAGCTACTTAGTTGCCAGCATTTTGGGCTTCGTGATTGGAGTTGTAGTCCTAGTGTTCCCTTTCGCCCTTGGATGGGTTGGAGCCGGAGACGTGAAATACTTTGGAGTTGTAGGTGCGCTATTGGGTGTTTCCTGGTTACCGCGGGTTTTTTTCTATTCTGCACTTGTAGCGGGCTTGATTGCTGCTGCATATATGATTACAGGTCTTGCCCGCAGTTCGCGGTTTAGACAACTTTGGTTGGATTTAAAAACTATGGTAGTTAGCGGCGGACAAGTTTTGCCGGCTTCTGTTTCCGCGAGAACTTCCGAGAGGGATATGTCTGTTCCTTGGGGTGTCGCTTTCGCAGCTGGAACAATACTCGCATATTATTTTGATTCAACAGGTAAATGGGCTTCCTTCTAAAGGCAACCTGCATGAATCAATCAAGGTAAATCGCTGATTTGTTGAGAACTAATGATTAGATGAGGAGCTGCTATGCAGAATAGGTTGAAGATCGCTCTGGTTGTTGCCGTATTTTTCGGTCTTGTAGCCGCATATGGCATTTACAATTTTCTCAGCCATCAACAAAAAGAGACCGACACCCTTCGAGCTGCGAATCAGGATATTGTGGTTGCCGCCCAGGATATTTTGCCGGGAACTAGCTTCAACGAAGAAACGCTCAAAAAGGGGTTGACGAAAACTACGCCTTGGCCAAAAACTTCAATACCCGCCGGCGCATTTTCAACGCCGCAACAAATTGTCGGTAAGGTAAGCCGCGTGAAGATTTTGGCCAACGAGCCGATCTTGGAGTCTCGCCTTGCTGGCGAAGGGGCGGGTCTCACGGTTCGTCTTGAGGCTGGCAAACGAGCCCTCGCTCTTAGAGTTGATGAAATTGTCGGCGTGAGTGGCTTTATCGTTCCAGACGATCGAGTGGACGTGATTCTCACGACGACGCCGTTGGGAGCGGCGCAGGATGCAAAAATTTCAAAGATTGTTTTACAGAACAAGCGGGTATTGTCGGTCGCCCAAAGTACTGAGCAAAAGGATGGGAAGCCCCAGCTTGCCCGTTCGATAACATTAGAAGTCACCCCCGAAGAAGCGGAAAAGCTTTCGTTAGCATCCCAAGAGGGCCAAATTGTTTTAGCCCTGCGGGGGCTTGGCGATGACGCACCAATAGCAACGATCGGTAGCAATAAAAGGGATCTGTTGGCTTTAGCGGCGGCGCCGCAGAAGGCTTCCGGTGGTGTTAGAGCCGTGCCTCCACCTGATAAGTACAGAGTCGAGGTAATACACGGTAGTAATCGTAACGTGGTGGAATTCTAGTCGGGAAGGGGATCGTCCATGAGGAACTCTTACGTGACGGGGCGACTAATTGCTTTTACGGCGGCAATCGTTCTCGTTGTTGTGCTGGCGGGCGGCGTAGGCGCACAGCCGCAGACAACCCCAGCCATAACTGTAACCGTAAATAAGTCAATGGTATTTCGTTTGGCTGAGCGAGCTAAGCGGGTTTCGGTTTCTCAGCCCGAAGTAGCTGACGTGCTAGTCGTGGCCCCGAGTCAACTTTTGATTAACGGAAAAAATGTTGGCACTACCTCGCTAATTATTTTCGATGACAAAGGTGGGGTATCGAATTATGACCTGATTGTCGCGCCAGATATCTCCGCTTTACGTACTCAATTGAGATCTGTCTTTCCAAATGAGACGGTTGAGATCTCGACCTCTGGGCCATCTCTGGTGTTGCGCGGCGAAGTGTCCAACGAGGTTGTCTATGATCGAGTTTTGGAAATTGTCGCGACCTACCTCCCGCCCAAGCCTCCGGCGACCGTTACTCCTTCAACGAGTCAGTCATTTACAATTGGTACCTCGCCAATCGCGCAAATTTCGAGCTCGGGAACTGGTTTCGCTGGTGGCGGCACATTAGCCTTTAACGAAGAAGCTTCATTGACGGACCCATATCGCTGGAATGACAAAAAGAAAATAGACGGCGTCATTGATCTGCTTGTTATCAGGGAAATCCGCCAAATCGAGTTAGATGTTGTAGTAGCCGATGTCTCAATGACTAAATTAAGGGATATCGGATTTGATTTTGCCCAAGCTTATAAAGGCCAAGTGGCGAGTTTAAGCACGATTGGGAGTTCAGCTTTTGGCTCGCTTGGAACACAGACAATCGTTGGGAATGCTATTACTAGTGTGGGCACCTTTCCGCCCGCAACTGGAGCGTTCCAGTGGGTGAACGGCGCGTATTCCTTTGCGACGCTTTACCGCATGCTACAAAACAAGGACGTCGCACAAATACTAGCTCAGCCGAGGCTTGTGGTTAAAAACGGTCGTAGCGGAGGATTTTTATCTGGTGGAGAAGTTCCAATCATTACGACGACCGCAAATACTTTCGGCGTGATTTATAAGCCATTCGGTGTTCGGCTTGATTTTATTCCGACAATTACTCTGTCCGATAGAATCGACCTTCGGGTGTTTCCAGAGGTTAGCGATATCGCTGCCGGTGCCGGAACCGGAACGCCAAGTTTTGTGGTCCGCCGAACGGTCAGTCGAGTGGAATTGAAGGAAGGCGAGAGCCTAATCATCGGCGGCTTACTAGATCAGCGGATTGTAAAGGATCTCACGAAATTTCCTTTTTTAGGTGATGTTCCGATTTTGGGCGCATTGTTTAGAAGTACAAAATTCAATAACAAGGAATCGGAGCTCGTCTTCGTCATTACCCCGAGGATCGTTCGAACTATGAAACCGGGGGAAAAGCCACAGCTCCCATCGTTGGAAAAATATGACGATCCCGATTTTCGCCAGGTGCCCGTTCCGGGTGGCAACGATGAGAAAAAGCCCGCCAATCGAGGCGCGTCGATTCCATAGAATCGCAGATGTAGGTTCGAAGTACACTTAAAACCAATTCATGAAATTACCAATTTGCCTCATCGGTGAAGATAGTTTGGCGCTCGCTTCTCTCAAGCAGCAACTTGAGCGAGAAGCCTCTGTATCTGTGGAGCCACGAATTTGCGGTTACGGTGACGCATTCGATGCGCTAAAAAACCGCACCGCTCCAATGGTTGCGGTGATCGACATTAACTTGGATCCCGAGCGCGCTTTCTCTGTTGCAGAACAGATTAAGCTTAGATTGGCGAACGTCCGATTGGTAATGACATCGCCAACGGGGGCGCCGGATACTATTTTACGGGCAATGCGCTCGGGTGCGGAGGAGTTCTTAACTCAACCGTTCAGCTGGAGCGAGGTTTTAAAGTCATTCGACGCGATCCGAAAAAAAATTGATGTCCATACGTTAAAGGCGAATGAACGTGGACATGTCATTGCCGTCTCGTCGAACAAGGGAGGTGTCGGTTCGACGACTGCGGCAACGAATTTGGCAGCTTGTCTCGTCGCGCAGCACAAGTCGGTGTGTCTTGTCGACCTAGTATTGCAGTTCGGCTCAGTAACTAGCTTTCTCAATATCGATGCCTCTTATACCATTTTGGATTTGGTTAAGAATTTAAAGCGTATCGATCCTCTCTTTCTCGACGGCTCACTAGTGAAGCACGCCTCGGGAATTAGAGTCTTGGCCGAGCCATTTTATGCTGAAGACGCACGACGGATAACGCCGGCCGACAT
>Ga0207691_10007094_pt1 | contig 10819 bp, 11 predicted proteins | sample KBSM13metaG_FD_184327 | JGI IMG/M metagenome (GOLD analysis project Ga0207691, IMG submission 184327) | Miscanthus rhizosphere microbial communities from Kellogg Biological Station, Michigan, USA - KBS M1-3 metaG (SPAdes) (version 2) | ecosystem: Host-associated > Plants > Roots > Rhizosphere >... | reverse complement strand
AGAGCAGCGCCACGACGTCAATCGAACCGCCCGACAACCGGTCCATGCGTGTCCAGTTGTCGTGCAGGAGCCACGCCAGGCGGTTCGCGGATGGCACGAGTTGCTTCAGGTAGGCGAGCCTCTTGCCTGTGATCTCACCGTGAGAGATCGCGGCACCGATCACGTTGCGACCGGGCCGTGCGTACGACTCGATGAACCCCTGCTCGATGGGGAATTGCACGGAACCGGAGAAGACGACAGGAATCGAATTGGTTGCCCTCGCTGCCGCGAGGGTGGTGATATGACCACCGGTCACGACGAGGTCTACCCGGTTGCGAACCAGTTCCTCGGCCAGCGGCGCGAGCTCCTCGACTCTTCCCCCCGCGTCGACGTGGACGATCGAAAGATTGTTCCCGACCGACCAGCCCTTGCTTGCCAGGATCTCGAGAAAGACGCGCTTGAACTCGGCGTCTTCCCCGTCCTCGGCCAGCGTGAGATAGCCAACCCGCTTGGCACTGCTCAGGGCAGCAGCGTACGAACGAAAACCCGTCGCAACCCAGGGAAGCGCGAACCCCACAAGAGCATCGCGTCGTGTGAACACTGGGTGCCCCGGAACCCTCGATGCGGAGGTGAAGAGTTCACCGTTATACCGCCCTCCCACCCAGCCCACAAACCGGCATGCAACGGCGCCGTCGCGACTGTGGAACGTTCGCGCTGAATACCCTTAACAGCCGGCATCCCGCAATGCAGCGCCGGCTCGAGAGTCGTCCTCAGCGGCGGTTTGCGAGCTTAGTGGTGCTTCATTCCAGTTCACCCCTGCATGGCGCGCGATGTCGCCCCACCGGCGCTCCTAGCGGGGGATCCAAGAGGCCTCGCACACAGAAGTTCAGACGGCCATGCATCGCCGTTCGGGCTCGACCATGTTCAGGCTTTCCCCGTGCGGCCGAACACCAGGGTGAGATTGTTGGCCGGCATCTCGGCGACCTCGATCAGCGGAAGGCCGGCGCGAGCTGCCAGTTCCTCGACGGCTTCGACGTCGCGTACGCCCCATTCGGCATTGCCTTGGCGAAGGCTCAGGTCGAAGGCTTCATTGCTGGGAGCGGTGTGCTTGCCGCCACGCGTGAACGCACCGTAGAGCAAGAGCAGCCCCTCGGGGCCTAGGTAGCGTCCGGCGCCGGCGACCAGTCCCTCGGTGACGCGCCAGGGCGCAATGTGAATGACGTTCGCGCAGACTACGGCCAGCAAAGCCCTGGGACCGAGTTCGGCCGTCATCTCGGCGCACCAGGCCGGATCGGACAGATCGATCCGCAGCGGCGGACGGATATTCTCAAGCTTCGAATGGGCCCGCCACGCCTCGATGCTCTTCAGATGCTGTTCGTTCAGATCGCTTGGCCACCACGTGACGGCCGGAAAGTGACGAGCGAAATCGACCACGTGCTGGCCGGTGCCGCTGCCGGCCTCGACTGCATCGCCGGATTTGCCAGCGATGAATCGCCGCAGCACGGCGCGGATCGCCTGGTGATTGCGGTGAAAGGCCGGCGCGTCAAGCCGGCCGTCGGGTTCGGCACCACCACCGTCCTTTCCGAATTCGACGACATAGTCGACCACGGCTCGGCCTCCACAAGATGACCTGGCGTTCCCTTCCATCCTATCCGGCAACCGACCGCAGAGCCCGAATGAAACTGCCGTCGCCATCTCGTTCGCTACAGCGGCGTGTTCGGGACCGCCGCCAAACATCGCAGCAAGCTCCGCGCCCCGGTACCTATGCGCGACGACCCCGAGTCTGCGACTGCGCCGTCACCGGCCTGCTTCCTCTCGCGGTTCACCCGGGCAGAGCTTCTACTCTCGAATCGCGAATGCGTGACACCGAGAGCTGCGCCCGACATTGACGCTGTCCGTAGGGCGGAGCACACTAAATTTCGCTGCGACGCGCAGAGGAGAGGTCACGATGGATTTCATTGAGCGCATATTCGGAATAGCCCCGGACGGGGGTTCCGGAAGCTTGGAGTTCCTGCTCTTCGCCATTCCCATTGCCGGCATCGTTTACCTAGCCTATAGGCGGCGACGCCGAAAGGATCGCGACAAGGACTGATCTACTCGCGCGACGCGGTATCGCTGCATGGAGCTCGGCTCCGGCCGAACGAAGAGGAACGAAAGTGACCGACAAAAGGCGTGGCTCGAGCCCCGAGGCGCTGCCTGCGCGCGGGAAGGCGGATCGGGGACGGTTGGCTCACCCGGCCCGCGGCCCGGGCGGCAAGGCGAAGGAGTCGGCTCCTGACAGGCCGCAGAGTGCTCCGATGCACGGGACGCCGTTGCCTGAGCGCGAAATGGAACGGCTAAAGGAGCGGGCGAAATCGACGCCACTCCCCAGGAGCATCCCGTCGCAAGAGGATCCCTCGACCAAGAAATAGCCTCCGGACGACGCCGCGCTCCGAAGATGCTTCTAGAGAAGCCGTTCCTCGAACCAGGGTGAACACCGACGCAATCGAGAAGGAAGCACCATGGCTACTGCGAAGAAGACACGCACCGCGAAGAAGGTCGCCGCCAAGAAGGCAAGCACGAGCCCAACGATCAAGGCAAGCCCAGGAAGGGCTCCGGCGGGAAAGGAATGGAAGCCCGCGGATGAGCTCACTGCCAAAGCCGCAGCAGTGGCCGAGGTGATCGCGCCAAGACCCCCGACCACAAGTCGCTACCCCATCTCGAACGCCGCCTTCGAGGCACTCAAGGCGGCCGCACCACAGGCGAACCTTCCGAGCAAGACGGCGACCGTTGCCAAGGATGCGAGGACCAAGGGCGAAGTGGCGGCAGGCGGAGTCGGCCCGGCTGCCATGGCACCTGGACTCGCGCCTACACTCGCCCCGACCGCGTCGACGAACTTCGCCGGAATCACCGCGACGGGATGGCTGCCCCCGGACTGCACGATGGCCACGGGTTCCGAGCACGTCCTCATCTCCGTGAACTCGTCTCTCGCCGTCCATAGCAAGTCCGGTGGGCCCGCACTCCTCCAGCGGACGCTCACGCAGTGGTTCGCCAACATCGTGACGGGGATGACGATCTTCGATCCGAAGACCTTGTATGACCAACATGCGGCGCGATGGGTGCTGCTTGCGGTGGCGACACGACCGAATACCACGCAGTCGCTCTTCCTGCTCTCGATTTCGGTGTCGCCCGACCCGAGGGGGGCGTGGCGCAACTACAAGTTCGACGCGACGCTCGACGGCAGCGCAAGGACGTCGAACTGGGCAGACTTCCCCGCGCTCGGCGTGGACAGCAACGCCCTCTACCTCACGGCGAACATGTTCGCGTTCGGAGGCGGCTTCCAGTACGTCAAGGTGCGCGTCGTCCCGAAGACCGGTCCGTACTCGGGTGGCGCCGCGCCGTACTTCGACTTCACCAAGCTGAAGAACGCCGACAACTCATCGGTGTTCACGCTGCAGCCCTGTCATACCTTTGGCGCTCCGCAAGTGGAGTACCTTGTTAACTCGGCTTTCCCGAGCGGCAACTACTTGTCGGTTTGGCGCATTGCCAATGCGGCGACGGCGCCGACGATCACACGCACCCAGGTATCGGTTTCCCCGTACAGCTTGGCTCCGAACGCGGATCAGAAGGGCGGCGGCCCGCTCCTCAACACCGGCGATGTCCGTGTGCTCCATGCGGTGTTCCGGGGTGACTCGATCTGGACTGCGTTCACGGTCGCGCACAGTTGGGGTGCCGGGCCCAATCGTGCGGCCGTGCAGTGGTGCCAGGTCCGCGCTGCCGCTCCCGCCATCGTGCAGCAAGGCATCTTCGGTGCCACCGCCTTTCACTACTTCTACCCCGCCTCGTGTCCTGACAACAACGGCAACATGACCATCGTGATGAGCCGATCGGGACTGACCGAGTTCGCCTCCATCCTCTATACCGGTCGCCGTTCCACCGATCCCCTCGGGACGCTCCAGGCGAGCACGATGCTCAGAGCAGGAACTGCGCACTATCAGGGCCTCGATTCAGGGGGGCGCAATCGTTGGGGCGACTACAACGGCATTGCCGCCGATCCCGCCAACTCCAGGTTGATCTGGTTCTACAGCATGTTCCCGAGCGCGCCGAATGTCTGGGCCACGTGGGTGGGTTCGGCGTTCTTCTGACCGAGGCCCTCGAGCTGCGCGCTGCGCTCGCCCCGTCAATCGACTGCAGCTTCGGAGAGGATCGCGCCCACCTAATCAGCCGGGAGGCGGCAGGCGGCGTATCCTGCGGCGGCACGCCAAGCGCAGTTAGAAGGCAAGGGATAATCTGCGAATGACGCCTACCCTTGACCGAGTTCGCATCACGACCATCCGTCGTTCGATGCTGGTCGTTTGTCTCGCGGCGGCGGCGCTTCCCGCTTCGGCGCAGTCGCAGTTGTACGGGACGATCAAAGGCACGCCGTCGGAGCTCTTCGACGCCGAAGACAGGCGCCTCTTCCGCGAAGCGACCAAGAAGGCTTTGGACGAAGCCGCTGTCGACGAGGTCGTGCGCTGGAAGAATCCCAAGACCGAGAGCCACGGCGAGCTAAAGGTCCTCAGCACTTTCGAGTGGAAGAAGGCCCCGTGTCGCAAGATCCGCGTCTCCAACCAGGCGCGCACCCGCAAGGCCACCAGCGATTTCAACCTCTGCCGCATCGGCGAGAAGTGGAAACTCGTCAGCCCCTCGCAGCTGACGAAGGCCAACTGAGATCCTCGACCGGGCTGGCGCAGCTGGCGGTCTAGCCCTTCGACCACGCCGAGTACCGCATAGCCGACGGTCCGCTCTGAGGTTTACTGCTGACGTTCGGTGCTCGTTGGCTCGCTCGGTTAGTTCGACGTCTGCTTGGTGAGGGCGCCAACTTGCGCTTCCGACCCGAAGCGGACCTCGCTTGCCGTAGCGGTTGCTGCCCGCAAGCGGACGGCAGCTTGGACCGAACGTGCAGCAGCGCGTCCGCTCGAAGATCCTCTGACCGTGCGTCAGGCAACTCGCCAATCACGCGGCGGCCTCCGGCATGTGACCACGCCGGCTTCTATCTCCGGCCGACCGAACCAAATGTCGGCTGGTCAATCGATGACTCGGTCCGCGCGCAGGAGGATCGAGTTCGGCAGCACCAGTCCGATCGCCTGGGCCGCGCGACGGTTAACGATCAGCTCCAACCGCGTCGGCCGTTCGATCGGCAGCTCGCTCGGCTTGGCCCCCCTGAAGATGCGATCGACGTAGTCTGCCGCCCGGCGGTTGTTCTCGTAGACGTTCTGTCCGTAGCACATCAGGCCACCGGCCTCGACGAACGGCGTGAAGGAATAGATCGCGGGCAGACGATTCGCCGTCGCAGCGTCGGTGAAGCGTCGCGCGTGGCCGGTAAAGAATGGATCGGGGGCAACGATCAGGGCATCGGCCCGAACGCGCGAAATCGCGACAAACGCCGCGTCGATCTGCGACGGGTCATCGGCAGCGAACGGCAGCACCGTCACACCGACCGGTTCGGCGGCCGCGTGCACCTGTTGCAACGCGACGGGGCCGATCGGATTCTTTGGATTGAAGATGACGGCGACGCGCGACATCGCCGGCACGAAGGCGCGCAGCAGCTCGAGGTGCTTGATGGCGACATCGGTCGCCATGATGGAGGGGCCAGTGATGTTGCCGCCAGGCTTGGCGAAGCTCGCGACAAGTCCGAACGCCACCGGGTCCGCGACGCCCGCAATGACGATCGGAATCGTCCTCGTCGCTGCCTGCGATGCGCGTGCCGCAGGCGTCCCCAAGGCGACGATGACGTCGGGCTTGGTCTGGACGATCTCGCTTGCGAGCGCCACAAGCCGCTCGTCGCTGCCGGCGCCGAAATGCCACGTCACTGTGAAATCCCTGCCCTCCACGTAGCCGAGCTCGCGCATCCTCGGCAGCCAGGCGGCGTGATAGTCGTTCTCGAGTGACTTCGGGGCGTCGCGCGAGCTCAAGTAGGCGATCCGCCAGACCTTTCTCGCACGCTGCGCGAAGGCGAGCCCAGACCAAGCGAATGCTGCCCCCGCGCACAGCAAGGCGAAGCGACGGCTGGAGCAGATCGTCATCGACACTCTTACGCGATCCTAAGGCAGCCGCTCGTGGCCGTCTGCATGTGGCCGAAGGCCGAGCGGCAGCACTGAATCTGGAGCGGATGCTGGACTTGACCCGCCCGCGCGCTGTAGTCCTCGTAGTACCCGGCCGTCACGGCGACGACGAGATCGAGGTCCGGGACGATACGAATGTACTGGCCACCGCGTCAGGTATTTCCGTTGCCCCAAGCGCCCCCTTATTTGGGGGGGTACTAGATAAGGGCTGCGTCTTACAGAGCGACACCCCGTCGCTATGCTTTTGAGATGGAGAAGCTAGTTCAGGAGATGGAGCAGGCTCGGCGCTTCTTGTTCGATGCTCAAGCCAGCCTAGACCGGCTCCAGGCAGATCCGCGAACTGATGCCGCGAATCTGGACCTTGCTCATGCTTTCGTAGTGGAGGCCCAGGCGGCACTCGACAAGGCCAACGAGCGCATAAGCGCCGCGCGCGATCTCACTTGGTAGTGGCGAAGAAGATTTACGAAAGGAGGTACTCGATGAGCAACCTGCTTATCTTCATCGGCCGTCTGGCAGGAATGCTGGGGGTGGCCCTGGGAGCTGCTTCGGTGGGCGCACGCATACTTGGAGTGTTCTTTGTCGGGACTCTGCAAGTCGGGACGCTACTTCAAGCCAGCATTGCCTCGATGGTGCTCGGGACACTTGCCTACGCGGCCGCAGTCGCCGAACAACGTCGGTGACCGTTGCTCTGCAGAAGCCGCGTATACAACGCTGCTAACCTACCAGAGACAGTTCGAACGCGCAATTTAAGTGGCGCGCGCGGCGAGCTTTGAATCTGAGCCTGCAGTGGTAGCCGCAGTCCTGCAGGCCATCGTCGCCAACCACTGGAAGTTCATGCGCTGAAGTTGGAGTGCCTCGGCCCCAACTCCGGGGGTCGGCGGCTATTTCGAAATGGCTTTCCTGCCCCTTCGAGCCGTTAGTCAGTCGCCCCTTGGCGTGAGATTCGACTGAATTCATCGGGCTGCAATGCGGCTCTTGAGGCGTCGGCGCAGGGTCAGCTAACAGCTAGGAAGAGCCACTCAGAATTGTCAGAAGCGGTCCTTTGCCAGCGATCGCAATGTTCGAGAGTCATGATTCATTGGATCACCTCATCGGCGCCGACCAGCACGCTCTGTGGGATTGTGAGGCCGAGGGCCTTGGCTGCCTTCAGGTTGACCACGAGCTCGAGCTTGGTCGCCTGCTCGAACGGGATGTCACCCGGCTTCGTGCCCTTGAGGATCTTGTCGATGAAACTCGCAGAGCGCCGTGCCGTTGCGGCGAAGTCGCCCTGGTAGGAGACGAGGCCACCGGCATCAAGGTAACCGGCACCGCCCCAGACCGACGGCAGCCGATGCTTGGTGCACAACTCGCCGAGCCGCGCGCGGTGCGTCCAGTACGTGGAGTCGGCGAGCACAGCAACGGCATCCACCCGCTCGCGCGCCATCGTCGCGAAGGCGGCGTCGAAGTCGTCCGGCCCGCGAGCTTCGAGCACCATGACATGGACGCCGAGCACGCCCTCCAAGTTCGCCTTCTGAAGATCCTTTTCGATCCCGGCGCGCCCATAGGAAAACGGATTCAACAGGACCGCAAAGCGGCGCGCCGCCGGCACGATGTCTTTCATCAACTGCAGGCGCTTTTCGAGAATGCCCTGGAAAGCGCCGGACAGCCCGGTAATGTTGCGGCCCGGGCGTGCATGACTTACCGCGAGCCCCGCCGCGACGGGATCATCGACGCCCAGGGCAACGACCGGGATCGTGGTGGTCGCGTCCTTGGCGACCACCGCCGCACGCGGGCCGATGGTCACGAGCACGTCGGGAGCAAGCGAGATCAACTCGGCCAGGAGTCCAGGCAAACGTTCCTGCTTGCCCTCCTGCCAGCGGAACTCAATGGTGAAGTTCTGCCCCTCGACATAGCCAAGCTCGCGCAAACCCTGGCGCAGCGGGTCGACCCAGGTGCTCAGCGAGTCGCGCGCAGTGCCGCCGATGAAGCCAATGCGCGCGATCCTGCCTGCCGGTTGCGCGATGGCCCCCATGGGCCACGTGAGGAGGCCGAAGAGGACAACAGTTCGCCTGCGCATGAGACCAACTCCTGCCAACGCAGGACTCGCGCTCCAGCGCGTGCGGGCCCATGTGCTCGTAACTGTCTTCACTGGATCGCACCGACTTCGAGATCGGGACGTCGAACGCACCGCAGCCAACCGACAGCAATTGTTTGCGTTCGGACTTGGCGCCACTCGGGGTTGGCACGCAGGAAAGTCTACGCCTGAACGACTGCTTGAATCCGCCGTCGAGAGTGCCAGTTGACACCCTTGATCAGCGGACGTTCGTATGGCCCGACCGAGCCGACGAGCGCGGAATGTCCGCAGTAACTGAAAGCGGCCTATCGGCGCAAGCGCTCCTCGGCTCATGAATGAGCGCAATGTTGCCGCCAGGTCACCTTCGGTCGATGTAGGCGCAAAGCTAGTCCCGCCACCCAAAGCCGACGTCCCTAACGTTCGACATGAGCGGCAGCCGTAGGCAGGCGAAGCCTGCCGTAGGACGTCCGCTCTATGGAGGGATTAGACGTCATTCTGGCTACGCTCCGACTCCAAAAGTGGGATGACGCTTCTACAGCGAGCCGGGCAAAGGCGCTCTTTCCAGTTGAAGAGCTGCTCGGCCAGGCCCCTGACTTCTTCCGGAGTGACCTGACGCTCAGCCTTTTTCGAGCGGTTCGAAACGAGGCGCCCACCGCCAGAGAGCCGCCCGTGCACAAGCGCGTTCCGCTTCGCGAAGAGATTGGGCTTCCTTGAGGAGGGTTTGAAGATCCGCTAGGCCCGGATCGCTCAATCTGCGGATCAAGACGCGCGCGCGGCTGACCTTCTTACCCATCGGCCACTGGCGCATGGTGTCGTCGAAGACGCGCTCAGAAGGAAGAATGGTGAAAAGCTCGTCCAGCTCGCCCTCAGCATTGGCGACACTCGAGTTGGCCAACCCAGTGTTGTTCTTCGTCTTGGTGGAAGCCGACGATTTTTCTGTCCATAGCAGCAAGCCAATTCAGCGCGGCCCAGGCAAGGCCGTCCGACGGCCTGAGAGCATTCCGCAATGTTGAATCATTGAACTACGTCGTCCGCCCGCGCGATGAGCGACTGGGGGATGGTCAGGCCGAGCGCTCGCGCGGTCTTCAAATTGACGACGAGTTCGAATCTCGTTGGCTGCTCGACCGGCAGGTCACTCGGTCTTGCTCCCTTGAGAATCCTGTCCACGTACCCGGCGGCCATGACATAGTGTTCGACCTGAAGCGGGCCATACGCTACCAAGCCGCCGTACCTGGCCATGTTCGGAGGATCGTAGGCTGCTGGCAGGCGGGCGCTTGCCGCAAAAGCGAACACTTCGCCGCGGTGATCACCGATCAGCGGATCGCCCATGACCAGAAGCCCATCCGCTCCCATGTCGCGGATCAAGGCAAAGGCGTGCTGAAAATCCTCCACCCGCGCCACCTCTGCGACGGCGATGCGGAGATTGAAACGGCGGCCCGCCTCCATCGCGTCGACGACGTACGTCCGTGCACCTGCGTTCGTCGGATTCAGAAGGATGGCGAGGTTGACGGCACGCGGGGCGAGCTCGTGCATCAATTCGACATGCTTGCCGGCGTAGGAAAAATTCGTTGTTCCGGTGACATTGCCACCCGGCCGAGCCAGGCTCACGATCAGCCCGGCACCGACTGGATCACCTGCGTGCACCATTACGATGGGAATCGAGTTGGTAGCCTGGCGCGCGGCTCTGCTGGCGGCGGCCGATGGCGCGACAATGACATCAACCTTGATCGCCGCGAGCTCGCGCGCGAGTTCGCCCAAGCGCTCAGGGTGTCCCTCTGCGGAGCGCTCCTCGAGCAGAATGTTCTTGCCTTCGACATAACCGAGTGCCGACAGTCGCTGGCGAAAAGCCGACCGATATGGCTGGACCGACGGATCGCCCATGGGGAAGAACCAAAGGAAACCAACGCGCGGGGTCTTCGCCTTCGGTTGCCCCTGGCTGTGCCGAGGCGAGGCAAGTAGGCCGATGCCACCTGCCAGCAAAATACTGCGGCGCGCGACCAACGAATCACCTCGTCAAGGAGAGGAATTCCGCCATCGTACGCCCCTAAGCGGTAACGCTTCCAATGAGCGGGGCTCTCCGCCGATGCAAGTGTCGCCGTCCGCTCGATGGAGGAATTAGGCGTCACTTCGACCTGTCGGTGGTGGCCATACCCAAGTGCACGCGGCGCTTACGACGACGAGATAGAGCAGGACGTAGGTGGCGGCTAAGGGGTAGGCGATCCCGTCCAGAGTTAGCACGCGGGCAGAGGGCAGACTCAAGTTCACCAGAAATCCGATGGCGGCCGATACGAGGCCGACTAGGAGTAACAGGCCGAGGTCTCAAGCCCGGGAGTGCGCGAAATCGTGAGTGAACGACAGATATGAGACGGCAATGAGGACACCCACCCAGCTAAATATCTGGCCGTTTGTGACAAGCCGACCCCTCCTGACGAGCGCGAATAGTTGCCAGACGCCTAGCGGCAGTGCGATTAGCGCGGCGGTAAGAGCGAGGACCAGCACCCACGTTCGCGTCGTTTTGCTCGTGGCGACTAATGTTGGAGTTGAGCAAACCCCATCGGCAGGCCGCGCGGAGCGGCCGATAACAAGCCGTGTAGCGCGACCTGTCGTTGTGGTTCCGCTCGAACGACGGGTTAGGCCGCACTAGGCCTACTCGCGCCGCGATTGAATTAAGGCGAGGGCGCGGCGCTGACCGTCCGTTGTCGCT
>Ga0207691_10007089_pt1 | contig 10821 bp, 6 predicted proteins | sample KBSM13metaG_FD_184327 | JGI IMG/M metagenome (GOLD analysis project Ga0207691, IMG submission 184327) | Miscanthus rhizosphere microbial communities from Kellogg Biological Station, Michigan, USA - KBS M1-3 metaG (SPAdes) (version 2) | ecosystem: Host-associated > Plants > Roots > Rhizosphere >... | reverse complement strand
CCGCCGCGTCCGCGAACGCGCTCGCGATCGCACGGCGCTGCAGCGGCCACCCGAAGGTTTCGGGCGTGCTGTATCCGGGCCTGCCGACGCACCCCGGCCATGCCGTTGCCGCAAAGCAGATGCGCGGCGGGTTCGGCGGCATGATGTCGTTGCGAGTGGCGGGCGGCGAGAGCGCCGCGATCGCGTTCGCGGCGAAGCTCCGCGTGTTCAAGCGGGCGACCTCGCTTGGCACCGTCGAGAGCCTTGCCGAACATCGCGCGAGCGTCGAAGGACCCGGCACGCTGTGTCCCGCCGATCTCGTGCGGCTATCTATCGGCATCGAGCACGTCGACGACTTGATCGGCGACATCGAGCAAGCGCTCGCTTGATCCCGTACTTCAATACACGACGGCGTACTGCGTCCTGTCCCACCCGCCCCCGAGCGCCTTCGCGAAGTCGACGATGGAAATCCGTGACTCGCGTGCCGCCGCAATGCGCAGCGTCTCGGCGGCGAGCAGCGTGCGCTGCGCGTCGAGCACCTCGAGGTATGACGTTCGTCCCGCCTCGTAGCGCAGCTGGGCGACGGACTCGGCCTCCTTCAACTGATCGCGCCGGGCGGTCTCCGCAGCGAGCACGTCCGCAGCCGCCGAGTTGGTGACGAGCGCATCGTGCACTTCGCGAAACGCCGTCTGCACCGTCTGCTGATATTCCACGGACACCTGGTCGCGACGAGCCGTCGCCGCCTCGACTTGCGACTCGATGGCTTTCAATCCCAGCAGGGGCTGCAATAATCCGGCGCCGAAGCGCCAGGCGACGGCCTGCGGCGAGAACAGCGTGGAGAGCGCTGCCGACTCCGTCCCGTAGGCGCCCGTCAAGTTCACGCTCGGGAAATAATTGGTTCGGGCTTCCTGGATGCGCAGGTCGGACGATGCGAGCAAGTGCTCGACGCGGCGAATGTCGGGGCGGCGCTCGAGCAGTCCCGACGGCAATCCTGCGGGCAGTTCCGGCACCGACGTCGCGGCCTCGATCGACGCGCCGCGTGCGACCACCGGCGTGAACACTTCGCGCGGCGAGCGGCCGGTCAGCGTCGCGATGGCGGATTCCAGGTTCCCGACAGTCTGGCGCGTCCGCGCGATGTCGGCGATCACCGCGGAGAGCTCGGCCTCGGCCTGGCGCAAATCGTACAAACCGATGACGCCGCCCTCGAAGCGGTCCTTCTGCAGCTGCACGGTATCCACGCGCGACCTGCGCGTGTCTTCGAACACGACGAGCAACGCATCGGCGGCGCGGAGCTGGAAATAGGCGCGCGCGACGTCGGCCGCCACGGTGATGCGCACCGTCTCGCGGAAGTATTCCGACGCAACGAGATCGTTGGCGGCGGCGAGGGCGCCGCTCCGGTACTTGCCCCAGATGTCGAGCTCGTACGACATGTCGATGCCGACGTTGAAGTCGTTCGAGACTGGAATTGCGAAGCCTTCGGCGGCCGCGGTGCGCTGCGACGGGCGCGACCTCGCGAAGCCGGCACGCCCGTTGACGCTGGGGTACAGGTACGACTGCGCGAGCAGCACGTCGGCGCGCGCGGCCTCGATTCGCGCGAGCGCGGTCTTGAGGTCGAGGTTGTTCCCGAGCGCCTCCTCGATCAGCGCCGTGAGCGCCGGATCGTTGAAGGTCACCCACCACTTCTCGAGCAGCGCGTTCTGCTCGGCGGTGGCAGTGGCGGCCGGCAGGTCGAGCTGCGGAGGCTTTGGCTGCGTGACGGCGCAGCCGGCGAGCGCGAGCGCCAGCAGTGTCGTGGCGAGCGCTCGCGGGCGCCGTTGCCGAAACATCGTGTCAATCATGTTCGCCCTCGTGACCGGGATGCGGAGGGTGGCCCGGAGTCGCGACCCGCGGCCTCGCGTGCAGCGCGTGCGCGTGATCGATCTCGGCGTGCAGCTCGTCCTTGCTTCGGGGCTCGCTGATCCTGCGCTCGAAGATGAGCCGGAAGAACCAGGGCACGAAAAAGATGGCCAGGAACGTCGCGGCGAGCATGCCGCCCATCACCCCCGTGCCCACCGACAGCCGTGCGCCCGCGCCGGCACCCGTCGAAATCGCGAGCGGAAGCACGCCAAGAATGAACGCGAGAGAGGTCATGAGAATCGGCCGGAACCGCAGGCGCGCGGCTTCGATCGCCGCCGCCGATGTCGACAGCCCTTCCTCGTGGCGGCGCAGCGCGAACTCGACGATCAGGATTGCGTTCTTCGCGGCAAGCCCGAGCAGCGTGACGAGTCCGATCTGGAAGTAGACGTCGTTGGTCATGCCTCGCAGGTGAACGGCGGCAAGCGCGCCGAAGGTGCCGAACGGCAGCGCGAGCAGCACAGAGAGCGGCAGCGACCAGCGCTCGTACTGTGCGGACAGGATCAGGAACACCATGATCACCGCCAGCGCGAGCGAGAAGCCGGACGCACCGCCGGAGCGCTTCTCCTGGTACGACGTGCCGCCCCAGTCGAACGTGAAGTCGGGCGGCAGCACTTCCCCGGCGATCCGCTCGACCGCGGCGATCGCCTGCCCCGAGCTGAATCCTGGCGCGGCCTGACCCAGCACTTTGACCGCGGGCAGGTTGTTGAAACGGTCGAGCGCATCCGGCCCGGACGTGTAGTTGACTGTCGCCAACGAGGATAGCGGAATCATTTCGCCCTTCGAGGAGCGCACGTAGACGCCACCCACGTCGTCAGGCCGTTTGCGATACTCGGGATCGGCCGACATCAGCACCTGCCACGTTCGGCCGTACTTGTTGAAGTCGTTCACATAGTAGGTGCCGAGCGTACCGGCGAGGGCGCTGTAGACGTCGTCGATCGGAACGCCGAGCGTCTTTGCCTTGTTGCGGTCGGTGTCGATGTAGAGCTGCGGCACGTTGGCGCGCCAGAGCGTCTGCGCGCCGGCAAGCTCCTTGTCGTTGTTGGCGCGGGCGAGAAACGCCTGCAGCACCTCATACAGGCGCTTGGAGCCGCCTTCACCGCGATTCTGGATGTAAAACTCGAATCCGCCGGTCGAGCCCAGGCCGAAGATCGCCGGAGGGTTGAATGCGAGGACGAGCGCCTCCTTGATGCCCGCAGTGCGGCCGAAGAGCTCGCCCACGAGTTGGGCCGCGGTGACCTTGCGCTTCTCCCACGGCACCTGCACGACGAAAAGCGTCGCCGCGCTGTTACGGAAGCCGCCCCCGATGAAGTCGAAGCCCGTGAACGAGACGATGTCCTGGTTCGCCGGATTGGCACGAATCGCCTCCTCCACCTGCTTCACGACCTTGTCCGTTCGCTCGAGCGACGAGCCGTCCGGCAGGAAGACGGCGCCAATGTAGAACCCCTGGTCCTCGTCGGGCACGAGGCTTCCCGGCGTGGTCTTCCACAGCCACGCCGTGACCGCTACCATGCCCACGAACAGCACGACCGCGACGGCTCCGCGCCGGATCATCCACAGCACGCCGTCCGAGTAGTGACGCGTGACGCGGGCGAACCAATTGTTGAACCACGTGAAAAACCGGCCCGGCGGCTTGTGAGCGCGCTTCAGCATCAGCACGCACAGCGCAGGCGACAGCGTCAGCGCGACGATGCCGGAAATCACGACCGCGATCGAGATCGTCACCGCGAACTGGCGATAGAGCTCGCCGGTGAGCCCGCCCAGGAACGCGATTGGCACGAACACGGCGCACAGCGTGAGCACGATGGCGATGATCGGCCCCGTCACCTCGCGCATCGCCCTGACCGCGGCGTCGCGCGGCGGCAGATGGTTCTCGCGCATGTTCCGCTCGACGTTCTCCAGCACGACGATCGCGTCGTCGACGACGATGCCGATCGCGAGCACCATGCCGAAGAGCGTCAGCGTGTTGATCGAGTAGCCGAGCGCGTAGAGGCCGGCGAACGTTCCGATCAGCGAGACGGGCACGGCGAGAAAAGGGATCACCGCCGCACGCCAGCTCTGCAGGAACAGGAATACGACGAGGAACACGAGCAGCATCGCCTCGGCGAGCGTCTTCACGACCTCCGTGATCGACACCTCGACGAAGCGCGTGGTGTCGTACGGGATGGCGTAGGTGAGACCGTCGGGAAACTTCTGCGCGAGCTCGGTCATGCGGTTCTGAACCGTCTTGGCGACGCTGAGCGCATTGGCGCCGGGTGAAAGAAAGATGCCGACCAGCGTGGCCTCGCGGCCGTTGTAGCGGCCGATGAAGTCGTAGTCCTTCGAGCCAAGCTCCACGCGGGCGACGTCGGACAGCCGCACCGTCGAGCCGTCGGGGTTCGCGCGGACGATGATCTGCCCGAACTCCTTCGGATCGGCGAGCCGGCCGCGCGTGGTGATCGTGTAGACCAGGTCCTGCTTGCCGCCGGTCGGCGTCTGGCCCACCTTGCCCGCCGCGAACTGGGCGTTCTGCTCGTTGATCGCGGCGGCGATGTCGGAGGGCGTGAGCTTCAACTGCGCCATCCGGTCGGGCAGGAGCCAGATCCGCATCGCGTAGTCCTTGGCGCCGAAGATCTGCACGTTCGTCGTGCCCGGCAACCGCTTTAGCTCATCGAGGACGTTGAGCGTCACGTAGTTCGAGATGAAGAGATCGTTGTGCTTGCCTTCCGGCGAGTAGAACGCCAGCACCTGTAGGAACGACGAGGAGCCGCGCTCCACCGACACGCCTTGCCGCCGCACTTCGAGCGGCAGCCGTGGCTCGACCTGCTTCACGCGGTTGTTGACGTTGATGGTCGCGTCGTCGACATTGGTGCCGATCTCGAACGTGACGGCAATCTGCGTGACGCCCTGCGCCGTCGAGTGCGAGTTCATGTAGAGCATGCCCTGCACGCCGTTGATCGCGTTCTCGAGTGGCGCGGCGACGGTCTGCTCGAGCACTTCGGCGGACGCGCCGGGATAGACGGCCGCCACGGTGACGACGGGCGGCGCGATCTCCGGATATTGCGCGATCGGCAGCGAGCGCATCGCGGCGAGGCCCGCGAGCACGAAGAACACCGAGATCACAGCCGCGAAGATCGGCCGGTCAATGAAGAATCTTGAGAACATGCGTGTGCCCGCGCTCAGGTCTTCGGCGGCGCCGACTTGACGCCATCCTTGGCCGGTGCCGCCTCCTGGGCGGGCGCAGCGTCTTTCGCGGGGGCCTTCCCCGCCGGCGGCGGGCTTCCCGGCGCGCCGGGCGGTGCCGCGCCGCCCAAGGCAATCTCACTCCCCGGATGGAGCCTGGCGACGCCGTCGACGATGATCGTGTCGCCGGCCTTCAAACCCGATTCGACGACCCACAGGTTTGTGCCGTCGACTTCGACCCAGTCGCCGAGCGTGACCGCGCGAGCGACGGCAACGTCCTTGCCGTCCTTGTCCTTGCCCGTCACGTAGACGAACTTGCCTTGCGCACCATCCTGTACGGCGATCTGCGGGACGGCGATCGCGTTGTTGCGCACCGCACCTTTCAGGATGACGCGAACGAACTGTCCGGGCTTGAGCGCGCCGTCGGCATTGGCGATCTCGGCACGCATCTCGTAAGTGCCGGTCGTCGGGTTGACGCGCGTGTCGCTGAAATTGATCTTGCCCCGGCGCGGAAACGTCGAGCCGTCGGACAGCCTGATCGTGACGTCGTAGCTATTGTCCTTCGGCAGCGTGAGCTTGCCTGCGGCGACGGCGCGCTCGAGCCCCAGCCGGTCGTTCTCGGACACGCTGAACGGCACCCATATCGGATCGACTTGCCAGACCAGCGTCAGCAGCGTGTCGTTCGCGGTGACGAGGCTCCCCTCCGACTTGTTCGCGCGGCTCGAAAGCCCCGTGATCGGCGAGACGACGCGTGTGTAACCGAGACTCAGGTTCACTTCCGCGGCCTTGGCTTCGGCGGCTTTCAGTGCAGCACGTGCGAGATCGCCGTTGGACGCCGCATCGTCGGCTTCCTTCTGGCCTACGGCGCGTTTTTCCGCGAGCGGCTTCAACCGGGCGACTTCGCGATCGGCCTGCGTCACTTGCGCCTGCACGCGCGCCACTTCCGCTTGCGCCGCGGCGGCCTGCGCCTGCAGGGGCTTCGGATCGATCAGGAACAACGGCTGGCCCGCCTTCACCCATGAGCCTTCGGTGAAGAGCCGCTTCTCGAGGATGCCGGTCACCCGCGCGCGCACCTCGACCTCCTTCGAGCCCGCGGTCTGGCCGACATATTCGTAGGTCGCGGGCAGCGTGCGCGGCTGCACGACCATCGTCGTCACTTGCGCCGGCGGGAAGCCTTGAAAACCTCCGTGCTGCTGCTGCCCGCAGGCGGCGAGGAGCGCGGCGGCCGCCAGAGCGACGAGGGAGGGGAAACGGTGCGCGAGCGCGCGGGGAATGGACGGCGGGGGCAAAGACATGGTGGGCTCCGTGGGACGGCCGGGTTTCCCGACCGGCAGCCAGAACGCGAACTGACAGGGCGGACTGACAGCGGCTGGCTTGACAGCGCGGGTCAGATTACATACATTCTCGTATGTTTGCAACCGTGTCGGTCGGCAGGGGTGGGATGGGCGCCGCAGGTCCTGCGGTTTTTGTAACACGCGCAATGTACACAACAGGCGCAACCTAAACGGGGACCTGTTACAGCCGCGTTACTTGGATAGCGATGGCACGACGCACGAAAACCGAGGCCGAGGTCACCCGCCAGAAGTTGCTCGACGCGGCGGCCGAGGTGTTCCGCGAGCATGGCGTCGCGCATTCCACCCTCGCCGAGGTCGCTGCCGCTGCCGGCGTCACGCGCGGCGCCGTTTACTGGCACTTCCGCGACAAGGCACATCTCTTCGACGCGCTTTGCGAGCGCGAGCAGCTCCCAATGGAGGCGATGCTGGCGTGCGCGGGCGAGGTGCGGCAGAAGGATCCGTTGAGAGCGCTGCGCACGCTTGCGGTCGACGGCCTTATGCGCCTTGCGACCAACGCCCGAACCCAGGCCGTATTCGACGTCATCTTCCACAAATGCGAGTTCGCCGCCGAGTTCGCCTCGGTCGCCGGCCGCCGTCACGCTACCGACCGAGGCTGCCTCGCCAACGTCGAGCGCCTCCTGAAGCAGGCCGTCGACACCGGACAGCTTTCGGCCAATACCGACACGGAGCTCGCCGCGCGCTGCCTAAATGCATACATGGTCGGGTTGATGCACGAGTGGGTGCAGCGGCCGGAGGCCTACGATCTTGCGCAGGCCGCGCCCGCAATGATCGACTGCGTCCTCGCCGGGCTGGTCGAGAAGCCGCCCATGCGCCGCCGCAGCAAGGCGGCGCGCCCGGGCATCGCCGCAAGCCCTGCTGCGGACAAGCGAGGGCCCTCGCGACCGTCGCGGCGTGCGGCGCGCAGCTAAAGCGCCTTCTATCGCCGATCGTCGAGCCCGCGGCAACCCCGCCGAGGGGCATAATCGCGATTTTCAGCCGGGCATCCCACTTCATGAGCACTTTCGAAAAGATCGGCGTCGTTGGCGCCGGAACGATGGGCAACGGCATCGCGCAGGCATGCGCGGTGTCGGCACTGGATGTGGTCATGGTCGATGTCTCGAGCGACGCCGTGGCGCGCGGAATTGCGACAGTAACCGGCAGCCTCGACCGGCTGCAGAAGAAGGAAAAGATCGCGGTCGCCGACAAGGAGGCGGCGCTGAAGCGCATCACGGGCACGACGCGGTATGACGATCTCGCGGCCTGCGATCTCGTGATCGAGGCGGCGACGGAGAACGAAGAGCTGAAGGTCAGGATCCTGAAGCAGGTCGACGGGCTCGCGCGTCCCGACATGATCATCGCGACCAACACTTCGTCGATCTCCATCACGCGTCTCGCGGCCACGACGTCGCGTCCGGGCAAGTTCCTGGGAATGCATTTCTTCAACCCGGTGCCAATGATGTCGCTCGTGGAGGTGATTCGCGGACACCTGACCGAGGATTCGACGGTCGATGCCGTCGCGGGTTTCGCGAAGGCGCTGGGCAAGACGCCGATCGTCGTGCGGAACAGCCCCGGCTTCGTCGTCAACCGGATCTTGTGCCCGATGCTGAACGAGGCGATCCTCGCCCTGCAGGAAGGGCTCGCGAGCGCCGAGGACATCGACAACGGAATGAAGCTCGGCTGCAGCCATCCGATCGGCCCCCTCGCGCTGTGCGACATGGTGGGCCTCGACGTGCTGCTCGCGGTGATGGAGGTGTTCTACCGCGACTTCAACGATCCCAAGTACCGGCCCGCGCTGCTGCTGAAGGAGATGGTGGCGGCGGGACGTCTCGGTCGCAAAGCGGGCCGCGGCTTCTATACGTACGCCGGCTCGTAGGGGTGAATGCTCTACTCCCGTTGGCGCCCATCGCCGATCGAGAACGTAGGCCGGAAGTGGCATAGAATCCGCCGGTTGGGATTGCGGACCGACCCTCGATAACGTCGGCCGGCCCACGGCATCGAGGAGGACAACTGTGCCTGCGACTTCCGCTCTGGATACCTTCCCGCGGCTTCTCCTGCATCACGCGAAGGTACGCGGCGATCGTCCCGCGACGCGCGAAAAGGACCTCGGTATCTGGCAGACCTGGACCTGGTCGCAGGTTGCCGACGAAGTTCGCGCGATCGCGTGCGGGCTCGCCGCACAGGGGTTTGGCCGCGGGATGCACCTTGCGATCATCGGCGACAATCGGCCGCGGCTCTACTGGTCGATGCTGGCGGCGGAAGCGCTCGGCGGCGTGCCGGTGCCAATGTACCAGGACGCGCCGGCCGCCGAGTTCGTCTACGTGCTGCACGACGCCGCGATCGTGTACGCGATCGCCGAGGACCAGGAGCAGGTCGACAAGCTGGTCGAGGCGATGCCGAGCGTGCCCACGCTGCGTCACGTCTATTACGACGACCCGCGCGGGCTTCGGCACTACGAAGGTGTCCTGGGTTACGACGAGCTGACGCGGCTTGGCCGCGAGCACGATCACGCTCATCCCGGCTTCTACGACGAGCAGATCGCCGCAGGAAAGGCGGACGACGTCTCGGTGATGCTCTATACGTCCGGCACCACCGGCAAGCCGAAGGGTGTTCGCCAGACGCACGCGGCGTTCATCGCCGCCGCCAAAGGCGGGTGCGAGTTCGATCGGCTCACCTCGGCGGACAGCATCCTGTCGTACCTGCCGATGGCGTGGGTCGGCGATCACCTGTTCTCGTTCGCGCAGTGGATGTACGCGGGATTCACGATCAACTGCCCCGAGTCTGCCGACACGGTGATGACGGATTTGCGCGAGATCGGGCCCACCTACTATTTCGCCCCGCCGCGCGTGTTCGAGAACCTGCTGACGCAGGTGATGATTCGCATGGAAGACGCGAGCGCGCCGAAGCGCTGGCTCTTCCGCCGTTTCACCGCCGTTGCGCGCCGCTGCGGCTCGGAGATCCTCGACGGGCATCCGGTGAGCATCGCCGACCGGCTTCTCTACGCCCTCGGGAACGTGCTGATCTACGGCCCTCTGCGGAACGTGCTCGGGATGAGCAACATCCGCATCGCGTACACCGCGGGAGCGGCGATCGGCCCGGACCTGTTCCGGTTCTATCGCTCGATCGGAATCAACCTGAAGCAGCTGTACGGGCAAACGGAAACCTGCGCGTATGTGTGCCTGCAACCGGATCGCGGCGTCAGGTTCGACACCGTCGGTTTGCCGGCCCCCGGGGTGGAATTGAGGCTCGCCCCGAGCGGCGAGGTGCTCGTGCGCGGCCCGATGCTGCTCAAGGAGTATTACAAGCGCCCTGACGCGACCGCCGAGTCGATCGACGCGGACGGCTACTTCCACACCGGCGACGCCGGCGTGATCGACAACGCAGGACATCTCCGGATCATCGATCGCGCGAAGGACGTGGGGCGCCTCGCGGACGGCACGATATTCGCGCCGAACTACATCGAGAACAAGCTCAAGTTCTTCCCCCACATCAAGGAAGCCGTCGCATTCGGCGCGGATCGGGACCGCGTCTGCGCGTTCGTCAACATCGACATGGGCTCCGTCGGCAACTGGGCCGAGCGCCGCGCGCTGCCGTATTCGGGGTACGCCGATCTCGCGGGCAAACCGGAGGTGTACGAGCTCATTCGCGAATGCGTCGAGCAGGCGAACGCCGAGCTCGCAACCGAAGGCGACCTCGCCGCGTCGCAGATCCACCGTTTCCTAATCCTGCACAAGGAGCTCGATCCGGACGACGACGAGCTCACCCGTACCCGCAAGGTTCGGCGCGGATTCGTGGCGGAGAAATACCGCGTGCTGATCGACGCGCTTTATTCCGATCGCAGCGTCCAGCACGTCGAGACTGCCGTCAAGTTCGAGGATGGACGTTCGGGCACCGTCTCCGCCGACCTCGCGATTGCCGCGGCGAAGACGTTCCCGGCGCACGCTCGGGCGGCGGCATGAGGGTCGCCCGGTGAGTGGGGAGACTCGCCGCATCGGCGACGTCGTCCTCAAGCTCGACCACATTTCGCTCGCCTTTGGCGGCGTCACCGCGCTGACCGACATCTCCTTCGACGTGCGCGAGCACGAGGTGCGCGCGATCATCGGGCCCAACGGTGCCGGCAAGAGCTCGATGCTCAACGTGATCAACGGCGTCTATCGACCGCAGAAGGGAACGATCACGTTCCACGGCACGGAGCGGCGGGGCATGGACACGCACACTGCCGCCGCCCAAGGCATCGCGAGAACGTTCCAGAACATCGCGCTCTTCCGCGGGATGTCCGTGCTCGACAACATCATGACGGGCCGCAACCTCCGGATGAAAGAGACATTTCTAGAGCAGGCGGTCTGGTGGGGCCGCGCGCGCAACGAGGAGCTCGCGCACCGGCGAAAAGTCGAGGAGGTGATCGAGTTCCTCGAGATTCAGCACATCCGCAAGACGCCCGTCGGCCGCCTGCCGT
>Ga0207691_10007088_pt1 | contig 10821 bp, 7 predicted proteins | sample KBSM13metaG_FD_184327 | JGI IMG/M metagenome (GOLD analysis project Ga0207691, IMG submission 184327) | Miscanthus rhizosphere microbial communities from Kellogg Biological Station, Michigan, USA - KBS M1-3 metaG (SPAdes) (version 2) | ecosystem: Host-associated > Plants > Roots > Rhizosphere >... | reverse complement strand
TGGGACCTGATCACGTGGTATTTCGGGCTGCCGACCAGCTCGTCGCACGCGTTGATCGGCGGCTACGCCGGCGCCGCGGTGGCCAAGGCCGGCTTCGCCGCGATCATCCCCGGCGGCTGGAGCAAGACGCTGCTCTTCATCGTCCTGGCGCCGCTCATCGGCATGGTCCTGGGCTTCTTCATCATGGTGGCGGTGCTGTGGATCTTCCGGTGGTTCTCGCCGTCGCGCGTGGACCGCTGGTTCCGGCGGCTGCAGCTGCTCTCGGCGGCCGCCTACAGCCTCGGCCACGGCGGCAACGACGCGCAGAAGACGATGGGCATCATCGCCGGCGTGCTGTTCGCCGGCGGCTACATTTCGACGTTCCGCATCGACCTGTGGGTGATCCTGATGGCGCACGCGGCGATCGCGCTGGGCACGCTGTCGGGCGGCTGGCGCATCATCCACACGATGGGATCGAAGATCACCAAGCTGCAGCCGGTCGGAGGCTTCGCCGCCGAGACCGCCGGCGCCATCTCGCTCTTCACCGCCACCCACCTGGGCGTTCCCGTCAGCACGACCCACACGATCACCGGCGCGATCATCGGTGTCGGATCGATCCGGCGCCTGTCGGCGGTGCGCTGGGGCGTCGCCGGCCGCATCGTCTGGGCGTGGATCCTGACGATCCCCGCCTCGGCCTTCATTTCCGCGGTCACCTACAAGATCACCGCGGCGCTGATCGCGCCGTAGCCGGTTGCCCGTTGCCAGTTTCCAGTTTCCAGTTTCCGGTGCAACGGGCAACGGGCAACGGGCAACGGGCAACGGGCAACCGGCAACCGGTAACGGGCCACGGTTTACTATGCAGGCAAGTCGATGGTGAAGACCGCGCCGCGTTGCGGGCGGTTGACGGCGGCGACGCGGCCGCCGTGCAGCTCGACCAGGTGCTTGACGATCGACAGGCCGAGGCCCGTGCCGCCGGGGTCTCTTCCGTCGCGCGTGCGCGACTTGTCGACGCGGTAGAAGCGCTCGAAGATCCGCTTCAGGTCGGCCGGCGGCACGCCCGGGCCTTCATCCGTGATCGAGATCAGGACGCGCGCACCTTCGCGGCGCGAGGCCATCACGATGCGTCCCCCCTCGGGCGAATGGTTGGCGGCGTTCTCGAGCAGGTTGCGCAGCGCATCCTGCAGCTTGGCGGGATCCCCCTGGACGATCGCCGCGTCGCTGCCAATCTCGCGCTCGACCTTCAGGCGGCGCGACTGCATCACGACGGCGAGATCGGTCTCGACGGCGGTGAAGAGCGCGTCGACGGAGCAGGGCACGCGCTCGAGGATCTCCTGGCCTCCTTCGAGCCGTGCCAGGCGCAGGAGGTCGCGCACGAGGCGCTCCATCCGCATCGTGTGGCGCGCGACGATCTCGAGGAAGCGGCGCGACTCGTCGGGATCGGCGTCGGCGAGCGCTTCGACGTAGCCGCGGATCGCCGTCAGCGGCGTGCGCAGCTCGTGCGAGACGTTGGCCACGAAGTCGCGCCGGATCATGTCGGCGCGGCGCAGGTCGCTGATGTCGTGCAGGACGACGACGGCGCCGCGCCCGGGTGAGATCTCCACCGGCGCGGTGCGCGCGATCAGCGTCATGCCGGAATCGCGCAGGCCGGTGAGCTCGACGCTGGTCGTCGGCTTGCCCGACAGCGCCGCCGCGATCTGCTCGGCGACGGCAGGCTGCCGCACGATCTCCGGATAGTGCCGCCCTTCCACCGCGGCGTCGATGTGCAGCATCCGCCGCGCCGCGTCGTTGGCCAGCTGCAGCCGTCCGTGCTCGTTGATGACGAGCACTCCCTCGATCATCCCCGAGAGGATGGCCGCCATGCGCGCGCGATCCGCTTCCAGCCCCTGCAGCCGCTTCGCCAGGTCGTGGGTGAGCGAGTCGAGCGTGCGCGCGACGTTGCCGATCTCGTCCTCGCCGTAGTCGGGGACGCCGCGGGCGAAGCGGCCGGCGGCGTAGCCGCGCGCGCGCTCGTCGATGGCGCGCAGCCGCCGCGCCAGCGGCGCCGAGAAGATCCACGTCAGCACGACGGCGACCAGCAGGCCGACGCCGAAGCCGAGCGCGCCGAGCGACCGGACGGCGGCGAGCTGACGGTCGACGTCGGTCAGCGGCAGCGCCAGGCGCACGAACGCGAGCAGCGGCATCCCCGGGTCGCGCACCGGGATGGCCACGTACATCATGTCGGTGCGGATGGTCGCGCTGTGGCGCTGGGCCGCGCCGAACCCCTGCCGCCGCGCCTCGACGATCTCCGGCCGCTCGCCGTGGTTCTCGACGGTGCGGATCTGCTCCGGCGTGAGATCGGAGTCGCCGACGACGCGCCCGTCGGCGGCAATGAAGGTGACGCGGGCCCCCAGGATGTGGCCGAGCGTGTCGGCCTCGCCGTCCAGCTCGGCCTCGGTGACGGCGGTGTGGTGCGCAAGCATCTCGGCCGCCAGCCGCGCCTCGACCGCCAGCTCGCGCTCGATCCGCTGCTCGAGGCTGCGCCGCACCGACCACGAGACCAGCGCCGTCGCCACCAGCGCCGCGAGCGCCGCCGCGGCGAGCGCCGTCAGAAAGATCTTCGCCCGGAAGGTCATGGCGTACTAGGTGTCTTCGAGTCGGTACCCGAACTGCTTGATCGTGACGATGGCGTCGGAGAGAAACGGCAGCTTTTCGCGGAGGCGGCGGATGTGCACGTCCACCGTGCGCGTGCCGCCGGTGTACTGGTAGCCCCAGACGTCGCTCAGCAGCAGATCGCGCGAGAGCACGCGGCCGCGGTGCTCGACCAGGTATTGCAGCAGCAGGAACTCCTTGGCCGTCAGCCGCACCTCGTCGCCGCCCACCGTCACCACATGGCGATCCAGGTCGATCGTCAGCGGGCCGTAGCGCAGCGGCTCCGACGCCGGCGCCTTCGCCGCGCGCTGGGTGCGGCGCAGGAGCGCGGCGACCCGCGCCATCAGCTCGCGCGGGCTGAACGGCTTGGTCACGTAGTCGTCGGCCCCGAGCTCGAGCCCCTGGATCCGTTCCGACTCCTCGCCGCGGGCGGTGAGCATGATGATCGGGATCGCGGCCGTCGCCGGATCCGCGCGCAGCGCCTGGCAGACGAGCAGGCCGTCCATTCCAGGCAGCATCCGGTCGAGGATCAAGAGATCGGGGGCGTTGTCCCTGGCGCGGGGCAGCGCCGCCGTCCCCGACGGGACGATCTCCGCGGTATGCCCGGCCTTCTGCAGGTAGTGCGCGATGAGATCCGCGATGTCCCTGTCGTCTTCGACGATGAGGATGCGGCTCATGCCGCGGCCCTGCCGCAGGCGTGGCCCGCCAGCGATTCCGGCGCGGCGGCGTCGAGCGCGGCGCGCAGGTCGCCGGCCGACTCGTAGCGCCGGTCGGCGATGCGGCGCGCCGGCACGCCGATGGGGAACGGGGACGAGGGCACCACCGCCGGCGTGACCACCAGCGTCGTGTCCTCGCACCGCGCCGCGTGGCCGAAGCGCTCGCGCGGCTCGGTCCAGCCGTGACAGAACGAGAGCGACATCATGTCGGCGAGCGCGAGGAAGCGATAGTCCGCGTCGAGGACCTCGCGCGGCACCCGCGCGCGCCCCAGCAGGTCGTCGCGGCGCGCTTCCTGGTTGGCGAAGAAGGCGCGCCAGCCCTCCTCGTCGCGGTGCGCAGCGTAGACGAACAAGGCGTGCGCCGCGACGAGGGCCGCCGCATACGGCGACTCCCCGGCGAGCCGATCGATCCCCAGCGGCCAGACCGACTGCTTCAGCGCGTCCGGCGCGGTGATGAAGTCGAACGCCGTGCCGGTGGCCGCGTCGAAGACGAGCTCTTCGTCGAGCTCGCGCCAGCCGTTGTCGTGCTCGCGCACGGCGAGGCGGATGTCGTCGCGGCGCGCGTGCGCCGCGAGCCCGTCGAAACGGTCCACGAGCTCCAGGGCCAGGACCGCGTGATCGGGCTGCGTAATAAAGAGGAGCGAACCGGGCTCGGATCGGACGATCACGCGTGACTACGGGGGTGGAACGGCTGAGCCATTCAGAGGACATCAATTCTGACATCGCCGTGTAACAGGCGCAAATCAGGCCGGAAATCGCCCCTCTCCGGGTGGCACTGCCGTTGATGAAGAGTCAGCACGGAGGAGATTATGGGTTTCCAGTCCATGCGTCAGAAGGGTGCGGCAGTGGCGGCGGTTGCGGGGTTGGGCGCGCTGCTGGTCGGGTGCGGAACGCAGAATTCCGGGTTGGCGCGCACCGAAGCGGTCAACGGCTTCGGCGCCGCTGCGCCGATGGCGGTGAGCTGTGAGCCCAATCAGCGCGCGGTGGTGCGGCAGGTCGCGGTGAACGGCATGCTGCAGGCGCAGGTGCAATGCGAGACCGTGAACGGCCTCGCCGCGGCCGGTACGATGGGCGCGTATGGCGCCGTCGCGCCGGTCGCGCCTTCGCCTGTCGGCTACGGCGGCGTAAACGCGCTGCCAGTCTCGTACGTGCAGCCCGCGACGCTGCCCGATACGCAGTACGTGCGCACGCCCGCGCCGGTCGTCACGCGGCAGGCGGCGCCGCAGCGCGTGAGCTACCAGCGCGCGCCCGAGCGCATCGAAAAGCAGGGGCGCTCGGTCAAGAAGAGCGCGATCATCATCGGATCGTCCGCTGGCGTCGGCGCCGGCGTGGGCGCGGCGGTCGGCGGCAAGAAGGGCGCGGGCATTGGCGCGCTGATCGGCGGCGGCGGCGCGGCGCTCTGGGATCAGATCACGCGCAGGAAGTAGTTCACGGTTCACGGTTCACGGTTCACCGTTCACGGTTCACGGTTCACGGTTCACGGTTAGATAAGGAGGCGGCGATTGGGGCACTTCGTCCCAGTCGCCGCTTTGCTTTGTACGCAATTTTGGATCTTCGTCCTCCAAAATGACGGATTCGTCACCGGAAGGAATGTTTTCGTCACATCTCCCTCGAAGCGGGTTAGAATCTCGTCACTCTTTACATAGAAGAGGCTTGTGCATTTCTCTTTGGGAGGAAAAGAGGATGAGACGTTACGCCTGTCTATTGGGCGTCCTGGCGCTGCTGTGCCTGTCGGTGACCGGCGCATGGGCCCAGGAAACCCGCGGATCGATTGAGGGGATCGTCAAGGACTCGTCGGGCGCGGTGCTGCCCGGCGTCACCGTCGAAGCGAAGAGTCCGTCGCTCGTCGGTGCGCAGTCCACCACGTCGGACGCCAACGGCGTGTATCGATTCCCGGCCCTCGCGCCGGGCAACTATGAAGTGTCGGCGACCCTGTCCGGGTTCACCACCAAGAAGGTCTCGGACATCCAGCTCAGTCTCGGACAGACCCTGAAAGTCGACTTCGCGCTGCCGATCGCCGGCATGACCGAGTCGGTGCAGGTCACGGCGGAATCGCCGCTCATCGACGTCAAGGCGAATGCCGCGGCGGTCAGCATCCAGGCCGACATCATCGATCGCATCCCGAAGGGACGCGACTTCACGTCGGTCCTCAACAGCGCGCCCGGCACCGACGCCAACGCCGTTCGCGGCGGCGGCACGATGATCGACGGCGCCTCCGCCTCGGAGAACCGCTTCATCGTCGACGGCCTCGACACGACCTCGCTCCGGCAGGGCACGTCGAGCTCGAACGTCCCGGTCGACTTCCTGCAGGAAGTCCAGGTCAAGTCGTCGGGCTACAACGCCGAGTACCGTGCGGCGACCGGCGGCGTGGTCAGCGCCATCACCAAGAGCGGCAGCAACTCGCTGCACGGCTCGGCCGGCACTTACTACACCGACAACAAGTTCCTCGGCGACGTGCGTCGCAGCCTCCGGCTCAATCCGACCAACAACGCCCTGGCGGAATACATCGTGGTGCCGCGAGACAAGGCCCACACCTGGGATCCGGTGTTCGACGTCGGCGGCCCGGTCCTGCGCGACAAGGCCTGGTTCTACGTCGGCTACAATCCGCAGCAGCAGTATCAGCACCGCGTCGCGACCTACACGCAGACCGTGCCGGACGGCGGCTCGCAGACGCGCGACTACGAGAACCCGACCAGCGATCGCTTCCTGCGCTACACCCTGACCGGCCAGATCGCGCACAACGTCCGCGCCCGCTTCGCCGGCGCCAACGAGCGCCAGGTGAACGGCATCGGCCTGCCCGGCCTCGAGCCCAACGGCACGACCACGGCGAACCCGCGCACGTTCATCGCGCCGAGCGCCTCCTGCACGGAACTGGTGTGCAACCCGAACACGCAGAAGCACTCGGAGTACGCCAACAACCAGGCCACCGGCGTCATCGACTGGGTCGTCAACCAGAAGACCTACGTCAATTTCACCACCTCGCGCCTCTACTACAACACCCACGACGCCGGCGGCGTGCAGAGCGAGTCGCTCGTGCGCTCGTTCGGCACGTCCAACATCGGCCTGCTCGACGTGCCGGCGAGCCTGCAGCAGCAGAGCGGGTTCAACGATGCGCCGACCAACAGCTGGTCGACGATGGACGCCTACGGCCGCACCAACGTCAACGCCGACATCACGCGCTACGCGCACTTCAAGGGTGAGCACGCGCTGAAGGCGGGCTTCCAGTGGGAGCGCATCTCGAACGACGTCGACACCGGCCAGCAGGCGCCGAATGTCAGCCTGCGCTGGAACGAGACCTACTCCGCCTCGACGCTCGACAAGGTTCGCGGCACCTACGGCTACTACTTCGTGTTCCGGCAGTACACCATCGGTTCGGTGCGCGCCAACAACACCGGCATCTTCCTGCAGGATGCGTGGACGCTGAACCGCAAGCTGACGATGAACTACGGTGTCCGCACCGAGAGCGAGAACATCCCCTCGTTCAACGAGGCGGCAGGCCCGGGCGTGCACTTCGGCTGGGGCGAGAAGATCGCGCCGCGCCTCGGTTTCGCCTATGACGTGAAGGGCGACAGCTCGTGGAAGGTCTACGGATCGTGGGGGATGTTCTACGACATCACCAAGCTCGAGATGCCGCGCGGCAGCTGGGGCGCCGACCACTGGATCTCCTACTACTACACGATGGACAGCTTCAACTGGCCGGCGATCAACTGCACCGGCGAGCCGGGCAGCGGCTGCCCGGGCACCTTCATCGAGCAGGCCGACTTCCGCCATCCGAGCAACGCCAGCGACAACCGCCTGATCGATCCGAACCTGAAGCCGGTCCGGACGCAGGAGTTCACCTCGGGCTTCGACCACGAGCTGACGCGGACGATGTCGTTCGGCATCCGCTACTCGCACAAGTGGCTCGATCGCACGATCGAGGACGTCGGCATCAACGTGCCGGGGATCGGCGAAGTCTTCTACATTGCCAACCCGGGCTTCGGTCTCGGCGACAAGGTGCTGGCGCAGCAGGATCCGCTGGCGCCCGGCACGCCGAAGGCGGAACGCACCTACGACGGCGTCGAGTTCAGGCTGCGCAAGCGCCTGAGCAACCGCTGGTCGACCGACACGAGCTTCCTTCTGAGCCGGACCTATGGCAACTACTCGGGCCTGGCCAGCTCCGACGAGAACGGCCGCACCAGCCCGAACGTCGATCGCAACTTCGACGGTCTCTACATGTCGTTCGATCAGACCGGCCAGCCGCTCTACGGCAAGCTGCCGACCGATCGTCCGTACACGATCAAGACCACGACGACCTACGATCTGCCGTGGGGCACCGGGCTCGGCCTGTTCTTCTACGCCGCCTCGGGGCAGCCGCTGTCGTCTCAGGTCACGGTTGTCGGCGTCCCGGTCTATTACCTGGGCCGCGGCAACCTCGGGCGCACGCCGGTGTTCTCGCAGACCGACCTGCAGGTGCAGCACGGCTTCAGGCTGCCGGGCCACACCCGCGTCGACCTGGCCGCGAACATCCTCAACCTGTTCGATCAGGACACGTTCACCAACGTGCAGAACACGCCGTATCGTGACGCGATTCCGATCAACAGCAAGACGGGCTTCTTCCAGGGCTTCGACGCGGACGCGATTGCCGCGGCGACGCCGTCGATCCGCAAGGATCCGCGGTACCGCCAGGCGAGCGCGTTCCAGGGTGCGCGCAGCATCCGCGTGAACGCGCGGTTCACGTTCTAGGCCGGTTGCCGGTTACCGCTTGCCGGTAGCCGGTTGTCTTCGAGTGGCGCCGGGGGAAGACCCCCGGCGCCATTTTTTTTGAAGACGGCTAGAATGCAAGGTATGACGCACCAGCTGTCGGCGGCAATCCTTGCAGTCTCGGCCGCGCTGTGGGCGCAGGCGCAGCTGCCGCGCGAGCCGGTGAGTCACGAGCTGCCGCAGCACGAGACGGCGCATCTCACCATCGCCACGTCGGCCGCACCGGCCGCGGTTGGTCCCGGGCAGAAGGTGACGCTGACGGTGGAGGTCACGCCGAAGCCGAACATGCACGTCTACGCCCCGGGGCAGGAGGGCTACATCCCGATCTCCCTCACGCTGGCGCCCAACGACGCGTTCACCGCCGAGAAGGCGAAGTATCCCGCGGGCGAGAAGGTGCTGATGAAGGCGCTCAACGAGACGCAGATCGTCTACGCGAAGCCGTTCCGCATCACGCAGGAGCTCAAGCTGGCGGCGGCCCCGGATCTGGCGAAGCGGGCCGCGGACGGCGGCACGCTGACGGTCAAGGGCTCGGTGCGCTACCAGGCCTGCGACGAGGCGATCTGCTTCCTGCCCGCGACCGTTCCGGTGGAGTGGTCCGTGAAACTGGCGTCGCCGAAGTAGCGCTTGCTGGCGCGCGTTGCGATCCTGCTCGCCGTCCTCGCCAGCTACGCCAGCAGCTTCGGCGGCGCCTTCGTCTTCGACGACATCCCCGCCATCGTCGACAACCCGCACGTCCGCAGCCTGCTGCCGCTCCGCGAGTCGTTCAGCGCTCCGACCGAGGTGACCACGGCGGGGCGGCCGGTGGCGGCGTTCTCGTTCGCCGCCAGCTACGCGCTCGCGGGCGGCTACGACACGTGGTGGTATCACGCGACCAACGTCGCGATTCACGCCTTCGCCGCGCTCGCGCTCTTCGGCATCGTCCGGCGCACGCTGCTGACGCCGCCGCTCGGCGATCGGTTCGGGCCCTCGTCCACGACGCTGGCATTCCTGGTCGCGCTGCTGTGGGCGGTGCATCCGCTGCAGACGCAGGCCGTGACGTATCTCGTGCAGCGGGTCGAGTCGCTGATGGGGCTGTTCCTGCTGCTGACCGTCTATTGCGCGATTCGCGGTGCTGAGATCTTCCGCCTGAAGGCGGACGCCACCGGAGGGACAGGTGCCTTCCGCCTGAAGGCGGAAGCTACAAGAGGGAAGGGTGGCTTCCGCCTTCAGGCGGAAGTCAGGTGGACGGCGCTGGCGATCCTGTGCTGCGCGCTCGGCATGGCGACGAAACAGGTGATGGCCGGCGCGCCTCTGCTTGTCGTCCTGTGGGACTGGGTCTTCGTGGCGCCCGGATCGACGCGGTGGTTCAAGAGACGCTGGCCGCTGTATCTGGGACTCGCGGCGACGTGGGGCCTGCTGGCGTACCTCGTGGCGAGCGAGCCGCGTCCACATTCGGTGGGATCGATCGACGGCTGGACGCCGATCAAGTACCTGATCACCCAGGCGGGCGTCATTCTCTATTACGTGCGCCTGGCGGTATGGCCGCGGCCGCTGATCTTCGACTACGACTGGCCCGCCGCGCATGGGATCGCCGCGGTCGTGACGGTCGCGGTCGTCGCCGCGCTCGCTGGCGCCACCGCGTTCGGCCTGTGGCGGCGGCATCCAGCGGCGTTCGCGGGCGCGTGGTTCTTCGTCATCCTCGCTCCCTCGTCGAGCGTGCTGCCGATCGCGACGGAGGTTGCCGCCGAGCACCGGATGTACCTGCCGCTGGCGGCCGTGATTGCCGTCATCGTCATCTCCGCGCATGCGTTCATCACCCGGCCTCCACTCCGCGCCGTGCGCGGCGGGCCGCCCTCGTCGAAGCGGGTGCGCGCGGGCGGCACGAAGATGCACCGCCGCGACGCGTGGGTGCCGGCGCTCGCGTTCGCGGCGGCGATCGTGTTCGCCGTCCAGACCTCCGCGCGCAATCGCGAATACGCCAGCGACGAGCGGATCTGGATCGACACCATCGAGAAACAGCCCGACAACGCGCGCGCGCGGAACAACTACGCGGTGGATCTGCTGCAGGCGGGACGATTCAGCGAGGCGCAGGAACAGGCGAGCGCCGCGATCCGGCTGAAGCCCTCGATCGCCGAAGCGCACAAGACGCTTGGCGTCGCGCTGCTCGCCGGCGGGCACGGCGAGGAAGGGATCGCGGAGCTTCAGCGCGCCACCGAGCTCGACGCCGAGGATGGCAGCGCGTGGCGCAATCTCGGCGAGGCCTACGGCGCGAAGGGGGACGTCGCGTCCGCCGCGCGTGCCTTCGTCCAGGCGGCACGGCATCTGCCGGACGACGTGTTCGTGCTCAATCGGGCGGGCTGGCTCCTCGCGACCGCGCCGGACGCCGGCATCCGCAACGGCGCGGAAGCGCTGTCGTTCGCCGAGCGCGCCGTGGACCTGACGCGGCGGCGCGACGTCACGTCGCTCGACACGCTCGCGGCCGCGCACGCCGAGCTGGGGCACTTCGACAGGGCCGCCGCCGCGGCCGCCGAAGCGCTCGCGCTGGCGCGCGACACCGGGCAGGCGGCGATGATCCCCGAACTCGAAGGCCGGCTCGCTGAGTATCGTGCTCGCCGCCCGATGCGTTCGCAGTGAGGCGCGTCGGCGGTTCACGGTTGACGGTTCACGGTCGACGGTTCACGGTCGACGGGTTCACGGTTCACGGTTCACGGTTCACGGTTCACGGTTGACGGTTCACGGTTCACGGTTGTCAGTTCACCGCCGTCGTCAGTCGGCG
>Ga0207691_10007085_pt1 | contig 10822 bp, 9 predicted proteins | sample KBSM13metaG_FD_184327 | JGI IMG/M metagenome (GOLD analysis project Ga0207691, IMG submission 184327) | Miscanthus rhizosphere microbial communities from Kellogg Biological Station, Michigan, USA - KBS M1-3 metaG (SPAdes) (version 2) | ecosystem: Host-associated > Plants > Roots > Rhizosphere >... | reverse complement strand
AACGCCTCGGCCACGAATTCGAGGGGCACGATGTACTGCTCGTCGCCCACGGCCACGATCATGCCGTCCAGCACCGCGAGGGTGAGCGGCACCTGCAGCGTGATGGTGGTGCCCTGCCCCTTCACCGACGAGACGGACACGCTGCCGCCCATGTGCGCGATGTTGCGGCGGACCACGTCCATGCCGACGCCGCGCCCGGACAGGTTGGTGACTTCCTTCGCCGTCGAGAAGCCGGCCTCGAAGATGAGGCCCCATGCCTGCACGTCGGTCCACGACTCGTCGGCGGGCAGGCCCAGCTCGCGCGCCTTGGCGATGATGCGGTCGCGATCGAGGCCGCGGCCGTCGTCGCTCACCTCGATGATGACGCTGCCGCCGCGGTGCGTGGCGCGCATGACGATGACGCCGGATTCGGGCTTTCCGGCCTTCAGGCGCTCCGCGGGAGACTCGATGCCGTGGTCGATGGCGTTGCGCACCACGTGCGTGAGCGGGTCCACCAGCTGCTCGATGAGCTCCTTGTCGAGCTCGGTCTCGTGGCCCTGCGTGCGCAGGTGCACCTTCTTGCCGAGCTTGGCCGAGACGTCGTAGGCGAGGCGCGGGAAGCGGCTGAAGACGAACTCCATCGGCATCATGCGGATCGCCATCACGGCCTGCTGCAGCTCGCGCGTATTGCGATCCAGGGTCGCGACGCTGTGGGCGAGGCGCTCGTCCGCCTTGGTCCCCTGCGTGGCGACCGACTGCTGCACCATCGCCTGCGCGATCACGAGCTCGCCCACCAGGTTCACGATGCGGTCGATCTTGTCGACGCCCACGCGGATCGAGGAAGCGTCGCCGCGGCGGCGGTTCTGCTCCGCCACGCCGCCTTCCGACTCGAAGAAGCCGAACTTCTCTTCCTTCTTCTCGCGATCTTCCCTGCGCCGTTGCGGGGCGACGTGCGGCACGGCGGACTTCACGGGCGCCGGCGCCTCGTCGAAGAAGCCGAATTTCTCCTCCTTCGGCGCCTCGGCCGATGCGACCGTCGTTGCGGGGGCCTTCAGGCGCTCGCGCAGCGTTTCCATCGCCGGATCGGTATCGCGCTGGCCGCTCTTCAGGCGCGCGAGGTGCGACTTGAAGACGTCGCACGCGTCGAGGACCAGGCGCACGGTCGCGGCATCGGCGCGGCCCTTGCCCTTGCGCAGGCCGTCGAAGAGCGTCTCGATCTCGTGGGTGGCCTCGGAAAGCTGGTTGAAGCCGAAAGTGCCGCTGCCGCCCTTGATCGAGTGCGCGGCGCGGAAGATGGTGTTCAGCGTCTCCGCATCGTCCTGGCCCGAGCCCAGCGCCATCGCCTGCTCCTCGATGGTGTCCAGGTGCTCCTTCGCCTCGTCGAAGAAGGTGGCGATGAAGCGGTTCAGGTCGATGGGCATGGGGAAGGCTGCGGCGTGAGGCTCAGCGAAGGACTTTTTGGACGACTTCGAGGAGTGTCGCCGGGTCGAAGGGCTTCACCAGCCAGCCGGTGGCGCCCGCCGCGCGGCCCTGCTGCTTCATCGCGTCCGAGGACTCGGTGGTGAGGAGCAGGATCGGCACGCTCTTGTAGTCGCCCATCTGGCGCAGGTTCCTCACCAGCGTGAGGCCGTCCATGTTGGGCATGTTCTGGTCGGTGATGACGAGGTCGCACGCGGTGGCCGAGGCGCGGTCCAGGCCCTGGGCGCCATCCTCGGCCTCGATCACGCGGTAGCCCGCGCTTTCGAGCACGAAGGCCACCATCTCGCGCATCGTGGCGGAGTCGTCGACTGCAAGGATTGTTTTCATTTGTGGTTCCCTAGAATAGGTCGACGCTGCCGGCCGACTTCTTGTCCGTGCGCACGCCGCGCGCGTCGTCGTCGATCTGGCGGATGCCCGCGACGATGCAGTCGAGCATCGCGCGGGAGCGCTCGATCCACTGCTCGGTGCTGACCGGTTTCGTGGCCTCGGGCGACGCGAGGTTGATGGCCTCGCCCAGCTTCTCGCGCATCTTGTCCACGCGCAGCTTCTGCGCGTCGATCAGCTGGTTCACCAGGTCGTGGGATTGCAGGTGCTGGCAGGCGCTGTAGAGGTGGTCCAGGACGGTGCCGTATTCGGCCGCGCGCGCCGCCTGGTCGCCGCGATCCTCGCGCTGCGCCGCGACGATGCGGTCGGCCGCGCCGCGGAAGGCGGTCATCAGCTCCGCGGAGGCCTCGCGCAGCATCGCCTGGCTGCGCGCGAGCTCATCGGCGGTTATCGCCAGGCGCTCGTTCAGCGTCTCGGCCACCGTGACCAGCAGGTCGGCGGCCTGCGCGGCGTCTTTGGCGTCCGGCAGGCCCGCGTTGTTGGTGCTCATTTCTGCCCTCTCCCGTGTGGCCACGCCCATCAGGGCTTGGCGGTGATGACTTCGTAGCGCGTATTGCCCACTTCGATGAGGTCGCGCGGCGCGATGCGGTGCGCGCCGGGCTCCAGGTCCTTGCGGTTCAGCCGCGGCGCGGCGCCGGCGAACCGCGCGATGAAGTAGCCATCGCCGCGCCGCACCACGAGCGCCGTATCCGAGCCCGCATTGCCCAGCATCGTATTGGCCTTGTCGAGCGACAACACTTCGCCGGCGTGCATGCCCGTCAGCATGCGCAGCGCGAGCGCTCCCTTGTGCGTGGCGGGCTCGAGGATCGACTCGGCCTCACGGCGCATCGCGGGGATCGCCATGGTGCGCGAGAGGTCCTCGCGCGCGGGGCGCGGCGCCTCCTGCGTGAGCACCGGGGGCGAGGCGGCCTCCGCCTGCGCGGGCGGGTGCCCCACCATCATGGTCCTCTCGAAATCGGTATGGACGGTGGTCTCCAGGTTGGAGACGCCGCCCGCGGCGAGCAGGTCGTCGTCGAAGAAATGCAGGCGGTGCTTGCCCACCTCCACCATGTCGAGGTGGTGGACCACCTGGTGCTGCACCGCGTGGCCGTTGAGCTTGGTGCCGTTGGTGCTCGCGAGGTCCTCGACGTAGACGGTGCGCTCCACGATGCGAAACAGCATGTGGCGGCCCGACACGGCGGGATGGTCGATGCAGACGTCGCAGCCCGGATGGCGTCCGACGACGGTCACCGGCTTGGTGAGCTCGACTTCGGTCTCTATCTGTCCATCGAGGCTGACGACGATTCGGACGCGCAAGCCGTCACCCCTCGCGCCGGAATCGCGAGCCCGCGGCGCTCGCGGCCTTCAGCTGGTTGTCGACGTCCTTCACGCCTTCGACCGAGCGCGCCACGTCGGCCGCGGCGTTCGCCTCGGCCTGCGTGTTCACGACGCCCATGAGCCTGGCCACGCCGTCGTTCACCTGGATGGTGAACTCCGCCTCCGCGGTGCGCTCGTCGCGCCGCAGGGCCGAGCGAACGCTCCACTCGAGCGACAGGTTCTCCACCATGCGCATGGATTCGGGGGTCTCCTGGAAGCAGCGCTTCTTCATGAGCCCTTCCACCTCGTCCACGCACTCGTCCACGGAAAGCCGCTCGGTGGAGAGCACCAGGTCGTAGAGCTCGGGGTCGCGCCAGTTCACGCCGAAGTGGCGCTTGGTGATGGCGGTGTGCGCCTCCTCGCTGATCTGGATCTCGTTCTCGACGTTGGCGCGGTCGTCGGTGGCGAGGCGCTCCATCATCCGCTTCACGCGCGTCTCCATCGGCGCGCACACGCGCACGCGGATCACGTGCGGGATGTCGCGAAGCAGGTGCACGGCGCCCCAGCCGCGGATGACACCGGTGGAGCCGTCGCGCAGGAAGCGGAAGGTCTCGTCGGCGGTGAAGATCGAAAGGCTGGTCTTGTCGGTGGTGAGGCGCTCCCACATGCCGGACTTGCCGTCCAGGAAACGCTCCACGTGGCTCTTGCGCAGCCGCATCTTGTTGGCGATCGGCTCGATGATCTCGTGATAGACCACGCGCTTGCCGCTGCGCGCGGCGATGCCGGCGGCGACGTCCTTGCCGAGCGATCCCATCTCACGGGTCATGGCGATGAGGGGCATGTTCATGGCTCTCCTAGAATTCCTTCCAGTCGTCTTCGTCCGCGGTGGCCGCCGTGGCCGCCGGGGCGGACGTGAGCAGCGGCTCGCGGCGCGAGCCGACCGCGGGGGCGCGCTCCTGCGCGCGGCCAATCGAGCGCGCGGCGGGCGCGGCGCTGCCGAGGGACGCGGCATGCTCGACGCGGGTGTCGTCGTTCACCTGGAACTGCGCGACCGCGTGCGCGAGGCCCGTGGCCTGGCTCGCCATGCTGGTGGCGGCCGCGGTGGCCTCCTCCACGAGCGAGGCGTTCATCTGCACCACGGTGTCCATCTGCGTGATGGCCTTGTTGATCTGCTCGATGCCCGAGCTCTGCTCGTGCGAGGCCGACGCGATCTCGGTCATGATCTCGGCCACCTTGCGCACCGAGACCACGAGCTCCTCGATGGTCTTGCCCGCCTGCTCCACAAGGCGCGCGCCGGCTTCCACGCGTCCCACGGAGCCCTCGATCAGGCCGCGGATCTCCTTGGACGACTCGGCGGAGCGCTGCGCGAGGCTGCGCACCTCGGAGGCGACCACGGCGAAGCCGCGTCCCTGCTCGCCCGCGCGCGCGGCTTCCACCGCGGCGTTGAGCGCCAGGATGTTGGTCTGGAACGCGATGCCGTCGATCACGGCGATGATCTCGGTGATGCGCTTGGACGACTGGGTCACTTCCTGCATCGTCGCGACGACCTTGTTCACCACCTCGCCGCCTTTCTCCGCGTTGGCGGAGGCGGCGCCGGCGAGCTGGCTCGCGTTCCTGGCGTGCTCCGCGTTCTGGCGCACGGTGGTCGTGAATTCCTCGAGCGTCGAGGCGGTTTCCTCGAGCGAGCTCGCATGCTGCTCGGTGCGGCTGGACAGCTGCTGGTTGCCGGCGGCGACCTGGTTGGCGCCCACGGCGATGGACTCCGCACCCGTGCGGATCTGCGACACCATCCCCGAGAGGCCGTTGTTCATGTCGCGCAGCGCGCGCAGCAGGTCGGCCGCCTCGTCGCGCCCGGTGGGCTCGATGCGGGAGGTGAGGTCCCCCGAGGCCACGCGCTTGGCCACGGCGACGGAATCCTTGATGGGCACGGTGATGCTGCGCGTCGTCGTCCACGCGATCAGGATCGCGAGCACGAGCACCACGAGCGCCACGGCGTAGGTGATGGTGGCCACGCGGTCGCCGCTCACCATCGCCGACTGCACGGCCTCGTCGGCCGCCTTCTTCTGCAGGTCGATGAGGCGCCCCAGGTCCGCGAGCGTCTTCTGCACCAGCGGATCGACTTCCTTCATGAGGATCTGCGCGGCCGCCTCGTTCTGGAAGCTCGTGGACAGGCCCAGCGCCTGCGCGAAGGGCTTGTCCAGCGAGTGGTCGCTCTTGGCGAGGGACTCGAGCAGCTCGCGCTCGGCCGCGGTGGTGGCGAGCTTCGCCATGCGCTCGCGCGCCTCGTCGGACTGCTTGCCCAGCGTGCGCGCGCGGTCCTCGTCGACCTGCATCGCCTTGATGTCGCTGTGCAGGCCGATGTTGCGCATCACCGCCGACTGCTCCAGCGCGTAGGCGCGCATCTCGGCGGCGAGCGTCTGCTTCACGTTCGCCGCGGCCACCACGCCGGCGAGGTCGTCGCGGCTCTTCTTGCCGAGCCACGTGCCGCCGAACGTCACCGCGATCAATACCGCCAGCACCGCGCCGAAGCCTAGCGCGAGGCGCGCGCCGATCCGAATCTGTCGCAAAACCATGGGCGTCTTTCGAGGGGCCGGGCGGCCCGCGGGCCGCCCGCCGCAGGCAGTGTTGTTAGCTCTTGTAGATGCCGCAGCCGACGATCACGTCCTCGAAGCGGCGCAGGTACATCTGCTTGGGCTCGATCTGGCGCGACACCGGGTTCATGAACTTGTAGTCCTGCCAGCCCTTGGCGTCGGGGCCCTTGGACATCATCTCGACGCGCTCCTTGACGAAGTACTTGCCGTCGTTGTCGCGCAGCTCGATCACGTCCTTGCCGATCATCTTCTCGTTGGAGCCGTGCGCGAGCACCTTGCCCTTCATGTCGTAGACGACGACATACAGGTCGCGGTCGACCCACGGCGGCTGCTTGCTGCTGAAGTCCGCGAAGGCCTTGTCGCGGCCGACCTTCTTGATGTGGGCGATGGCCTTTTCCACCATGGCGGTGGCTTCGGCGGCGGTGCCCTTCGATTTGTCCTGCGCGGCAGCCGGCATGCCGATCATCAGCGCCAGCACGGTGGCGAAAGCGGTAAGGATTCGAGTCATTGTTTTCCCCTTTGAATGGCCATTGAAAATCCGCTGCAAGTGTCCCCCCGCATGCGGTAAAGCTCCTGTGTCCTACGTCACAAACCCTCCCTGCGGGCAATTACACAGGTAATCACGCCGTAACCTTGTCGCGCGCGGCCGCGCCGCAGCGCGGCCCGGCGTGCGTCATGTCGAGGAGGAATTTCTGCATGTCCCAGGCGCCCGTCGGGCAGCGCTCGGCGCACAGGCCGCAATGCAGGCAGACGTCCTCGTCCTTCACCATGACGCGCCCGGTGCGCAGCCCGCCCGAGACGTAGAGCGGCTGCGTGAGGTTCCTGGCCGGCGCGTTCAGCCGCGCGCGCAGGTCCGGCTCCTCGCCGTCGCGGGTGAAGGTGATGCAGTCCACCGGGCAGATGTCCACGCACGCGTCGCACTCGATGCACAGCTTCGAGGCGAACACGGTCTGGACGTCGCAGTTGAGGCAACGCTGCGCCTCCTTCCAGGCGAGCTGCGGATCGAAGCCCAGCTCCACTTCCTGGCGGATGTCGCGCAGCGCGATCGTGAGGTCCTTCAGCGGCACCTTGAAGCGGGTGTCGGGCGCCACCTGGTTGTCGTAGCTCCACTCGTGGATGCCCATCTTCTGCGAGTGCAGGTTCACGTGGGGCGCCAGGCGCACGTGAACGTCCTCGCCGTGGCAATGGCGGTCGATCGAGATGGCGGCGTCGTGGCCGTGGGCCACCGCCCAGATGATGTTCTTGGGGCCGAGCGCCGCATCGCCGCCGAAAAAAACCTCGGGGCGCTTCGACTGCAGGGTCACGGGATCCAGGACCGGCATGCCCCACTCGTCGAACTCGATGCCGACGTCGCGCTCGATCCAGGGGAAGGCGTTCTCCTGGCCCACGGCGATCAGCACGTCGTCGCATTCGAATGCCTGGTCCGGTTCGCCCGTGGGCACGAGCTTGCGCCGGCCGCGCTCGTCGTAGACCGCCTTCACCTTCTCGAACACCATGCCGGTCAGCCGGGGACCGTCGTGCAGGAATTCCTTCGGGACGAGGTAATTGAGGATCGGGATGCCCTCGTGCATCGCATCCTCCTTCTCCCACGGGCTCGCCTTCATCTCCTCGAAGCCCGAGCGCACGATCACCTTCACGTCGTCGCCGCCCAGGCGCCGCGACGAGCGGCAGCAGTCCATCGCCGTGTTGCCGCCCCCCAGCACGATCACGCGCTTGCCGATCTTGGTGACGTGGCCGAAAGCCACGGACGAGAGCCAGTCGATGCCGATGTGGATGTTGGCGGCCGCTTCGCGGCGGCCGGGAATCTCGAGGTCGCGCCCGCGCGGCGCGCCGGAGCCCACGAACACCGCATCGAAGCCCTGGCCCAGCAGGCGCTTCATGGAATCGATGCGATGGCCGGCGCGGAAATCCACGCCCAGGTCGAGGATGTAGCCCATCTCCTCGTCGATCACCGTCTCGGGGAGCCGGAACTTGGGGATCTGCGAGCGCATCATGCCGCCGGCGAGCCGGTCGGAATCGAACACGGTCACGTGGTAGCCCAGGGGCACGAGATCGCGCGCCACCGTGAGCGATGCGGGTCCCGCGCCCACGCACGCGACACGCTTGCCGTTCTTCGTGACGGGCTTCTTCGGCAGCCGGTCGCTGATGTCGCCCTTGTAGTCGGCGGCGACGCGCTTCAGGCGGCAGATGGCGACGGGCTCGGGCTTTTCGCCCTGGTTCTCCTCGACGCGGCCGCGGCGGCACGCCGGCTCGCACGGCCGATCGCACGTGCGCCCGAGGATTCCCGGAAACACGTTGGAATTCCAGTTGACCATGTACGCGTCCGCATAGCGGCCCTGCGCGATCAAGCGGATGTACTCGGGCACAGGGGTATGCGCGGGACATGCCCATTGGCAGTCCACGACCTTGTGGAAGTACTGCGGCGCGGTGATATCCGTGGGCTTCACCCAACCTCCTCCGGGCCCTGCCGGTTGGCTCGGGTTTTCCCGAGTCTACCCAATAAACCGTTGACCTGACAGCCTATTTCTGACCCGAGCCGAGGGGATTGGCGGCCGCGACCGCGGCGAAATAGTCCCAGGCACGCCGCGCCACGCTGCCGGCGATCTGGTCGGCCAACGGCAGCGCCTCCTCGGCGCTGAAAACTCGCAGCCGCGTGGCGTCGCCGCCCGCGGCCGAGAGCATGCGCAGCTGCAGTGCGGCGCTCTCCTCGAGGTAGCACGCGGCCACCGTCGCCGTGCGCACGTCGGAAAACGCCGTGGTGATGCCGTGGCCGCGCATCATCGCCGCCTTGCCGCCGCCCACGACCTTGGCGAGGAGATCGCCCAGCTCGCGCGTGCGGATGAGCCCCACGCGCGCATATTCCGGCACGCCCGCGGAGAAGATGGCGCCCTGGTTGTGGACCACGCGGTGCGGCTCGCCGATCTGCGTCAGGCACACGCAAGCCGGCGGGTGCGCGTGCACGACGCCGCCCACGTCCTCCCGCGCCGCGTACATGCGCGCGTGGATCCAGAACTCGCTGTTGGGCTCGCCCTCGCCCGAGACGAGCCGTCCTTCGGTGTCGATCACGAGGAGCTCGCCCGCTTCGGCAAGCCCGGGGCTGCGGCGCGTCGGCATGAGGAACGTGTTCGTGCCGGGGATGCGCGCGCTCGCGTGCCCGAAGGCGTGCGAAAGCCCCATCCGCTCGAGGATGCGGTTGGCGATGGCCACGTCCTGGCGCAGCGCGTCGACGTCGGTCAAACGAGTCCCTCCTTCCTCAGCCTTTCGAAATCCGCCTCGCCCACGCCGAGCACCGACGAGAGGACCTCGCGCGTGTGCTGGCCGAGCATGGGCGGCGGCGTGTCGTGCTCGATGGGCGTGGCGGAGAACTTGATCGGGTTGGCCACCATGCGCACCTCGCCCGCCGCCGGGTGCGGCGCGCGCACCTCCATGCCGCGATGGCGCACCTGCGGATCGGCGAACACCTGGTGCAGGTCGTTGATCGGTCCGCATGGAACGCCCGCAGGCTCCAGGAGCGCCAGCCATTCGCGCGCCGGCCGCTCGCGCAGGCGCCCGGCGATCATGCCCACCAGCAGGTCGCGATGGCGCACGCGCTCGGGATTGGTGGCGAAGCGCGCATCGCCTGTCCACTCCGGGCGCCCGATCACGTCGCAGAACTTCGCGAACTGCGAGTCGTTGCCCACCGCCACGATGAGGAATTCGTCGGCGGCGCGGAACACGTGGTACGGGACGATGTTCTGGTGCGCGTTGCCCATGCGCCGGGGCGCCTCGCCCGAGGCGAAGTACGTGGAGCTCAGGTTCGCGAGCATCGCCACCTGCACGTCGAGGAGCGCCATGTCGATGTGCTGGCCCTCGCCGGTCTTCTGCCGATGCATGAGCGCGGCGAGGATGGCGCTCGACGAATACATGCCGGTGAAGAGATCGGAGACGGCGACACCCACTTTCTGCGGCCCGCCTCCCGGGAGGTCGTCCCGCTCCCCGGTGACGCTCATGAGGCCGCCCAACCCCTGCACCATGAAGTCGTAGCCCGGGCGGTCCTTGTAGGGCCCGTCCTGCCCGAAGCCGGTGATGGAGCAATACACGAGGCCCCGGTGCTCGCGCGAGAGCGACGCGTAGTCAAGGCCGTGGCGTGCCAGGTCGCCCACCTTGAAGTTTTCCACCAGCACGTCGCTCTTCAACGCGAGCGCGCGCGCGATGGCGCGGCCTTCGGGCTTGGCGATGTCCAGCGTCAGGGATTTCTTGCCGCGATTGCACGCGAGGTAGTAGGCGGCGTCGGCCGTATCGCGGCCTTCCCGGTCCTTGAGGAAGGGCGGGCCCCACTGGCGCGTGTCGTCGCCGCGGCCCGGGCGCTCCACCTTGATCACTTCGGCGCCGAGGTCGGCGAGGAGCTGCGTGCACCAGGGACCGGCGAGGACGCGGGTGAGATCGAGGACGCGAATGCCGTTGAGAATCGCCGCCAAGCGAAGGATTATAGTGGCAATGCGCAAGGAGAAACCCCGCATGGCCCGAAGGTTGCTGCTGTTCATCGTGTCGCTCGCGGGGCTCGCGCATGCGCAACCCACCGGACGCGCGATCGAATTCCACGATGCCTCGCGAGGGGCGTACTTCCTCACTGCGGACCGCGAGGAAATCGCGCGCTTCGACGCGGCAGAGGGATGGGCCCGCACGGGGGGCGAGTTCGCCGTGTACGTCGATGCCGGCGATGCGGCCGATCTGGCGCCGGTATGCCGGTTCCGCCCGAAGGCCGGCACAGGTGCGGACACGCCTTTGTATATCGCCAACGCGGAAGGCTGCGACGCGGCGAAACAATATCCGGGTTGGGTGTACGAAGGCATCGCCTTCTACGCCCCGCAGCTACAGCAAGACGGCTGCCCTCCGGCCACCACGCCCGTGCTGCGCACGTATTCCGACGCTGGAAGCTCTCGCTATTCGTCGGACGCGACGGTCCACGCGAAAGCACGCGCGCGGGGCCTGGCTGAGCCCGGCATCGCCATGTGCGCCGCGCTTTCGGACGCAGACGTCCACGCGGACGCGGTTCGATTGCTGCGCCAAGCGACCTTCGGGGCCGTCGAATCGGAGGCGCAACGCGTCGCGGC
>Ga0207691_10007084_pt1 | contig 10822 bp, 7 predicted proteins | sample KBSM13metaG_FD_184327 | JGI IMG/M metagenome (GOLD analysis project Ga0207691, IMG submission 184327) | Miscanthus rhizosphere microbial communities from Kellogg Biological Station, Michigan, USA - KBS M1-3 metaG (SPAdes) (version 2) | ecosystem: Host-associated > Plants > Roots > Rhizosphere >... | reverse complement strand
CCGCCGTCGTGAAAGTCCTCGAGCTGCTGCAGCACGGGATCGGGCGCGCGCGAAACGAACACGTCACCCGGCAGGAACAACACGGGAAGGCGGTTGACATGCGCGGTGGCCGCCGCCGTCACGAGGTTCGTCGCGCCGGGCCCGATCGACGTCGTGCACGCCATCATCCGCCGGCGGAAGTTGGCTTTCGCGAAGGCGATTGCCGCGTGCGCCATCGCCTGCTCGTTGTGCGCGCGGTACGTCGGCAGTTCCGCACGGTGGCGATAAAGCGCTTCGCCGACGCCCGCGACGTTGCCGTGACCGAAGATCGCCCACACTCCCGCGAACAGCGGCACCTCGCGACCGTCGCAAATCGTGCCCTGCGCGGCCAGGTAGCGCACGAGCGCCTGCGCCATCGTCAGTCGTACCGTCGTCATCGCGATTCCCCTTCCGTCGAGCGCTCGCCGTCGTGCGGCCCCCGGACGAACGCGCTGTCGGAGCAGGGACGATCGACGCCGGCGATGCGTGTCATCCGGAAATACGATTGGCTGTTGCGGAGCGCGATCCCTATATTGGCATTGTGCAATTCAAGTCTCCTCGTAAGGAAACGACCGTGCCCAATGCATCTAGACCTTCCTCACCGCCACGTGGCGGCAGTTCGGCCGGCAATTCGGTTTCCACCGCCGACCTTTTCGGGCGCATCGACGAAATGACGATGAACGCACATGACCGCGAGCGGGCGAAAGCGACACTCGAGATCGCGGAGCGCGTCGCGGACTGGCTCGTATACGTGGCCACGAAGCTCAAGTCCCCCACCGCCCGGATCGCGCGTCCGTCCATGCGTCGATCAACGCTTCGAAATTCACCCGCACACCGGTAACGAGGCCGGCGTCGTCGACGGCGCCCGCGAGCCAGGCGCGCGCCGGCTCGTAAAAGATCGTGCGTCCGACGGCAAAGCCGCGGCACGTCTTGCTTGCGGCGGCGTCCGCAAAGCCTTTGGCCAACGTTTCGACCGGCGCATTGAGGCCCAGCAGGACGACACCGCGACAGTAGGGATCGCGTTCGGCGATCAGGGTGTCGATCGCGATCCATTCGGACGCTGCCGGCGGCGGTATCTTCCACCACTCGGGATAAATGCTGAGGTTGTATAGGCGCTTCATCGCCCGCAGCAGGACGTCAGGCGACGGCGACGGCCCTTTGGGCGACACGATCTCGCCCTTCGGCGGGACGATCTCGATCAGGAGCTCGTGCCCGCTAATCTGCACGGCGTCGTGCAGCGCCCTCACTTGCGCTTCGTTTTCGAGCCGGTTCGTCACCTCGTCGTCCGGATGAAACGGGACGAGGCATTTGACGACCTGCTCCACGGGCCACGCGGTGAGCGCCGTTCCCACTGACCGTCCCGCCTCGAACACGACGGGATTGGACCCCGGCAGCTCGACGGGACGGCCGATCCACCAGCCGCGGCCGGTGGCGGCGTTGAGCGCATCCTGGCCGTAGCGATCGTCGCACAGGAGGCCGATGCGCCCTTCGAGGCGCCGCGCCGCTTCGGTTCGCGCGACCGCGTCGACGAAGAGCTTCTTCAGCACCGGGATGCGGCTCTCGCTCGCTCCCGTCTCGCGCGCGAGCTCGTAGAGCTGGTCGCGGTGGTCGAACGCGAACACGAAGAGCTCGGGCCGCGGCACGCGAGGCGCCGTTTTGCGGTGCAGGCGGGTGAGCGCCGCGTCCCGGTCGGGCCGCGGAATGCTGTCCGCGTTGGCGAGGTAGTGATCGAGCTCGATCCGCGTGGGCATGGCCGGCGCACAGCCGTGCCGCGACACGACGAGGGCGCCGCACGCGTTGGCGTAGCGCGCGCAATTGTCGTAGATCTCGCCGCGCACCCAGCCGGACAGGAATCCCGCCGAGAACGCGTCGCCCGCACCCAACACGTTCAGGACCTCGACGGTAACGCCCTGCCCGTTGAACGCATCGTCCAGCGACCGGGGAATCGGCCCATCGATCACGGCACACCCCATCGGCCCCCGCTTGACGACGAGCGTCGCCGGCGTCACGAGGCGCACGGCTTCGAGCGCCGCGATAATGTCCGTGTCGCCGCCGGCGATCGCGAATTCCTCCTCCGTGCCGATCACGAGGTCGAACAGCGGCAGGATGCCCTGCAGATGCGCGGTGACGGTGTCGCTCGCGATGAAGCGCGTCTCGCCGTCGCCGCGCTTCGTGAGCCCCCAAAGCACTGGACGATAGTCGATGTCGAGCACCGTGCGCACGTGGTGCCGGCGCGCCCGCTCGAGCGCCGTCGTACTGACGCGATGCACGTGCGGCGTCGAGAAGTGCGTGCCCGTGATGAGCAGCGCCCGCGACTGCGCGAGGAAGTCCTCGGCGACGTCGTCTTCCGTGACCGCCATGTCCGCGCAGTCCTCGCGATAGAAGATCAGCGGGAACGTGTCGCGGTCCTTGATCCCCAGCACGACGGCCGCGGTGAGTCGAGCGGGATCGACGCTCACATGCGACACATCGCAGCCTTCGCGCTGCAGGGTCTCGACGAGAAAGCGGCCCATCGCATCGTCGCCGACGCGCGCCGCCATCGCGGCCTTGAGCCCTAAACGCGCACAGCCGAACGCGGTATTGGCTGACGAGCCTCCCAGATACTTGGCGAAGCTCGCAACGTCCTCGAGCCGCGCACCGATCTGCTGCGCATAGAAATCGACGGCCAGCCTGCCGAGGGCGATCACATCGAAGCGCCGGCCTTCGGCAAAACGGGTGCTGTTCTTCATGGGAGGGAAAGGCCGCGACGACCGGCGCGGGAAGCGTCGTGCCGCACGGTTCCGATGGCATAGAATACCAAAGCAACGGCGCAAGCGTGCGCTGTTGAGGAAGCGCAAGCGTGCGCTGGTTCAACGAAGGCGCAGGCGTGCGCCGAGGCAAAGGCAAATCAACATGATCGAGTGTGCACTGTTCGGGGCGGGTCGCATCGGCAAGATCCACGCCGGCAACGTCGCCCGTGAGTCCGGAGCGAAGCTCAAGTACGTGATCGACCCCAACCAGGAGGCTGCGTCGGCGCTCGCCGCCCAGCATGGCGCGACGACGGCAACGACCGAGCAGGTGTTCGCCGACAAGGGCATCGGCGCCGTGATGATCTGCTCCTACACCGACACGCACGCCGACCTGATCCTCGCGGCCACGGCAGCGGGCAAGCAGATCTTCTGCGAAAAGCCGATCGACCTCGCGATCGACCGCGCGCGCAGCTGCGCCGACGCCGTCGCGCGGGCGGGCGTCACCTGCATGATCGGTTTCCAGCGGCGCTTCGATCCCACGTTCTCGGCGATCAAGACGCGAATTGTCGCGGGCGAAATCGGCACGCCGGAAATGCTGATCGTCACGAGCCGCGATCCCGGCGCGCCGCCGATCCCGTACATCAAGAGCTCGGGCGGGATCTTCAAGGATATGCTGATTCACGACTTCGACGTCTTCCGCTGGATTCTCGAGGACGAGGCGGAGACCGTGCACGCCAACGCGTCGTGCCTCGTCGACTCGGCGATCGCCGACGCCGGAGACGTCGATTCCACCGCGGTGACGATCCGCACGAAGACGGGCCGGCTCTGCCAGATCAACACCAGCCGGCGCGCTGCGTATGGCTACGACCAGCGCTTCGAAGTGCTGGGAAGCGCCGGCATGCTGCAGGCCGGCAACCACGGACCGACCGAAGTGACCACGTATACGAAGACGGCGGTCGCGCGCGACCTGCCGATGCACTTCTTTCTCGAGCGTTACCGCGCCGCGTATGCGAACGAGATGGCGCACTTCTTCGCCGTGCTCGCGGGCAAGGAGACAGTCCGCACGACGATCGACGACGGCCTGAAAGCTCTCGAGCTGGCCGAAGCCGCGACGACGTCGTGGCGCGAAGGCCGCATCGTGCAGATGTAACGTGTCAAGGTAACGCGAGAGTTCGCGGCACGCCGAGGGCGTGCGCTCGTGCGTTCAACCCGAGACGTTCGCGCGCACTCCGGGATAGCTCGTTTGGATGCGCTCGCGGGAAACGCGAGGTCCCGGCGGCGCGTAACCCGTGTAGGCGCCGAGGAGCGGTGCCGGCAGCTCGCCGACCAGCGACGAGAGATCGGCGAAACGGATGCCCTGGCGGACGAGGTAAGCGACGTAGGTGTGACGCAGGCAAGCCGCATCGACGGTGGTCGGATCCTCGAGTCCGGCGTCGTGCGCCGCGCACAGGATCTGCGCGTCGATGTTCTCTCGTGCCGCTAGTCGGGTGGACTGGCCGACCAGCGCAGCCCCCGCGTCGTGGGTCGCGCGCGCCGCGAGCGCCGCGCGCAGCATGTCACTCACCGCGACTTCCCTCGCCTCCGGACCGCGGATGCGAATCACGCCGCGCGCGAAATCGACATCGTCGATCCGCGCCGCGACCGCTTCCTCTGCCGTGAACCCGTTGAGAAGAAGGAGAACTGCGATGCGGGTCGGGTCGTCCGACGCCTGAAGGAGCGCGGTCACCTCGGCGCGCTCGAGCTCGCGCGGCAGCGCAGGTGGCGCGGTGAGCAACGGCGGCTCCGGGCGGTCCAGAAGCCGTGAGCCTTGCCTTGGCAGGGCGTCGACGCGGCGCTCGTACGGCGTTCCCCTCATCTGCGGCTGGACCATCACGACCCCGGGTTGCGGCTCGGTACGGTTGAAGAGCTCCACCAGCCACATCGCGAGCAGCGCGAGCACAAGCGCGCCGCCCGCAGCAATGCCCGTGTCCCGCCAATAAGGCGGCGACCATGGTTCGCGTGGCGTGCTCGCCGCTTCGATAAGCCTGGCCGCCGGCATTCGACCGCGTTCGCTCGCCTCGAGTCTTGCCCGCTTCTGTGTCGCTTCCCGGTAGGTCTTTTCGAGCTCGGTCAGGTCGTCCAGCCTCGACTTGAGTTCGTTGTAGCGCCCGGTGAATTGCCCGACTTCCGCTTTCCCGGCAGCGATCTGCGCCTGGAGGCGCGCGGCTGCGGCCGTAGCACTTGCGAGCTCTTCCTGGGCCTCGACGATCGCCGCCTTCTGGCTTGCCTCACGCTGGACCGGAATCTGGCGCTCGAGCTCGGAAAGCCGAGCGCGGAGCGCAGTCGCCTTCGGCTCGATGGAGAGATATTCCGGCGTGTAGATGCGCTCCATATCGCGCAACTCCTCGCGTGCTTGCGACGCGCGCTGCTCGAGGTTCGTGAGCATCGCATCGTCGCGGGCGCGCGCGACGGGCTTGCCTGCCGCCGCCAATTCCGTGAGCGCGCGCAGCTTGCCTTCGGCGGTAGCCACTTTCTCGTTGGCGACGGCGAGGGACGTGGCCAGGTTGCGTACCTGCGCCAGCACCGGGTTCTCCCCCCGCTCGAGCGAAACGATGTCATGCCGAAGACGGAACGCTTCGAGGTCGCGTCTCTTGGCCAACACCGACACTTCCAGTTTCTTGACCTCGTCGTCGGCCTCGGCCATCGCTTCGCTCGATGCACTTTGGTACGTCTGGCCCAGACGGTCGCGATACGCTTCGATCGTCGAGTTGACGAGCGGGGCGAGAATTTCGGCATCCCGCCCCGTGCCGATCAACTCGACGACGTTGGTATTCGGCACCGGCAGCGCTTCGAGCCGCGCCTGCATCCCTGCAGCGGAGTCCGAGCCGAACTGCGAAAGGCTGCGGCCATCGCGTGCAAGCCGCGCGGCGACGTCTTCCAGTACCGGACGGCTCGTCAGGATCTGCACTTCGGTCAGGAACGGGCTAGGCGGCTCGCGCTGGGAGCTGATGATCGATCCGCTCGACACAATCGCCGCGGGCATGATCTCGATGCGCGCAGTCGCGCGATACTCCGCAGGGCGAAGCCACACGAACAGCAAGCTTGCGCCGAGCGCGATCAGGAGCGTCGCGAGAAAGACGGCGAGGCGACGGCGGTTCGACCGGTGCGCTCGCGGCGCGTCCGGCGGCAGTCCAACCCAGCCGCCGCTGTCATGGACCGACCGATGGCTTGCGAGTAGCTTCATGGGGGCGGTGTTTGCGGTGCCCGACCTTCGGGGCGCCTGCCAGTATTTCGGGTTGCCTCCGTGCGGTCAACCGCTCAATGATCAGATGCGCAGCGGCGTCCCGTATCCGGTAAGCTCGAGATAGCCGCGGCCTGCGTCGACGCCGCCGGTTGACGCGCGCACGGCGCCTTCCCAGTAGATCGTCCCCGTGCTGGCTCGCGAGTCGAGCTCCTGATCGTCCATCAACGGCTTCAGCTTCAGGACGATGCCGCCGGCGTCAACCCTCATTTCGACCGGGTATTCGATGCCGGTTCGGGGTGATCGCCAGGTGCGTAGAGGCGCGAACCCGATCACGTCGGGCGCGAACGCGCGGGCATTCCCTTTGGCGTCGCGATGCGCGCCCCCTGCCCACAACGCGCCGCCCGCCTTGTCGCGCATTCGAAAGGCCATCAAGGCGCCGCCGTCGGCAAGGTTGATGCCGGTCCAGTCCCAGCCCAGGGCTTCCGGCGCCATCACCGTGCTCGACCACTCGTGGTCGAGCCATGCAATGCCGGTCACCGCGGATGCGGTTGCCGCTCCGATTTGCAGCGTGCCGGTGACGCGCAGCTGCGGCTCGCTGTAGTAGTAGCTCGCCTGCGCGGCGTCGGGCCCCTTGCGTGAAACGCCATTCTCGCCTTGCGCGAGCGGCGCTTGCGTGGGCGCAAAGTTCAAGTCGAGCGCGAAGTCGCGGGCGGCGATTTTCGCTGCATAGCGGCCGCCTGCTTCCGAGAGCGACCAGTCGCCGATCACGACGCCCGTCTTCGCCTCGTCGGCCTCGGCGAGTCCGAGCCCTGCGCGGGCGGCGCGCTGGTCGTGCGAGAGGTGTCCCAAGCGCGGATCGGCGATTGCAGCGTGCGCAAACAGCAGCTGCCGTGGCGCAAACGCGCTCGGATTCGCTTCCGCAACGCCCGGCCGATTGCGGAAGAAGGTGACCTGCACGCCGTAGTCGCGCCCCGCACCATCGTTCACCCACCCCGTGATGTACCACCACTCGATCCGGAACTCCGGATGCGCCCCGTGATCGCGCGGGAAGACGAGGCTACGCCGCTCGACGCGCGGATATTCGACCGCCGAGCGTGCGCGGGTGGCCGCAGCGAGCATCGGCAGCGCCAGGAAGCGCCTTCGCCTCATTGCGCTCCGCGAGATCGTTCGCGACCCGCGGTCACCAGTCGTCCTTCACGGCGAGCACAATGTCTCTCCCCATGGCTTTGCGGCCGCTCGCGAGCGCCGTCAGCATCGATGCGCCGACGAGCAGCAGCGCGAAGACCGCAAGGGCAAGCCACGGCAGCGACAGCTCCATCCCCCAGTGAAACGACTGCCGGTTGACGACATTGATCAGGATGAGGCTGATGGCAAATCCAAGCGTCAGGCCTACCGCGAGACCGATGGCGCTGACGACGAGGCCTTCCGTCGCAAGCATCGCGCCGACTTGGGCCCGGGTCATGCCGAGATGACGCAGCACGCCGAATTCGCGCCGGCGCGCGACGACCAGCGCGCCAAACGACGACGACAGGCCGACGAGACCGATGACCACCGCGACGAGCTCGAGCGCGTAGGTCACGGCGAACGTGCGGTCGAACACCCGAAGCGAAACATCGCGAATTTCACCAGGGCGCGCGATTTCGAGGCGCTCGCCGCCGGGGATTGCGCGCCGCAGCGTCGCCTCGACAGTTGCCCCGTCCGCGTCACCGGAAAGCCACAGCGCCGCATTCGTCGCGGTGCGGTCGCCCGTGAGTGCGATGTAACGCGACCGCTCGATGGCGATGACACCCTGCTGCCGGCCGTAATCGCGCCAGACGCCCGCGACGGTGAAGCGCTGGATTTTGCCCGCAAGGGGCACCTCGATGATTCGCCCCGACGTGAAGTCGTAGATGTCGACGGCCGCCTCGCTCACCCAGGCCGGTGGAGGCGAGGCGGCGGCGACCGCAATGGGCGCACCGACGATCGGAAGGTTGCGGCCGGCCGAGGCCGGATCGATGGTGCGCGCCTGCAGCACCACGCGCGGCCGCGACGCATCGAGCATCACTTGCTGCTCCCGCAGGAAGTCCACGTGCCGCACGCCGGGAAGCGCGGCTATCGCAGCTTGCGCTTCCGGGCCGAGATAAGCCGTATCGCCGGCGCTCGCGGCGCGAACGTAGAGATCGGCGGGCAGGATGCGTTCGAGCCACGCATCGAGCGAGTCGCGAAAGGACGCCACCATGATCACCATCGACACCGTGAGGCTCACGCTCGCGACAATCGCGGAGAGACTCACGCTCGCCTGTCCCGGAGCGCCGCGCAGCTGCGCAATCGCGAGTCGCGGTGCCGCCGCCTTCGGAAGCGGCAACAGCGACAGCGCGAGCACAGAGAGCCGCGGCATCAGCATCAGCGTGCCGACGAGAAGCAGCGCGATCGACGCGTAACCGAAAAGCGGAAGCCCGCCGACCGCCGGCAATACCGTCGCCCCAGCCCCAATGGCCATGACCGCAAGTGCCGGCGTCACGGACCGGAGCTTCGCGTACATCGCCTCCTCGTCGCCCGCCTTGAGCGCTTGCGCGGGCGATGCGCGCGCTGCCTCGTACGCGGGCACGAAGCTGCCTGCCACCGAAGCCAGCGCACCCAGCGCGAAGAACGTGCCAAGCGCCGCCGGTTCGAGCGCGAGCGACGGCGTTACCCCGCGGAAAAATCCCGAGCCGAGATCGGCGCCATACGAGTGCACCGCCAATTGCGCGAGCGCGAAGCCGGCGATGAGGCCGAGTGCGCTGCCGGCGATGCCGACAAGCGCACCTTCCGCCACAATCGCCAGCATCAGACTGCCGCGCGTGATGCCAAGCACGCGCAACAGCGCAAACTCCTGGCGGCGGCGAACGACTGCGTGCGTCTGCGTCGAGAACACGAGCAAGGCGCCGGTGAAAAGCGCGACCAGCGCGAGCACGTTCAGGTTCACGCGATACGATCGCGACAGGCTCGCGCCCGCCGCTACGGCGGTCTCGGGCCGAACGAGCTTCACGCCGGCTGGCAGCATCGGGCGCAGCCCTTCCTCGAAGGCGTCCTGCGCAACTCCCGGACGCAGTCTCACGTCGATGCGCGCGAGCAACCCCAACCGATCGAACGCCGCCTGCGCGGCTGCGATATCCATGAGACCGAAGCGCTGGTTGCCCGCGGCGGCGAGCTCGCCTGCCACCCGCAGCGTCACGTCGCGAAGCGCGACCTGCACGCGAAGCGTGTCACCGACGGCAAGATTCAGGGAGCGCAGAGCGGCCGGGCTCAGGAAGAGCGCATCGGATCGCAAGGTATCGAGGCGGTCGACGGTGCCCGGGATCATTCCTGGCTGCAGGTAACCCGCGCGAAACACGTCGACGCCGACGATCCGCAGCGGTGCGTCCCGCCCGGTGAGCTTGGCATCGACTTCCACAACGGGGCTCGCGACGGCCACGTCCGGCAGCCGCGCGATCTCTGGATAGAGCGCTTCCGGAAAGCCGCCGCGCGCCCCGCGGACTTCGAAATCGGCGTCGCCGGACAGCGTCTTCACGCCCTGCGCAAGCTCGTTGACGGCCGCGGCGTTGATGAGCTGCACCGCGTAACCGAGCGCGACCCCGAGCGCTATCGCGACCACCGACAACGCGGTCCGTGTCCGGTTCTGCGCGAACGCCGCGCGCGCGATCATCGCAATCGGACCGGAATGCACCGTCACTTCGGCGCAAGTCCATCGCGGCTCAGGAGGAGCACGCGGTCGGCCGTTGCGGCGGCCGCCACCGAATGTGTGACCAGGATGCCCGCCGCGCCATTCGTCTTGACCTGATCGCGTAGCAACTTGAGCACCTGGGATGCGCTATCGGCATCGAGGTTGCCGGTCGGCTCGTCGGCGAGCACGAGCCGAGGACGATGCACGAGCGCTCGAGCAATCGCCACGCGCTGCAACTCGCCGCCGGAGAGCTCGCGCGGCATGCTATCGGCGCGATCGCCGAGCGCGACGGCCGCAAGCATAGCCGAGACGCGCGGCGACGCTTCCGCGCCCGGCGTGCCGATGAGCGACATCGGCAGCGCGACGTTCTGCGCGACAGTCAGGTACGGCAAAACGTGAAACGCCTGAAAGACGAAGCCCATCTTCTCGCGCCGCAGCACGGTGAGCGCGTCGTCGTCGAGCGCCGCGAGATCGACGCCATCGACGACGATCGTCCCCGCATCGGGACGATCGAGGCCGGCGACGAGATTGAGCAGTGTCGACTTGCCCATTCCCGACTCGCCCATCACCGCGACGTACTGTCCCGCGGGGAGCGTGAGGTCGATGCCGCGAAGGACGGTGCGCGGTCGCGGTCCTGCATAGGTCTTCGAGAGTTGCCGGATCGAAAGCACCCTGCCGAGGGTAGCGGCCGATGTTCAGCGTGGCAAGCGAGGTCCGATCCGCATTAAAGTGCGAAGGGGCACGTCCTCGGCGGCGTGCGGACGCGAGACCGGGAAGCCTTGCATCGCGTCGCAGCGCAGCTCGCGGAGCGTGATTGAGCGTCGGCTCATCCTCGACGCCGCCCAACATGGCTAGCGCAATCGGCTCACCGCCTTGCGACGTAGTACGCGAGCTTGATGTATTCGGTGATGACGAATGCGCCCGAATGCTCGTCGCGCCACCAGTCGCCGGCAGTCCACCACTGCGCGGACGATGCGACGAGCCTGTAGCTGACACCCGACCCCGTGAACACGCGGCGCCACGTCCAGGCAAGACGGCGCATGTGCGGCGGATCGCTGACCGCGAGCACCGTTTTCCATCCCTGCTTGCGCATAAGCCAGGATGTTCTCGGCCTCCTCGTAGCTGTTCTCGGAATAGATCTCGAAGCGTAGCGCGGAGCGCGGCACGCCG
>Ga0207691_10007083_pt1 | contig 10823 bp, 8 predicted proteins | sample KBSM13metaG_FD_184327 | JGI IMG/M metagenome (GOLD analysis project Ga0207691, IMG submission 184327) | Miscanthus rhizosphere microbial communities from Kellogg Biological Station, Michigan, USA - KBS M1-3 metaG (SPAdes) (version 2) | ecosystem: Host-associated > Plants > Roots > Rhizosphere >... | reverse complement strand
TAGCGCGAGGCGACGTAGAGCGTCTCGCCCACCGCGAACAGGCCGACCGCCACCACGATGACATTGATGCCGTCGAGCAGTTCCGGAAGGCCGAAGGTGAAGCGCGCCTGGCCGGTCTGCAGGTCGACCCCGATCAAGCCGAGCCAGATGCCGAAGAACAGCGCCGCCAATCCTCGGACCGCGGACGAGCCGAGCACCGCCGACACCGTCACGAACGCGAGCACCATCAGGGAGAAATAATCGGCCGGCCCGAATTTGAGCGCCCACTCCACCACGATGGGCGCGAGGAACGTGATGCCGAGGGTGCCGATCGTCCCGGCGACGAACGAGCCGATGGCGGCGGTCGCGAGCGCCGCGCCGGCGCGGCCGTTGCGGGCCATCTTGTTGCCCTCGAGCGCCGTGACGATGGTGGCGCTTTCGCCCGGAGTGTTGAGCAGGATCGAAGTGGTCGAGCCGCCATACATGGCGCCGTAATAGATACCGGCGAACAAAATGAAGGCCGCGGTCGGTTCGACCTTGAACGTGATCGGCAGGAGCAGCGCGATCGTGAGCGCCGGGCCCAGCCCGGGGAGGACGCCGATCGCGGTTCCAAGCGTGGTGCCCACGAGGCACCACATCAGGTTGATCGGCGTGAGCGCGACCGCAAAGCCGTTGAGGAGTTGCGAGAAGGCTTCCATGTCAGCCGCCCTCGGGACCTATCACCCGTTCGATCGCGTTCTCGACCAGCCCGGATCCGATATTGATGCCGAGCGTCTTGGCGAAGCCGATATAGGCAACGAGGGCGAAGGCTGCGCCGATCAAGGCATCGCGCACGATCGCCTTGGACCCGAACCCGCGCGCCACGCATACGAACAGGATCACCGAGGCGATGGTGAACCCGGCGGTGGTGATCAGAAGAACGTTGAGGACGAGCCCGGCGACGATCCAGAGCAGCGCCACCCGATCCGGCGTGACCTCCTTCTCTTCCGCGGGTTGCCAACCGCCCCGCACGGCATCGACCAGCAGCAGGATGCCGAGCATGCCGAGCGCAAGGGCGGTGATGATCGGGACGATGGTGGGGCCCACCTGGGCGTAGATCGGCGATACCGGCATCGACCACGCCTGCCAGGCCATGACGATGGCGAGCGCCAGCACGCCGACGCCGATGATGGTTTCGCCGATCGCCGGCCGCACCCGCGCGGCATGATGCTCCTGCGCGCCCCCGCTGGCCATGTCAGGCGAGCCCGAGTTCCTTGAGGATGCTTTCGATCCGCGCCGTCTCCGTTTCCAGAAAGGCCTTGTACTCGTCGCCGAACAGCGCGATCGGGGTCCAGTCGCGCGTCTTGCAGGCCTCGGCCCATTGCGGCGTCGCCGTCATCTTCTCCATCAATGCGATCATCGCCTTGCGCTGCGTGTCATTCACGCCGGGGGGTGCGAACACGCCGCGCCAGTTGAACAGCTCCACGTCGATGCCTTCCTCCTTCAGGGTCGGCGCGTTGATCCCCTCCTGACGCTTGTCCGCCGACACGGCGATGATCCGCAGCTTGCCGGCCTTCACCTGCTCGGCGAATTCACCGAAGCCCGAGATGCCGGCCGCGACCTGGTTGCCGAGCAGCGCCGCGGTCGCCGGCCCGCCGCCGGCGAAGGCGACATAGCTGACCTTGGTCGGGGGGACGCCGAGCGCCTTGGCGATCATGCCGAGGAGGATGTGATCGGAGCCGCCGGCCGAACCGCCGGCGACGGGAACCTTGGCGGGGTCGGCTTTCAGCGCGGCGGCAAAGTCCTTCGCGCTCTTGAACGGCGACTGCGCCGGCACGACCAGGGCCAGGAACTCGCCGGTGAGGCGGGCGATCGGCGTCGCCTGCGCGAGCCTGACCGGGCTCTTGTTGGCGATGATGGCGCCCACCATCACCATGCCGCCGACCATCAACGCATTCCCCTGCCCCTTCCACTGGTTCAGGAATTGCGGCAGCCCGACCGCACCGCCCGCGCCGCCGACATTGGTGATCTGCACCCCTTTCACGGCCCCGGTCGCGCGCAGAACCTGCTCGATGGTGCGTGCGGTCTGATCCCAGCCGCCGCCGGGCGCAGCCGGCACGAAGATCTTGAGAAGGTCGATCGCCTGCGCGCGCGCGTCGCCGATGGAGAGGAGCGCCAGCGGCAGAGCAGCAGCCGGCACGGATGCAGAAGCACGCATGAGATCACGTCGGGTCAGCATGGCATTTCCTTTCCAGCACGATATTCGATCGGCGCTTCTGCGGCGCCTTGGTTGGCTCTACTTCTGAACCGCCACGCTAGGGCAGCTCTCGCGGCGCCGGACCAGTATAGGTCCAAATGAGGTGGCGCGGGATGGGTCCTTTGCTGCGCTGGCCGGACTGCATCTCCTCGAAAGCATGCGCCAGGGCCCCGACCGAGCGCGACAGGACGAACAGTCCCCGGCAGAGCGGCGGCGGAAAGCCGAGCTCCGCGAACACGACGCCGGTGGCGCCGTCGATGTTCATCGGAATGGGTCGTCCCTTCTCCGTTGCAAGCCGCGCTTCGAGCGCGCGCGCGATGGCGGCGAAACGGCCGCTCACCGCGCCGTTGCGCGCGGCGATATCGACAAGCTCGAGCAGGCGTGGCGCACGGGGATCGCGCGGGTGAAAGCGATGGCCGAAGCCGGGGATATGCGAGACGCCTTGCGCCGCCAGCGCTGTCATTTCGGCGGCAATGGCCTGCGCCATCTGCGTGTCGCTCACCGCGCCGTCGCCCAGCCGCGCCGCGATCGCATTGTAAAGCGCGACGCATTGCTCGCCGGCGCCGCCATGCACGTCACCGAGCATGTTGATGGCCGAGGCCATGGCATTGTTGATGCCGACCCCGCAGGTGATCGCCATGCGCGCGGCGGCGATCGAAGGCGCCTGCGGGCCGTGATCCACCGCCGACACCAGGGCGGCTTCGAGCAGCTTGGCGGCATCGGGATGCGGGAGCTCGCCCCGCGTCATGAGGTAGACCATGTCGGCGAAGCCGATCCGGCCGATCAGTTCCTCGATGGCGTAGCCGCGATAGCGGATCGCTCCCGGCTTCATGTCGATGATCGACGTCGACCACCAATCCTCAGGGGTCTTGGTCGCGCGGCTCGCGGACACATCGCTCATATCGCTCCTTCCCGCGCGAGCTCATCCACATCGCGCTGCGAGAACCCGAGTTCGGCCAGGAGATCTTCAGTGTCGGCGCCGAGCACCGGCGGCGGCGACGCCGGCGCCGGATCGCCGCTCGCGAGCCGGAACCCTGATCGCACGACCCGCACGGGACGGTCGACCTCCGGCACGGATTCTAATGTCTTGAGCAGTCCGCGCTCGACGATCTGCGGATGTTCGAGCACTGAGGGCACGTCGAGCACCTCGCCCGCGGGCACTCCATGCGCGTTGAGATGCGCCGACCATTCCCGCGCCGATCTCGCCGCCAGCGCCTGTTCGATCTCGGCGTTCAATTCGAAACGCCGTTGCTTGCGATCCTCGCGCCCGGCGAAACGCGGATCGGCGATCAACGCCTCGCGACCGATCAGCCGGCATAGCGTCTCGAATTGCTCCTGCTTGTTGGCCGCGATGTTCAGGAGGCCGTCGCCGGTCCGGAATGTGCCGGAAGGGCTCGCCGTCATGTTCTCGTTGCCCATGGGCTGCGGCTTCACGCCGGCGATCAGCCAGTTCGAGACCGCCCAGCCCATGGCGACCAGGGAAGCTTCCAGCATGGAGACGTCGATGAACTCGCCCTCCCCGCTTCGCTCGCGCCGAAACAGTGCCGCGGCGATGGCGAAGGCGGCGGAAATGCCGCCCATGGTGTCGGCGACCGGATACCCCACCCGGAGCGGCGCCGACTGTGCGTCCCCGGTCACGCTCATGACCCCGCACAGACCCTGAATGATCTGATCGTAGGCAGGGTTGAACTTGAGCGGTCCGTCCTGGCCGAAGCCGGAGATCGCGCAGTAGATGATGTCGTTCTTGCGCGCCTTGAGCGCGGCGTAGTCGAGCCCGAGCCGCGCCATCACGCCGGGGCGGAAATTTTCCACCACGACATCGGAGGTGGCGACCAGCCGGCCGAAGGCATCACGGCCCTTGGGCGATTTCAGGTTCAAGGTGATCGAGCGTTTTCCCGCGTTCTGCGCGAGAAAGGATGCGCCCATGCCACGGCGATTGAGCTCGGGATCGGCGCCCAACTGCCGGGCCAGATCGCCGGAGCCGGGCACCTCGACCTTGATCACCTCGGCGCCCAGCAGCGCCAGCTGATAGCAGCAGAACGGGCCCGCAAGCACGTTGGTCATATCGAGGACCCGCGTACCGGCAAGAAGTCCGGCCATCTCCGCGCTCCCGTCCGCCATCGTTCTAGCTAACAGAATATAGTTCTGTATAACAGAACGTTCTGTACAGCACAACATCGTTCTATTATTCTTGACGCGCGTCGTAGGCCGGAGCGGTCACATGAGCATGGACAGGGTCGAGGCGGTGGAACGCGCACTGGCCGTGCTCGATGCATTCCAGGCCGACCGGACGGAGATGACGCTTGCTGACATCGCTGCTGCAACCGGCTTCTACAAGAGCACGATCCTGCGCCTCGCCGGCTCACTAGAGCGATCGGGCTATCTCGTGCGCGCCGAGAACGGCGTCTTCCGGCTGGGACCGGCGGTGTGGCGGCTGGGCTCGATCTATCGCGCGGGGTTCGTTCTCGGCGAAGCGGTCAGGCCGCAGTTGCGCCGGCTGGTGGAAGCGACGGGAGAGACAGCCTCGTTCTACGTTCGCGAAGGTGCAACGCGCGTGTGCCTGTTCCGGCAGAATTCACCGCACGCCGCGCGGCACCATCTCGACGAAGGCTCGGCGTTGCCGTTGACCGCGGGGGCCAGTGCCCACGTGCTGCTCGCCTTTTCCGACGGCAAGGGTGCGCGGACAAAGGCCGTGCGGGAGCGCGGCTATGACATCTCCCTCGGCGAACGCGACCCTCAGGTGGCCGCCGTCGCGGTTCCGGTGTTCGACTTGGCTGGAAAGTTCCGCGGCGCGCTTGCCGTTTCGGGGCTGGTCGGGCGGCTCACGGAGAAGGCGCGCCGCGCCGCCGTGATGGAACTTTCCCAGGCCGCAGACCGCCTGCGGAAAATAATACCGGCCAGCGACGAATAGCCGCCGAACCGCCGCGCCTGCGGCGCTGCTGTATGAAATAGAGGCACGCAGATGACGCGATTTTGATTCGCGTGCCTAAGCGACAGCCCGCGACAATGTGACAGGGCAATTTTATTGCAACGCACAAGTTCAGCCATATTTAACTCGTGCACCTATTTTAGTCCGAGGGCGATCCGTTTCCCTTCGGGGGGCGTTCTGTTGCGCGGCTGGCGCAAAAGAGAGGAACCGGATGAACATCGACGCGCGCGCAGTTTCGACTTGGGCAACTCTTGCTTCCATCATCTTCATTGTTTCCGCATGTGACGAGCCGCAAGCCGAACAGACGGCGACGCCGCCACAGGTGAGCATCGTCACGTTGCAGCCGTCGCCGCGGCCTAACATACGCGAGCTTCCCGGCCGCATCGCGCCGACCCGTGTCGCCGAGGTCCGCGCACGCGTCGCAGGAATTGTCCTGGAGCGAACGTTCCCGCAGGGGGCCGACGTCAAGGCCGGCGATGTGCTCTATCGCATCGACCCGGTGAAGTTCGAAGTCGAGCTCGCGGCCGCCGAAGCGGCGCTCGCCAAGGCGCAGGCCGTGCACGATCAGGCCGAGCAGCAGGCCAAGCGAGTCGAGAAGTTGATCTCGGGCCAGGCCGCCTCCCAGGCGCAGTATGAGATCGCGGTCGCGACGTTCCGCCAGGCGCAGGCCGATGTCGCCGCACGCAAGGCCGACGTGGCGCGCGTGAAGCTCGATCTCGACTATACGAGCGTGCGTTCTCCCATCAACGGCCGCATCGGCCGCGCGATGGTCACGGAAGGCGCGCTGGTCGGCCAGGGCGAAGCCACGCACATGGCGACCGTGCAGCAGCTCGATCCCGTCTATGCCGACTTCACCCAATCGGCCGGCGACCTTCAACAGTTGCGCCGCGACCTCGAAAGCGGCGCGCTCGAGCAGGTCGAGCCCGACGCCGCCAAGGTCCGTCTCGTGCTCGACGACGGAACGCTCTATCCGCTGCCGGGAAAATTGCTGTTCTCCGATGCCAGCGTCGATCCCGGCACCGGGCAGGTGACGTTGCGCGGCGAGTTTCCCAACCCGAAGGGCGAGTTGCTGCCGGGCATGTATGTGCGCGTGCAGATCCAGCAGGGCACCGACGGCGATGCGCTCGCGGTTCCGCAGCAGGCGGTCCAGCGCAACGACAGCGGTGGCAGCGAGGTCTACGTCGTGCGCCCGGACAACCGTGCCGTCATCAAGCCGATGCGCGCCGGCCGCGTGGTCGACGAGCAGTGGCTGGTGCTCGACGGGCTCGACCCCGGCGATCGCGTGGTGGTCGAAGGCTTTCAGAAATTCGAACCCGGCGACATCGTGAATCCCGTTCCCTGGCAGCCGCAATCCGCCGACGGCACATCCGCTCCGGTGACCAAGGAATCGGACGCATCACACGTGCGCTCCACCAACGCTCCCTGACGGACGGTCATGGCCAGCTTCTTCATCGACCGCCCGATCTTCGCGGCGGTGATCGCGCTGTTCATCTGCCTCGGCGGACTGCTGGCCCTGCCGTTCCTCGCGATCGCTCAGTATCCGATCATCGCGCCGCCTTCGATTTCGATCAGCACCAGCTATCCCGGCGCCTCGCCGGAGAACCTCTACAACAGCGTCACGCGGCTGATCGAAGAAGAGCTCAACGGCGCCAGCGGCATTCTCAGCTTCGAATCGACCAGCGATTCACTCGGGCAGGTCGAGATCACCGCCAACTTCGTTCCCGGCACCGATTCGAGCTTGGCTTCGGTCGAGGTCCAGAACCGGATCAAGCGCGTCGAGGCGCGGCTGCCGCGCGCGGTCATCCAGCAGGGCATCCTGATCGAGGAGGCATCGAGCGCGGTGCTGCAGATCATCACGCTGCGGTCGACCGACGGGAAGGTCGACGACATCGGCCTCGGCGACTTCATGATCCGCAATGTTCTGGGCGAGATCCGGCGCATCCCGGGCGTAGGCCGCGCCACGCTGTTCTCGAGCGAGCGCTCGCTGCGGGTCTGGCTCGATGCCGACAAGCTCGTCGGCTATCAGCTCACGTCCGACGACGTGACCAAGGCGATCGAGGCGCAGAATGCGCAGGTGGCGTCGGGCAGCCTGGGAGCCGAGCCGAGCCGCAAGTCGCAGCCGGTCTCCGCGTTGGTGCTGGTCAAGGGCCAGCTTGCCACGCCTGAGGAATTCGGCGCCATCGTGCTGCGCGCCAACCCCGACGGCTCGACCGTGCGGCTGCGCGACGTCGCCCGCATCGAAGTCGGCGGCATGGGCTATCAGTTCACCACCCGGCTCAACGGCCAGCCCAGCGCCGGCCTGACGGTTCTGCTGGCGCCCACCGGCAACGCGCTCGCGACCGCGAATGCCGTTCAGGCCAAGATGGAAGAGCTGTCGAAGTTCTTCCCATCCAACATCAAGTACGAAATCCCCTACGACATCACCCCGGTGGTCGAGGCGTCGATCAAGAAGGTGATCATCACGCTGATCGAAGCCGTCATCCTGGTGTTCCTGGTGATGCTGCTGTTTCTGCAGAACATCCGCTACACCCTGATCCCGACCGTCGTCGTGCCGGTCGCGCTGCTCGGTACCTGCGCCACGCTGCTGATGATGGGGCTTTCCATCAACATGCTGACGCTGTTCGCGATGGTTCTCGCCATCGGCATTCTCGTGGACGACGCGATCGTGGTCGTGGAGAACGTCGAGCGCATCATGTCCGAGGAAGGGCTGCCGCCGCGCGAGGCGACGCGCAAGGCCATGACGCAGATCACCAGCGCCATCATCGGCATCACGCTGGTGCTGGTCGCCGTGTTCATCCCGATGGCATTCTTCCCGGGCTCGGTCGGCGTGATCTACCGGCAGTTTTCCATCACCATGGTGTCGGCGATCGCGTTTTCCGCGTTCCTCGCGCTGTCGCTCACGCCGGCGCTGTGCGTGACCTTGCTCAAGCCGGTCGCGGCCGGCCACCAGCACGCGCGCAGGGGACTGTTCGGGCTGTTCAACCGGGGAATGGATAAGACGAAGGCGGGATACAGCGGGGTCGTGCGCTGGACGCTCGTGCGCACCGGTCGGCTGATGCTCGTCTACCTCGCGATCGTGATCGCGCTGGGCTGGGCCTTCATGCGGCTGCCCGCCGGCTTCCTTCCGGTCGACGACCAGGGCTTCATCACCGCCGACGTGCAGACGCCGCCGGAGGCGTCCTTCAACCGGACGCTCGACGCGGTAAAGCGCGTCGAGGAGTTTCTCGCGCAACGCAACGGTGTCGACAACGTCACCTTCCTGACCGGTTTCAGCTTTCTCGGTCAGGGTCAGAACACCGCTCAGGCCTTCGTCACGTTGAAGGATTGGTCCGAGCGCGGCCCCAACGATTCGGCCCAAGCCATCGTGGCCGATATCAACAAGAGTCTCGCGGCGAGCGTCAGCGATGCCAAGATCTCGGCATTGCAGCCGCCGCCGATCGACAATCTCGGGAATTCGAGCGGCTTCAGCTTCCGTCTGCAGGACCGGTCGCAGAAGGGATATGTCGAGCTGATGCGCGCGAAGGACCAGCTCCTGACCGCCGCGAAAAAGAGCCCGATCCTGCAAGACGTCTATGTCGAGGGACTGGCGCCGGCACCGCAGGTCGAACTGATCGTCGATCGCGAGAAGGCCGCGGCGCTCGGCGTGACCTTCCAGGACGTCAACAGCACCATTTCGACCAATCTGGGCTCGGCCTACATCAACGACTTTCCCAACCGCGGCCGCATGCAGCGCGTGATCGTGCAAGCCGACAATTCCGGCCGCATGCAGACCGACGACATCCTCACGTTCAACGTGCGCAACAGCAAAGGCAACCTGGTGCCGCTGTCGTCCTTTGCCACGATCCGCTGGATCGTCGGCCCGACGCAGATGGTGGGCTTCAACTATTATCCGGCGGTGAGAATCAGCGGCTCGGCCAAGTCGGGCTATACCAGCGGCGACGCGATCGCCGAGATGGAGCGCATTGCCGGAACGCTGCCGCGCGGGTTCGGCTACGAATGGACCGGGCAATCGGCGCAGGAGAAGCTCGCTGGCTCGCAGGCCCCGCTGCTGCTCGGGCTTTCCGCGCTGGTGGTGTTCCTGCTGCTGGCGGCCCTGTACGAGAGCTGGACGATTCCGATCTCGGTGCTGCTGGTGGTTCCGCTCGGCATGCTCGGCGCCGTCGCCGCCGTGACGCTGCGCAGCATGCCGAACGACGTCTATTTCACCATCGGGCTGGTCACCATCATCGGTCTCGCCGCCAAGGACGCGATCCTGATCATCGAATTCGCCAAGGACCTGCGCGCACAGGGAAAGACCCTGATCGAGTCCGCGGTCGAGGCCGCTCATCTTCGCTTCCGGCCGATCCTCATGACCGGTTTCGCGTTCGTGTTCGGCGTGGCCCCGATGGTGATCGCCTCGGGCGCCAGCGGCAAGAGTCAGCAGGCGCTCGGCACCGGCGTGATGGGCGGCATGATCGCCGTTGTCGTCCTGGCACTGCTCATGGTGCCGGCGTTCTTCGTGGTGGTGCAGAAGCTGTTCACACGACGCGGGAAGGACGACGCCGATCCCGTCGCGCCGACCATCGTGCCGGCCGAGATGGCCGACACGCACTAGTGTCCCGATTCAGAAGTTCGCATCATTATGCGGCGCGCTCACTTGCGAACTTCGGAATCGAAGGACACTAGCAAATTATTGACCTAGTGTGGCTTTGGTTCAGAAGTCCGCATTTCGGACTTGCCGCGGAAATGATGCGGACTTCTGAACCGCCACACTAGCGGCGCGCAGCTCCCCCAAAGCCGATGCGGCTCCCGGTGGGCGCGGCCTTATAAGCTCGGCGCACACGGGAAACGCCAACCATGCCGACACGTCGTTACGTGCTCGCCGCCGGTGCGGCGGGAGTGCTCTCCACCGCCACCGGAATCGTCCCGACGGCGCGGGCCCAGACCGTCAAGAAGCCCCTGCTCGTAACCGATCAATTTCTTTGCGTCCTTTAGAGCCTTATACATCTCGCCCGTTAAGATATGATTGTTGATAGTCTCGATGTGCGGCCAGACACTGGGCGCCGCGCTGGTGATGTCGCGCACGAGCGAAAAGTAGAGCTCGTGATAGTCGCGCGGCTCCTTCGACGTGTACATCAGCTGGATGGCCAGATAGATGCGCTTGGCGGGCGTGTCGGCGCGCTGCGGGGTCAGGATGTCCTTCTCGCGCAGGATGGGCGCCTGGCCATCGATCATGAGGCGGGTGCGCTGGTCGTGATTGGTCACCACGCAGTCGCCGATGATGATCTTCTCGCCCGGCTTCAGTTCGACCTTGAGAGCCATTGTCGATCTCCGATCCGGATGGTGTCGCGGCGATGGTGACCGGCCATGGTTAACCGAAGGTTAAAGAGAAGCGGCGGGACTGGTGTGGCGGTTCAGAAGTTCGCCATGCTTCGCGGCCAGGCCGGGAGCGAACTTCTGAACCAAAGCCACACCAGCAATCTATTGATTCCTAGTGTCCCTTTGATTCCGAAGTTCGCTCGGAACTCGCTGCACCGTAGGGCGAACTTCGGAATCGGGACACTAGGCGTCACGACCGAAAGCCGCCAGAATAGCCCGCATGAAACTCGACCATTTCCGCCTCGACGTCGCTGACGGCATCGCCACCGTCACGCTCGACCGCCCGCCGGTGAATGCGCAGAACCGCCAGACGCGGGAAGA
>Ga0207691_10007082_pt1 | contig 10823 bp, 9 predicted proteins | sample KBSM13metaG_FD_184327 | JGI IMG/M metagenome (GOLD analysis project Ga0207691, IMG submission 184327) | Miscanthus rhizosphere microbial communities from Kellogg Biological Station, Michigan, USA - KBS M1-3 metaG (SPAdes) (version 2) | ecosystem: Host-associated > Plants > Roots > Rhizosphere >... | reverse complement strand
CGCCCGGATGGCATGCGAGCAGACTGCCGACTACTGGTTCGCGCTCGCCGAGCGCGTCGAGCTGGAGCCGGAGCAACCGCAAAGGATCAGGATGGCGCTTTCCCCGTCTTCATCGCGGACGGTTTACCCCGATACCATGCCGATCCTTGGATATTTCCTCGCCGTCGGGGTCGCCTTGTTCCTGGGACTGGTGGCGTTGCATGCGTACGTCGATCCGGGACGGCCGAATAGCGTGCCAAGGGCATCCATGGCTCCGACCACTGCGTCGCTGCTCCCGGCCCGATCACCCGCTTCGGGCCAATCGGATTGGCGCTGAATGGGGGCCGTCAATTCAACGAGCCAGAGCTCCGGCGTGCGGAGGCGGCTTGCCGGCCCGGCTTTGCCGCCGCTTTTCCATCCGCGCCGTTGGCGGACTCCGCTTTCTTGCCGTTCTGCTTCTTGATTTCGGTCTCGGACATCTTGGCCTTCGGCGACGCCGTATGCCTGGCGGCCGTGGTCGCTCCAGCCTTGGTCGACTCCTTCGCGGACTCCCTGGCGGACTCGGCCCTGCCCTTGCCCTGGTGCTTGCCGGTTTCTTTCCTGCCTTCGGTCTCAACGATCTTCGTCTTCGATCCCGATAACGGCATGGGCTTGGCAGTCGCGCCTGATTTGTTCGCCTCGGTTTTGCCCCTACCGTCCTGTTTCCGGCCTTCGGTCTCGCCGATCTTGCTCTTCGCCGCCGGCAACGACGACTTCTGCTTGCCAGCAACGCTCCAGGCCACTTTGTCGGAGTCCGCCTTGCCCTTCCGGTCCGGCTTCCCGGTTTCGCTCACGATGATCTTGGTCTTCGGCGCGGAAAGCGTCTTCAGCGCGGGCAGCGGCGGATGCCTGGCGTCCATGCTCGCGCGGGCGCCCGCGGATTCCGCTCGGCCCTTGCGCTCCGCTTTCTCCGTATCGAGCGCGACGATCTTCATCTTGGACATCGGCGACGGCATCGTCGACGGTACAGTCTTGGGCATCGGCGAGGGCGGCATCGGCGAGGGCACATGCCGGCCGTCGGCGAGCGTGCCGGAACGGACGGGCTCCGCCTTACCACTTTCGTCCTTGCCCCTGTCGTCGCGCTGCGCGATCTCTTTTCCTTTGCTCTCCTTGCCCTTGTCGTCCGGCTTGCCGCCTTCGCTCTCGGCGATCTTGGGTTTCGGCACCGGCAACGGCAGTTCGCTCGCCGCCGCGGCGAGATCGACCTCGCGCGGGACCAACATGGAGAAGCGGCCGCGATGCTTGATGCGGCCGGCGATGCGGCCGGCTTCGTCGCCGGCGCCGAGATAGAGATCGGCGCGCGCCGGCCCCACGATGGCCGAGCCGGTATCCTGCGCGATGGTCAGGCGGCCGACCGGCGCCACTGGCTTGGCATCCTCGATCGGCAGGTTGCCCTCGATGAAGAACGGCGTGCCGTATTCGTGCACGCGGTCGACGGCGATGGAGCGCCCCGGCGTCAGTGGCACGCCCTGCGCGCCGACCGGCTCGCCGTCGTTGGTGAGCCCGGTGACGCGGAAGAACATGTAGGCGCGGTTGGTGGCGCGCGCCTTCGCGGCTTCCTCCGGATACGCCGCCGCCCACGCGCGGATGCGCTCCTTCGAGAGATCCTTGCGCGGGATCAGATTGCGCTCGGCCAGCACGCGCTCGATCGAGCTGTAGGAGTAACCGTTGTGCGAATCGTAGCTGATGCGCAGCGGCGTGCCGTCCTCGAGGATCACGCGCGCCGAGCCCTCGATCTGGATCGCGACCAGGTCGAGCGGATCCTTGATCCAGCAGATCTCGAGCTTCTGGCCGTCGAGTGCGCCGGCCTCGATGGCGCCGCGGTCGTGATACGGCACGAGATCGTTGTTCTCGGTGCGGCGGCCGATGCGCCCGCCTTTGTTCGGAAACGCGGTCGAACCCTGCTTGTAGCCCTCGGCGACCAGGTCGCGCGGCCGGCGGTAGATCGGCACCGAAAATTCCGGAGTGGGAAAGCGCGAGCCCGCGACGATCGGTTCGTAATAACCGGTCACCAGACCCTCGCCCTCGCCCAGCCGGGCGATGCGCACGGGCTGAAAGTTCTGCTCGAAGAAGGCGCGCGCGGCAGCGGAATCCTGCGGCTCGAGCGCGAGCGCCTTGCGGCAGACATTCGACAAGGCGCCGAAGATCAATCCGCGCTCGTCGCTGCGCGGCTTTCTGCGCGCGGTGCGGCAGCCGGCCTGGTAGGCGGCGAAGGCGGCGAGATGATCGTCGGCCGCCCAGCCCGTGAGCTCGCTCCATTTGAGCGGCTCGAGCTGGCTGCCGGAGGATTTCAACGGATCTTGCTTCGATGACTCCTGCTTGAGCGACTCTTGTTTCGCTTCTTGCTTTTTCGCGTCTTGCTTCGCTTCTTGTTGTTTCGTTGCTTTTTTGAGTGGCTCTTGTTTCTGCGACTTCAGCCCGGCGGGACCGGGCTTCTGCGGCGCTTGTTTCGGCACCGCCTGCTTGGCTTGTTTCAGCGGCGCCTGTTTCGACGGCACCTGCTTCAGTTGCGATTGCTTCGGCGCTGCTGCAGCGCCGTCACCGAAGCAGACAAGGACAGCCCATACGATGGCACCGGCAAGACCGGCGACACCACCAAACCCGGAACTTCGTGCAAACCCCCGACAAGTCCGCATGCAGACCAATGCCCGCACGTAGCAAAAGTTCCCGTGCGCGCGTTAAGGAATCCGGCGCGGTATCTTGATCCTATTGGAGGTATCTTGATCCTATAGATGTATCGGGTCGGCTCGACGCAGATGGTTGCCCAGCATTCGGAGAGTTCCCCTCGCCGACCAACCCCGGCTTGCCGGGGTTGCACATAATGTTGCTGGAGGCGGGCTTGGCCCCTTTCCGGCTGGGGAGGGGTGGGGTGACAGTTGGCCGGCGAGGGTGCGAGAGTTCCACAGGTTAGGGCGCCGAGTACTGACGGACGACGGCTGCCGGCGTGCCGTGACCCGTTTGCATCGGGGACGTAAACGTGATCAGGAGCATCGCATTGCGATTCGCGTCTTTTGTTCTGATCATCGCTCTTGGCATCGTCCAGGCCACTGCGCTTGACGAGACGCAATCCGGCGCGGTCGCGACCCTGGTCAAGGCTTATCCGGATTTCCTCGATCGCATCGATGGCAACGACCTCGTGTGGAAGGATGGCACGCGCCAGCGCATCGACGACGGCAAGGCGGCCAAGAGTTTCGAGGCGATGCTCGACGACCCCGACATCAAGGACATGTTCGCGCTGACGTATCCCGCCGGCGACAAGGGCCTCGCGCCCGCGATCAATTTCGATCCGGGCCGGATCAGGTACATGCCGTTGTTTCTCAAGATGTACGGCGACTGCCAGAAAACCAATATCGCCGCCGGCGCCGCCGACGTGGTCTGGCTGCGCAGCAAATACGGCAAGACCGTCAGATTCTCAAAGATCAACGGCGCGGCGGCGGCGCTGCAGAAAGTCGCGGACGAACTCGACCGGCTGCCGGACAAATTCCTGGAGTACCTGAGACCACTGCAAGGCAGTTACAATTGCCGGCCGATCGCGGGCACCAACCGTCTCAGCGCGCATGGACTGGGGATCGCCGTCGATATCGCCGCGGCGCATTCACACTATTGGCTGTGGTCGAAACCCGATGCGAGCGGCCGCGTCAGCTACAAGAACGAGATCCCGTGGGAGATCGTGCGGGTGTTCGAAGCGCACGGCTTCGTGTGGGGCGGCAAGTGGTATCATTACGACACCATGCATTTCGAGTACCGGCCCGAGATCCTGATGAACGCCAGATAAAACGACCGGCAGGTAGGGCAGACTCCGATCCGATCACGGTCAGCCGCCGCAGGCCGCCGCGCGCTTGAGCAAGAACGCCTTCTCCCGCGCGTTGCGGGTGAGCCCGGCAGCACGCTCGAACTGGACCCTGGCTTCGGCCAGCCGGCCGGCGCGGAACAGAAAATCCCCCTGGGCCGCCGGCAGCGGGGCGTAGTTGCGCAACACCGCGGCCTGCGCGATCTCGTCGACGAGCTTCAAGCCAGCCTCCGGACCGAAGGCCATGCTGTGGGCCACGGCCCGATTGAGATCGACCACCGGCGACGGCATGACCGAACGCAGCGTGTCGTAGAGCGACGCCATCCGCGTCCAGTCCGTGTCCGCGAACCTGCGCGCGCGTGCGTGGCAGGCGGCGATCGCGGCCTGCAGCGCATACGGTCCGTTGACGCCGCCCAGGGACTCGGCGCGTTGCAGCGCGGCGAGGCCGCGGCGGATCAGGAGCTGGTCCCAGCGGGCGCGGTTCTGCTCGGTGAGGAGAACCGGCGCGCCGTCCGGTGTGGTGCGGGCGGCCAGACGCGACGCCTGGATCTCCATCAGCGCAAGCAGGCCGAAGACCTCGGGCTCGCCTGATGCCACGCCGGCCAGGATGCGGCCGAGGCGCTGGGCCTCGGCGCACAGCGCCGGGCGGATCAGATCCTCGCCGGCGGTGGCGGCGTAGCCCTCGTTGAAGATCAGGTAGATGACCTCCAACACCGAGGCGAGACGCTGCTCCCGTTCCTTGCCGCGCGGCACCTCGAAGCTCAGGCCGGCATCGCCGAGCGTGCGCTTGGCGCGCACGATGCGCTGGGCGATGGTCGCTTCGCTGGAGAGAAAAGCGCGCGCGATCTCGTCGGTGGTGAGCCCGCCGATCAGGCGGAGCGTCAGCGCCGCGCGCGCCTCGGTGGACAACACCGGATGGCAGGCGACGAAGATGAGGCTCAGAAGCTCATCGCCGACATCGTCGTCCATGGCCGCTTCGAGGTCCTCGACCCCGGTATCGCGCTCACCCTCGAGGTCGCGGCCGATCTCCTCGTGCTTGCGTGCGAGCATGCGGCTGCGGCGGACGCTGTCGATGGCGCGGCGCTTGGCCGCGGCCATCAGCCAGGCGCCGGGGTTGTCCGGGACGCCGGTCCGCGGCCATTCGGACAGCGCGATCACGCAGGCATCCTGCGCCAGCTCTTCTGCCAAGCCGACGTCGCGCACCATCCGGGCCAGGCCCGCGATGAGCCTGGCCCGTTCGATCCGGAAGACCGTCTCGATCGCCTGATGGATTTCGGCCGCCGCCATCTTCCCCGCTTAAGGGAAGGCGCGGGGGCAACGCAAGCCGCGGCGGGGAACGGCTTCAGCGGCGGGCCGCCTTTTCGCGGTTGCGGTCGTGCAGCTCGGCGACCTCCGGGGTCACGGCCTCGCCGAAGTCGGCGATGTCGACGACCGGCCGGATCTCGATCTCGCTCGGGCCGGGCATCGGATTGGGACAGCGCTTCACCCACTCGACCGCCTCGGCCAGGTCCTTGACCTCCCACAGCCAGAAGCCGGCGACCAGCTCGCGGGTCTCGGCGAAGGGGCCGTCGATGACGGTGCGGCGGGGGCCGTCGAAGGCCACGCGCTTCCCCTTGACCGAGGGGCGCAGACCTTCGCCGGCCAGCATGATGCCGGCATTGATCAGCTCCTCATTGTACTTGCCCATGGCCTCGAGCAGCTCGGTCGAGGGCATGGCGCCCGCTTCGCTGTCCTTCGTTGCCTTCACCATCACCATCACGCGCATCGCCTTGTCTCCTCTGCTTGTCGAGGCCGCACCGGCCCCCCTATCCGGACGACGAACGAGCGGCGCTGGGATCGACATCCCGCCGAAACTTTTTTTCGCGCCGGGCGGGCGGCATCCGCCGTCTCGGTGAACCAGTTCACAGCCAGGTCGCGCGAACCGAGTCATATACAAGGCGCAAATCGAGCGTCGACCAACCATGGAGACGACGATGCGACCAATCCACCCCCCGACAGCTTTCGCCTTTCTGTCAATCAGCAGCGTGCTTCTGGCCGCGAATGCCGAAGCAGCCGGGCCTCGGCGGTGCGAGATTTCGCCGAGCGGCCGGGTAATCTGTTCCTCCCCGCCGGCCGTCGACCGTTCGACGTCCTACTCCCCGGACCAGAGGTTCTGGCAGTTCGTCAAAAGCGACGGCTCGTGTGCCATCTATCGGCACCGGGATAAGGGTCAAACGCGAACTTTCTGCGACGAATGAACGTTCATGAACTCAACGGAGGCGACGATGCGTCTGATGTCCACTGCCGTAACAATGCTATTGGCCACCGCGACCCTGGCCACCACGGTTTCGCTGTCGCATGCGCAAAGCTGCCAGTCGCTCTGGGTCGAGCGCAACACCTACTACAAGGACGGCGGCTATTGCTTCAAGACTTCGCGCGGGATCAATTATTTCGGCAATGCCGGCTGCCGCTACGACAGCGAGAACGCGGTCCCGCTGTCACGCTCGGCGCGCGAGCGCATCGCCGCGATCTCGCGGCAGGAGCAGCGGCTCGGCTGCAATTGACGGCCGTTCCGCGCTCGGCGACCCAGAGGTCGTCATGCGCGGGCTTGACCCGCGCATCCATCTGCTTGGCGTAAGCTATTGTGAAAGAATGATGGACCCGCGGGTGACACCTGTGAAACGCTGCTCGCGCGCGTTTGACTGTAGCCCAAAGGCCACACCGCAACGATTGCGCGGCCATGGCGGAACCGACGATGACATGGTGGGTTGGAGCCATGACGCATTAGATCGATCGCGCGTTGATTGAGGCCTGCGTGGTAAGGGGGGCGGTCCATGGTCCAGATCGTAAGCGGAGTACGGCGGCTGCTGGTGGTGACGCGAGAGTTCGTGCTTGCGGCACTGGATGACGGGTTCTGGGAGGGCTGCGGCCGATAAGGGATACGGCCTGCCGCGCTCAGCCAAGCGCTGAGACAGGCTTCGCTGAGACCGGCTTCTCCGCCCGGACCACCAGCCCCGGCACCGGTGCGCCCGCCTCCATGCGCAACTCGGCCTCGACGATCTTCGGCCGCAGACCCGCCGACGTCAGCAACCGCTCGACATAGCCGCGGCCATGACTGTAACGACCGTGCGGCTGCAGGCGGTAGTCGACGTCGCCGTTCCCGACCGCGTGCTCGAGCGTGAACACGAGGAGCCCGCGCGGACGCAGCGCTCGCACAAACGCCGCTACGATGCCCTTGAGCTCGCCGAAATAGACCAGCGTGTCGGCCGACACGATTAGGTCGAAAGCGTCGTTGTTAGCGCCGGCGTATTCCGTCAATTCGGCTCTGATCAGCGCGTGGTAGACGGCCTTGTCCCTGGCATGCGCCAGCATCCCGTCGGAGAGATCCACGCCGATCAACCGACGCGCAAACGGCGCGACCAACGCGCCGCACAGCCCGGTCCCGCATCCCGCGTCCAGCACGTCGAGACGCTGGGAAGGTGCGAGGCCCGCATCCTCCAGCATGGCTGCGACCAGCGCCGGCGCACGATAGGACAGCGTGGCGAGCTTCGCCTCGAAGCTCGCGGCGAAGCTGTCGAAGGTTGCCTGCACGAAACCATTCGCGGCGCGCGCGGGCACGTTGCGGCCGGTGCATGCCGCCAGCATATGTCGCGCGATCGGATCGTCCGGCTCTTCCGCGAGCCATTGCTCGAAAATCTCCGCGGCTTTGCCGAACTCGCCCAGGGTGCAGTGCGCCAACGCCAGCAGCTTCCGCGCTTCGCGATATTTCGGGCGCAGCGTGATCACCTTGCAGTAGCAGGCCGCCGCTTCCTCGGTGCGCTGCAGGCCGTTGAGCAGAATGCCGAGATTGGTGTAGGCATCGATATGTTCGGGGTTCAGCCCGATGGCCGCGCGATAGGCGGCTTCCGCTTCGACCGGCCGTCCGGTCGCCCGCAACAGCACACCCAGATTGTTGTGTGCATTGGCGTGGCCGGGATCGATCGCGATCGCGCGCCGGTACGCCTCGATGGCGGCGTCCAGCCTGCCATCCGACTGGAGGACCACGCCGCGGTTGCTGCACCAGTCCGCCTGGTCGGGCGCGAGCGCGAGGCTGCGCTCGATCAGCGCGAGGGCTTCGCCGTTGCGGCCCTGCTGGTGTGCGAGCAGGCCGGCGTAGTGCAGCGCACGCGGATGATCGGGTGCGGCCTCGAGCACGCGGCGGTAGACCGCGTGGGCCTCGGCGAGCTGCTCGTTCTTCTGCAGCAGGATCGCGAACGACACCGCTTCCTCGAGCGTCAACTCACGCGTCGTCGATTCCGACGGCTCCATGAGTTGCCCCGTCAGCTCCGGCCTGACGTTTGTGTCAGCCGACCTTATTGCCCTTGATGTCGTACTTGAAATGAATGCCCGCATCGAGCGAGCCGTCGGCCTTCTGCGGCTTGTATTCGAGGTCGACCTTGGCAAACACCAGACTCACCGACTCCGATGCCGGGCTGTCGCCGGCGCCGCCGTGCACGACGCCGGTGATGAGGACGTCGTTCATCTTGACGATGAGAAATTCCTGCTGGCCCTTGCCGGCCTTGCGATGGGTGATGGTGGCTTCCTTCAGGTGCTGCCCCGTCGCGCATGCCTTCATCAGCAGGGGAGACGCCTTGTCGATGGTGTGAACGATGGTCAGATCCTGGAAGGTCGCCTTGCCGGCGCCGGCACCACCGCCGGCACCGATGTTCGCCCCATTGGTGAGGCCCCAGGAGAACGACAGCACCTCGATCTCGTCCTTGTGCTTGGAGTCGAGGGATTCGCCTTTGATGTCGCCAATCTTCGCGAAGATGTCCGATGCCATCTGGTACACCTCGACCATTTCAGTCGCGCGACCGTGGGCCTTGACGCAGCCTTGAGTAGAAGCCGCGAACTCCCGGGTGTCAACGCTCGAACGTGGATCCGAGCTTGACCGACCGCTGTGTTGCGCACGGAGCGGGAGCAACCGGTTACCCTCGCCGGTAGGCGCGTGCTTGTTTAGTCTGGCTATGGATGTGACGTTCCGACGAATGGCTCGCGGCGACCGAGGCGACAAATCGAGGAGACAAGTGCGTGATGGATGACGTTCTGGTGGTGGGCGCCGGGCCGGTTGGCCTGACGATGGCGGCAGAGCTGGCGCGGCACCGCACGCGCTGCCGCATCATCGATCGGCTGGCGCAGCCATTGCCCTATTGCCGCGCCATCGGCGTCACGCCGCGCACGCTCGAGGTGTGGGAGGACATGGGGATCACGCGCGAGATGATCGATGCCGGCCTCTGGATCGACGGCCTGCGCTCCATCATCCACGGTCACCCGCCGAAGGACAACTTGCTCGAGCTCGACGACCTGCCCTATGGCGAACTGGGCCTGCCGCAATACGAGACCGAGCGACTGCTGGCCCGCCATCTCGGCCGCTTCGGCATCGAGGTCGAGCGCAGCGTCACGCTCGCGGCGTTGGATCAGCGCGAGCGCAACGTGCAAGTCCGGCTCGATCGCGCCGACGGCACGGCGGAGACCGCAACGTTCCGCGCCGTGGTCGGCTGCGACGGCGCGCACAGCGCGGTGCGCCGCGCGCTCGGCATCCCGTTCGAAGGCGAAGCCTTCCCGATCATGTTCATGCTCGGCGATGTCCACATCGACTGGGACCTTCCGCGCGGCATGGCGCTGCGGGCGCTGCGCCTGGTCGAGAACGCCGCGCCGGACATGTTCATCGCCATTCCCCTCCCCGAGCCCGGCCGTTACCGGGTATCGATGCTCGCACCGGCGGAGCTCGCGGCTCCCGGCGGCACCGGCCACGGCATTCAATCCGAGCTTCCCGGCCCGCAGCTCCCCCAGCTCCAATCGGTGGCCAACGACCTCCTGCCGCAAAAACCAAAACTGTCGGACCTGCGCTGGTCGTCGATCTTTCGCATCAGCATGCGGCTTGCGGATGCCTACCGCCGTGACCGCGTGTTCATTGCCGGCGATGCGGCGCACATTCATCCCCCGACCGGCGGGCAGGGCATGAACACCGGAATCCAGGACGCGTATAATCTCGCCTGGAAGCTCGCCCTTGTGCTGCAAGGCGCCGCAACGGAAGCGCTGCTCGACAGCTACGAGGCGGAACGCCGGCCGGTCGGCGCCGAGGTCATCGCCCGCACGCGCGCCGCCAGCGAAGGCTACGGCCGCGAGCCGGGCGGACAGCCGGATCGCCTCGCCGATACGCAAATCCTGCTGTCCTACCGTGGGACGCCATGGGTGCGCGACGACGGCGCGGGCCTCGACGCCGCCGTGCCGGCAGCCGGCGACCGCGCGCCGGATGCGCACGGTCTCCGGCGGCACGGAGTTGGATTTCCGCTTCGGCTGTTCGACGTCCTGCGCGGTACTGAGCACGTCCTGCTGGCGCACCTGGCGCGGACCGAGCCCGACCAAGTGATCACCGATCTCGCGATGTTCGCGCGAGGGCTGGCGACACGGTTCGGTTCGCGACTGCGGGTGGTCGTCGTTGCCGCGGGTGCTCCGCTTGCGGAGCCGTTCGCCGTCGCTACCTATGGCGATGCCGAGGGTGCACTGTCCGCCGCCTATGGCGCGCAGGCGGCGGTCTTCCTGGTTCGACCCGACGGCTATATCGGCTGGCGCGGGTGGTCGTGGCGGGATGCAGGTTTGCTCGCGCATCTCGGCAGGGTGTTCCAGCCGGCGCGCGCGGAACACGACCAGACGGACGGCTCATGTGCGCGCTAGGTACTCAAGGTCATACTGGTGTGCTGATGCTCAGGAAGTGCAATCATCGCATGGCAAACAACTCGGCTCCGGGGCGCATGCCCACCGCCGGCCTGTCGCGCGCGGGCTTCCTGCGGCTTGCCGCCGGCATGACCGCCGGCCTGGGCGCCGCCCTGCTCGCTGATAAGCTCGCCGGCGCGCAAACCCGCGCTGAAGGAACAGCCATGCAGACACGTCCGATCCCATCGAGCGGCGAAGCGCTGCCAGTCGTCGGCTGCGGCACCTATGTGGGCTTCGACATCGGCGCCGACAGCGCGAAGCTCGCGGCGCTGGCCGAGGT
>Ga0207691_10007081_pt1 | contig 10824 bp, 6 predicted proteins | sample KBSM13metaG_FD_184327 | JGI IMG/M metagenome (GOLD analysis project Ga0207691, IMG submission 184327) | Miscanthus rhizosphere microbial communities from Kellogg Biological Station, Michigan, USA - KBS M1-3 metaG (SPAdes) (version 2) | ecosystem: Host-associated > Plants > Roots > Rhizosphere >... | reverse complement strand
GGGTTCGATCCCGAGCACGTGCTCGTGTTCCACGTCGGCGCGGCGTGGGACGAAGATCGCAAAGGCGTCGGGCAGCTGCAGGTGCGGCTGCTCGAAGAGCTCGGCCGCCTGCCCGGCGTGAAAAGTACCGGGTTCACCAATTTCCTGCCGGTGAGCGGCGCGACGCTGCGCTCGCAGGTCCGCGTCGACGGCCTGGCCGGTACGGATCCGAACGGCGCCTTCACCGTCGGCACGCGCACCATTTCGGCCGACTACCTGAAGACGATCGGCGTGCCGCTCGTCGCGGGGGAGTGGTGCCCCGCGTCGCGCGCCGACTTCGACTTCACGTCGAACCCCGTGCGGCCGGCGCTCGTCAACCGGCAGTTCGTGGATCGTTACGCCGCGGGCCGCGATCTCGTCGGACGCGGCGTCACGTTCACGCTGCCGGGCCAGGGCTGGCGGATCGTCGGCGTCGTCGCCGACGTGCTCGAGGACGGCCACGCGAGGCCGGCGGTGCCGTACCTCTATCTGTGCGGCGCCGCGGGCATGTGGCCGGATCCCGAGTACGCCGTCCGCGCGAGCGGCGATCCGCGGGCGCTGGCCGGCGCGGTCCGGCAGGTCGTCAAGTCGATCGATCCTGCGCGTCCGGTCTTCAGCGTGAGGCCGCTGACCGACGCGATCGAGACGCAGCTCGATCAGCCGCGGCTCAACGCGGGCGCGGTGACGTCGTTCGCGGGCGCGGCGCTGGTGCTCGCGGCGCTGGGGCTGTACGGGCTGCTGACGTTGGCGGTGACCGAGCGCCGCCGCGAGCTCGGCGTCCGCCTGGCGCTCGGCGCGACGCGCGCGGATCTCGCCGAGGTCGTCCTCGCCGGCGCCGGAAAGCTCGTCGCCGGCGGTGTGGCGCTCGGCCTCGCCCTGACGCTCGCGGCAAGCCAGGTGCTGCGCACGCTGCTGTTCGGGGTGACGGCGCACGATCCGTGGTCGCTCGCGACCGGCGTCATCGCCCTGTCTCTCGCGGCGCTCGCCGCCGTCGCCCTGCCGGCGCGGCAGGCGCTCCGCACCAGCCCGATCGAGGCCCTGCGGGAGTGATACGGGCCGCTCACGCGGTTGCGGCAGGTGGGTTCCTGTCGCAAGACTCCGGTGACGGCGGCATGTGGATCAACAGGAGTCTAGGAGGGAAGGGAGGCTTTTTAAAAAGAAGATCTCCCTTTCCTCTTGATCTCCTGTGCTCCGGACGTCGCAGTTACCGGTACGTGGCAATTCATCGCATGGCGCCACGAATCCCGGGGACAGCCGCGATTACCGGCATGCAGCGACTGCGCGCCGGCGCTGTCGCATTTTTCCAAGACACGACGCCGCGTCCCGGCTACGCTCCACGCATGCGTGCAGCGAGCGTGATGGTGGTGTCGATGGTCCTCGCGTTCCAGGCGGCGCCTGCGATCAAGGACGTGGCGTGGATCGCGGGCTGCTGGGAAACGACTCGCAACGGCCGTCACGTCGTCGAGAACTGGACCGCCCCCGAAGGGGGCACGATGATGGGCGTCTCCCGGACGGTCGACAACGGCAGGACGAAGGAGTGGGAGTTCCTGATCATTCGCGAGGGGGCGAAGGGGCTCGAATACGTGGCGAAGCCGTCCGGCCAGCCGGAAGCGACCTTCACGTCGACGAGCGTGAGCGCGACCGAGGTGGTGTTCGAGGACCCCACGCACGACTTCCCGAAGAAGATTCACTACCGCCGCGACGGGAACACGCTCGTCGCCGCGATCGAGGGGCCGATGAACGGCCAGACGCGCCGCATCGAGTTTCCCTATACGCGCGCCGCCTGCGGCGGCCGTTAGCGGGCGACGAACAACGGCGTCAGATCTCCCCCGTGGCGCTGCCACGCGGCGGGAGAGATCTCGGCGAGCCGGCTGAAGTCGCGGGTCATGTGCGGCTGGTCGTAGTAGCCGCAACGATGCGCGACGTCGGCGAGCGGTTCGCCGGCGGTGATGCGTCCGAGCGCCGCCTGCAGCCGGACGATGCGGGCGAAGGTCTTCGGCGTGAGGCCGACGTCGGCCAGGAACCGCCGCTCCAGGTGGCGCGGGCTCACGCCCGCCGCCGCGGCCAGCGACCCGAGGTCGACCATCCCCGCCCGTGCCTTGATCGCCGCCACCGTCGCCGCCACCTGCCGTGACGGCGCGGTGCGTACCCGCGGCGCCAGCCACCGCTCCAGCAGGCGCGCGCGCGCCGCGTCGTCCGCGGCGAGCGCCAGCCGCTCGCGCAGCGAGCCGATCGATCCGAACACCGCCTCCAGGTCCACGAAGGATCCCGTGATCGCGGTCGCGTCACAGCCGCTGACCGCGCGCGTCGCCTCGGGCCGCAGCCGGATCGCCGCGACCCCGGCGCCGCCACGATGGGCGATCGAGATCGGCGCGAGCATCTGCCCCACGATCATCGCCGCGTCCTGGCGCTCGATCCGCCCGTCGGGATGATGCCGCTCGAAGCGGACGCCGTAGTGCACCACGATCTCGACGCGGCCGTCGGGGATGATCGGCTCCGGCACGCCGCAGCCGTTTCCCTCGAGGATCCAGTAGCAGTCCACGATCGCCGCGAGCGCGGGCGACGGCGGGTATTCCGCGTAACGCATCGTCTGCGGAGTGTACGCTGAAACCTGCGGCTGCTCGGCGACCCGCGTCGATGAGCGGTCGAAGACGCAGCGCGACGCCCGCGTCAAGGCCCGACGCGACGCGCGGCGCCTAAAGGCCGTGCCAACAGGGCGGGCCGACGGGACGAACCCGGGGACGAACCGCGCGCACGGATCGCGCGGTACTGGCATAATGCGGCGTTATGTCACGCGGGCGCATTCCGGAAATCACGCATCTTCAATTCCTCGTCCTCGGCATGCTCCGCGGCGGCGAGCGCACCGGGCGGCTGGTGCGGCGCACGCTCAAGCGGCACGGGATCGAGCGCAGCGGGCCGGCGTTCTACCAGATGATGGCGCGTCTCGAGGACGCCGGGCTGGTCGCGGGCGAATACGACCAGAAGATCGTCGACGGGCAGATCATCAAGGAGCGGCGCTACTCGCTGACCGCGCGCGGCGAGACGGCGTGGACGGCGACGCGCGCCTTCTACAGCGACGCCATCGACGCCTACGGCGCGGCCAAACCGCGGATCGTCCATGCCTGACGCCGGTGCCTGGCTCCGCCGCCTGGTGCCGCCGGCGATGCGCGAGCGCGTGTTCGACCCGGCGCTCGCCGACGCCGCGCGGGAACGGCGCGTGCGCCGCCGCCGCGCGCGCCACACGCTGGCGCGGGCCGGCGTCGAGATCCTCTACTGCTGCCGCGTCGCGGCCGCGGCCCGCGAGTGCCGCGCCCTGGCGCGCGACGCCCGCCGGCACTTCGACAGCCCGTCCCGTTCGAGGACTCCGATGATCAAGCAGAACCTCGTCTTCGCGTTTCGGATGCTGCGCAGGGCGCCCGGCTTCACCACCGCGGCCATCCTCGCCACCGCGCTCGGCATCGGCGCCAACACCGCGATCTTCACCGTCGTCAAGCAGGTGCTGCTGCAGCCGCTGCCGTATCCGGATCCGGGCGCGATCGTCAATGTCGACGAGTTCTCGCGCGGCCGCCCGAGTGCCGTCTCGCCGCCCAACTTCATGGACTGGCGCGCCAGGAACCAGACCCTGGCCGCGCTGGGGGCCTACAACGAGAACGTGCTCACGCTGTCGGGCGGCACCGAGCCGATCCGCGTCAGCGCCGGCCTGATCGACGCGGCCGTCGACGATGTGATGGGGGTGCAGCCGCTGCTCGGCCGCGCCTTCACCGACGAGGACATGCGGCCCGGCGGCCGCAAGGTGGCGCTGCTCGGCTACGGCCTCTGGCAGCGCCTCTTCGGCGGCGATCGCCGCGCCGTGTCCCGCGAGGTCACGCTCGAAGGCGAGCCTTATGAAATCGTCGGCGTGATGCCGCGCGGCTACGACTTTCCCGACAACAGCGAGCTGTGGATCCCGCTGCGGCTCGACGAGAGCGACCTGCGTCCGAACCAGCGCGGCGCGCACTACCTGAGCGCGGTCGGCCGGCTCCGGCCCGGCGTGACGGCGGAGCAGGCCGACGCGGATCTCGGCCGCATCGAGCAGCAAATCGCCACGCAGTTCCCCGACAAGGTCGGCGGGTATACCGCGGGAGCGGCGCCGCTGCTGGCGTCGATGGTCGGGAGCGTGGAGCGGCCGCTCTGGATCCTGGCCGGCGCGGTCGCGCTGGTGCTGCTGATCGCGTGCGTCAACGTGTCCAATCTGCTGCTGGCGCGGGCGACCACGCGGACCGGGGAGATCGCCGTGCGGGCCGCGCTCGGCGCCGGCCGCGCCCGTCTCGTCGGGCAGCTGCTCGCCGAGAGCGTGGTGCTGTCGCTTGCCGGCGGCCTCGCCGGCCTGCTGCTCGCGTCGTGGGGTGTGCGCGCGCTGATGGCCGTGGCGCCGCCGGATCTGCCGCGCGCCGATGCCGTGCACATCGACGGCGTGGTGCTCACGTTCAGCATTGTCCTGTCGATCGTCGCCGGCATCGTCTTCGGGACGGCGCCGGCGCTCGTGGCTTCGCGTCCCGACCTGTCGGTGTTCCTGCGCGACGTGCGGCGCGACGGCGGGGCAGTGGGATCCCGGCGGCGCCTGCTCGGCCTGTTGATCACCGCGCAGGTGGCGCTCGCGCTCGTGCTCCTCGCGGGCGCCGGGCTGGCCATCCGCAGCTTCGAGCGGCTGATCCACGTCGATCCCGGGTTCCGGACGAGCAACGTCCTGACGTTCCAGCTGAGCCTGCCCGAGGCGACCTACCCCTCGATGGCGCTGCAGACACAGTTCTTCCGCGACTACGTCGAGCGCGTGCAGCAGCTACCGGGTGTGACCGCGGCCGGCGCGATCGTCTTCCCGCCGGTGACCCGGAGCGGCTTCGGCGGCTCCTTCACGATCCTCGGCCATCCCGAGGGAGCCGACGAAGGCAACGCGCAGGTGCGGTCGATCACGCCGGGGTATCTCGAAGCGCTGTCCATCCCGCTGCACGCCGGACGCGCCTTCACCGCGCAGGACACCGCCGCGGGCGCGCGCGTGGCGATGATCAGCGAATCGGCGGCGCGCCGGTTCTGGCCGGGCGAGAACCCGGTCGGACGCCAGCTGCGCGTGCACGTGAACGAGTCGATCAAGGCGCCGCGCGAGATCGTCGGTATCGTCGGCGACGTGCGCACGCGCGGCATGGAGATCGAGCCGGTGCCGGTGATCTACGTGCCGCACACGCAGTACGGGCCGGAAAGCATGACGGTGATGGTACGGTCGGCCGGCGATCCGCTCGCGCAGCTGCCGCAGCTGAAGGCGGCGCTCACCGCGATGGCCCCCGGCGTCGCGCTCGGGAAGCCGCGGACCATGGATGCGCTGGTCTCGGCCAACGTGGCGCAGCCGCGCTTCCGCACGCTGCTGCTGTCGATCTTCGCGCTGCTGTCGCTGGCGCTGGCCTCGGTCGGCCTCTACGGCGTCGTCTCGTTCTCGGTCAACCAGCGGCGCCCGGAGCTCGGGCTGCGCATCGCGCTTGGCGCGGATCCGCGCGACGTGCTGCGGCTCGTGCTGCGCCAGGGGATGCAGCCGGTGGTCGCGGGCATTCTCTGCGGGCTTGCCGGCGCGGCGCTGCTCGCCGGCGTGATGAAGTCGCTGCTGTTCGGCGTCGATCCGCTCGACCCGCTCACCTTCGCGGCGGTCGCCTCGATGCTGATGCTGGTGGCGCTTGCCGCGTGCTACCTGCCGGCGCGCCGCGCCATGCGCGTCGATCCGGCCGGCACGCTGCGGTGATATTCTGGACGGGCGCACAGGGCGCGCCCGTCCGCCAAGGACTGAGTCCACCTGCCGTTCGTGTCAGTTCAGTCTCGAACCTTCTTTCGGCCTGTGTGCGGACATCAGGCGTGATGCGAAAGGAGGTCCCTCGTGGCACCGATCCCCCTCCCCCAGCGGCCCGATCTCGATCAACTGAAACGCCAGGCGAAGGAACTGCTCGACGAGTGGGCCGCGTCGCCGGATCCCGCGTCGCGCCCGCCGCGGCTGCGCGACGCGCAGCGGGCGATTGCCGAGCGATACGGGTTCGCGTCGTGGGACGCGCTGCGCGACCGCGTCGACCAGATGCGCGGAACCGCGCCGCCACCGCAGCGGCGCCGCCGCGGGCTCGACTACGACGATCCCGTGCCCGACGTGACGCCGTGGTCGGGGCCGCTCACTCGCGACGCCGCGGCGCGGCTGGCCGCTGAAGCGGTCACCGGACTCAAGCTCGATGCGTCGACGCCCGCGGACGGGCTGGTGCATCTCGCGAGCGTGCCTTCCCTGCGGCGTCTCGATCTCTCCGGCCGCGACGATCTCGCCGACGCCGACCTGGCGTTTCTCGACGCGATGCCGTGGTTGACGGCGATCTCGCTGGCGGGCTGCGGGCAGATTGGCGACGGCGCCGTGGCGCACCTGCGCGCGCACGAGGCGCTCGAACAGGTCAACCTGAAATGGACGGCGACGGGAGACGGCGCGCTGGCCGCACTCGCGGGAAAGCCGGCGCTCTACCGACTGATCGTCGGCGCGGGGACGACCGATGCCGGCACGGCGCGGCTGCGCGACTTTCCGGCCCTGGCCGCGGGCGGGGCGCTCGACTCGTTCCTGTCGCTCAGCAGCGCCCGCACGCTGACCGACGAGTCGCTGGCGCACGTGGGCGGGTTGAAAGGGGTCGCCGCGCTCGACGTGCACATGTCGGTCTTCGGCAGCCCGCACTACACGGCGCGCGGCGTGGCGCACCTGGCCGGCATGGAGGCACTCGAAGAGCTGAACTTCCACGGCAACCTGGCGACGGATGCGGTGCTGAAGGAGATCGCGCGCATCCCGCGGCTGCGTCACCTGCACTGCCAGGATATCGTCTCCGGCGACGAGGGCTTCGTGGCTCTGGGCCGCTGCGAGACGCTGCAGGCGATCGGCGCGCGCTCGTGCGCGCGGCTCGCCGCGCGCGGGTTCGCCGCGATCGCGCGGCTGCCGCGTCTCAGCCATCTGTCCGCGGGCGGGCCGCAGCTCACCGACGAGGGATGGGAGCCAATCGCGGAGGCGTCGAGCCTGGTCGATCTGAACCCCATCCTCTCGCGCGACGCCGCCTTCGCGCACATCGCCAGGGCGCCGCGGCTCGAGAAGCTCACCAACATGTACAACCGCTCGAGCGGTGACGGCGCGACCCGCCATCTTCGAGGACACGCGACCCTGAGCCATTACGCGGCGTTCGGGACGCAGATCACGGACGAGAGTCTCCGCATCCTCGCGGACCTGCCGCGGCTGGAATCACTGAACTTCGAAAACTGCGCGGCGATCACCGACCTGGGATTGCGAGAGCTGTCGCGCGCCCCCCGATTGCGCAAGGTCGTGGTGTGGAGCTGCAAGCAGGTCGAGGGGCGGTGGGTGCCGTCGATGCCCGCCGGCGTCGAGGCGAAGAGCGAGCCGTCGCCGCCAGGGCAGGTCGAGGGCTATCGCGCGGAAACGCTGCTCGATTATCCCGACCTGGCGATCCCGGCGGACGTGGAGCGGCTGCGCGCTCCAGAGCCAACACTCGCCGGGCTGGCGACGCTGGTCCCCTTCGGCCTGCGCGCCACGTGGGTGCCCGAGGGGCTGCAGCTGTCGCTCGATCCCGGGATCGATCCGCGATGGGTCTCGGCCGTCACCGAGACCTTCGCCACCGCTCCCTTCCGTGTCGTCATCACCGCGCGTCCGCTGACGCTGCTCAAGCTGGGCTTCGGCGGCCACAACCGTTTCCGCGGTTTCGACGACCATGGCGCGCTGCTCGACCTGGCCCCGTGGTTCATGAAGACCGATGCGCAACGCGGCCGCCGCCACGATCCTCCCGTCGCGCGCAGCTACGCTGCCGACGACTGGGTGCGCGTGGTCCTGGAAGTCGACCCCGGCGGCGCGCGCCTGATCGTGGACGGCACGTTACGCCACAGCTGGGACGGCGACTTCTCGTCGCTGCGCGCCCGCATCGGCCTCGGCCTCGCGCATGCCGGCGTCCTGACCCTGCGCGAGTTCTCGGTGGAGCGCGCATGACGATCCAACCGTTGCGCGCCTGGTGCGTCTAATTACCCAGACGCTTGGGAGTTTTGGGAAGTTGGGAGTTGTGAAGTTGGGAGTTGGGAGTTGGGAGTTGGAGTTGGGAGTTGGGAGTTGTGAAGTTGGGAATTGACACGCGGGTCGCACCTGCCAGCGACCCGCGCAGCTAATGGTTCGACTGGACGAAGGCGGTTTCGCGGCGCGCGCGGTGCGTCTCTTCGCGCCCCGGCCCTCGCTGCGCCGATGGGTGCAGCACGTCTCGATCCAGCCGGGGCCGGCCCGCCATGGCGGCTGGCGGGTCGTCCCCGACACCTGCGCGCACGTGATCTTCAGCGTCGAGGCCGGCGGCGCGGCGCGCTGCCGCGTCGTCGGGGCGCGGCGCGCGTATGCCGACATCGACGTCGCCGGCCGTTCGTTCACCGCCGCGGTGCGGCTGCAGCCGGGCGCGCTGGCGGCGCTCACCCGCGAGTCCGCCGCGTCCTTCACCGATCGCGCCTTCGCCGCCGCCGACGTCTTCGGCGCAGACGCGTGCGGGCTGACCGATCGCCTGTGTGAGATGACGCCGCTCGACGCGGCGCGTCATCTCCTGGCGTTCGTCGAGCAACGATGCGCGCGCAGCGACGCCGGCCTGGATCCGCGCGTCATCGCCCACGCCGCGCGCGTCGCGGATCTGCGCCATGCACTGGGTCTGTCGCCGCGCGCCGTCCACGCGCACGTCCTCGCCACCGTCGGTCTCGCACCGAAGCGCGCGTTACGCATTCAGCGTCTGCTCGCCGCGCTGCGCTACGCCGGCGGCGGACGCACGCTCTCGGCCGCCGCCCTCGCCGCCGGCTACAGCGATCAGGCCCACTTCACCCGCGACGCGCGGCAACTGCTGGGCGAGCCGCCCGCCGCCTGGCGCCGCCGGGCCACCGATGCTCGCACAGATAAAGACGGATAAGGCCACAGATAAACACAGACGAACACGGATTCAGAAGACACCGTTCGGGACCATCGTGGTACTCTCACAACAAAGAGCTGTTCGCGGCAAGTTCCACCCAACCGCCGCGAGCGACACCTCGAAACAACAGATCTCCCGTTCCTCCTCAGCTCCTGTTTCCCGCACGCTGGGATCATCGAGGCGTGGCAGGTTCGTTCACACGCCGCGAGCGCAGGGTCGTTCGCACGCCCGCGAGGCGTTCGCCGCTTGACAGTCATCCCGTCGCCGGTTATAGCTTAGGCATAAGTTATCTATGCCTAGGGACACTGGCCTCACGGCCGGGACCGTCTGAGGATCGCCATGGCCATCATCGGCGAATGGATCCGGCGGCTCGGTTACCTGCTCCGGCGAGGCGTCCGCGAGGATGAACTGCGCCGGGAGATGGAGGCACATCGCGCCGAGATGGGCGAGCCGCCGGCCTTCGGCAACATGTTGCGCCTGCGGGAAGAGGCGCGCGATGCCTGGGGATGGCGGTGGCTCGACGACCTGGTGCGTGACACGCGCTTCGCGTGGCGGACGCTTCGCCACAGTCCCGGGTTCGCGCTGACCGCCATCGTCACGCTCGCCCTCGGCATCGGCGTCAACACCGGCATGTTCAGCTTCGTCAACGGCCTGCTGGTGCGGCCGTTGTACGAAGGTGTCGATGACGTGTGGCAGGTGCACAGCCGGCGCACGGCGCCGCCTGGCGGGGGCCGGGCGTTCTCCTACCCGAACTACCGCGATGTCCAGGAAGGCACGAGCGACGTCTTCGCCGACCTCGCGGCCTCCGACACGACCTTCGTCGGTCTGGATGTCGGCGGCCGGCCGCGCAGCGCGCTGGCCGCCGCCGTGACCTCGAACTACTTCCAGGTCTTCGGCACGTCGCCGGCGCACGGACGCGCTTTCACCACCGAAGAGGAACGCCTCGGCGCCGGGACGCGGGTGGCGATCATCAGCTATCCGCTCTGGCAGGAGCTCGGCGCCGACCCGAACACGTTCGGCCGGATGGTGCGCATCAACGGCCGACAGTTCACGATCGTCGGTGTGGCGCGAGAGGGATTCTCCGGCACGAGCATTCCCGGGCCGGAAGTCTGGCTGCCACTGGGTGCGCACGACGCGCTGAGCGGTGAAGATGGCCCCGCACGCGCGCTCGACGCGCGCGACGCGCACGTGCTCAGCGTTGTCGGGCGGCTCCGGCCCGGCATCCCGGTCGAGACCGCCGCGGCGGCGCTCGCCACGGCGGGCAGCCGACTCGAGCAGGCGTATCCGTCGGTCAATGGCGGCTACGCGATCACGATGTCGAAGCCAGGCGGCCGTCTCCTGTTCATGCCAGGCGCCGAGACCGGCGAGTTGACCGGCCTGGCCCTGCTGCTGATGTTGATGCCGGTGATCGTCCTGCTCGTGGCCTGCCTCAACCTCGCCGATCTGTTGCTGGCGCGAGGGCACATGCGCCGGCAGGAACTCGCCATCCGGTCGTCGCTCGGCGGCGGCCGGTCGCGCCTCGTTCGACAACTCCTCACCGAAGGATTGCTCCTGGCGCTGGCGGGAGGCGCGATCGGGTTGGGCCTCTCGACATGGGCCACCAGGGCGCTGCTGGCGTCGCTGCGTCCCCTGCTTCCCGTCGCCATGACGCTTCCCGCCGTCGGGATCGACTGGCGAGTCCTCCTCGGCACCATGGCGTTTACGCTCGTCGCCACGCTGGTCTTTGGCGCCGGGCCGGCCCTGGCCTTGACCGGCCGCGCGGATGCGGTCGATCTCAAGCGGCGCACCGGCGACGAGAGGCGCGGGCCCGGGGGGATCCGGATCGGCAATGTCCTGG
>Ga0207691_10007078_pt1 | contig 10825 bp, 11 predicted proteins | sample KBSM13metaG_FD_184327 | JGI IMG/M metagenome (GOLD analysis project Ga0207691, IMG submission 184327) | Miscanthus rhizosphere microbial communities from Kellogg Biological Station, Michigan, USA - KBS M1-3 metaG (SPAdes) (version 2) | ecosystem: Host-associated > Plants > Roots > Rhizosphere >... | reverse complement strand
CAACAAGCCCGACGTGCGCTGGGTCGTGCACTACGACCTGCCAAAAACGCTCGAAGGCTACTACCAGGAATCCGGGCGTGCCGGCCGTGACGGCGAGCAGGCGCGCTGCATTCTCTATTTCGGCGCCGGTGACATTCGCACCGCCGAGCACATCATCGCGCAGAAGGTCGATCCCGTGACCTTCGAGCCGCTGGCGGATGAACAACGCATGGCCCGCCAGCAATTGCGACAGGTGCTGAGCTATGCGGAATCCGGCGAATGTCGGCGCGCCGTGCAGCTCCGATATTTCGGCGAGATTTTTTCAGGCCCGTGCAATGCCTGCGACAACTGCCTCGAACCACGGACCACCATCGATCGCACGACCGAGGCGCGACAGTTCCTGTCCTGCGTCGCGCGGCTCGCGCAGCGGCGGGAGCGGTACGGCGTCGCCTATGTGATCGAGATCCTGCGCGGCGCCGAGACGCAAAGAGTCATCACGCGCGACCATGCAAGCTTGAGCGTCTACGGCATCGGCAAGCATCTCGGCGTGCAGGAGTGGCGCGATCTCGCCAGAGCCTTGCTGCATCAAGGCTTGCTGGCGCAGTCCCAGGATGGCTATGCGGTGGTCACATTGAATGATGCGAGCTGGCAGGTGTTGAAAGGCGAGCGCACCGTTCGCGTCGGTGAATCGGTCAAACCTGCACGCGGTCGCAAGGCCCCGAAGGCCATCGCGGCAACGGTGACGAGCTCGGGCAACTCACTCTTCGAATCGCTGCGCAAACTGCGCAAGCGGCTTGCTGACGAAGCGGGCATGCCGCCGTACATCATCTTCAACGATGCGAGCCTGCGCGAAATGGCTGAGCGCCAGCCGACGACATTGCAGGAGTTCGCGACGATCCTGGGCGTGGGACAGGCAAAGCTGACTCGGTATGGCGTTCAATTCGTGGAGCTGATTCAGCAGCAAGCTCAGGGATCGTGAGAACGAGCGATCCGCATGGATGTCACACAACGGCGACTGCGTAATCAATACATCGATGGATCTCGCCTCGAGGATCCCGCCGAGGTGGTGCACGCATTGGGAGCGGTGCAGGCGCAGGACTATTACGCCTCGCTGTGGGCCGTTGGCCTTCGCATGCGCAACGCGACCGAGAGCGGGATCGAGCAAGCAATCAACGACCGGCGCATCGTGCGCACGTGGCCAATGCGCGGAACACTGCATCTGGTGGCGGCGGAAGATCTCCGCTGGATGCTCGCATTGCTGGCTCCCCGAACCCTGCAGCGCAACGCCGCGAGACTGCTGCGCGAGTTCGCCATCGATCGTGCGCTGATCAAACGCGCCGGCAGGATTGTCAATGCCGCGCTCGCTGGCGGACGGGCAATGACTCGCCCTGAGCTTTACGCGCGACTCGAGGCCGAGAAGATCGTGACCGGCAAGCAGCGGGGCATGCATATCCTGTGGTGGCTGGCGCACGATGGATTCATTTGCTGCGGACCCAGGGCCGGCAAACAACACACGTTCGTGTTGCTCGATGAATGGATTCGACCTTCACCGGCAATCACTCGCGAGGAGGCGCTCGCCACGCTCGCACGCCGCTACTTCGCGCACCACGGACCCGCCAGCGTTGCGGACTTCGTGTGGTGGTCCGGACTTAACGTCGCGGATGCAAACATCGCGATCGAAGCTTCGAAGGCGCAGCTCGTCGGAAAGACTATGGGAAAAGTAACTCTCTGGTCTGGCGCGCAACCTCGAGTCAGGCGCAGTCAACCATGTCATCTCCTGCCCGTTTACGACGAGTACACCATCGGCTACGCGGATCGCAGCGCGGCCCTCGATCCTGCGCATGCGCAGCTCGCGTCGGCAGGTCATGGAATCTTTCGCGCCCCGATCATCATTCAAGGGCGCATCGTCGGCAGCTGGACTCGTGAGCTCAAGAACAAGCGCGTCGAGGTGCGTGTGACCCCGCTAATGAGGTTCGGTCGCGAGCACCTGCCGTGGATTGCGCGGGCCGCCGATCGTTACGGAGCGTTTCTCGGCGTGAGCGCGAAAGTGGTCAAGGCCTGAATCCGGTCCATATGAGCGCTACCGTACAGAAGCGGCTCGATGATGCGCGCAGCCTCTCAGCATGGGGCAGGAGCATCCGTGAGGGCAGTCAAGAGCACAGACGGACAAGTCCTGTCGAAAGCTGCCACAGGAATCGAGGGGTTCGACGAAATCAGCCTGGGCGGACTGCCGCGCAACCGCACCACGCTCATCATGGGCGGACCGGGCGCGGGCAAGAGTGTGTTCGCGCTGCAAACCCTGGTAGGCGCCGCCCGCAAGTCCAGGCAGGCCGGGATTTTCGTCGCGTTCGAAGAAAACATCGCTTCGATTGTCGCGAACTCGGCGGCATTCGACTGGAACCTGCCCGCGCTGATGCGCAAACGGCTGTTCTTCATGAATGCTCAGCTCTCGCCAGCCTTCGTGGCGACCGGCGACTTCGATCTCGGCGGCATGCTGGCCATGCTCGAGGCGAAGCAGGCGGAAATCGACGCGCGCTGGGTGGTATTCGATGGCATCGACGTCCTGTTGTCGTTGCTGCGCACGCCGCGCGCCAAGATGCGCGAGATCTACCGATTGCGCGACTGGCTCACGCGTCGCGAGCTCACCGCCATCATCACGACGAAAATCGACGGCGAAGTCGCGAGCGCCGACTCCTCTAACTACGGTTTCATGCAGTTCATGGTCGACTGCGTCGTGCGGTTCGATCGCCGTATGGAACAGGGAATTCCGGTTCGCCGGCTCGAGATCTCGAAGTATCGCGGCTCGGCGTTCGCGCCCGGCGAATTTCCGCTGAGCTTCGGCCCGCACGGCATGGAAGTGGCATCGCCGGGCCCCACCGACCTTCCACAGGAAGCCTCGACCGAGCGAGTGTCCACGGGCTTCGAAGGCCTCGATCAGATGCTGGGCGGTGGCTTGTTCCGTGGCAGCAGCACGTTGATCACTGGTGCACCCGGCACATCGAAGACCACCCTCGCAGGCCTGTTCGCCGAGAGCGCATGTCGCCGCGGCGAGCGCACGCTGTTCGTGAGCTTCGACGAGGGCGGCGAGCGCGTCCGTCGCAATCTCAAGTCGGTCGGCATTCAATTGGACCCGCACGTCAAATCCGGCATGCTGCAGATGTACTCGGGCCGCACCGATTCGGTAAACCCCGAAGAGCACCTGCTGCGCATCTCCGCGAAAATCGCCGCGCATCGCCCGCGCTGCGTGGTCATCGATCCGCTGTCCGCCATTTCCAGGACCGGAGCGCTGAGCTCGGCGCGCGCCATCGGCAACCGTCTCATCTACAAGCTGCATGATCACCGCATCACCGCGGTGATCACCGCACTCGTCGATGGCGACGACCCGGGTTCGGAAGCCACCGAGCTGCAGGTCTCGACCATCGCCGACAACTGGATCCAGTTGTCGTACCTGGTGTGCGGCGGCGAACGCAATCGCGCGCTCACCATCGTCAAGTGCCGTGGTACGCGGCATTCCAACCAGGTGCGCGAGCTGATGCTCAGCGATCAGGGCGTCGCGCTGGCGGATGTGTATTCCTCGGGTGGCGAAGTGTTGATGGGCACGCTGCGCTGGGAAAAGGAAGTCGAGGAAAAATCCCGCGCGCTGCTGCGGCAAGACGAATCCGCGCAGAAGCGTCGCGAGCTGCAGTTTGCCGAGGCGGATGCCTCCGCGCGCATCGCCGCCTTGCAACTCGATCTCGAAAGACAGCGCGCCGCCCTCGCCCTGTACGCGCGCGACGATGCGGCGCGGCACCTTTCGTCCGGCGAAAGACAGACCGAGGTGCGCAGACTGCGCGGCGCGAATGGAAACGACACCGCGACGTCCGTCGCCAGGCGTCGAAAAGTGAGCCCCGCGGCAAGCACCCGCAGAAACGGCAACGGGCAGGAGCGATCGCGTCGTGGCGAGTAAGCGAAAGAAGAAGGTCGCCGCCAAAGAGGCCGTCACCACGGTCGTCGTGATGCGCCTGTACATCGCCGGCCGCGCGCCTAACTCCGTCAAGGCCATCGCAAATCTCGAAGCGATCTGCCGACAGCACCTCAAAGACAGCTACAAACTCGAGATCGTGGACGTCTGTGAGCATCCGCGGCGCGCGCTCGACGACGGTATTCTCGTGACCCCCAGCCTCGCCAAACTGTCGCCAACACCGGGCGCCCATGTGATTGGCAATCTCAGCGATACCCACAGTGTCCTGGCAGCGCTCGGCGTGCATCTGGCGCCGGCGACATGATCGACGCGCCAGGATTGAACGCGCCGCCGCTCGCACCCGATAAAGCGGCGGCTGCGTTCAAGGCCTGGATGCGCCGGCTGGTCACTGACACCGCCGAGCTCGCGGCATTCGATGCGGGCGAGATCGATGCCGTCATGGATCGCGAAACTATGAGTGCCCTGATGATGCCCGAGGCACAAACCGCACTGCACGACTCGAGTCGGATCGTGCTCAGCGCATTCGATGCATTGCCCGCAGAGGTCTGCGTCCTCGATGCAAAGGGAATAGTCGTCCTGACCAGCAGAGCCTGGCGCGTCTCCGGCGCGGCGCATGCGCGCGCCGGCCTCGACGTGCGGGCGGGCGAGAACATCTTCGATGCCTGCACGGATGCCCCCGAGAACGAACGCGTGCACGCGACTGCCGTGGCCGCCGGGCTGCGCAAGATACTGAGCGGCATGCAGCAATCGTTGCGCGTTCGATATGCATGCCCCTCACGGCGCGCACGCAGAGTCTTCACGCTGACGATGGCGGCAACCTCCGCGCAGGGTGCCGTGAACGTGCTGCTGAGTCGCGAATGGCACAGCGAACCTAAGCTGATCGGCAAGATTGATGGCGGCACTGCCGCAAAAGCCGCCGAAATCGCCTCGGCCGCATGCGCCGGGGCGGAAAATCGCCTGCTGGCCGCGTTGCCCGCGAAGGACTATGCGCAACTGGCAAGCGGTCTCGAATCGATGTCGCTCACTCACGGTGAGACGCTTTGCGAACCGGGCGAGCCCGTGCGCCATGTGTATTTTCCGAACGACTGCCTGGTGTCGCTGCTGACGGTGGTGGAAAGCGACCGGGCACTCGAAGTCGGACTGGTTGGCCGCGAAGGCATGATCGGCGCGAGCCTCGCACTGGGGGTCACCAGGTCATCGGTGCGCGCTCTGGTTCAGGGCACCGGCACCGCCATGAAAATGGATGCAAAGCGTTTCCTGCGCGAGTTTCGACGCAGTCAGGCGCTGCAACGCGTGCTGCTGCAGTTCACCGATAGTTTGATGGTCCAGATCAGCCAGACGGCAGCCTGCAATCGTTTCCATCTCGTAGAGGCGCGCCTGGCGCGTTCACTACTGATGACCGCGGAGCGCATGCGTTCGGCGGAATTTCGCCTGACGCATGAATTTCTCGCGGCGATGTTGGGCGTGCGCCGCGTCGGAGTCACGGTGGCCGCCGTCGCGCTGCAGCGTCGCGGGTTCATCCGTTATCGCCGCGGCAACATCACCATCGTCGATCGGCAAGGCCTGGAAACCGCATGTTGTCCGTGTTACCGGCACCTGCGGGTCACCAACGGCGAAACCGGCTAGTGCGCCTTTTTGCCGAGAACGCGCGAATAGGTCTTCTTGTCCATCGCGTAGCAGGGGCATGCGGCGCGCTCCAGGCCACGAACATCCAGAACTGCCAGGTCGCCACGGCTGTAGCGGATGAGATGGCGACGCTGCAAAGCGCTCGCCGCACTGGTCACCCCGACACGGCGCACGCCGAGCATGTACGCCAGGAATTCGTGCGTCACGTGGAACTGGCTGGAATGTGCGCGATCGCGGGTCATCAGCAGCCAGCGGGCGAGACGCGCTTCCACCAGATGAAACCGCGTGCAGGTCGCCGTCTGCATGAGTTGTGCAAGGAAGACATAGAGATAGCGATTGAGGGCAGCGCGCGTTGCCGGATTGCTTTCGATCTCGAGCTTGAAAGTGGCGGCGTCGACGCGCCATGCGTGGCCGGCCCCCTGCACCAGCGCGCGAAGCGGCGACGTGTCGACGCCAAGCAGCAGCGGCACACCCAACATCCCTTCGTTCCCCACCAGGCCGATCTCGAGTTGCGCGCGGTCGATGCCCGGGGTGATCAGCGAGATGAAACCGTCGATCGGAAAGTACACGTAGCGAATGCTTTTGCCGGGCTGGCTCAGCTCTTCTGAAAAGGCCAGATCCACTGGCGGATGATCACCGGTCAGACGCATGCGGTCCCCGACCGGCAAGGCAGCCAGCAGCAGGTTGCCCTGGGAAACGCGATTCTTGGCCACGGATCTTCAGCTTTTGATGCCGGCAATTTCGGCGCAGTCACCATGCGCCGATGGAGCGCTGCACTCTGTACGCCAACGAACCGACGTCGCCTGGACGACGTGTTGACGTATGCGAATGATCGACATTTCGGAGCGGATCACCCGTTTGACCAGCAGCAGCGGCGAAGACGAACAGCGCATCGCGATGGTCGCGCATGAGCTCCGCTACCCGCTCGTCCCCATTCGCAATGCCGCAGCGTTGCTGAAGGATGCAACGCACGATCAAGCCACCGTACGGCGCGCGGCCGATATCATCGAACGTGAGGCCGTGCATATGGGGCGCCTCATCGGCGACCTCGTCGATGTGTCGCGCGCGCAATTGGGGGCACTGGAATTGCGCTGCAAGCGCGCGCCTTTGTCCGAGCTCATGGAACGGGCGATCGAGTCCGCGCAGCCAATTGCGGGGGATCACGGTCAGAGATTGTCGTTGAGCGTGTCGCCCGACCCCATTTATCTGCAAATGGATGTGTTGCGGCTCTGCCAGGCGTTGCACAACGTCATCGCGAACGCCCGCAAGTACACCGACGAGCACGGCCATATCCACGTGCGTGCGCAACGCACTGGGGCGAGCGTCTCGATCGTGGTCAGTGACACGGGAATCGGCATTCCTGTCGCGCAGCTGGAGTCGATCTTCGGACTATTCGCGCAGGGGGGCCAGGCCGGCGCCGTGCAAGCGGGACTGGGACTTGGACTGTATCTCGCGCGCTTCATCGTCGAGGCGCACGGCGGTACTCTGACTGCCACCAGCGCCGGTGCTAACCGTGGCAGCGACTTCACGATCCAGCTGCCCTGCGAAGCGTCTACTGCAATGCTGCCCGAGCCTGCTGGTGAGGCGCCAGCAGTCGATCAGTTTCCCGCTTGACCACCGAGTAGCACTCGCAGGACAGGCGCTCGAGGTGCGGTCGATCCAGCACGGTGATCTTGCCCCGCACATATTTGATGACGCCCAGCTTCTGCAGCTTGCCGGCCGCCTCGGTGACACCCTCGCGCCGCACGCCCAGCATGTTGGCGATGAGCTCCTGGGTCATCTGGAGCTGATTGCTGGCGAGCCGATCGAGCGATAGCAGGAGCCAACGGCACAGTTGCTGGTCGAGCGTGTGGTGGCGGTTGCACACGGCGGTCTGTGCCATCTGGGTGATCAACGACTGCGTGTAGCGCAGCAGCACATGGAGCATTTCACCGTGGCGACTGAATTCCTCTTTGACGCGCTTGCCGGTGAGCCGGTACGCGTAGCCCGCGCTCTGAACGATGGCGCGGCTCGGCGTGGTTTCACCGCCCATGAACAAGGACACGCCGATGGCGCCTTCGTTGCCGACCACGGCGATCTCCGCAGACGCTCCGTCCTGCATCACGTACAGCAGCGAAACGATTGAATTCGTAGGGAAGTAGATGTGGCGCAGCGCCGCGCCGGATTCATACAGCACCATGCCGAGCGGCATGGGCGCGAGTTTCAGGTGCGGAAACAGGCGTTCGCGCTCGAGTGCTGGCAGCGCGTTCAGGATGTGGTTGTCACAGGGATCGGTAACTGGCGCTTTCATTTGTTAGCAGTCTACGCGCATCGACGCGGCTCTGTTCGCTACCGCTCATAACAAATCAAAAATCGGTCGCTGTGTACGATGGCGCACAGACCCGTGTCGGTAGCGTGCGTAGGTTCCTGCTTATGTGATGTAAACAATGCAATTGGCCCTGCAATCTCTGAAGCATCAGCCCGTCTGGGAGGACGTATGTCTCTGTTCACCAAGATGTTCATCGCGCCGAAGACCGCGAACCCGCTGAGCAACGGCGGTCACTCGCCCGGAGTAGCCAGCCTCGTGTTGCCACTGCGCATCGCCAGTGCGCGCGCGGACGAGATCGCCATGATCTCGCATGAGCTGCGCAATTCGCTCGGCGTGGTGCGCAATGCCGCGCGGCTGTTGCGTTTTCCGGCCGGTGAAAATGGCATCGATGGAGCGCGCGTGCTCATCGAACGCCACGTCGGCCAGATGAGTCGGCACATCGAGGAGTTGCTGGACGCCTCGCATGATGGGCACAGGAAGGCATTGCAGCCATCGCACGTCGACCTGCGAACCGTCGTGGATTTTGCCGTCAAGGCGATCGCCCCCGACATGGCGCGCCATGGACACCGGCTGGTAGTTAGTTTGCCGCACGACGCCCTCTGGGTGCACGCCGACGTCACGCGCCTCGAGCAGGTGTTCTCGAACCTGCTGATCAATGCCGCCAAGTACACACCCGACGGCGGTGAAATCGCACTCACCATGGAGCGCATCGGAGCGCATGCCTGCATCCGCTTTTGCGATTCGGGAATCGGCATCTCGGCCGCGATGCTGGAACGGATATTTCAGCTATTCGCGCAGGCCGACGCGCAGGATGCGCGCTCCGAAGGCGGTCGCGGCATCGGGCTTGCGGTGGTGCGCGACCTGGTGGAGGCGCATGGCGGCAGCGTGCAGGCCACGAGCGCAGGTCTTGGATTGGGAAGCCAGTTCACGATCCTGTTGCCGGCCTTATGGGCGCAAGCGGACTTGCAGGCGCCAGAATCGAGCGCGAGATGAGCGTTGCCGCGAGACGGCCTGTGCCGCCGCGCATCCTCATCGTCGACGACGATGTGGAGCTGGCGCAGTCTCTGGCGGGAATGATCGAGGCTGCGGGCGCCTACGAAACGCGCATGGTGCATTGCGCGGCCGATGCAGTGGCTGCGGCGTCCGGGTTCCCACCCTCCATTGTGTTTCTGGATATCGAGCTGCCGGACATGAGTGGTTACGAAGTCGCAAAGCTGCTGCACCAGCATGCGCGGTTGCAGGCTACGCGGCTGATTGCGCTCACCGACAACATCGAGCATTCGGCGCGCGAAGATGCGCGCGCCGCCGGCTTCGAGCGATATCTCGTCAAGCCCGTGACGGCGATCGAGCTGCAGAAGGTGTTGCGTCGGCGGCTCAGCATCGTGCGTTGAGCATTGTTCGGCAGCGCACAGATGACTGCGGAACATGACTGCACACTAACTAGCATGCAAATCTCTCGCGTGCTTGCGTTGCTTCTGTTGATGGCGTCGACCGCCGCATTCGGCGCAAGCCACCGCACACCGCCGCCCGCCAACTCTGTCGCGAGCCAATATGGCGACGGTTGGGACTGCGCGCGAGGATATCGCCAAACCGGCGATCTGTGCGTAGCGGTGTTTGTTCCGGCTCACGCGTACCTCGGCTCCAGCGGCAACGAATGGGAATGCGATCGCGGCTACCGGAAAGTCTCCGGGGCATGTACCGCGGTAAGGCTGCCGGTGAACGCGCATGCGGACAACAGCTCCTATGGTTCCGGATGGCGCTGCGATCGCGGCTTCCGCGAGGCGAACAGTCGATGCGAAAAAATCGTCGTGCCCGCCAATGGATTCTTCGTCGACTCGAACTTCGGCCGCGGTTGGGAATGCGTGCGCGGTTTCCGCGTCGTCGGCGCGGCCTGCGCGCGTGTGGAGGTTCCGGAGCACGGTTACCTGCGCGATTCGGGAAATGAATGGGAATGCGATCGGGGTTTCGCGCGCAGCGCGAATATCTGCGCGCCGGTGTTCGTTCCAGCGAACGGCTATCTGGACGATCAGGGAAGTAGCTGGCGCTGCGAGCGCGGCTTCAGTCGCGACTCCTCCGCCTGCGTGGCGATCGTGCTGCCGAACAATGCGCACGTGGACTACACGGGCAATGACTGGTCGTGCGCGGAAGGTTTTCGCAAGGAATCGAAGGGTTGCCTGCCGCGTAATTGATAGTTTGATTTGCCATATGTACGGCTCCGCACCGACTGCCTGGGATTGAACGCGCACACTAGGGTCTCTGGCGGATTACGCCCCCGTGCGATCCGTCGTCATCAGTAGAGAACGTCTATGAATCCTCTTTTCGACAGGCCGACGGTCTTCCGTCGCCGCTTGCGCATCGCCCTGCCTTTGCTCTTGCTTGCGAGCGCAGCCTTTGCCAGCGCCCCTCCTCCCGTCACCAACCTGCAGGCCGCCCAGCAGGCGATCGCCAACGCGGAGCGCGTCGATGCGGCCAGCCTGGCACCCGTCGAGCTCGGCGATGCCCGCGCCAAACTTTCCGCCGCAGAGAAAGCGGTCGCCGAGAAAGAGATGGTCGCAGGTGCACAGTTTGCCGATCAGGCCCGCGCAGACGCGGAGCTGGCTGCCGCGAGAGCCGGCGCCACCAAGGCGAACACCGTGAACGCGGAGATCAAACGCAGCACAGCCACGCTAATGGAAGAGATGCAGCGCAAGACCGGAGACAGCAAATGAACTACACCACTTTTCTTCCTTTCCGATCAGCAATCGCTGTAGCCGTCGCCGCAGCCTTGTTTGTGGGCTGCGCCTCGGTGCCAAAACACCCGGCCGGTTCCGAACAGGTACGCGCCAAGCTCACCGCGTTGCAGAGTGATCCGTCGCTGGCCAACGGTGCGCCGGTGGCACTCAAGGATGCTGAAGGCGCCGTGGTCGTGGCCGAGATGAAGGAGAAGGATCTCGTGCTGGCCGCCCATCGCG
>Ga0207691_10007076_pt1 | contig 10826 bp, 9 predicted proteins | sample KBSM13metaG_FD_184327 | JGI IMG/M metagenome (GOLD analysis project Ga0207691, IMG submission 184327) | Miscanthus rhizosphere microbial communities from Kellogg Biological Station, Michigan, USA - KBS M1-3 metaG (SPAdes) (version 2) | ecosystem: Host-associated > Plants > Roots > Rhizosphere >... | reverse complement strand
GAACGCGAGGGCCTGGTCTTCATGCTCTGGGGCAGCTACGCGCAGGCCAAGGGCAAGCTCATCGATGCGAGGAAGCACTGCGTGCTGCGGGCGCCGCATCCCTCGCCGCTTTCGGCGCACCGCGGTTTCATCGGCTGCGGGCATTTCTCGGCCGCCAACCGCTGGCTCGCGGGGCGCGGGGCGAAGCCGATCGACTGGTCGCTGCCGCCGCGCGGGGTGGTCGAGGGAGAACTCGCGGCCCGCTGAGGGCCATCTACCGCCTTGGTCGCGCTCTGCAGGCCCTTGATTCCACGGAACTCGCCCCTATTCCGCAGCGACAGCCAGGGTCTGGAGACGCTCAATGTTCCATGAACAGAACACAGCAAGACTTATGGCACATTTAGCAGTCACCCGTGGAGACTGCTAAAATGCTCCCCATGACCCAGACCCCCCAGCTGCAGACGGCCCTCGTGGCCAATAACCTCCCGATCCCGACTGCGCTCGGTTCGCTGGAGGCGTACATCGGCGCGGTCAACAACATCCCCGTCCTCACCGTCGAGGACGAGCAGGCGCTCGCGCGCGAATACCGCGACCGCGAGGACCTCGGCGCCGCCCGAAAGCTCGTGATGGCGCACCTGCGCTTCGTTGTGCACGTCGCGCGCGGCTACCAGGGCTACGGCCTCGGCATGGGCGACCTCGTGCAGGAAGGCAACATTGGCCTGATGAAGGCGGTCAAGCGCTTCGACCCCGACCAGGGCGTGCGCCTCGTGTCCTTCGCGGTGCACTGGATCCGCGCGGAGATGCACGAGTTCATCCTGCGCAACTGGCGCATCGTCAAGGTCGCCACCACGAAGGCGCAGCGCAAGCTGTTCTTCAACCTGCGCAAGTCGAAGAAGCGCCTGGGCTGGCTGACCGACGCGGAAGTCACCGCGGTCGCCAAGGACCTCAACGTCACCAAGCGCGAAGTGCTGGAGATGGAATCGCGCCTGTCCGGCCGCGACATCGGCTTCGACGCGCCGACGGACGAGGACGACGACCACGCGCCGCCGTCGCCGGCCGCCTACCTCGTCGATGCGAACGACGATCCGTCGCTCGCCTACGAGCGCGCCGACAGCGAGGACAACCAACTCGAATTGCTGCGCGACGGCCTGGCCGAACTCGATGCGCGCTCGCGCGACATCATCAAGCGCCGCTGGCTGGACGACGACAACAAGACCACGCTGCAGGAACTGGCCGACGAGTACGGCGTGTCCGCTGAACGTATCCGCCAGATCGAGGCGAACGCGCTGAAGAAGATGAAGGCGCTTTTCACCGCCTGATCCGGCGCGCTGCATGCGAGCCCGAGACGGCCCCGCGAGGGGCCGTTTTCGTTGGCGGCGCTGCCGACCATTTTGCTTTACACATGGATCCATTGCGATAGAGTGGCGATCATCGATGATGGGACGTCGCAATCGGCGACCCCTCCCGAGGATGTCCCATGAACCGTCCCCTTTCCTTCCTGCTCGCCCTTGCCCTGCCGCTCGCGTCCGCCGCGCCGATCGCTGCGACCGCGCACCCCGGACACGGCGCGGACCTCGCCCTGGCCGCGACGCCGGCCGCACCGTCGAAGCTCGCGCAGACCCTGCGCACGCTCTGGCAGGGCCACATCGAAGCCGTGCGCGCGTACGTCTTCGCCGCGCACGCACACGACGGCGCGCAGTCGAAGGCGGCGGCCGACCAGGTCGTCGCGAACGCGAAGCAGATCGCCGGCGCCGTCGGCAGCTTCTACGGCAAGCCCGCGGGCGAGAAGATGCTGACCCTGCTCGCCGGCCACTGGGGCGCGGTCAAGGCCTACGCCGACGCGACGTTCGCGAAGGACGAGGCCGGCCGCAGCAAGGCGACGGCCGAGCTCAACGCGAACGCGAAGGACATCGCCGATTTCCTTTCCGGCGCGAACCCCTACCTGCCGCAGGCCACCCTGCTGTCCCTGCTTGCCGCGCACGGCGCGCATCACATCGGCGAGATCCAGCAGGTCGCGTCCGGCGACAAGGCGGGCGAGCTCAAGACCTGGGCGGCGATGCAGGCGCACATGGTGGTGATCGCCGATGCCCTGGCGGGCGGGATCGCGATACAGTTCCCGGACAAGGCCAAGGGCTGACCGCATGCGCCTGAAGCCTTCGGCCCTGCAACTCGGCGCGACCCAGCAGGCCTTGCTGCGCCAGTTGCTGTGGCATCCCGAGGGACTGGGCGTCGAGGAACTGTGCGTCAAGCTGCGCGTGAGCCACAACGCGGTGCGCCAGCACCTCACCGCGCTGGGCGCCGCCGACCTCGTCGAACGCACGGCGCCGCGGCCGACCGGCGGCCGCCCCGGCGCGGTGTTCGCGATCACGGCTGCCGGGCGCGAGCTGTTCCCGCGGAACTACGGAGCGATCGCGGGCGCCCTGGTCGAGAAGCTGCACGCGACGCTCGGCCGCGAACAGCTCATCGCGATGCTGCGTGCGCTCGGCGCGCAGCTCGCGGCCGGCGATCCCGCGCCGGTCGATCGCGACGACGCGGTGGCCGCGAGCCGCCAGCTCGCCGGCAAGCTCACCGCGCTCGGCTACGAAGCGGCCGCGGTCGAACGCGACGGCCAGCCGCAGGTCGAGGCCCACAACTGCGTGTTCCACGCGCTCGCCGCGCGCCATCCGGAAGTCTGCCACTTCGACCTCGCCTTCCTCGGCGCGGCATCCGGGCGCGAGATCCACCACGCCGAGTGCATGGTGCGCGGCGGCCGCACCTGCCGGTTCGCACTGGGTCCGCGCAAGGACGGGCCGGTCGGCTGAGGCGATTGCGTTACGCTGGTTACGACCGCGATGAACGCACGCCCAGCCGCCCTTGTCAGAGACACCCTGCCCGGCCGCTGGGAGTCGGCGCTGTTCGAAGCCAAGGCCTGGGCGTTCCGGCTGCGCCGGGCGCTCGCCGATCTCGGCGGCGGCCGGCCGCGCCGGCACCCGTGGGCCGCGGCGCTGCGCGAGGCGCCGGTGCTCGCCGAATTCGAAGGGTCGCTGTGGCCGAAGGACGAGGCGAACGACGCGCTCGTGGTCGGCAAGATCCACAACCTGCGCCTGGCCGCGCAGCGCATGCACGGCCTGGAAATCCCCGCCGGCGCGACGTTCGGGTTCTGGACGCAGCTCGGCCGCGCGACCACCGCGCGCGGCTACGTGGTCGGCCGCGAACTGCGCGAGGGCTGCGTGATCCCCGCGATCGGCGGCGGCCTGTGCCAGCTCTCCAATGCCATCTACGACGCCGCCGTGCGCGCGGGGCTCGAAGTCGTCGAGCGCCATCGCCACTCGCGCGTGCTGCCCGGATCGCTCGCCGAGTTCGACCGCGATGCGACGGTGTTCTGGAACTACCTCGACCTGCGGCTGCGCGCGCCGTTCGCCTGGCGGCTCGAGGTCGAACTCGACGCCGAGCGCCTGCGGCTGTGCATCCGCGGCAACGCGCCGACGGTGCCCAACCCGCATCCGATCGCGCTTCGCGCGCGCGCCGCCGCCGCACCCGGCGACTGCACGAGCTGCGGCGAGGAGCAATGCCATCGCCACGTCGGACCGCAGGCCGCGACGCGCCATCGCACCTGGCTGCTGTTCGAGCCCTGGCCCGAGTTCCTCGCCCTGCTCGAGCGCGAACGCGGCGAAAAGGACCGCGTGCTCGGCATGCCGGGCAAGGGTCGGCGCGCCGCGTTCGCCTCGCTGGCGCGCTTCCACGCCGCGCTGAAGACGCGCTGGTCGCTGTGGCGAAACCAGCCGCTGCCGAAGGCGCGCGGCGACGGCCTCGAGGTCGCCGCGCGCGCGATCGCACGCCGCCTGCGCTTCGACGACGTCCATCTGGTCGTCGAACAGGGTCTGCTGCCCTGGTTGTGGCGCGCGGGCGAACTCGCGGGACGCCGCTACGACGTGCTCATGAATGCGCTGCCGATGGACGCGATCCAGCAGCGCCTCGATCGCGCCGCCGCCCTGCATCCGGCCTGTGCGACGCTGCGCGACTTCCGCGCGCCCGCGTGGCTGCTCGAGGCCGAGCGCGCCGCGCTTGCGGGCGCCGAGCGCCTGATCGGCCCGCATGCGCAGGTGCTCGCCGCCGCGGGCGCGCGCGCCCACGGGTTGGAATGGACCGCGACGGCGCGCGCACGGCAAGCCCCCTCGCGCGTCGATGGTCGACCGGTCGTGCTGTTCCCGGCCTCGGCGCTCGCGCGCAAGGGCATCCTCGAACTGGTTGCAGCGCTGGAAGGACTCGACGTGACCGTGCTCGCGCCGCCCGGCGCGGCCGAATCGGCGGACGTCTGGCGGAACGCCGCGGTCGAACACGTCGCGACGATCGCCGAAGGCCTGGCGCGCGCCGACCTCGTCGTGCTGCCCGCATGGGTCGAGCACCAGCCGCGCAGCCTGCTCGCCGCGATCGCCCGCGGCATCCCGGTCGTCGCGACCGCGGCCTGCGGATTGCCGGATTCCGCGTCCTGGCGCCGCGTGCCCGAAGGCGACGCAGCCGCGCTGCGCGATGCGATCGTCGCAAGCCTCGCAGCCGCGATGCCGCTCAGTCGTCCCGCCCCACGATGATCCGCGCGTTGCGCTGGTAGCTCCAGTACGCCCAGGCCCAGTCGATGAGGACCACGATCCGGTTCCTGAAGCCGATCAGGAAAACGATGTGGGCCGCGAGCCAGAACCACCACGCGAGCACGCCCGCGAACCGCAGGCGGCCGAGGTCGACGACCGCGGCCATGCGGCCGATGGTCGCGAGGTTGCCGAAGTCCCGATAGCGGAACGGCCTGCCGGGCGCGCCGCGCAGGCGCGCGCGGATCACGCCCGCGACGTGCGCGCCCATCTGCTTGGCCGATGGCGCGACGCCGGGCACCGTGCGGCCGTCCGGACGCAGCACGCGCGCGAGGTCGCCGACGACGAAGACCTCGGGGTGGTTCGCCAGCGAAAGATCCGGCTGCACCTCCACGCGGCCCGCGCGATCGAGCGGCGCACCCAGTTGCTCCCCGAGCGGCGATGCCGCGACGCCCGCGGCCCAGATCACGCTGCTGCTTTCGATGCGGGTCGGACCGAGGCTGACGCCCAGCGCGTCGATGGCCGTCACGGCCTGTCCCGTGTGCACGATCACGCCGAGTCTCTCGAGCTGGCGCCGCGCGCTCGCCGACAAGGCTTCGGGCATCGCCGCGAGCACGCGTGGGCCGGCCTCGAGCAGATGGATCTGCGCATCGCGCGGATCGCAGCGGCGGAACTCGCGCGGCAGGGTGTGGCGTGCGATCTCGGCGAGCGTGCCGGCGAGTTCGACGCCGGTGGGTCCCGCGCCGATGACGACGAAGTTGAGCCAGGCCTTGCGCGCGGCGGGATCGTCCTCGCGTTCGGCCGCCTCGAAGGCGGTCAGCACGCGGCGGCGGATCGCGAGGGCGTCGTCGAGGGTCTTCAGGCCCGGCGCGTGCGCGGCCCAGTCGTCGTGGCCGAAGTAGGCGTGCGTCGCCCCCGTCGCGACGATCAGGTAATCGTAGGCAAGCTCGCCATCGCCGAGCGACACGCGGCGCGCAGACGCGTCGATCGCGCGCGCCTCGCCGAGCAGCACGGTGACGTTGCGCTGCTTGCGCAGGATGTGGCGCAGGGGCGCGGCGATGTCGGGCGCCGACAGCCCGGCAGTCGCGACCTGGTAGAGCAGCGGCTGGAACAGGTGGTGGTTCGTCCGGTCCACGAGGGTGATGCGGACGGGCGCCGAAGCGAGCGCGCGCGTCGCCCACAGGCCGCCGAATCCGCCGCCGAGGATCACGACATGCGGCACCGCGGCGGCATCCGGTAGCGTCATGCGCACATTCTCCCTCAGGCCAGCTCGACCGGATCGACATCGAGCGACCAGCGCGCCTTGCGCTGCGATTTCAGCTCGTACAGCCGTGGCATCCAGGCCGCGAGTGCAGCCTGCAAGGCGGGACGCTTCACCGAATGCAGGTGCAGCTGCGCGCGCATCCGTCCCGCACGGCGCGGCATCGGCGCGGGCAGCGGACCGTGGATGGCGACGGCCGCATCGCCGGGCTCGAACGCGGCTTTCGCGTCGGCGAGGAATTCGCGCAGAGCGTCCTCGCGCGGCGCTTCGGCGCGCAGCAGGGCGAGGTAGCCGTAAGGCGGGAACGCGGCGGCCTCGCGTTGCGCGAGTTCGAGCGCCGCGAACGCGGGGTAACCGCCGCCGAGCAGGGTTGCGAGCAGCGGATGGTCCGGATGGTGGGTCTGCAGCAGCACCTGGCCGGGCTTGCCCGCGCGGCCCGCGCGGCCCGACACCTGGACCAGCAGTTGCGCGAGCTTCTCGGGCGCGCGGAAATCGGCGGAGAACAGGCCTTCGTCGACGCCGACGACGCAGACGAGCGTGAGGTTCGGCAGGTCGTGGCCCTTCGCGAGCATCTGAGTGCCGACCAGGATGCCGGGCCGGTCGCCGATGTCCGCGAAGTGTTTCTCGAGCGCATCGCGGTGGCGCGTGGTGCCGCGGTCGATGCGCAGCAGGGTCGCGCCCGGGAAACGCGCTGCGAGCGCTTCCTCGATGCGTTCGGTGCCTTCGCCCTGCGGGTGCAGCGCGAGCCCGCCGCAATCGGGGCACGCGCGCGGCGCGGGACGGCGCGCGCCGCAATGGTGGCACAGCAGGGTGCGGCCGTTGCCATGCACCGTCATCGCCATGCCCTTCGAGGCCGCGTCGCAACGCGCGCAGCGCGCGCTCCAGCCGCAGTCGTGGCACAGCAGCACCGGCGCGTAGCCGCGGCGGTTGCGGAACACCAGCACCTGTTCGCCGCGCTCGAGCGTGGCGGCGATCGCATCGATCGCGTCCTTCGACAGGCCGCCTTCGAGAACGCGCTTGCGCATGTCGACCACGCGCACGACGGGCGGCGCGGCCTCGGCGGCGCGGCGGCGCAGCTGCAGGTGCAGGTAGCGACCGGCGATCGCGTGCTGCAGCGATTCCAGCGAAGGCGTCGCGCTGCCGAGCACGACCGGCACCGCGAGCGCCTTCGCGCGTACCAGCGCGAGGTCGCGCGCGTGGTAGCGCACGCCGTCCTGCTGCTTGTAGCTCGCGTCGTGTTCCTCGTCGACCACGATCAGGCCCGCATCGGGCAGCGGCGTGAAGATCGCCGAACGCGTGCCGACGAGCACGCGTCCCTCGCCGCGCGCCATCGCGGTCCACGCGCGCGCGCGTTCGCCGTCGGCGAGCCCCGAATGCAGCACGTGCACCGCGAACCCCAGGCGCGCGCGGAAGCGGCGCAGCATCTGCGGCGTCAGGCCGATCTCGGGCACGAGCACGAGCGCCTGGCGGCCGCGTGCGATGCAGTCGGCGATCGCCTCGAGGTAGACCTCGGTCTTGCCGCTGCCGGTGACGCCTTCGAGCAGCAGCGGCTGGAAGCTCCCATGCGCCGCGATCGCCGCATCGGCCGCGGCGCGCTGCGCGGGATTGAGCACGGCCACCGAAGCGGCCGGCCCGGCGCCGGGCGCCGGCGCGAGCGCGACCCGTTCGGCGTAGCCGCGCCTGGCCAGCGCGCGCGCCGCGACGCGCCAGCCGTCGAGGCCATCGTCCAACGCCGCCTCCTCCACCGGCGAAGCCGCGATGCGGTCGGCCAGCGCGCGCGTGCGCGTGCCGCGGCGCAGCCCGGCGATGCCGGTGCGCCCGGCCTCGGTCAGCACCCAGCCGAACACGCAGGTTTCCGGCAACGCGTCGCCGTTGCGCAGCGACGCCGGCATGGCGGTCGCGACGACCTCGCCGAGCGGTGCTTGGTAGTAGCGCGCGGTCCAGCGCAGGGTGGCGAGCATCTCGCCGTGCAGGAGCGGCTCGCGGTCGAGCACCGCGATCGCGCGCCGGACCTCGGGCGCGTCCGAATCAGGAGGACCGATCGCGTCGACGAAACCGACCAGCTCGCGGGTCCCGAACGGCACGCGCACCCGGCAGCCGACCGTCCCCGGATCGATCGCGTGCCCCTCGGGAGGGAGGTAGTCGAAGGCGCGCGGCAGGGGCAGCGGCAGCACGACGCGCAGCACCGCTTCGGTCGGATTCGGGGGCATCCGGGAAGTCTAGCAACCGCCGGAAATCACCCCTTCGAAGCCCTTCCGAACGATAACCGCACACGGCCGTGCCCAATCGCGCAGTTAGCGCGGACAGCTCGAAAATCTCGAACAAACAAGCCTTATCGCATTGAATTAATGGAATTTTTCTTTTTATCCACATTCGCTGTGGATAAGTCTGTGGAACGATGCCCCGCGGGGACTGCGCGCGCGAGCGGAATTGGCCCTGCCGGCGGATTGGCGCGTTTTTCGTCAGACTGTCATAGTACGGAAAATCAAGCACTTGGCGTTGTCACCTTGGCGTCACCCGGCTTTCGGAGGGGATTTTCGGGTCCATACGGCCGCAATCGCTGTGCTGTGCACAAGCCGAAATGCCGAAAGCCTTGCGCTGTCTCGCGGAGCGGGAAAATCGCGTCTGTCAAGCGATTCGATGGGGGGTCCGCGCAGGGGCGACGCGGTAGGTTCGGGAGGCCGCCAGCGGCTAGAATCGGCCGCCCTCCCCCGACGTCCCTTCCCGGATGCCCGAGTCCGCATGGCCGTGACCGCATGACCGCCGACCGTCCGCTCAGGGAGCCGGCCGACCTCGGGCGCGCCGCGTTCCTGCGCGGCATCGAACACCGCGGCCGCGTGCTCGCCACCGCGCAATGCGGCGATGCCGCGCGCGCGGGTGCCGCGCTCGCCGAATGCAAGATCGCCTTCCACGAATTGGCAGAGGACGCCGAGCCCGACCGCTGGCCCGCGCTGTTCTGGCAGTCGCTGCTCGCGCATCCGGCGCTGCGCGCGCGCCTGGCACCCGATGCGCGCGATCCGTTTTCCCAGCTCGAACCCGGTCCCCGCGCCGCGCTGCTGCTGCGGCTGGTCGCCGAGCTCGACCCGGATGCGGCCGCCGACGCGCTCGGCGTCTCGCCGGAAACCTACCGGCACGCGCTCGCGCGCGCGATCGAGGCGCTGCGCGCGAAGGGCATCGACGAAACCGTGCTGCACTACGTCCGCGACAGCCTGCGGCGCGAAGCGCGGCCGACGCACGCGACGCCGGTGGCCGCGCAGGAGGCGATGCCGGCGCATCGCCTCTGGCACGCGCGGCGCCTGCGGCCGTACCTGTACGGCCTGCTCGCGGTGCTGTCGCTGGGCGTGCTTACGAGCTTCTTCTGGGTGCCCGCGTTCCTTCGCGGCATGGCCACGCCGCCGGGCTTCCAGACGCTGCGCGAACATGCGCCTGCGCTGAAACTGTCGGCCACCGAGTCGGCAATCTCCGACGGCGACTTCGAGTTGCTGGTCGATCCGCAGGGCGAACGCGTCGCGCGCGACCTCGACCTGTTCGCGTGGTACGCCGCGAGCGCCGGCGTTTCCGGCGCCGGCACGATGGCCGGCGCGCCGCTGCCTGAAACCACGCTGCCCGAGAGCGCGGCGTCCGAGGCGGATGCCGAGGACGCGGCCGAAGGCGCGGCATCCGGGCCGCTGCCGGTCGTCAGCGGCCATCCGGTGCCCGCGTCTGGCAAGAAGGCCGCGTCGTCCGGAGCCAGCGATGCGCCTTGACCGCGCCGGGCTGCTGGCGCTCGCGCTGGCCGCACTGTGCGCGGCGCAAGGAGCGATGCCCGCCGGCAACGACTGGGCGGCGCTCGATGCGGACACGCGCAAGCTGCTCGCGCCGTGGCAGGAGAACTGGAGCGCGCTGCCGGCGGCCGAGCGCGGACGCCTGGTCGCCAACGCGACGCGCTGGCAGCAGATGGACGCCGCCGCGCGCAAGGACCTGCTGAAACGGCTCGCGGCGTGGCAAGCCCTGCCGCCGCAGGAACGCGCGCGCATCCGCGCCCGCTACGCGGCCTGGAAGGCGCTCCCGCACGACGAGCAGGTGCGCGTGCACGCGGCCGCGCAGCAGTTCCTCGCCTTGCCGGCGCCGCGGCAGGGCGCGTTGCGCGCGACTTTCGCCACGCAGGACGCGGGTTCGCAGGAAGCGTGGCTGCAGGGTCCTGCCGATGGCGCATGGATCGGCAAGGCACGCCTCGCCTTTCCGTTCGTCCCCGACCAGGAGCGCGACGCGACGATGCGCATGCTGCGCGATCTCGCGCCCGACGCGCGCGAGCAGCTGTTCGTCCTCGCCGCGAGGCTGTCCGGCGACCAGCGCGAGAAACTGCGCAAGGACCTGCTGCTGCAGCCGCCGCGCGAGCGCCCCGACCTCATCCGCGAGAAGCTCTCGAAGTAGCGCAGCCTCAGCGTTCGACCGGAGCGAGGATCCTGCGCTCGGCGCGGAAGCCATCTCCGAAGCGCGCGATGCCGTCGGCGCGCAGCCGCGGCGCGTGCTCGCGGAAATACGCGTCGAGGGCGTCGCGGTCGCGCAGCCGGTAACGCACGCACCAGCCGCGCTCCCCAGGGGGAACGCCTTCGAGCTCCGCGAGCTCGGCGCCCTCGAAGCCGGGCAGCGCGAGGATCTCGCCGATGTGGGACCGCAGCCACGCGAGGTAGGCGTCGGCGATCGCGCCCTGCACGTGCAGCGTGACCTCGTAGATCACAGCCATACGAATTTCGCGGCGAGGCTCAGCGCCGCACCGATCGCCAGCAGCATGACGTAGGCCCAGCCCACCATGCCGTACTTGATCACGGTCATGATCCATCCCTGCCGGTAGACGCGCTTCTGCATCAGCAGCAGGTAGATCGGCATCCACGCCATCAGCACGTACTGCGTCCAGTCCAGCGGCGTGCGCATCCACGAATACTGCGAGCGGCCCATGCACACCAAGGTTGCGCTCGTGGACGACCACTGGGCCACGGTGGGCTCGAGCAACCTCGACCCGCTGAGCCTGTCGTTCAACCTCG